>Ga0105238_10008210_pt1 | contig 10445 bp, 9 predicted proteins | sample KBSC34metaG_FD_81526 | JGI IMG/M metagenome (GOLD analysis project Ga0105238, IMG submission 81526) | Corn rhizosphere microbial communities from Kellogg Biological Station, Michigan, USA - KBS C3-4 metaG | ecosystem: Host-associated > Plants > Roots > Rhizosphere > Soil | place: Michigan, USA...
AAGCTGGATCGCCACCGCCTATCTGGTGGCCGAGATCATCGTCATTCCGCTGACCGGCTGGCTGTCGAACGTCTTCGGCCTCAGGAACTACCTCTCCTTCTCCACGGCCGCCTTCATCCTGTTTTCCATCGCCTGCGCATGGTCGACCAGCCTGCCTGAGCTGATCCTGTTCCGGGCGGGGCAGGGTTTTACCGGAGGAGCGCTGATCCCGACCGGGCTCACAATCATCACCCGCCAGCTGCCGCCGTCGATGCAGATGGTCGGGGGCGCGATCTTCGGCGTCGGCGTCACCTTTGCCCCGTCGCTTGGTCCCACCTTGGGCGGCTGGCTGACCGAGAATTGGTCCTGGCACTACATCTTCTACCTGAATGTCGTGCCCGGCCTCGCCGCCATCGCACTTCAGCGCTATGCGCTGGCCAAGGAGCCGGTCAGGCTGAAAGAGCTGATCGGTGGCGATTGGTGGGGTATCCTCACTATGACCGCCGGCCTGGGCGCCGTGACTGTCGTGCTGGAGGAGGGGCAGCGGCGCGATTGGTTTTCCTCGCCTTTGATCCGTGATCTGGCCATCGTCGCCGTGGTCTCCTTCACCTTCTTCCTGATCGTCGAATTCACCAGCGCCAGGCCGGTTCTCAATCTGCGGCTGCTCGGCCGGCATGGGGTGGGCAGCGGCAATTTCCTGTCGGCGGTGATCGGCGCGGTCAGCTACGGCTCGATCTTCCTGGTGCCGCTCTACCTGTCGCAGGTCCCGCGCTACAGCGCGCTGCAGATGGGCTCGGTCGTGATGTGGAGCGGGCTGCCCCAGCTGCTGGTGTTTCCGCTGATGCCGCTGATGGTGCGCTATCTGTCGCTGCGGCCCATGGTGGCGGTGGGCTCGTTGCTGGTCGCCGCGAGCTGTTTCCTGAATGCGCATCTGAGCACGCAGACCGGCGGCCACGACCTGATCTTCGCCCAGGTGCTGCGCGCGATCGGCTTTCCGATCTTCGCCATGCCGATGCTGCAGCTGACCGTCTCCGACCTGCCCGGCAGCGATGCCGCCGATGCCTCCAGCCTGACCAACGTGTTCCGCAACCTCGGCGGCTCGATCGGCATCGCCATGCTGGCGACCATGACGCAGAGCCGCGAGCAGGTGCACTTCCACGCCCTCACCGAGCGGGTCAGCGCCAATGCCGGGCTGGCGGCGGAGCGGCTGCGGCAGATGGCCGGCCTGTTTCTCAGCCGCGCGCCCGATCTTGGCGGGGCCGAGGCCAAGGCGACGGCGATGCTGGCCGGACAGATGCACCAGCAAGCTCTGGTGCTGGCCTATATCGATGCTTTCAATATGCTGGGCGTGCTGATGCTGCTGTGCCTGCCCCTGATCCTGCTGCTGCCCAAGGGGAGCCGCACAATGGACGCCGCGGCCCACTAGCGGCCGAACAACCACGGGGGGAAGGCAATTGAGATATTACCGCTACGATTTTCAGACGCCGCTGTCCGGCCTCGATCTGGCCCGCGCGGGTATCCGGTTCGGCGAAACCGCCGAGCCTCGGCCCGGCCCTGGTGAGGTTGTGGTGAGGGTCCGCGCCAGTTCGCTCAACTTTGTCGATCTGGTCAATCTGTCAGGCATGTTCCCCGGCGCTGACGGCGTCATCCCGCTTCTCGACGGCGCGGGAGAGGTCGCGGCGATCGGCCCCGGCGTCACCCGCTTCAAGGCCGGCGATCGGGTGCTGGCCAATCCGAACTTCCTGTGGCTGGCGGGGGAACCGGCGCCGGACGGCTGGGGCGGGGCGCTGGGCTGCACCACGGACGGCATGCTGTGCGATGCGGCGGTGCTGGATGAATCGGCACTGGTCCATCTGCCGGACGGGATCTCCTTCGCCGAGGGCGCCAGCCTGCCTTGCGCGGGTCTCAGCGCCTGGAACTCGCTGCGTGGCGGGCCGACCGGCAAGACCACGGCGCCGGGCGAGACTGTGCTGATCCAGGGCACCGGCGGGGTGTCGCTGTTCGCGCTGCAATTTGCCAAAGCCAGCGGGTGCAAGGTCATCGCCACCACCTCGACAGCGGCGAAGATGGAGCGGCTGAAGGCGTTGGGCGCCGACCATGTCATCAATTACAGCGAGCATCCGCAATGGGCCGCCCAGGTGCTGGAGCTGACCGGTGGCCGCGGCGTCGACCTGGCGGTCGAGGTCGGCGGCCCCAACACGCTGCCGCAATCGATCGCCGCGATGCGGATCGGCGGACGGATCGCGCTGATCGGCATCGTCGCCGGCCTGGGCAGCATCGACTACATGCACATGTTGCCTATCAATCATAAGGTCCTGACCATCTTCGCCAACGGCATGGGCAGCCGCCGCGACCTTGAGATGATGCTGCGCTTCGTCGACGGGCAGGGCATCCGTCCGGTGATCGACCGGGTGTTTCCGTTCGCCGAGGCCGAGGACGCCTATCGCCACTTCGGCCACCGCCGCCATGTCGGCAAGGTCATCGTCGAGAACTGATGGAGGAAACGATGCCGGATCAGGCCGCGCCGCGCTTTCCGTTCGGCGTTCCCAACAGCTGGTATGTCGTCGCAACGTCGGATGCGCTGGCGCCGGGCGAGATGAAGGGCATACGCTATTTCGGCGAGGAGCTGGTCCTGTTCCGCGGCGAGGATGGCGCGCCCGGGCTGATCGACGCCTATTGCGACCATCTGGGCGCCCACCTCGCCCATGGCGGCAAGGTGGTGGGCGATGCGGTCCAGTGCCCGTTCCACGGCTGGCGCTGGAATGGGCGGGGGCGGTGCGTCGCCATCCCCTATGCCACGATCATCCCGCCCACGGCACGGGTCCGCGCCTACCCGGTGCGGGAGCATTCCGGCTTCATCTGGGCCTGGTACGACAAGGAGGGCAGGGCGCCGGGCTTCGAGATCGTGCCGATCCCGCAATATGAGGACCCGGCCTGGACCTCGGAGTGGATTACCTACGAATACCGGATCAAAAGCCATCCGCAGGAGATATTCGAGAACGGCATCGACTATCCCCACTTCGCCTTCGTTCACGGCTTCGAATTCCCGGCCGGCGCCGAGTACATCTTCGACCGGCACGAGCATATCTGGCGGCACAGCACCAATCGCGGCACGGAAATCTGCGAGGGCGGGCGCGAGGACGTGCGGCAGGAGGGGCGGATCACCGGCCTCGGCTCGTCGGTGCTGCGGATTACGGGTGAGCTCGATGTGATCATCTTCTTCGCCACCACGCTGATCACGGTGGAGGAGCTGCATATCCGCCTATGCGTGATCGCGAACCTCCAGCATGGCGACGGTGTGCTCGAGAAGATCACATCCTATGCGGATTCCCAGGCCCGTACGCTGACCGAGGATTTCGACATCTGGGAGCATAAGAAATTCCGCGCTGAGCCCAGGCTGTGCCACCGCGACGGCCCTATCGTCCAATACCGCGAATGGGCCGCCCAGTTTTATCGGTGATGCGCGGCGATGCGAATCGGCGGGTTGACAGGCGCCCGAGTAATGCTCACTGTTAGCATAAGTAGCCGATGAGCTTTGGGCCGAACGGGCTAACGTAAGCGTTTAGGACTGGGATTTCCTTTCATGCTGACAACTCTCGACCGGTCACGGCCGGTATCCCTCGAATATTCTCCGGCCATCGCCGCGGAGACGGCGCCGCTCTATGAGCGCGTCTCCCGCATCATGCCGAAGATGGAGTGGCCGGTCCACGCGCCCTATGTCGCCGAGATCAACCGGCTGAAGCGCGAGAAGAACGCGGTGATCCTGGCGCACAACTACCAGACGCCGGAAATCTTCAACTGCGTCGCCGATGTGGTGGGCGACAGCCTGTCTCTGGCGCGTGAAGGCGCGAAGACCGATGCCGATATCATCGTCATGGCCGGCGTCCATTTCATGGCCGAGACCGCCAAGATCCTCAGCCCGGAAAAGACTGTCCTGATTCCGGACGTGCGCGCCGGTTGCTCGCTGGCGGAATCCATCACCGCCGCCGACATCCGCCTGCTGCGCCAGCGCTATCCGGGCGTGCCGATCGTGGCTTACGTGAACACCTCCGCCGACGTGAAGGCCGAGGTCGATATTTGCTGCACCTCCGCCAACGCGGTGCAGGTGGTGGAATCGCTGGGCGTGCCCGAGGTGATCTGCCTGCCCGACGAATATCTCGCCCAGTACGTCGCCAGCCAGACCAAGGTCAAAATCATCACATGGCATGGCCATTGCGAGGTGCATGAGCGCTTCACCGGCGCGGAAATCCGGCGGCTCCGCGAAGGGCAGGACAGCCTTGTCGTGCTGGCTCACCCGGAATGCCCGCAGGATGTGCTGGCCGAGGCCGATTTCGTCGGCTCGACGGCGGGCATGTCCGACTATGTCGGCAACCGGCAGCCCAAGCGGGTGGTGCTGATCACCGAATGCTCGATGGCCGACAATGTCGCCGTGCAGAATCCGGGCGTCGAGTTCCTGCGGCCCTGCAACATGTGCCCGCACATGAAGCTGATCACGCTCCCGAAGATCCTGCATGCGCTGCAGACCATGAGCACCGAGGTCGTGGTCGATCCTGACGTCGCCGCCCGCGCGCGCCGCTCGGTCGAGAACATGCTGGCCGTCGGCCGCAAGTAGCATGCTGCCTCAGTACTTGGTGCGCGAAGCGGTCCAGCGCGCTTTGGCCGAGGATATCGGTCGCGGTGACATCACCACCGACGCGCTGATCGATGGCGGCGTCCGCGCCTCCGCCCGTCTGATGGCGCGGGAGCAGGGGATCGTCGCCGGGCTGGACTTGGCCGAGGCCGCCTTCCGCGGCGTCGAGCCCGATATCCAGTTCGAACGCCTGATCGCGGACGGGCAGCCGGTGGAGGCTGGCGACATCATCGCCCGCATTTCGGGCAGCGCCCGCGCGCTGCTGTCGGCCGAGCGGGTGGCGCTCAATTTCCTGACCCACATGTCCGGCATCGCCAGCCTGACCGGCCGCTATGTCGCCGCCGTCGCTGGGACCAAGGCGCGCATCATCGACACCCGCAAGACCCTGCCCGGCCTGCGCACGTTCGAGAAATACGCCGTCCGCCTGGGTGGGGGCGCCAACCACCGCTTCGCCCTCGACGATGCGGCGATGATCAAGGACAACCATGTCGTCGCCGCCGGTGGCATCGGCCCGGCGGTGCGGCAGGTGAAGGCCGCCGTCGGTCACATGGTCAAGGTCTGCTGCGAGGTCGACCATATCGACCAGATCGAGGAAGCGCTGGAGGCGGGGGCCGATGTCCTGCTGCTCGACAATATGGGTACCAACACGTTGGCCGAAGCCGTCCACCTCATCGCCGGCCGCGCCGTCGCAGAGGCCTCGGGCAAGGTGTCGCTGGACACGGTGGCCGCCATTGCCGCCACCGGCGTCGATGTCATCTCGGTCGGCCGCTTGACCCACAGCGCGCCGGCCTTGGACATCGCATTAGACTTCGACGCCCCCGACTAAAAGGGTGAGCGGGCTGGTCACATCGCGGCTGAGGCTGCGCACCTGGCGCGACAGCGACCTCGAGCCCTTTGCCGCGCTGAACGCCGACCCCGAGGTCATGCGCCATTTCCCCGAACCGCTCGACCGCGCCGCCTCCGACGCGCTGGTCGGCCGCATCAAGGCCCATTTCGACCGCCACGGCTTCGGCCCCTGGGTGGTTGAAATCCCAGGCGTCACGGATTGCGCCGGCTTCGTGGGGCTGATGGTGCCGGCCTTCGAGGCGCATTTCACGCCTTGCATCGAAATCGGGTGGCGACTGCACAAACCCTATTGGGGCAAGGGCTATGCCACGGAAGCGGCGACGGCCGCGCTGGATTACGCCTTTGAGGTTTTGCACGCGGACGAAGTCGTCGCCATCACCGTTCCCGCCAACCGGCCGTCACGCGCCGTGATGGAACGGCTGGGCATGGACCACGACCCGGACGGCGATTTCGACCATCCGAACCTGCCGGAAGGGCATGCCCTTCAGCGGCATGTGCTGTATCGGATGCGGCGGCGGCTTTAAGAGCGGTTCTTCCAATAATCCGGATCGCGGCTGGTATGAAGACAGGCGATAACCTGGATCACGTCGGGTCGATTTTGAACAGTAGGGCATATGGAAAGCGGCGGAGCGATGCTCGGCGCAAATCCTTGTGAGCGAGCGGGAAATGATGGGGGTGGACGCTTATCCGGCGGATCAGGTGATCAAGTTCGGATGCGAACTCTACACCAAGCCCAAGCCGTTTGCTTTGATACCAATTAAAAGCGCTACGTGTATCGGCCCGAGCAGCAGCCGTTAAGACAACGGACAGGGTCACTGGTGACGTGCCACCAACTCCGCACGCACTGTTTCCCACGGGACACTGTCGGCGAGGTCGGCGTCCGCAGTTTCGAGACGACGATCAAGCTCCGCGATTTGAGCCGGTGTCAGCGGAATTGTGTCAGCATCCAGGCTATCCCAGAGACGCTCGATCAAATCGAGACGTTCTTGCGGTGACAAGCGCTCTATGTCCGTTTGGCTAATCGTCATGGTTTCAACTCCGTCACCACCAATAAGTTATTTGGGACGGTTTTTCCACAATGCCAACCTTCTAATTCGGCAGGTAAACCGCGATCCCCATCTTCGTCCCGGCATCGCGCACCAGGCTCGCAAACCGCTTCAGGTCGGCGATGGCGCGTTCCGCCGTCTGGCGGGCAGGGGAGGTCGGCGCGGCGGGCAGGGTTTCGCGCTCCAGCGGGCTTTCCAGATGGGCGACCGATTCCTCGGCATGGTCAAGGGCGTGGGCGATACGCTGGGCCAGCGCCGGGTCGATACGGCCGACGATGGTGGCGAGGCCCGGGCGGGTCTCGCCGCCGAAATCGCCGGTCCAGACATTGCGGATGCCGCGCAGGTCGAAGACGAAATCCTGATAGTTCTGGGCACTGAAGCGCGAGGTCAGCTTACGCGGGTCCTTCGTGTCCAGCGCGGCGCCCAGCCGGGTGATCGCCAGTTCCTGACCGGCCAGCTGGGCGACGCCGTTCATGATCCGGCCCAGCGCCTCGCGCTGGTTCAGCAGGCGAAAGGCGGCGGCATAGGAGTTGCGGCTTTTCGGGTCCCAGGACTCGACCAGGTAACGCATGTCGTCGACCAGCATATCGGCGGCCAGCTTCAGATAGGCGCGGCGGCGGTCGTTGTTGGGCTGGTTGGGCAGATAGTCGGTCACCGGGCGGTCGCCGGGGTCGCCGATGGCTCCGGCTGGCTCCTGGCCCCACAGCAGGAACTCGATCGCATGCCAGCCGGTGACCGGCCGGCCGGCCTTGACCTGGGCCAGCAGGGTCTGGCGGGTCAATGCCTGCTTCATGTCGTTGACCAGGCCGGCGGTCGGATTGTCCTCGGCATAGTCGATCGTTGCCGGCTCCACGGGCCAGCCATCCAGCCGGTTCAGCGGCCCCCGTTCATCGTCGGCGGCGTCGATCGGCCCGTCATAGAAACGGAAGGCCTCGGTCAGCAGCCAGCTGCGCCGCGCGTTGATCCAGGCGTCGCGCGCCCGCGTCAGCGTATTGTCGTCCGGCGTGGCCAGGAACGCGTCGATCGCGGCATGCATGGACTGGGCGTCGGCCAGCGCCGCCGCATAGGTGTCGGCCGCCAGCTGGGCATAGCCCTGGATTTCGGCCTTGGCGTCGAAATTGGAGGTCCGCCGGTCGGCGCCGGCGATCCGGTAGGTGAGGGGCGCTTTTGCCGCAGGCTGGGCAGCTGCCGCCGGCTTCGCCGGATCTGCGGCAAGGCACGGGCCGGAAACCGAGAACCCCAGTACCAGAGAGACAAGAATACCTTTCGAGGGGATATTTTTGTAACTCAATGAATTGTCCCGTACTGTCCAGGTTGGATCGCGCCCTCAAGAGCCTGCTTCATACAAGGCCAATCCGGCATATGCCAGCCTCCACCTATGCTCCTGCGGAACAAAGAATTCCGATCATGCATACATGGTATGCTGTCATTTAGGTGCGGTGCAGCGTCCCGAATCATTGACTCGGGGGGCGTCGTACGTATGTTCACCTCACTGCCGCGAGATGCGGCTCAATCTTCGTATTCGACAGCACGGAAGTCTGACTGCCATGCGGCGGCCATAGTCTTCTATTCGCCGAGGAACATGTTAGCGCGGCTGAGCTGCCTTGGGCAGCAACCCCGCCCAGCTATGGGAAAAATACATATGCACAAACCGCTTGCCGGAAAGAACGTCGCTATTTTGGTCGCCAGCGGCTTCGAAGAGCTGCAGATGACCGAGCCGCAGAAGGCTCTGCTCGCGCTCGGCGCCAGCATTAAGCTGATCGGTCCCGAGAGCCTGGCCAATGGTTGGCACGGCGACTCCTGGGGTCACTATTTTCCGGTCGACGGCCAGCTCTCGTCCACGCTCTCCGCTGACTACGACATGCTGCTGGTCCCCGGCGGCGCGCGCAGCATGATCAAGCTGGCGCAGACCCCGCACACCAAGCGCGTCGTGTCCGCCTTCATCGACGATCAGAAGCCGGTGGCCCTGGTGGGCGACGGCGTCGAGATCCTGGTGATCGCCGACCGCGCCGAGGGCATGACTGTGACCGGCGCCGAGCAGAGCAAGGCTGCGCTGGAAGCGGCCAAGGCCGAGTGGAGCGACGAGGCGATCCAGATCCACGGCAATGTCCTGACTGCCAAGGGCGACGATGTCGCGCTGTTCGTCAGCGAGATGACCAACCTGTTCCTGGGCCAGGAGCAGGTGCGGGACGCGGCGTAAGCCGCTTCTCCAAGAGCAAAAGCCTGAAGGGCAGGATCTAACGCATGCGTGCAGAAACCCAAGCAATCGCCGACGACATCGGAAGGTCGTTGACGTTGCTGAGGAGGCATCTTTGACTGGGAGAACGCGCTCCGCCGCCTCTCCGAGCTGAATGCCTTATCCGAAGATCCTGCCCTGTGGAACGATGCGGGGAAAGCGCAAGCGCTGATGCGCGAGCGCACCCAGCTCGACCAGAAAATCACCGCCGTTCAGAGTATCGAACGCGACCTCGCCGACAATCTCGGTCTCATCGAGATGGGCGAGGCCGAAGGCGAAGCCTCCATCGTCGACGAAGCCATGGCCGCCCTGCAGGCGACCAAGGAAATCGCCGCCAAGATGGAGCTGGAAAGCCTGCTGTCCGGCGAGGCCGATCCCAACGACTGCTTCATCGAAGTGAATGCCGGCGCCGGCGGAACCGAGGCTCAGGATTGGGCCGAGATCCTGCTGCGCATGTATACGCGCTGGGCCGAGCAGCACGATTACAAGCTGACCCTGATCGACGAATCGCCCGGTGAAGAGGCCGGCATCAAGTCCACCACGCTTCAGGTCTCCGGCCCCAACGCCTATGGATGGCTGAAGACCGAATCGGGCGTTCACCGCCTGGTCCGCATCTCGCCGTTCGACAGCGCCGCGCGCCGCCATACCAGCTTCGCCTCGGTGACGGTCTGGCCGGTGATCGACGAGAATATCGAGATCGAGGTGCTGGACAAGGACCTGCGGGTCGACACCTACCGGGCGTCGGGCGCCGGCGGCCAGCACATCAACAAGACCGACAGCGCCGTGCGCATCACCCACCTGCCCACCGGCATCGTGGTCGCATCGCAGCAGGAACGCTCCCAGCATCAGAACCGCGCCAAGGTGATGACGATGCTGAAGGCGCGCCTCTATGAGCTGGAGCTCAAGAAGCGCGAGGAAGAGGTCGCCGCCTTCCAGGGTGAGAAGAGCGAGATCGGCTGGGGCCACCAGATCCGGTCCTACGTCATGCAGCCCTACCAGATGGTGAAGGACCTGCGGACCGGCGTCGAAAAGGGCAACGCCCAGGGCGTTCTCGACGGCGATATCGATGACTTCCTGGCGGCTTCGCTCGCCGCCAGGGTCAAGGGCAACGAGGTCGACGCTTAGGCTGCGACTCCACGGAGCGGATCGGCGGCTAGCGGTCTATGCTGCTCGCCAGCCTGGCAATCAGGCCAGCCCGGAGGCGGACACTCAACGGACGGATGCGCTTGCAGCTTCGCGCCCATCTATTTGAGTGACACGTATTTACAGGTGAAGCGCGGCGGGTCCCGGCTATCGCTTGGGTGCTCGCCGCCGATATAGATGGCGAACAGCTTCACGCGGCTTCCACTGTCATCGGCGACGACGTCTCGCCACCCGTGAGTGCGCGCGCCAGGTCGGCGCCCACGATCGCACCGATCTCGTGCGAACTGGTGATGCCCTGAATGAAGGGATGCCGGCTGAGGATGAAGGGAATGCTCAGGCAGAACAGCCGCTCGGCGACAGGATTTTCCGACACCGGGTGAAAATGGTCGTCGACCGCGATTCCCTTCGGCGCATCTTCTTTCCCGTCGCCGGCGTCGTTGACGATCCCTTGGTCGAGCAACGACTGGAACGGGAACTGCTCGACCGCGAGCGGCCGTTGTCCGGTCGCGTCGATGAACACCGGAAAATGCATTCGGTCGCCGTCGACGGTGACGATCGCACCCGG
>Ga0105238_10008213_pt1 | contig 10442 bp, 1 predicted proteins | sample KBSC34metaG_FD_81526 | JGI IMG/M metagenome (GOLD analysis project Ga0105238, IMG submission 81526) | Corn rhizosphere microbial communities from Kellogg Biological Station, Michigan, USA - KBS C3-4 metaG | ecosystem: Host-associated > Plants > Roots > Rhizosphere > Soil | place: Michigan, USA...
CAGCGTCGAAACGCAGACCAACTGGAACGGGATCATCGGCCGTATCGAGTTGCAGGCTTTTAGTGTCGTGCATATCGCGGACGTGCAGGTTTTTCCGCATCCTGCGAAGCATTCAGCGACGGTGCAGCTGGCGATCGTCAATAATTCCGGGGCGCCGGTCACGGGGAAGGTGCGTCTCTCAGGGTGTACGCCGGATGGAGTTCCTCTGGCTGGGGTGTCAGTGGCGATTGCGTCGCAGGACTCGCTGATACGCGTTACTGCTTCGCTGCCGCTGGGTGAGAAGTTGCGCACCTGGGACGAATTTGATCCGGCGTTGTATCAGTTATCGGTCGGTCTTGAGACGGGGCAGGGGACCGATTCCTTTCGGACGAGCTTTGGTCTGCGCGAAGCTGGTGTTGAAGGCACGCAATTTACTATCAACGGCCGTCCTGTATTTATCCGCGGCACGGTAAATTCTGCCGAGTTTCCGCTGACGGGCTATCCTCCGATGGACACCACAGCCTGGCGGCATATTTTTACTGTTTGTAAGGCCTATGGGCTCAACACGATGCGTTTTCATAGCTGGTGTCCTCCCGAGGAGGCCTTTGTTGCCGCCGACCGCGTGGGGATCTATCTGCAGGTCGAGAATACCGACTGGAGATTTACGATCGGAAAGGACACTGCCGTGAACAGGTATCTGACAGAAGAGTCTCTGCGGATATTGAGGGCCTATGGCAACCATCCGTCCTTTGTCTTCTTTTGTGAAGGCAACGAGCTGGTAGGGCCTTCGGTCAACAGCTTCCTGAACGGTCTGCTGTCGGTCTGGAAAAAAGACCCAAGGCACCTGTATACGGGCGGCTCGGGTTATCCGGTCGTCGAAAGCAATCAGTACAACGATTTCTACGGTCCTCGTCCCCAGCACTGGAAGGAGGGACTAAAGGGAAGATTCAACGCGCAGCCGCTGAATACCGTTTATGACTATGCGGAGTACGTGAAGAAATTCAATATACCGCTGGTTTCCCATGAGATTGGGCAGTGGTGTGTTTATCCCGACTTCGACCAGATACCCAAATACTCGGGCGTGCTGAGGCCCTATAACTACGAGCTTTTCCGCGAATCCTTACGGGATCACCATATGCTCGGACTGGCGAAGCGCTTCACCGAGGCTTCCGGCAAATTCCAGGTGATCCAGAAAAAAGAAGAGATCGAGTCCTATCTGCGCACACCAGGGATGGGGGGCTATCACCTGCTTCAGCTGAATGATTTTCCGGGTCAGGGAACCGCTCCGGTAGGTGTGGTGGACCAGTTCTGGGACCCCAAGTTCTATACCTCTGGCAAGGAGTTCTCCCGGTTTCAGTCGGCGAGGGTTCCCCTGTTGAGAACGGCGTCTTTTGTGTGGACCAATGACCAGGTGTTCGCCGCGGATATGGAATTTGCCAATTTTGGCCGGGCGCCGCTAAAGCAGGCCATTCTTAGCTGGACGGCGGAGTTTACCGACGGGACAGTTTACGCAAAAGGACATACGCGGCCGCTGGATATCCCGATGGGGAGCCCGATCCGTCTGGACAGCCTGCATATCCAATTGAACAAAATAAAGAATGCCTGTTCGCTGACGATTCGCCTGTCCCTTGACGGGATGGATTGCTGCAATCAGTGGGAGATATGGGTCTATCCGCATCGTTTGCCGGCGGTGGACATGTCCGGGGTGCGGATTGCCTATGACTGGAATGAAGAAGTGAAGGGATGGCTATCGGCGGGCGGGACGGTACTTTTCCTGGCAGATACCACAAAGATATTGTCGCCTGCGAGCCCGGTATTCTCCGGTATTTCCTGGAATACGGTATGGTCGGGTATGCCGCCCGATATGTTGGGTATCCTTTGCGACCCGCGTCATCCGGCGCTGGCCTTTTTTCCGACGGAGTTTTACAGCAACTGGCAGTGGTGGGATGCCGTTCGCCATTCGAAGCCAATGGTGTTGGATTCGATGCCTCCCTCTTTTCTTCCCATCGTACAGATGATCCCGGACTGGAATAAGAACGGGAAGATCGGGCTGATCTGGGAGGCAAGGGTAGGGAAGGGCAGACTGCTTGTTTCGGCGATCGACCTCAGGGACAGCCTTGCACAGCGGCCCGTGGCGGCGCAGTTGCTGTATAGTCTGGAGAGATATATAAAGAGTAATGCGTTTATGCCGGCGGAGACCGTTCCGGCTGAGACGATCGATCAATTTTTTAAACCGGCGGCCGCCCGGAATCCCGACTATCTGAGTGCTGTTAAGGCAGAGCTGCAAAAGAAATGGCCGGCCAATCATACCATCAACCTGGTATTTCATGGTCACTCAGTACCGACCGGCTATTTCAGGACACCGGAAGTTCACACGTTCGAGTCGTATCCTTATCTCGTGCTGAAGCAGCTGAAGGAGTGGTATCCCTATGCCGTGATCAACGTCATCACCACTTCTATCGGCGGAGAGAATTCAACGCAGGGCGCTGCGCGGTTCAGGAAGGAGGTGCTGACGCACCGGCCTGACGTCCTGTTTATCGACTATGCGCTGAACGACCGGAAGATCGGGCTCGCACGGGCGAAGAAGAACGTCGAAAAGATGATCCGGATCGCCCTGCGCCGGAAGATAAAGGTCATTTTATTGACGCCTTCGGCGGATGAGACGGAGTCGCTGACGGCAGCGGACGCTCCGCTGGCGCAGTTGGCCGATCAGTTGAGAGGACTGTCAAAAAAATACGGTATCGGGCTGGCTGACAGCTACGACCGGTTTAAGCAGATCAGGAAAGAAAAGGGAGATATCCATCCGTACATGGCACAGTCGAATCATCCCAACAGACTGGGGCACGAACTGATTGCCGGAGAGATCCTTCGATATTTCCAACCATAAAAAGACAACTTTATGAGCGAACCTTTGGTGCGGGTATGGCAGGAAGAGATCATTATTCCGACCTATCTTACCGGCGAACCCGACAAAAATCCAATGTTCTTTGAGAAGCGCGTGTATCAGGGCAGCAGCGGGGTCGTCTATCCGAATCCTGTCATCGAAAAAGTATTTGACGAAAAGACGGACAAGAAATACACGGGGCTTTTTCTGGAGAACGCCTGGCTTAAGATCATGATCCTGCCGGAATTGGGCGGCCGCGTTCAGATGGCGTACGATAAAATAGCCGGACGGCATTTTGTCTATTATAACCAGGTGATCAAGCCGGCGCTGGTAGGGCTATGCGGCCCCTGGATATCCGGCGGCATCGAGTTCAACTGGCCGCAGCACCACCGTCCCAGCACTTTCTCACCGGTGGACTTTTCGATAGAAGAGCGCGCGGATGGCGGCAGGACCGTCTGGATCAACGAGGTAGAGAATATGTTCCATACCAAAGGAATGGCCGGCTTTACCCTGTACCCGGATAAGGCCTATCTGGAGATCAGCGTCCGGTTATTCAACCGGACTCCGCTGCCCCAGACATTTCTCTGGTGGGCGAATCCCGCGGTGAAAGTGAACGATCACTATCAGTCCGTATTCCCGCCGGATGTGAATGCGGTATTCGATCACGGCAAAAGGGATGTGTCTTCATTCCCGATCGCCACGGGCACCTACTACAAGGTCGACTATTCACCCGGCACGGATATCTCCCGCTATAAGAATATCCCGGTCCCGACCTCCTATATGGCCATCCGGTCCGGTTATGATTTTATGGGCGGCTATGAACATGATGCAAGGGCCGGCGTGCTGCACGTCGCGGACCATCATGTTTCGCCCGGGAAAAAGCAGTGGACCTGGGGACACGGTGATTTCGGGCAGGCCTGGGACAGAAATCTCACGGATGAGGACGGTCCCTATATCGAGCTGATGGCCGGGGTATTTACGGATAACCAGCCCGATTTTTCGTGGCTGATGCCCTATGAAGAAAAATCATTCGTACAATATTTTCTTCCTTACCGCGAGCTGGGGCTTGTCAACAACGCGACAAAGGATATTTTAGCCAGTATAGAACAGGCCGGCGACCTGCTGACGGTACGGGTCTTTGTCACGGCTTCGCAGGACAGCCTTGTGCTCCGCCTGTTCCACGACAACCAGCTGTTGGATCAAACCCGTTTTGGCGCCACGCCGGAAGACATATTCGTTTGGACAGTCCCCGTAGCGACCGGCATCGGGCCGGAGAACGTCAGCTGGCAGATCGTAGACGCCGCGGGAAGAGAACTATTGAGCGATGACCCGGTAAGGCGCCGCAGCGGCCAAATCCCCGAAGCAGCAAAGGCGGCTCTGTCTCCCGAAGAGATAGTCAGCAACGAACAACTCTATCTTACCGGTCTGCATCTCGAGCAATACCGGCATGCGACGTACAGTCCGCTGCCTTATTATGAGGAGGCGCTGAGGCGTGATCCCGGTGATATCCGGAGCAATAACGCGCTTGGGCTGTGGTATCTTCGTAAAGGACAGTTAAAAAAAAGCGAGGCGTTCTTCCGAAAGGCCTTGGCAACGCTGACCGGTCGCAATCCCAATCCATATGACGGGGAGCCTTATTACCATCTTGGGCTGGCCCTTCAGCTGCAAGGGAAGAGGGAAGAGGCTTATGACCAATACTACAAGGCGTGCTGGAACAGCGCCTGGCAGGCCGGCGCATATTTTGCTCTCGCGCAGCTGGATGCGGTAAAAGGCGACTGGCAGCGTGCGCTACAACATCTCGGGCACGCGCTGGACCGCAACGGACGGAACAGCAGGGCATGGATGCTGAAGGCCGTCGTCCTGAGAAAGATGGGGCAGTCTGCACGGGAGGTCTGTACCCGCGGAATTGAAATGGACGCATTCAATCTTCCGCTGTACTTTGAACAGTCAAAGAGTGGAGAGGAAGCGCCTGACAGGCTTGCTGCCCTGGCAAGAGGATCCGTTCAGAACTATATCACCTATGCCCTGGACTATGCGGCGGCGGGGTTGTATGGCGATGCCATAGAGTTTCTGACCCTCTATACCGGAGACGAACAGCCGATGATAGCCTATTATCTTGCCTGGTGGCACCACCTTTCAGGGAATGAGACCGTCTCGACAGAGTGGCTTTGGAAAGCTGCTGCCATCAGGACCGGCGGCTGCTTCCCGAACCGGTTGGAAGACATCGCCGTCCTCAGATATGCTACGGACGTGAACAGGGAAGACGCGAAGGCGCCCTATTATTTGGGGAATCTCTGGTACGACCGGCGGCAATACGACGAAGCTATTCAGCAGTGGGAGATGTCCGCTGCCAGGGACGCCAATTTTGCAACCGTCGCCCGAAACCTTGGGATCGCCTGGTTCAATAAGAGAGGGGATACAGAGAAAGCTCTCCGGTTCTATACGAAAGCTTTCTCTCTGGACGAAACCGATGCAAGAGTTCTGATGGAGCTGGACCAGCTGCGCCGTCGTCTCAGCGTGGATGCGCAGCAGCGGCTGGAATTTCTCGAGAGGCATTTGCCGCTGGTGGAAGAACGCGACGATCTGTATCTGGAAAGGGCTGCCCTGCATAATTTCCTTGGCCGGCACGATAAAGCATACCAGCTGATCATGGACCGGAAATTCCATCCCTGGGAAGGCGGAGAGGGCAAGGTGTCGGGGCAGTATATTTACAGCCTGATAGAGATTGCCAAACAGGATATTCATGCAGGCCGTTATCAGCAGGCGATTGAACGGCTGGAGTGTGCACGGGTCTATCCGCATAACCTCGGTGAAGGCAAGCTCTTCGGCGCGCGGGAGAATGATATCTTCTATTGGCAGGGTATCGCCTGTGAGAGGCTGGGCGACAGGGGCAGGGCAGCCGCTAATTTTGGAAGAGCGGCGGAAGGAGACGCCACCCCCGCGGCAGCCCTGTTCTACAACGACCAGCAGCCTGACAAGATATTCTATCAGGGGCTGGCCTGGAAAAAGCTGGGTAATCCTGCCATGGCCGAACGTATATTTGACGGTCTCCTCGAATATGGGGTGACGCATCTGGAAGGCGAGGTAAGCATCGACTATTTTGCTGTTTCACTTCCCGATCTGCTGATCTTCGAAGACGATGGGAAAGTCCGCCACCAGGCGCATTGTTATTACATGATGGGATTGTCTCATCTTGGCAGCGGCAGGAAGAGCGAGGCGGCCGGCTGTCTGGAGAAGGTGCTTCAGCTGGATGCGATGCACTTTGGGGCAAAGATCCATCTTGAGTTGACCGGGCACAAAAAGGAACAGAGTTTAACGATTTAAAACAGACCATTGATGAACAAAAGAGTTTTTTTTCTTTGCGCGCTTTTGTTGGGATACAGTATACGATTGCTTGCACAGGAGACCCTGTCACTGGCCGGCGAGTGGAGTGTTCGGCCCGATCCGCAGAAGACGGGTGAGCAGCAGGGCTGGTATAAACAGACCTTTGAAAAGAAGATCCGGCTGCCCGGTACTCTGGACGATGCGGGGATCGGCGACCCGCCGACGCTCACGGATCAGCGCGTGGAGAAAGACGTGATGGTGCATTTGACCAGGAAGCATAGTTTTATCGGCAGTGTCTGGTATGCCCGGGAGGTTCTCATTCCTGAGAGCTGGAAGGGCAGGAATATTCAGCTTTTTCTCGAAAGGGTACTGTGGACCAGCAGGGTCTGGATCGACGGAGCAGAGGCAGGGACCCGGGAAAGCCTTTCTACACCCCACCGGTATGATTTGGGCGTGGGACTGTCTCCGGGCAGGCATCTTCTCGTCATTTGCATAGACAACAGTAAAAAATATGATATTTCCCATCTCGACATGGCGCATGCCTATACGGAGGGAACCCAGATCATCTGGAACGGGATCATCGGCAATATCCAGCTGGTCGCGAGGAACAGGTCTTTTATTCGGTCGGTCCAGGTCTATCCTTCGGAAAAAGAGAAGACCATTGCCGTGACGACCGTCTTCCAAAATGATCTGGGCCGGGATGAAAAAGGCGTATTGCGGCTACAGGTGCTGGACCGGAATAAAAAGGTCGTTGCGCAGAAGGTGGAGCAGGTGACTCTTACCGCCGGTGAGTCGAAGCATGAAAACACTATTGCGGTACCGGCTTGCAGGGACTGGGACGAGTTCAGCCCAAATTTGTACATTGTGAATGCGGTGCTGGAAGCCGGGTCCGTAGATCGCATTGCTGCGGTATGGGGGATGCGTTCTCTCGGCAACGGGAACAGTCTGCTTTGGATCAACGGCCGCCGACTATTCTTACGCGGCACGCTGGAGTGCAATATCTTTCCGTTGACCGGCCATCCGCCCATGGACAGGAAGGGGTGGCTGAAGGTGTTTGCGACGGCGAAAGCGTATGGCCTCAATCACCTGCGGTTTCACTCCTGGTGTCCTCCCGATGCAGCCTTCCAGGTCGCGGATTCGATGGGGTTCTATTTGCAGGTCGAGCTGCCTTTCTGGAACAAGAATTCGGGCAGGGACGATGCGGTCGACCGATTCCTCGAAGAGGAGGCTCTCCGGATCAGCCGGGAATATGGCAATCATCCTTCATTCTGTCTCTGGTCGATGGGCAATGAGCTGGACGGAGATTTCGACTGGCTGACGGGCATGGTCAAACGACTGCGGCAGACGGACCCCCGCCACCTGTACACCTCTACTACGTTTACTTTTCAGGCGGGACATGGGAAATGGCCCGAGCCCGGCGACGATTATTATATAACCCAGTATACGAAAAAGGGATGGATCAGGGGACAGGGCATATTCAATACTATCCCACCCGATTTTAAAAGCGACTATACAAAGGCGGTAGACGGACTACCGGTACCTGTGCTCATCCATGAGATGGGGCAGTATTCCGTCTACCCTGATCTGGGAGAGATCGGCAAGTATACCGGCGTGCTGGACCCGCTGAACTTCAAGGCCGTTCGCAATGATCTTGACCGGAAAGGCCTGCTCGGTCTGGCGCCGGCTTTTACCAGGGCGAGCGGGGTATTTTCTGCCGGTCTTTATAAGGAGGAGATCGAGCGGGCGATGCGGACGCAGGGTATCAGCGGCTTCGAGCTGCTGGACCTGCACGATTTTCCCGGTCAGGGGACGGCGTTGATCGGCATCCTTGACGCCTTCTGGGACAGCAAGGGGCTTGTGACGCCGGAAGAGCACCGGATGTATTGCTCCGCCGTCGTGCCGCTGCTGCGGTTTGAACAGGCATCCTATACCAGCGACCAGCGTTTTGTCGCTTATGCCGAGGTCTCGAATTTCGGCGCAGGTGCGCTGAAGGGCTGCGTGCCCCAGTGGACGGTGAGGGATGGGGAGGGCTCCGTCCTTGCTTCGGGAAGCCTTACGTCGCGGGACGTGCCGGTCGGCAGCGGGCAGCGGCTGGGTGAGGTCGCGTTCGACCTGAAGGGTGTTTCGCGGGCTGAGATGCTGACCATCGAACTGAGCTTGCGGGGAACGCCATATAAAAATAAATGGAAGATATGGGTCTATCCTCAGCGGGTAAGCGTTGGGGAGATGTCCGATGTAGTCGTCGACACGGTATTGGATCAGGCACTGGTCCATTTGGCGGAGGGAAAGAAGGTGCTGCTGAATCCCGATACCGCCAGTATCAATGGGGTCGACGGAAGGTTTGCGCCCGTGTTCTGGAGTCCTGTCCATTTCCCCAATCAGCCGGGTACGATGGGGATACTCTGTGATCCGGCTCATCCGGCGCTCAGGGATTTTCCTACGGAGTTTCATTCCGACTGGCAGTGGTGGGACCTTATCACCAGGTCGAAGACGATGATCCTGGATTCGTTGCCGCCGATGAACCCGATCGTCCGGGTCATCGATAATTTTTTTAAGAACAGACGGATGGGGGATGTGATAGAGGCGAAGGTAGGTCGTGGCCGGCTGATTCTGGTTTCGGCTGATATTACGCACGGACTTGAACATAGGCCGGCCGCGCGGCAGTTGCGCTATAGTCTGGAACACTATATGAGTAGTAAGGATTTTGCTCCGACGGTTCAACTGACTCCCGTGCAGTTGGGTCGGCTGGTCGGCGCCGGCTCGCTGCACGATCAGATTGGCGCCTGTTTGAAGCGGGCTGCGCAGTCGGTCCGTCTGCTGATGCAGCATACGCGCCCCGACAGTTTTCCCGAAACCTTCAACCCCCGTACGGGCAGGTGGGCGATGGGGAAGTCTTCTTCCTGGATGTCGGGCTTTTATCCGGGGGAACTTCTTCGGATTTTCGAATACACGCACGACAGCGCTCTTTACCGGGAAGTCGTAGAGAAGCTCGGTCAGCTGCAAAAAGAGCAGTTTAACAGGGACACGCACGACCTTGGGTTTATGATGTATTGTTCTTTCGGGGAGGCGAACCGGATAGCGCCTTCTGCCGCCTGGCAGGATATTCTGCTGAACAGTGCGAAGTCTCTGGCGTCGCGTTTTAGCCCCGCCGTAGGCTGTACGAGGTCCTGGAACTCGGCTCCGTCGCAGTTCATGGTAATCATCGACAACATGATGAATCTGGAATTGCTTTGCGAAGCCACGCGGCTTTCGGGCGATTCGTCCTTCTATAAAATGGCGGTGACGCACGCGAATACGACGATGAAGAACCATTTCCGGCCCGACCACAGCTCGTATCATCTGGTGATCTACGACCCGGCGACAGGCGCCGTACTGAAGAAACAGACGGTGCAGGGCGCGGCTGACGAATCCGCCTGGGCGAGGGGGCAGGCCTGGGGGCTATATGGATATACGATGATGTACAGGGAGACCGGTGACCGGAAGTATCTGCAACAGGCCGAAGATATAGCCGCGTTTATCCTGCCCCGGTTGCCGGAGGACAAGATACCCTACTGGGATTTCAACGCCCCCGGTATACCCAACACCAGCAGGGACGTGTCCGCGGGAGCCATTATGTGTTCGGCGCTGCTCGAACTTTCGGAATATGCGGACGCCGGGAAGGCGCATGAATACAGGGATGTTGCCGGGTCCATGCTGCGGTCACTGCTATCGCCCGCCTATTCCTCCGCTACTGGAGAGAACGGAGGGTATCTGCTAAAGCACGGCGTCGGCAATTTCCCGAAGAACTCCGATATCGACGTGTCTATCATCTATGCCGATTATTATTTTATAGAGGCCATGCTCCGGTATCAGCATCCGGCGCAGGCGGATACGGTTCTGTCCAGATACCGGCGATCAATAAGCGCTGCCAGCGCGTTGCGGTCGCAGGAGGTCAGCCGGCTGGTCACGACCTGGGATAGCGTCAGGCAATGGCCCGATATTGTTTATGATGATACGGCGCGCGGCTTCTGGCAACTTCTGGGGCATCTCAGCAGGATCAGGACGCTTGCGCTGGAATGGTCGGACCCGGAGTCCGGCCATTTTCATGACAGGGATATATGGCGGGTCATCAACGGAGCGCTGGACAACTGGCTCGAAAAGCGCTACCACAACAGCAACTGGTGGCATAACGAGATCGGCGTTCCGCAGCTGATGAGGGATATTCTGGTGGTATTGCGCGATACGCTGAGCACTGCCCGTCTTAATGGCGCGCTGG
>Ga0105238_10008214_pt1 | contig 10442 bp, 2 predicted proteins | sample KBSC34metaG_FD_81526 | JGI IMG/M metagenome (GOLD analysis project Ga0105238, IMG submission 81526) | Corn rhizosphere microbial communities from Kellogg Biological Station, Michigan, USA - KBS C3-4 metaG | ecosystem: Host-associated > Plants > Roots > Rhizosphere > Soil | place: Michigan, USA...
ACGGAAGACGCCGCGCAGGCACTGCTGGCCGAGACGCGCTACGCGCAGCCCGCGTTGTTCGCCGTCGAATACGCGCTGGCGATGCTGTGGAAGGCACGCGGCGTCGAGCCGGCGGCGATGATCGGACACAGCATCGGTGAATATGTCGCGGCGTGTCTGGCGGGTGTGTTCTGCGTCGAAGATGCAATGCGCCTCGTGGTCGCGCGCGGTGCAGCGATGCACGCGCAGCCGCGCGGTGCGATGCTGGCGGTGCATGCGCCGGAACCTGAGGTTGCCGCGCGCTTGCTGGCCGGCGTCGAGATTGCAGCGGTAAACGCGGCAAACGTGACCATCGTGGCCGGCGGCGTCGAGGCGGTGGACGCTTTCGCCGCGCGACTCGGCGAAGCCAACGTCGCGAGCTCACGCCTGCACGTCAGCCACGCATTTCATTCCGCGTCGATGGACGCTGCGTTGCCGGTGTTCCGTCGCGCGTTCGATGAGGTGCGGCTCGCTGCACCAACCATCGCGTTTCATTCCTGCGTCAGCGGCAAGCCGATCACGCCGCACGAGGCCACGTCGCCCGATTACTGGTGCCGGCAGATTCGTGCGCCGGTGCGCTTCCTCGATGCCGCGCGCGCGGTGTTCGCGGATGCCGACACGCTTGCGCTCGAGGTTGGGCCATCGCAGGCGCTGAGCGGCTTGCTGCGCCGCGTAGCGGAATGGAAGGGGCGCAGCATTGCTTCGCTCGGCTCCGCCGGTTCGGCAGGCGACGATGCGCTGCATGTCGCGACTGCGACGGGACGGCTGTGGAGTCTCGGCGTGGCGATCGACTGGACGAAATGCTTGCCGACACCGCCGCGGCACGTTCCGCTGCCCGGCTATCCGTTTGTGGGCCCGCGCTACTGGATCGACGAGGTCGCCGCGCCTGCAGCCGCGGTGCGCGTCGAACCGCAGCTGGCGGTGGCGTTGCCACCGCCACCGGCATCGCACGTGCCTGCCGCGCCGCCTGCGGCTCGACTGCGCGACGAGCTGCGCACGTTGTTCGAATCGCTCAGCGGCGAACCGATCGATGCGACGCAGGACTCGCTCAGTTTCGTCGAACTCGGCCTGGATTCGCTGGCGCTCACGCAGGCCGTGCTGGAACTGGAGCGCCGCTTCGGCATCAGGCTCAAGTTCCGGCGCCTGATGGAAGACGTCAACAGCGTCGAAAAGCTCGCGCAGTTGATCGAGCCGACATTGCCCGCGCAAACGGCTGCGCCCGATGTACCGGCACCGCCGATGGCTTCCGGACCGCTCGCACAGCTGCTGCAGAATCACCAGCAGTTGCTCGAGCAACAGTCGCAGCTGCTGGCGACACTGGCGGGACAGGGCATTGCCATCGGCACCGCCGCGCTGCCGGCCGCCACCGGAGCTGCCGAAACGCCCGCCGACTTGCGCGAGCGTCCGTTCGGCGCCGCCGCGCGCATCACCGTCAAGCGCAATGACGACCTGAGCGCGGCACAACGCGAGTGGCTCGCGGCATTCACCGCGCGCTACACCGCACGCACCGCGCAGTCCAAGCAATTCAGCCAGCGCAACCGCGCATTGATGGCCGATCCGCGCGTGGTGACCGGCTTCAATCCGCTGTGGAAAGAATTGGTTTATCCAATCGTGGTGGCGCGCTCGCACGGCGCGCAGCTCAGCGACATCGACGGCAACGACTACATCGATCTGTTGAACGGCTTCGGTGCGAATTTCCTCGGCTACCAGCCCGAGTTCGTCAAGCGCGCGCTGGCCGAGCAAATTGAGACAGGCTTCGAGATCGGGCCGCAGCATCCGCTCACGGCGGAAGTCTCGCAACTGATCAGCGACATGACCGGTATGCCGCGCGTCGCATTCTGCAACACCGGCTCCGAAGCGGTGATGGGCGCGATGCGCATCGCGCGCACGGTCACCGGACGCAAGCCGATCGTGATCTTTCGCGATTCCTACCACGGCATCTTCGACGAGGTGATCGTGCGCGGCACGCGCACACTGCGCTCGATCGCGGCGGCGCCGGGCATTCTCGCCAGCGCCGTGGAAAACGTGATCGTGCTCGAATACGGCAGCGACGAGTCGCTGCGCATCATCCGCGAGCGTGCGCACGAGCTGGCGGCCGTGATGATCGAGCCGGTGCAGGGCAAGCACCCCGACGTGCAGCCGCGCGCCTTCGTGGAGCAATTGCGCACGATCTGCGACAGCGCTGGTTGCGCGCTGATCTTCGACGAAGTGATCACCGGTTTCCGCATCAGTCCCGGCGGCGCGCAGGAGTTCTACGGCGTGCGCGCCGACATCGCCACCTACGGCAAGATCATCGGCGGCGGCTTGCCGTTCGCGGCCATTGCCGGTGGCGCGCGCTGGATGGACGCGCTCGATGGCGGGCACTGGCAATACGGTGACGACAGCTATCCCGAAGCCGGCGTGACGTATTTCGCCGGCACGTTCGTGCGCCATCCGCTGGCGCTGGCTGCGGCGAAGGCGGCTTTGTTGCATCTGAAGGAACGCGGACCACAGCTGCAGTTGGGTCTGAATGCGCGCACCGCGGCGATGGTGCAGCGGCTGAACGCGTTCTTCGCCGCGCAGCGGGCACCGCTGCGCGCGTTGTCGTTCAGCTCGTTGTGGAAGGTGCTGGTCGACGCGGAGCAGCCGCTCGCCGAACTGTTCTACTACGCGTTGCGCGCTCGCGGCTTGCATCTCTACGCGCAGTTCAATTGTTTCCTGACCGATGCGCACGACGACGCGATCGCCAGTCGGATTGCCGAGCGCATCGAAGACGCCGTGCGCGAGCTGCTCGATGCGGGCGTGCTCACGCGCCGCGGGGATGCGTTGCCGGAGAATGCGGCAACAACACCCGCGGCAGCAGCGGCGACCTCAGTGCACACGGATGCATCCACGCCGGTCGCACTGACCGACTCGCAGCTCGAGAAGTGGCTCGCCTGTCAGTTCGGCGACGCGGCCAACACGGCGTTCAACGAATCGTTGCTGCTGACCGTCGATGGCGCGCTGGATCGCGACGTGCTCAAGCGCGCAGTCGCGCTGGTCACGTCGCGGCACGAAGCGTTTGCGATGTCCTTCGCGAGCGACGGCAGCCAGCTGCGCTTCGGCGCGCTTGCGCCGCTGGCGATCGAGGATATCGATCTGGCTGCTGGCGGCGACGCGGCGCTGCAAGCCCACTGCAGTGCCGCCGTGCGCCGGCCGTTTGACCTGAGCATGCCGCCGCTGGTGCGCATCGAGCTGCTCAAGCTCGATGCGTCCCGACATGCCTTGCTGATCGTTGCGCATCATCTGGTGTTCGATGGCTGGTCGGCCGCGGTATTTCTCGACGAGCTGGCGGCAGCGTACAAGATGCTGGCGACGGGACGCACGCCGCACCTGCCGGCGGCCGCCTCCTTCCGCGCCTACGCGCTGGCCGAGCGCGCGCGCCGTGGCGAGAACGACGCGAAGCAGCAGCTCGAGTACTGGGCGCGCATGTATGCCACGCCGCCCGCGGCGCTCGAATTGCCGCTCGATCATGCGCACGCCGGCGTGCCGGACTTTTCCGCCGACACGCTTTATCACGAATTCCCGGAGGCCTGGGTGGCGGACCTGCGCCAGTTCGCGCGGCGCAACGGCGTGACCTTGTACAGCGTGCTGCTGGCGGGCTTCGGCGTGTTGCTCGCGCGCCTGTCCGGCCAGGACGATTTCGCAATCGGCATTCCGTTCGCCGGCCAGGCTGTCGCCGGGACGCGCCAGTTGATCGGCGACGGCGTGGACACATTGCCGCTCCGCCTGCGCATGCAGCCGCAGGAGTCGTTCGTCGTTCTCGCGCAGCGCTGCCACGCATTGCTGCTGGATGCCGCCGACAATCAGGACCTGACTCTGCACACGTTGTTGCGCGCGCTCAACAGCAAGCAGCGCGGCGGCACGCTGACATCGGTGATCTTCAATCTCAATCCACGCGTGCCGCAGCTCGACTTCGGAGGCCTGGACTATCGTTTGCGCGATGTGCCGAAATGCGCACTGCTGTGGGACCTGTTCTTCAACTTCAACGAAGTCGGACGCACACTGACGCTCGATCTGCACTACCGCTCGGGCCTGCTCGCCGCCGCCACGATCCAGGCCTGGGTCGGCTATTTCGAAACGCTGCTGGCCGAGGCGTCGAGCCAATCCGATGCCGACGCGCTTGCATTGCCGCTGCTCGATCGCCAGCAGCAACAAGTCCTGCGCGACAGCTGGCGCGCCACGGCGAGTGGGTACGATCGCACGCAGTCGCTGCATGCGTTGCTTGCCGAGCAGGCGGCGCGCACGCCCGAGCGCATCGCGGTGGAGTGCGACGGCGCCACGCTGACCTATGCGGAGTTGCTCGCCAAGTCGCGCGCCCTGGCGCAGCTGCTGGTGGCACGCCATGTCGAGCGCGGCGAGATCGTCGGCATCTGCATGCCGCGCGGCAGCGCCATGCTGGTGGCGGTGCTCGGCGTGCTGGCCGCCGGCGCAGCGTACCTGCCGCTCGACCCCGCGTACCCGCCCGAGCGCCTGCGTTACATGGCTGGACACGCGCGCGTGCGCCATGTCGTGATCGCGGCCGCACCGGTGCCGGAGGCGGTGGCCGACGGACGCACGCTGCATGCGCTCGACGAGATGCACGCCGTGGACATGAGCGGTGGCAGCGAGTTGCCGGTCGTCCACGGCGACGACCTCGCCTATGTGCTGTACACGTCGGGTTCGACGGGCGCGCCGAAAGGCGTGCGCGTATTGCATCGCAACCTCGTCAATTTCGTGAACGGCATGCAGGCTCGACCCGGATTCGACGCCGACGACGTCGTGTGCGCCGCCACCACGCTGTCGTTCGACATCGCCGGTCTCGAGTTGTATCTGCCGCTGTCGGTCGGGGCACGCGTGGTCATCGCCAACGACGCGCAGCACCGCGATCCGGAAGCCTTGCTGCTGCTGATGCGCGAACGGCACATCAACGTGCTGCAGTGCACGCCGACGCTGCTGCGCATCTTGATCGGCGCGGATCACAATGCCGTGCTGCGCGGCGCGAAGGTGCTGGTCGGTGGCGAGGAGTTGCCGCGCGACCTCGCGGCATCGGCCATCGCGCGCTGTCGCGAACTATGGAACATGTACGGCCCCACGGAGACCACGATCTGGTCCGCCGTGCAGCGGGTGGACGGCAGCGCCGGCGCGGTGCCGATCGGCACCGCGATCGCGAACACGCGCCTGTATGTGCTCGACGCCAACGGCCAGCTTGCGCCGCCCGGCGTCAATGGCGAGATCTGGATCGCCGGCGATGGTGTGGCGGACGGCTATCTGCATCAAGCCGAACTGACGGCGCAGCGCTTTCACGAGGATCGCTTCCACGGTGCCGGCGCGCGCATGTACCGCACTGGCGACATCGGCGCGTGGCGCGACGGCCTGCTGCACTATCGCGGACGCAACGACGAGCAGTTCAAGCTGCGTGGCTTCCGCATCGAACCGGGAGAGATCGAAGCCGCGGCGTTGCGCTATCCGGGCGTGCGCGCCGCGGCGGCTTCGGTGTTCGCCGTCAGCGCGGACGACCGCCGCCTGGTGCTGCATGTGGAAGCGAAATCGGGCACCGATGTGGCGGTGAAATTGCGCGAACATCTGCGCCAATTGCTGCCGCCGCAACTGCTGCCACAACACATCGACGTGCTGCCGTCGCTGCCGCAGACGGCCAACGGCAAGATCGATCGCAAGGCGCTGCCGCCGCCGGCCGGCCTGCACACAGCGGCGGCGCGCGAGACGCGCGGCGACGTCGCCTACACGCCGGTCGAACGCCTGCTGCTCGAGATCTGGCGCGATCTGCTGCGTGTCGCGCACGCGGGCGTGGACGACAACTTCTTCGACCTCGGCGGTGATTCGTTGCTTGGCGTGGAACTGTTCCACCGCATCCAGGCGCGCACCGGCGTCAACTTGCCGCTGGCGACGCTGTTCACCGCGCAGACCGTGGCCGAGCAGGCGCGCGCGCTGATCGCGGCGCAGCCGCAGGTGTCGGCGGCCGGGCGCAGCGCCGGCGCGACACCGCTGCCGGCGGATCACTGGTCACCGCTCGTCGCGATCCAGCCGCGGGGTTCACGGCCGCCGTTGTTCTGCGTGCACGCGCTCGGCGGCAACGTGCTCAACTACATGCCGCTGGCGCAGGCGCTCGGCGACGATCAGCCGTGCTACGGCCTGCAGGCGCTTGGCCTCGACGGCGTTACGTCGCCGCTGACCAGCATCGAAGACATGGCCGCGCGCTATCGCCACGAGATACGCGAGCGGTTCCCGGAGGGTCCGTATTACCTGTGCGGCGGTTCGATGGGTGGCCTGATCGCCTTCGAGATTGCGCAGCAGTTGATGGCCGAAGGCGAAACGGTGGCGTTCGTCGGCTTGTTCGACACCTACGGCCCGGGCAACAGCGAATTCGAAATCGAGCGACCGGGTTCTTTCGGACGCCTGCAGAACCGCTGGCGCGACCGCTGGCAGCGCGCACGCGACATGGATGCACGCGGGCGCTGGAACATGCTGAGCGGCGCGCTCAAGCGGCGGCTCGTGCGCGGCCGCGACGCAGTGCTGTCGCGCTGGCATCGCTGGCGCGGCGCCGCACTGCCGCACGCGCTGCGTTATCGCGAGATCGAACGCGTGCATCTGCAGGCGAACGACACCTATGTGCCGCTGCCGTATCACGCGGCGCTGACGTTGTTCCGTGCGGCCGAGCAGCCGCAGCAACTGGCGGGCGCGCCGACGCTCGGCTGGGACTCGGTGGCCAAGGCCGGCATGCAGGTGATCGATCTGCCCGGCACGCACGATACGCTGATCGAGCAAGCGCAACTCAAGCCCGCGCTGCGCGCCGCGATCGAGCTGGCGCAGCAGCAAGCGGCGGGTGCGCAGTCGTCGCGCCGCAGCGCGCAATAGGCACACGCGCATGTCGTCGCCGCTGGTCAGCGTGGTCACGCCGGTCTACAACGCCGAACGCTATCTGACGGCATCGATCGACAGCGCACTGGCACAAACGCTCGACGACCTCGAGGTGATCGTCATCGACGATGGTGCAACGGATGGCAGCGCCGCGATTGCCGATGCTTACGCGCGGGTGCAGCCGCGCGTGCGCGTCGTGCATCAGGACAACAGCGGCTTGTGCCTGGCGCGCAACGCCGCCATCGCCATTGCGCGCGGCCGTTACCTGGCGATGCTCGACGCCGACGACGTCTGGCTGCCACAGCACCTTGCCCGATGTGTCGAAGTGCTCGAACGCGACCCCGAGGTCGGCATGGTGCACGCGAATATCGAGCGCATCGATGCCGACGGCAAAACGCTGCACGTGCCGCCACGTTTTTGGCGTGGCCGCGAGCAGGATGCCTTCGCGACGCTGTACCTGCGGCGCGAACACGTATCGTGTCCGACCGTGGTGGTGCGGCGCGAGCTGGTCGAGCAGGTCGGCGCCTTCGACGAGCGCTTCAATCGCGTCGGCTGCGAGGATCGCGACCTATGGCTGCGCGTCGCCGAACGCAGCCGGCTGGTGTACCTCGACGAAGTGCACGCGCGTTATCGAGTGCACGCCGGCAACTTCAGCGCCAATCTCGACAAGATGCATCGCGCGCGCCTGCTGCTGATCGAGAAGTGCAGTGCGACGCCGAGCGGCGCTGCGTTGCGGCGCAGCGCTCTGGCCGCGGTGCACAGCGGTATTGGCGACGAACTGCTGAATGCCGGGCGGCGCTTTTCCGCGTTCGGCGCTTATGCGCACGCGCTTGCACAGCAGCCTTCGGTGCGCGCGCTCAAGTCGATGGCGCGCGCGTTGCTGCGCCCGTTGCCGCGCATGGCGCGCGACGCGCCGCACGCCTGAAGCCTCGCTACTGGAATCCGTCCGGGAAGATTTCGTCGCCCAGGTACGCCCACAGCGTGCCGTTCTTGTCGGCGACGTAGACATGATTGTTGACGACGATGGGGCTTTGCTTGCGGATGTTGCCCGGCGCGTTCAGCGGCTGGTTCCACAATGCGTTGCCCGTCTTTGGATCGAGCGCCGAGATGCCGTTGGCGCCGGCGTAGTACAACACGTTGTTGGCGATCACCGGCGAACTGCCGCCAACGTTCGTGGCGCCGCCGGCGAGCGACCAGCCCGGGCTGGCGGTGCTGAGTTTCGGCGTGCCACCCGAATCCGTGGTCACGTGCATCGCGGAGATGCCAAAGCCATTGGCCGTGATGACGAAGACGTTGCCGCTGAGCGGATCAGTCCACGGAACGGGCTGCGTGATCACCTGGTTGTGCTGGGCGACGCTGAGACTGTCCAGCTCACCGCCGACCTGGCCGGGCCCCGGCGTGATCGCACGGCTCATGTTGTCCAGATCGATGATGCGCAGGTTGCTGTCCTTGCCGCTCTGGATTCCGATATGCGGATAGACCGAACCTGCCGGCGCGGGCGTCAGGGTCATTGAGGTCGATCCAAGGTCGATGTCGTAATACATCAGCGTCAGAAAGTTCACCGGCGTATAGCTGTCGAGCGGTGCCGTGCGCGGCGTGTCCAGCGCCGCCGGCAGTGACAGCACCGAATCGCTCCAGTTGTGACCGGCGTTGTTGGCGTCGAAGACACCGTTGCCGGTGCTGACATAGATCACGTCAGTGAGCGGATCGTAAACCGTGCCGGCGCGGCCCCAGATGCCGGCGTCGCCGGTCGGTGCTCCGGCGTTCGGGCTGCCTGCAGCCTGCTGTTGCTGCGGGCAGTCCGGCTGCACCGCGTTGCTCGGGTACGGGTTCTTGACGAAATGCACGCTGCCCTGGTCGCTGCAGACCGCATTGAAGACGACCTGCGTGCCGGTGGTCAGGTTGATGGCGGTGACGTGGCCCTGGTAATCGATGCCGCCGTCCTCGAGCTGCGGATGGCTGCTGTGCGTGACGTACAGGTACGTCGTGCCGTTGCTTGCCGTCGCGAAGGTGAGCGCGGACGAGGCCTGCTCTACGTCGGGTTTCAGGGTGGACAGTTGCGGCCAGCCGCCGGAAGTGATCTCAGTGCCGTCGCCGACGCGGTACTTGTGCACATATCCATCCAGTGCGAAGTTGTATACAAATTGCCGGTTCGGATCGAGCGCCGGCGACGATGCCGTCTTGCAGGTATTTGGATAGCCGGCGCTGTAGCACGCATTCGTGTCGGCCGGGAAGCGCGACCACAGTTGCGCGCCGGTTGCCGCATCCAGGGCGACGAGCGTGCCGTCGTTCAGGGTAAGAAACAGCACATCCTTCGTGCCCTGCGCCGTGCTCACGTTGCCGAGCAGGACGGGTGCGCCTTCGGCAATCCCCGGCAACGGGGTGGAGTAGAGCAGGGTCAGGTACTGCACATTGGCCGCGGTCAGCAGCTTTTCGGCCGGGTTCGTGCCCGTATGGCTGGCATCGAAACCGAACTGCAGCCAGTCGGCTGCCCGCGCGACGTGTCCCGTCAACAACATCAGCGCAGCGAGAAGCCACGCCGTCAGAGTGGGTCTGTGCATTCGATTGTGCCCCTGGGTCCTTTCAGGCACGCACCGGTCAAGCCGGCGTTTGCCGCTGTGCTGCAGTGTACAAGCGGGCACGTACAGGCACCACGCTTGGACACGCGATTGTGACAAGCGCCATGTCAAAAGAATGTCGTCGACAGCAGCACCAGGCTGCGCGCGGGCTTGAAGCCGCGGCGCAGACAACGCAGCAGATAGCGTCGCGCGCGGCGGCGCTGCGCGCTCTGCGCCAGGCTGCGGCCCAACATGTAGTGCGCGTCATCGAGTGCGTCGCGCAACGGCGCCGCATAGCGTGCCGCGCGCGCAGCGAACCGCCGTGGCAATGAGCGCAGGATGTACACATGCCGGCGTGGCATCGACGTCGGCGGCCGCCGCCGCGAAATCTGATCAGGCCGCCCGGTATCGCGGCGGAAGCCGTCATGGTCCAGATAGGCGCCGGGGCCCTGCAGGCACAGGCGCGCGAAAAACTCCCAATCATTGAAATAGCGGAAGCGTTCCGTGAACGGCCCGGCGGCTTCGCTCGCCTCGCGGCGCATCAGCATGCCGCTGAGGTAGAACAGATCGCCGTTGATGATCGCCGGAAAGAAATCTCCCACCAGCGCAGCGATCGGTGCCGCGCCGTTCACGTCGAGCCTTTCTGAAGCAAGCTGCACCTCGCGGAATCGCCGATGCGTCCAGCCTGGCGAATCGCCGGCGACCAGGCGCGCGATCTGCTGGCCGTCCGCGTCCGGAATCGTCGAGCCATCGATGCTGACGAAGGCCAGCTCGGGCCAGCGTGCGAAAGCGCGCTCGAAGATCGCCAACGTGCCCGCTTGCCAGTAGTCGTCGGAGTCGAGGAAGCAGACCAACCGGCCACGCGCCGCGCGTGATCCCACATTGCGCGCGGCGCTGGCGCCACCGCGCGCAGCCACGATGACCTTGACGCGCGCGTCGCCGGCGTGGCACTCGCGCAGCGCGGCTTCGGTGTCGTCCGTCGAGCCGTCG
>Ga0105238_10008216_pt1 | contig 10440 bp, 8 predicted proteins | sample KBSC34metaG_FD_81526 | JGI IMG/M metagenome (GOLD analysis project Ga0105238, IMG submission 81526) | Corn rhizosphere microbial communities from Kellogg Biological Station, Michigan, USA - KBS C3-4 metaG | ecosystem: Host-associated > Plants > Roots > Rhizosphere > Soil | place: Michigan, USA...
GTGAAATGCGTTGGCGCCAGTGGGCAATAGAATCCTGTCAAGTAACTGCTGCACCCGGGCAGACCGGTTGAAGACGCGTCCAGGAAATAGTAGCCATTCGAGCCGCTATCGATAAAGCTGCCGGGATATGCGGTGCCCTTGAACGTGGTAGTAAAATTTCCGGAACGATCGGTCGCTATCGCCACCGCGCCATTCAACGCATTATTCGATTGCGTCCCGATGCCGAAAATTATGGATCCGGTCACGGACGGTGACCCTGTCGCGACCACCTGCGGAAGTACGATCGACAGCCCATTGTTGTCCTGCGCGAACATCCAAACAGGATTTTGTAATTGAGCAGACAGCGCGACCGAGGCTACCGTGCAAGCCGAAGCGGTACAACTCCAATAAGCCGGGATGGGAGTTTCCCGGCTGCATAAGGTGCCGCAATCCTGGCGAAAGAGCCCCACGCCTAGAATGCCATTCGCGCCCAATTCACTCGCATCTTGGGCTGGATCAAGAAAACCGCCGTAGTCGCAGTCATACGGCACGGCTGGGAAGTTGGCTCCTCCCACGATCTGAATCGGTACGGAAGATGCCACCTCTCCGGCCATTTTTACATCTGCCTTCGCCACGGGACCCCACTGGTAATGAAAGTCAGCATACTGAACGCAGTTGCCAATCGAGTTATTGCTTGCGTCCTTACTGTTCGGCAGCGCAATGGTCACCTGAGAGGACAGGACCCGGAGCCCGACCGATCCCGTATCCACCAGAACATGATCGATGCTCTGGCAAGTGTCGGTCCCCGGTACGCAGATAGTCACCGTGGTGAACAGAGCGTTGGGATACGGTTCTAAGTGGCCGGCTTTGGGTGGGCCATAATCCACAACTACGGGTTGGACGTTATTCACCGCATCGGCTGCAAACGCGGTCAAAGTGGTGAGCAACACGGCGGCGGCTCTCGCGACTCGGCTATATCGCATTTAGCAGTTTCCCCGATACGCGCGGTTTAAATGGGGCTTTATATATCAAAACGAGTCCGGTGATGCCGTAATCATTGACCATTCCTCGATCCATCATTTAATGGTCTCCGGTGACACCCCATTGGGCAGCATGGAATTCAGGTAAGCACGCCCCTGAAAAGCGCGCATATGGCCGGCGGTTTCGACAACCAGATCCGAGTTATGTACCGTGGCGGGCCGGCGACCAAAGGACTTCTGGTGGGCGCGCAAAGTATCTCGAAATTCTACGTGATATGTACCGAGCAGTTGGGTTAAATCAGGGATCGTCGGGCCGCTCCAGGAGACTCCAAACACTTTACCGGAGGGCGTAACGTACTCGCGGATCACTCCGCCGTCAGTACGGTTTATCTCGTGAATCGCGTACTTCGGCATTGCCACGATTTGGCGCGTCGCCTGAAATTTCAGGCGATCGGCCTCTACCGATTCCGCCGAACCACCTAGCGCCGCCCATCCGCGCAACGCCCCGGCGGCAACCGCGCATAAAAGAATGAAGGCTTTATTCATGGACGCAATTACCTCGTGGAATACTAACATACTCGAGATCGCATTCCTATATAGCGGCGAATTCAGAAATAATTAAATTTTTAACAGAAGCGTCCAGTGGACTCCGGAGCACGGCCGCCAACCTGCCCCGGGTTCGGCGATATTCTAAGCTAAGGGATTCGGGGCACAACTATGGAAAACCTTAAACCCGTCGACGTGGCCATCGTCGGCGGCGGCTGGACTGGCCTGATGATGGCGAAAGAGATCACCAGCCGCACTGGCTTGACAGTCACGGTCCTCGAACGCGGTGGCCCTCGCACGACCGCCGACTATGCCCGCGATATGGACGAGGTTGATTACGCCATCCGCCTGCGCATGATGCAGAACATCGCCGAGGAAACCATCACCCACCGCCATTCAACGCGCGCTTCAGCCGTGCCCGTGCGCCAATACGGTTCCTTTCTGCCCGGCACCGGAGTCGGCGGCGCGGGTGAACACTGGAACGGAGCGGCCTGGCGCTTTCTTCCCTCCCTCTTCAACCTGCGCTCTCACTTAAACGAAAGACACGGAGCGGCGAAGCTTCCCGCCGACCTCGCCGTCCAGGATTGGGGTGTTTCTTACGACGATCTTGAGCCCCATTACTGGCGCGCAGAACAGATGATGGGCGTCGGCGGAAAAGCCGGCAACCTCAACGGCAAAATCCTAGACGGTGGCAATCCCTTCGAAGGGCCGCGCCGCCATGAATACCCGGTCCCGCCGTTGAAAAACTCCCACCTTTCGGTGTTGTTTGAAGCCGGCGCGAAAAAGCTGGGATATCGCCCTCACACTGCTCCTGCGGCGAACCTCAGTGAGACTTATAAGAATCCGGATGGCATCACTCGCCCCGGCTGCGCCTATTGCGGATATTGCGAGCGTTTCGGCTGCATGATCGGCGCTAAATCGCAGCCTTCGAATACGCTGATGCCGATTCTGCAGCGGCGCAAGAATTTCGAGTTGCGCACCGGCTGCTGGGTCCGCCGCATCGAGCACAAAGATGGTAAGGCGACCGGAGTTCAATACGTCGACGCGCAGGGTAAAGAGATGTTCCAGCCGGCCTCCATCGTGATTCTGGCTACTTTCACGTTGAACAACACTCGCCTCTTGTACCTTTCGAAGATCGGCAAGCCCTACGATTCTGCAACCGGCAAAGGAACTTTAGGCAAGAATCTCACGCACCAGGTTGACGGGAATGTGCGAGTTTTTCTCGATAAGCCGCTGAACGCGTTCATGGGAACAGGCGCGCTCGCCATGCGCATCTCCGAATTCGATGGCGATCACGGGCTCACCGGCTCCGAAGGCCTGCTGCGCATGGGCATGATCGGCGTACTTTCGAACGGCAACCGCCCGATCGACAGCTTCGACGCCTCTCCCCGCGGGTCTGCGAATGCGAATTGGGGATCGGGATGGAAAGCCGCCGCGCTGAAATGGCGCGATCGCAATGCCGTCATCGCTCTCTCCGGCGAGCACCTTTCCTACCGTCAAAACTTCATGGATCTCGACCCCACTTATACCGATAAATTCGGCGATCCTGTCCTTCGCTTCACTCTCGATTGGACCGATCATGAATACCGGCAATCGGAGTATGCCAGGGAAATCGGCCTAAAGCTGGCGTCGGCAATGGGAGCCGTTCAAGCCGATCCACTCGGCAGCCGTGCCCCTTATAACGTCGTCGGTTACCAGAGCACGCACATTCAAGGCGGAACGGTGATGGGCTTGTCTCCCGAAACCAGCGTCGTCAATCGCTATCAGCAGCATTGGGACGTACAGAATTTGTGGGTGCTCGGCGCTTCGTGCATGCCGCAAAACGCGTCGCATAATCCCACGCTCACGATCTTGGCAACCACCACCTGGGCCGCGGATGCGCTCATTGAGCGATACCTGAAACATCCCGGAGGTCTCGCCTGAAGCATCTGTCGCTCCCAGCGACCCTGCTTTTAGCACTCGCGGTCGCGTGCCTGGCCCAAGACCCGGCATCCCATGTTCCACCTCCTAAAGCGCCCGACGTTCCTGCAGCAGCAGACTCGAACGCTAAAGAAGTAGCGCCCGCGCCCATCGCCGAAGAAAAGCGCACCGAGCTAAATCTCCTCGGCCAGACCGACGTGCAAGCCGGCGAAAGCCGCCGCAACGAAAACGTCCAGTTCAATTTGATCGACAACAACGCGCAGAAGGAGCTCAACGCCCGGCTTGGCACCAGTGCCACCGCGATCTCAGAGTTCCGGCCGGAGCTGCGCTACTTCGGAACTGAATTAGGCAACAAGCCCAGCGCTCTGATCCAACTAAACCCAATCCGGCATTCGCGCGACTTTCATGGTGGAATCTTTTTCACGCGTACCGATAGTATCTTCAGCGCGCGCTCTTTCTTTCAGGTGGGAGGCGTACAGCCCGGCCACGAAAACGACTACGGCTTTGCCGCGGGGTTGGGCTTATGGCGCGGCGCACATCTCGGATTGAGCGGCTCCAGCCAGAAACTGCACGGCAATGTGAATGGCAATGTCTTGGTGCCGCTGGCAATCGAACGCACGCCCCTAGCAACCGATCCCAATATCAGAAGTCTGATTCAGCGCTGGATCAATGCCTACCCGACGCTTCCCCCGAATCGCACCGACATCGACCCTCGCGCGCTCAACATCAATGCACCTCAATCCATCAATACCGACGCTTCCACAATTCGGCTCGATCAGGATCTTAGCGCGCGCGATCGCCTATTCCTCAGCCACACGTTCACCAATCAGCAAGTCAACGCCTTCGAGTTGGTGGCAGGCCAGAATCCCGACACCAACACGAAGTCCCACTCCGGCCGCGCCACCTGGAATCACCTGATCGGCCTCACGTCCGCGCTCGACCTCACCTTCGGTTTTGACCGCGTGCATTCACTGCTGGTTCCCGAACCCAACGCCGTCGGGCCGCAAGTGATCATCGGCACCTCCTACCAAAGCCTCGGCCCCACCGCGACCGTCCCCGTCGATCGCATCACGAATCGCTTCCGCTATGCCGCCATCTATCACCGCGAAATCGGGCATCACACACTTACCGCCGGCACCGAGTGGGATCGCGATCAAACCGACGGTCGCGAAGCCTCCAGCGATCGCGGCAATTATTATTTCCGCAGCGATTTCGGCCGCGATGCCATCACGAATTTTCGCCTGGGGATTCCCAGTCGCTACAGCGTCGGCCTGGGCGATGGTTATCGCGCCTTTCGCCAGTGGGAACAGCAATACTTCGTAGGCGACAACTGGAAGGTCCGGTCAAACTTCACGATCAGCGCCGGTCTACGCTATCAACCGATTACCGGCCCCGTCGACGCTACTCACATAACGCCGACCCATTACCAATGCGACTGCAATAATTTCGCGCCGCAGTTTGGTCTTGCCTGGCTACTCCCGCACTGGGGCGTCATTCGTACCGCCTATGGATTGCAGTATGGCGAAATCTATCCGCAGACTCTCCAGCAAGTGCGTTGGGACCCTCCCGGATTTTTGAAAGTCGAAGTTCCCGCTCCCCAGCTCCTGAACCCGCTGGCTGGCACCTACCTCGGACCCGGAGCGCGCCACACCGAGTTCGACGTGCCGGATAATCTTCAGGCCCCGTATTCGCACGAATACAGCTTCACATGGGATCCGCTTCCGAACCGCCCCTGGAAAGTGCAGCTCAGCTATATCGGGAGCCGCACCCACAAGCTCTTCATGATGTGGTTCAACAATCGCGCGGTCCCGGTCGCAGGCGTTCCGCAGACCACGGCGACCGTTACGCAGCGCCGCCCCGATCCCCGCTACTTCGAGCTCCGCCAGGTTCGCAATGCTTCGAACGCGTACTTCGATGCCGCGCGTGTCGATCTCAAGGCGCCTTCTTGGCACGGACTGTTAGTCGACGCTTCGTATTGGTTCAGCAAAGCCCTCGACAGCGGAAGCAACTACACCAACATGGCCGCGGGTGACGAAGCGCGTCAGGGTTATAGCCAGTCGCAAGATCCCGTTGAGCAGGATCTGAAAGCCGTGAGCGCGTTCGATCAATCCCACGCCGCGACGGTTCGCGCACAGTACGTTATCCCTAAAGCTTCCAATCGATTTCTCCAGCGAGTTACCGGCGGCTGGCGCATCTCCGGCGTGTTCCTGGCCAAGACCGGACTTCCCTTCAGCGTCATTTCAGGTTCCGACGGACCCGGCTCGGGAAACGTCGACGGCAGCAATGGCGATCGTCCGAATTTGCTCAACGCCACGATTCTCGGCCAAACCGTCGGCAATCCCGATACCTCGCAGCAATTGCTGCCGCGCGCAGCCTTCTCTCTCATCCAGCCCACAGATCGGCGCGGTAATTTGGGATTCAACACCTTTCGCCGCGGAGGCATCCGCAACATGAATGCATCACTCGCCCGCTCCTGGCCGCTGCATTCCGAAATGAATCTGACCTTCCGCGCCGACTCCATCAACTTCTTCAACACGCCGCAATTCGCGGATCCCGGCAGCGACCTTAGCTCTCCCGCCTTCGGCAAAATCACCAACACCTTGAATGATGGACGAAGCTTTCAATTCACCCTTCAGCTCCAGTTTTGACAAGACTGTAAGGTTTTCCTAACTCGCGCGTCAGCCTAGTTGAACGCGCCAGAGGTGCTTCAAGGAGACCAAACAAATGAAGAAGTTAGTAATGATGATTGCCTACGCCGGAATCGCGGCTGGTTTAGCGCAAGCAGACGATCAATCATTTCAGAAAACCAGGATCCCGGATGCCAAGGGCCATCAGACGCCCGTCGGTCTGGTCTTTAGCGACAGCAATCAAACGATCCAAGTACGCGCCGCGGGCCAGCTACTCACAGAGGTTCCGTATAACTCGATTGACGGCCTTTCGTACGAACACACCCAAAAGCATCGCATTACGCAAGGAGCCGTCGTCATGGTCGCCTCCGTTGGCGCCGGAGCCATAGTGATGTTGACGAAATCCAAGAGCCACTTCTTGACCGTCGACTATCATGAGGGAGCAGCGTCCAAAGAATTGGTGCTGCGCTTGGACAAATCTGAATACAGAGATATCCTCGCCACCGCCAAAGTTCAAACCGGCAAAGACGTCTCAGGCAAAGGAAATCGGTAATGTCTAAATTCAGAAACACTAAGAACTCTGTGCTGGTAGCCGCGGTATGCGCTGCCAGCCTTGCGATGAGCGCTGCAGATCGACAACTGGAATACCGGATTCTCGCCACATCCAAGACCTCAACGATGGAAAAAGAACTCAATGCGGCCGGTGCTGCGGGATATCGCTTTAGCAAGGCGATGGGTGGAAAGTCCGCGAACGGCGGACAGGAAGTCATCGTTGCCATGATGCGAGACGCCGGCGCGTCTGCTGAAGGAGTCCGTAAATACCGGCTTCTCGCCACCAATAGAACCTCCACCATGCAGAAAGAGATGCAGCAGTGGGCCGATGAAGGTTACGCCTACCGGGACCAAACCGTCTTCGAATCGGCGTTCGGCGGCAAAGAAGTGGTCGTGATCATGGAGCTCGATCCGTCGAGCAAACAGGTACACAGCACCTACCGGCTTCTGGCGACCACCAAGACCTCCACCATGCAGAAGGAATTGCAGGAAGCCGGAGCCCAGGGATACGTCCTACTGGGGCTCGCCGTTGGCAAAACGGAAATCGGCGGCGACGAAATCGTCACCATCTTGCGGCGAGACGACTGAAATTAGTTGTGTGCCGGGCGAGTCTCTTACGATTCGTCCGGATGGCAACCCCCGGCGCCCTTGGCCTTGCAGTGACAATCCAGGCAGCCGTGTTCCGCACAACTCCCACAAACTGTGCGTACCTGTTTGCGAAGCGCTTCCCTTGCCCGATGTACCCTCACCGCAGCGTTCCCAGACGTAATCCCAGCCTGTTCGGCCAAGTCGTTCAGACTGCCTTCTTCAAGATCGATCACCCGCAGTGCGACCTGGTAATCCGGCTTCAGCGTCTCTAACAGGCCGGATACGCACTGGCAGATCTCCTGCTTCAGCTCGGCCTCCGGTAGCTCATGCGTGACAAACTCTTTTCCCCAACCCTCATGCGCCCGCCCCGTGGCAGCGCGGTGCCGGTAGTGATCGATGACGGCATTGCGCAGCACCCTGTAAAACCACGCGACCGCGCTTTCCTCGTCACGCACGTCCGCCCCGCGTTCCAGACTCCGCACAAACGCCGATTGAAGAATGTCTTCCGCAACGGCCCTGGATTCCACCCTAGCCTGCAGAAAAGCCAAGAACTGCCGGTGACTGTCCACTAAGCGCTGGATCGCCGCCGGCGACAGGGAGGGCGATGGTTCCTGCTCGGTTGTCATGACGCAAGCCTAACACGCGCGCTTCGTTCAAGTTACACCCGACTGTAATGTTTCGGAGGGATCTCCGTCAGCCCCTATGAAAGCGCATGAGCGCAAAAACAGAAAGAGGAAAAAGACCATGTCCAACGTAAAGAACCCGACTACGAAGAATGCCGCGAAGTCCAGCTGTTGCGGGACCTGCCAATGCGGAACCTGCACCTGCGGTTGCCCGAAAAACGCATGCCGCTGCCAGGAAAATAACTGCCAGTGTGGTTGCCGCAAATCCACCGGCGCACGCTAGTCATCCATGGCCCTGGGATTGTCATCGCGCGACAATCCTGGGGCCTGGAACTTAACCCTTGTTCAACGGGAACCGGCAGATCATCTGCGGCGTGGTTCCTGGACTCGGATTGCGTCCTCCGCCCAGTCCCGCATCGCAGTAATATACGTAGTCATCTTTTATGCACATCCCGTGCGGATCGGGATCCGTGGGCGCCAACGTATAAATCTCCAGAATCTTCCCCGAATCGGCGTCGATCTTGTGCAGCACGCGATTGCCCGCCGCCAGCACCCACAATTTGCCGCCGTACCAATTAACCCCGTGCGGCACATCCATCTTGAGCGATACCATCCGCAGCATCCGCAGCCCGTCATTAGGATCCGTCTCAAGTGCCAGGTTCTGCGACGGCGCCAACACCCACAACTTATTGGTCTCCTTCACGTAGGTGGTGCCGTGCGTGCTGCCCCACGGCGACTTATAACCCCACACCTGCTTGCCGGTTTTCATATCGCACTTGACGACTTCGCCAAACTTGCGATCGAACGGACGATCGAACGAACGCTTCGCCGCCGCGGTCCCGGCCCCGTTGCAGCCGATCCACAGAAAACCGCCGCCTACCGCAAGACCACTGGTGTTGTGCGCCTGCGCAACGAAATCTTCCAGGACCTTCCCGGTCGCCCAGTCCAGCTTATTGACGCGCTCCGACACCTGATCGCCTACCCATAAGCCATCGGGCATCGCTTCCAACGCATTGGGATACCGGTCGGGACTCTTGAATAGCTTCTCGACCTTTGCCTTATAAGTCGGGACTTCCATCTTTGCCCCAGACTCTTCCTGCGCCCGCAGAACTCTTGGAACGATACTTGCCGCGCCCGCCGCCGCCGCGACACCCAGAAAATCTCGTCGTTTGATATTCATCGCTCTCAATTTTAGCTCAGCCGCTTTACCTTGATATTGCGGAATTCGATTCCCTTGCCGGTGACCGCGTGGGTCGCCCACTGCATACCGATCTTCCCGGAAGCATGCTTGGAATCATGTCCGTCAAGAATCTTCTTCCCGTTGAACACAATGACAAAGTGATCCCCCTGGGCCGTGATCTCGAACCGGTTCCATTGGCCCTCAAGAATCGGGGCTTCCTCCGCCTTTAGCGCTCCCACCAGGCTTCCGGTGTCGAAGCCCGCAGCCGAATCCTTTATTGCTCGCTTGTCGTTCTCGCGGATCTGCACTTCGTAGCCCGGCATCCCGCCGCCTTCCTTCTTAGCGTTCGGCTGAGCTGGCGTATAACGCAGGTAGACCCCGCTGTTGACGTCCGCCGTCGTCCGAAATTCGAGCGAAAGCATAAAATTGTCGAACGTGTCATTTGTGAACAGGTTCCCGTTGTCATCCGAGTGCAGCGCGATCGCGCCATCTTTCACGCTCCACTCCGCCTTGCCTGCGCGCGTCCACCCGTTCAGCGTCTTCCCATCGAACAGCAGCATCCAGCCATCCGACTTTTCCTTCGCGGATAGCATGTTCGCCATCTCCGGTGGAGCGGCAAGCGCCACCCAGATCCCTAGTCCCGCCAACACTGTAAGAATGCGCTTCATATCGCGTCCCCCTTCGGCCTATCATTATCCACAATTTCCGTGTGGCGAGGCATCCCAAAAGCATTTCCCATACTTTTCGTGATAGTGTTTCGAGGGAGGATCTCGGATGCAAATCAACTCCACCATCGGCGTACTGCTACTCACTCTCACCTGGTTTGCACCGCCGCAGCCCGCGCGCGCCCAAACGCTCACCGGCGCCATTGACATTCACGCGCACTCGGATCCCGATGGCACGCCGCGCTCCATCGACGCCATCGATCTAGCGAAGTTAGCCAAGAGCCGCGGCATGCGCGCCATCGTGCTCAAGAATCACTACGAGCCGACCGCCTCCCTCGCCTACATCGTTCGCAAAGAGGTCCCCGGAATCGAAGTCTTCGGCGGCATCTCCCTCGACCTCACCAACGGCGGCGTCAATCCCGCAGCAGTCGAATGGATGACCAAAGTCAAAGGCGGCTACGGACGCGTCGTCTGGTTTCCGACCTTCGACTCCGAGCACAACGCCGCCCCCCAGCATCGCCCCTTCGCCCCAGTCGCGAAAGACGGCAAACTGCTGCCAGAAGTAATAAAAGTAATCGGCATCATCGCGCAGCACAACTTGGTATTGGAGTGCGGCCATTCCTCGCCAGCCGAATGTCTGATGCTGCTCCGTGAAGGTAAGCGCCAAGGCGTAAACAACATGGTCGTCACCCATGCCAACAATAAGCTCGTCGGCATGTCCATTCCCCAAATGAAGGAAGCGGCGCAATTCGGCGCCTATCTCGAATTCGTTTACGTGAA
>Ga0105238_10008217_pt1 | contig 10440 bp, 7 predicted proteins | sample KBSC34metaG_FD_81526 | JGI IMG/M metagenome (GOLD analysis project Ga0105238, IMG submission 81526) | Corn rhizosphere microbial communities from Kellogg Biological Station, Michigan, USA - KBS C3-4 metaG | ecosystem: Host-associated > Plants > Roots > Rhizosphere > Soil | place: Michigan, USA...
GGGCAAGGAAGCCCGCCAGATCGAGGCCGGCGAGATGGCCGTCACCGATCTCATCCTCGAGGGCGACGACCCCGCCGCGATCCGCGCGGCTCTGAGCGAGCCGTTGGCCGGCCAGACCCTGGACTGGTGCCTGCAGCCCGTCGAGGGCCGCCGCAAGCGCCTCCTCGTCGCCGACATGGACTCGACCATCATCAACGTCGAATGCCTGGACGAACTGGCCGACTTCGCCGGCCTCAAGGCCGAGATCAGCGCCATCACCGAACGCGCCATGCGCGGCGAGCTGGCGTTCGAGGGGGCGCTACGCGAACGGGTGGGCATGCTGAAGGGCCTGGCGACCACGGCGCTGCAGCAGGCCTATGACGAGCGGGTGCGGCTGAACCCCGGCGCACGGACCCTGATCCAGACCATGCGCGCCAACAACGCCCGCTGCGCCCTGGTCTCCGGCGGCTTCACGTTCTTCACCGGCCGCGTGGCCCAGGCCGCCGGCTTCCACACCCACCGCGCCAACACCCTGATCGAGGCGGATGGCCAGCTGACCGGCCAGGTCGGCGAGCCGATCCTGGGCAAGGAGGCCAAGCTGGCGGCGCTGAAGGAAGAGGCCTCGGCGCTCAACATCCCGCTCAGCCTGACGATGGCCGTGGGCGACGGCGCCAACGACCTGGCGATGATCGAAGCCTCGGGCCTCGGCGTCGCCTACCGCGCCAAGCCCATCGTCGCCGCCCAGGCCCACGCCAAGGTCGACCACGCCGACCTCACCGCGCTGCTCTACTTCCAGGGCTACAACGCCGACCAGTTCGTGACGGGCTGAGGCCATCCCCCACGTCGTCATCCCACGGTCGCCCGCCAGGGCGAACCGGGGGACCCAAGCCACCTGGCCGAGGGCTGGCGCCGTATGGGGCCCCCGGTTCAGCCTGCGGCTGCCCTGGGATGACGGAGGGGGTGGGTGGCCTGCAACAAACCCCAACCGCCTTTGATTTCGCCAAACGCGCCGAAGCGCCCTAGAGGCTCGCCATGAGCCTGCCGCGCCCCGTGAAAGCCGTCGTCTTCGACATGGACGGCCTGCTCGTCGACACCGAGGTCGTGGTGTTCCGCGCCATGCAGCGGGCGGCGGGCGGGATCGGGACGGAGATGCCGTTCTCGACCTTCCAGCGGATGGTGGGCCTGCAGCACGCGGCCAGCGACCTGATCCTGATGGAGCACTTCGGGCCGGGCTTCGACCTCGACGCCTGGTCAGCGGCGGTCAGCGCCCACTTCCGCGAGGAGATGACCGCCGGCATCGCCCTGAAGGCCGGCGTGCTGGAGATCCTGGACCACCTGGATGCGATCGGCCTGCCGCGGGCCATCGCCACCTCATCGAGCCTGCAGGCGGTGGAGCAGAGCCTGGGGCCGCACAGCCTGGTGGACCGCTTCCACGCCCTGATCACCCGCGACGTCCAGACCCGCGGCAAGCCGCACCCCGAGCCGTTCCTGAAGGCCGCCGACGCGCTGGGCGTCGCGCCGGAGGACTGCCTGGCCCTGGAGGACAGCCACAACGGCGTCCGCGCCGCCTCGGCCGCCGGCATGATGACCATCATGGTGCCCGACATGCTGGACCCGACGGAGGAGATGCGCACCCTCACCATCCGCATCGCCCGCGACCTGCGCGAGGTGCGCGAGCTGCTGGCGGCGCAGGCTTAGATCCGCTCATCCCGGCGAATGCCGGGGCCCAGATGGGATGGCTTGGGGCGGGTTCGAGATACGCGGCGACAAACCCACGCAACCCCATGCTTGCGATCTGGATCCCGGCATTCGCCGGGATGAGCGGCCCCTACTTCCGGCCGCCTCCGCTGGGGCCGTGCTCGAAGTATTTGAAGAACGCGCTGTCGGGGGAGAGCACCAGGGTCGTGTTGCCGTCGCCCAGGCTGGCGTCATAGGCCTGCAGCGAGCGGAAGAAGACGGCGAAGGACGGGTCCTTGCCAAAGCTCTGGGCGAAGATGCGGGTGCGCAGCGCATCGCCCTGTCCGATCGTCGTGCCGGCCTGTTCGCGGGCGTTGGCCAGGGTGACCGTGACCTCCTTGTCGGCCTCGGCGATCTTCTCGCGCTTCTGTTGTTCGCCGACGGCGCGCAGCTGGGCCGCCACCTGCTGGCGGGAGGTGCGCATGCGGTTGAACACCGACTCGCGGTTGGTGGCCGGCAGGTCCACGCGGCGCATGCGCAGGTCGATGATGGTGATGCCCATGCGGCTGTCGACCGCCCGCTTGGCGACGTCCACCTTGGCGAGGCGCATCAGCTCGGCGCGGCGGCCGGAGATGATGTCCTCCTGGGTGGCGGTGCCCAGCACCTGGCGCAGGGACGAACTCACCAGCCGCTCGATCCGGTCCTCCGCCAGCCGCTCGTCGCCCAGGGTGCGGTAGAACAGCAGCGGGTCGGTGATCCGGTAGCGGACGAAGGCGTCCACCACGAGCCGCTCCTGCTTGGCGCCGATGATCTCCTCCTGCTGGGCGTTCAGCGAGATGTTGCGCCGGTCCAGCTTGATGACGTTCTGGGTGAAGGGGACCTTCATGTGCAGGCCCGCCTCGCTGCGGCCCGGCGGATTGATCACCCGCACCGGCTTGCCCAGGGTCACGATGATCGCCTGCTGGCGCTGGTCGACGATGAAGAAGGTCTGCCAGGCCGTGACCAGCACGGCGATGGCGGCGATGGCCAGGAAGAGGACGCGCCCGTTCATGCCTTGACCCTCATGGCTGGGCCTTGGCGGCGGGCTGCGCCGGCGCGGGCTGCGGCGCCGGCGCAGCGGCGGCAGGGGCGTTGCGCGGCCGGAACACGTCGGGCGGCAGGATGATCGGGGCGGTGGCGCCCTTGGCGTCGATCACCACCTTGTTCGACGACTGCAGCACCCGCTGCATGGTCTCCACATAGAGCCGGTCGCGGGTCACGGCGGGCGCGCGGCGGTATTCGGCGTAGAGCTGGTTGAAGCGCGCGGCCTCGCCCTTGGCTTCCAGTTCGGCGCGCGAGCGGTAGGCCTCCGAGTCCTGGGTGATGCGGGCCGCGTCGCCCTTCGCCTCGTTGACCACGCGGTTGAAGTAGGTGTTGGCCTCGTTCACGGCGCTGTCGGCGTCCTGCTGGGCGTTGTTCACCTCGCGGAACGCGGCCACCACCTCGCTGGGCGGGCCGGCGGAGCGGATCTGCACCTCCACCACGCTGATCCCGGCGCCCCAGCTGTCCAGGGTCTTCTGCATCAGCTCGGCGGTCTGCTGCTGCACCAGCCCGCGGCCGGTGGAGATGATCGGCTGTAGCGGCGTCTTGCCGACCACTTCACGCATGGCGCTCTCGGCCACGGCCTTCACGGCCTCATCCGGATCGCGCACGGCGAACAGGAACTTGGCCGGGTCGTTGATCCGCCAGGTGACGCTGAAGTCCAGGTCGATGATCTGTTCGTCGCCGGTCAGCATCAGGCTTTCGGCCGCGTCGCCCCCGGTCGAGTTCGCGCCGGTTGAGGCCGCCGCGGCCGCGGCCGCGGCGTCGCCGCCCACGTCGGTGCGGTTGAGGTAGGTGACCTTGACCTTCTCGGCCCGCTGGATCGGCGCCGGCAGGTGATAGTTCACGCCCGGCCCCGCGAAGCCGGTGTAGGCGCCGAAGGTGGTGATCACCGCCTGCTCGTTCGGCTGCACCAGGTAGATGCCCGACAGCGCCCAGAGGCCGAAGGCCGCGCCCAGGGCCGCGGCGATCACGCCGGGCTGCACGCCGCCGCCCGGGCCGCCCAGCATCTCGCGCAGGCGGCTGATCAGGCGATCGAAGTCCTGCCCCGGCCGTCGGGGCCCGCGGCCGCCACCCTGCGGCCGGCGCTGGGGACCATCGCCATCGCCGCCGGGCGGCTGGCCCCAGGGACCGGGATTGGCGTTGTCGTTCCAGGGCATCAGGGCGCGCAGGCGATCCTTCAGACGCAGCTTTAGCCGCTGACCCTTAAACGGCGCTGCGGGCTTGTAAACAACGGCGCTCAGCCGGATATGAGGGCCCCCGCAATAAACGAGGCTGACAGAGCGTCATGAGCGAACCCGGCGGTCCGGACCGGACGGCGATCCTCGAGGCGCTGGACCGGGTGATCGACCCCAAATCGGGCAAGGGACTGACCAGCGCGGGCCTTGTGCGCGGCCTGGTGCTGCGCGGCGGCCGCGCAGCCTTCATGCTGGAGGTGAACCCCGCGGACATCGAGCTCTACCGCCGCGTCCGCGACCAGGCCGAGGAGGTGCTGGCCCTGGCCGACGGCGTCGAGATCGCCCAAGTGGTGCTGACCTCGGAGCTGCAGGCGCCCTCCACGGCCCAGTTCAAGGTCGCGCCGCGCCAGTCCGGCGGAAAGGCCTATGTCGCCGGCCCGCCCCGGGCGCCCCCTTCGGCCCGTGGGGGCCGCGCCCGCATCGCCGAGGACCCGCAGGCTCAGCTGCATCCGATGGTCGACGCGGTGAAGCCGCCGCACGTGAAGAAGGTCATCGCCATCGCCAGCGGCAAGGGCGGGGTGGGCAAGTCCACGGTCGCGGTCAACCTGGCGGCGGCCATGGCGAAGCTGGGCAAGCGCGTGGGCCTGCTGGACGCCGACATCTACGGGCCGTCCGCGCCGACGATGCTGGGCATCGACGGCGATCCCACCTTCGACGAAGGGAAGCGCCTGAACCCCATGGAGGCCTGGGGCGTGAAGGTGATGTCCATCGGCTTCATCGTCGAGCCGGGGACCGCCAACATCTGGCGCGGCCCGATGGCGTCGTCGGCCCTGCGCAGCCTGCTCAACTCCAACTGGGGGACCGAGGCCGAGCCGCTGGACGTGCTGATCCTGGACCTGCCGCCGGGCACCGGCGACATCCAGCTGACTCTGGTCCAGAAGCTGAAGATGGACGGCGTGGTGATCGTCTCGACGCCGCAGGAGATCGCCCTGATCGATGCGCGCCGGGCGGCGGCCATGTTCGAGAAGACCGGCGCGCCGATCCTGGGCGTCGTCGAGAACATGGCCTATTTCGCCGACAGCTCTGGTGTCCGCGTGCCGATCTTCGGCGAGGGCGGGGCGCGGCGCGAGGCCGAGCGGCTGGGCGTGCCGCTGCTGGCGGAGATCCCCATCGAGGTGCCGCTGCGCGAAGCCTGCGACGCCGGCCGCCCGCTGGTGGCGACCAACACCGACAGCGCCGCGGCCAAGGCCTTCCTCGACCTCGCCGCGAAGCTGTCCTAGGTCACTCCGCCGGCCTCAGCGGGATCTCCCCGCCGCCCGCGAACGCTTCTTCGCTGCTGGCCACGGAGGCCGAGGCCTTGTCCTTCAGGGCCAAGGTGATCTCGGCGTGGCGGGCCGGGGTCAGCTTGTAGCCGAAGAACACCAGGCCCCCGATCAGGACGAAGATCACCGGGGCGAAGAGGTAGCACATCTGCAGGCCGAAGATCGCCTCGGGCGTGTTGTAGGCGTGCGGCTTGGGATTGAAGCCCACGGCGCCCAGGATCGGCAGCACGATGATCGCGGTCACCGAGGTGCCGAACTTCTGCACCAAGATCACCAGCGAATAGAGCACGCCGGCCCGTTCCTTCCCGGTGGACAGGCGCAGCTCGTCGGTCACGTCGGCCACCATCGAGCGCATCAGAGGGATGAAGGCGCTGGCGCAGAAGCCGACGGCGAACATGCCGGCGGCCGTGGCTGCCAGCAGGCCGGCCGGAACGGCCATCAGGATCGACTGGGTGATGCCGTAGCCGACGCAGGCGATCTGGATCGCCCTGTGCTTGCCGACGCGGGCGGCGACATGGGCCCAGGCCGGCGCGCCCAGGATGCCGGAGCCGATGTAGGGGATCAGCAGGTAGCTGACCTGGCTGATCTCGAAGCCTTTGGCCGTGTGGAAGAAGAACACGTACATCGGCGCGGTGGTGTTGGCGCCGAGGGTGAGCAGCAGGTCGGCCAACACGAGGCGCGCCATCGAGCCCGTCGTGAAGATCGCCGCCAGGTCCTTGAACGATGCGCCGTCCTTCTTGGTGCTGCGCACGACGCGCTCGGGGGTGAAGAGGGCGTTGATCGGGATGGTCACCACCGCTACGGCGATGAGGATCAGGGCCAGCTTGGGCATGGAGTCGCCGTCGCCAGGCTTGATCGCGCCGCCGGAGAGGATGGGCGCCAGCAGCAGGCTCACCGAGCCGATTACCGCGATGCCTTGCGTCCACCCGAAGATGCGCGAGCGTTCATGGTAGTCGGTGGCGAGGTTGGCGGCCCAGGCGGCGTGGCTCAGGCCCAGCAGCGAGTAGGCGGCGTAGCAGACCAGCAGCCAGGGCACGAGGTGCTCGAGGCCAGCGCCCTCCGGCGGATTGAGCAGCTTGTAGATGCCAAGGCAGAAGACCGGCAGCGACAGGATGAACCACGGCTTGAACCGCCCGATCGGCGTCTCGAAGCGGTCCATCACCCAGCCCAGGGCAAAGTCGAAGCCCACGTCGATCAGGCGCAGCGACGACAGGGTGGCGCCCAGCACCGCCAGCTTGATCCCCACCGTCCCGGCATAGAACGGGGTGATGTAGGTGCCGAGGACGAGGAGCAGCATGTAGACGGGGATGCTGCCGGTGGCGAAGGCCCAGACGCGGGGCAGGGGCAGCCGGCCAGGCGCAGTTGTGGCGGTGTCGCTCAAATGGATCCTCCCATAATCCCTAGTGCCCCTCTGCGGGGGCTAATGACGCTAGGTGAAGCCCTCTCGCGAGCGGGCGCAAGGTATTTCGAAGCTGTAGTACGGCGTTAGGCGTCCGCAGCCGCCAACTGGGCGTCCCGCGCCTCCAGCAGCCGGCGGGTTTCCGCGGCCTTATCGGCGGTCAGGCCGTAGCCGATGAAGCAGGCCGCCCCCAGCGCCAGGAAGAAGGTCGGCCCGGCCAGGAAGGCGAGCGTCAGCCCCTGGATCGCCTCGGGCGAGTTGCCGTGGCCCAGCTTGGGGTCGTAGCCGATGCTGGCCAGGAACGGATAGGTGATGATGGTGCCGGCCGCCGTGGCGATCTTGGCGGTGGAGGTCGTCAGCGAGAACAGCAGACCGCCGCGCTCCTTGCCCTGCTTCAGGCGGATGTCGTCGGTGACGTCGGCCACCATGGCGCGGGTCAGCGCCGTGAAGCCGGTGGTGACGAAGCCGGTGACAATGTTCACCGGCATGTTCGCCCACACGTTGCCGGGCGGCAGGAAGACGATGGAGATCAGCGCCAGCGAATAGACCACGCAGGCGACCTGGCAGGCCCGGTGCTTGCCGACCTTGGTGGCGAACCAGGCCATGCACGGCGCGCCCGCCAGGCCGGCGATGATGTAGACCACCAGCAGCTGGTTCGCCTGGCCGATCGTGAAGTGCATGCGGTCGCGGGAGAAGAAGATGAACAGCGCCGCCATCCAGCCGGGCCCGAGCGTCAGGCAGAGATCGGCGGCCAGGATGCGCCACATGGCCGGGTGGACGACCAGCTCGGAATAGTCGCGCAGGCGGAACGGCTGGTGGCCCTTGGGCGCGGGCGCCACGCGCTCCGGTGTCAGCAGCACGACCAGGCCGACGCAGACCGGCGTCAGGCCGATCACGTACCAGACCATGGCCCGCACGCCCTGCGAGTCCGGCAGGCCCATCCGCTCCATGACGATGGGGATGAGCAGCACGCCGATGGAGCCGAGCACCCCGGCCGCGGCCATGATGCCGAAGATGCGGGCCCGGTCGTTATAGGTGCGCGCCAGCGTCGAACCCCAGGCCGAATGCGACAGCACCAGGGTCGAGAGCCCCAGGTACATGACCAGGAGCCAGCCGATCAGATAGGGCTGGCCCGCGCCCCGCTCCGCCTGCAGCAGCATGAAGAGGCCCGCCATCAGCAGCGGCGCCCCGACCAGCGTCCAGACCCGGTAGCGGCCCAGCCGCGTGCGGGTGCGGTCCATGGCCAGGCCCAGCATGGGCTCGACCGGGATGTCGATGAAGCGGCAGATCGCGAAGATCAGGCCCACTGACCCCAGCGGCACCCCGATGTTGGTCGCCAGATAAGGCGGCAGGTGGATCATCACCGCCACGATCGCAGCGGTGACCGGCAGGCTGGTGGCGGAGAAGGCGAGCGTTCGCCCGAACGAGAGCGACGGATCCTGCGCGCCGGGCCGCGCGGCTTCCTTGGGTGCGAGACCCGCGGTGACGCTCGTCATATGCCCCATCCTCCCTTGGCGGCGCGGCCTCTGTCGGGCCGTCGGCGCGGCTGTTGGCTACGTCATCGCGGGCGCCCCGCGACCGCCAGCTCGGTGTCGCCCGTCAGGCTTTCCAGCGCCGACGCCGGCCCGTCCAAAGCGTCCATCTCGTCCAGCTGCCGGCGGATATCGGCGTGCCGTTCGGGCGTGAGCCGGTAGCCGATGAAACATGATCCCGCGATCATCACGAAGAAGATCGGCCCGACGATGTAGACCAGCTGCAGGCTGTGGATCGCCTCCGGCGTGTTCACCGCCCCCGCCTTGGCGTGATAGCCGATGGCCGCCAGCAGCACGAACGTCAGCGCCGAAAGCCCGGAGGCGATCTTGGTGGTGCCGATGGTCAGGGCGTACATCAGCCCCATCCATTCCCGGCCGGTTTCCAGGCGAACCTCGTCGGCGATGTCGCCGGTCAGGGCGCGGATCATCACTCCGAACCCGGCCGCCATCGCACCGACCAGGAACATGCCGGGCGCGAACGCCAGGAAGTTGCCGGCCGGCAGGAACGGGATCGCGATCAGCCCCAGCGAGTAAATGGTGGTCGAGACCATCAGCGCCCGGTGCTTGCCGATGCGGTTGGCCAGCCAGGCGGCGAACGGCGCGCCGACGAAACCGGCGGCGATGTAGATCATCAGGAGCACGTTGGCCGAGGTCGTGTCGAACCCGCGGCTGTCCTTGAAATAGAAGAGGTAGAGCGCCGCCATCCAGCCGGGGCCGAGGGTGACGCAAAGGTCGGCGGCCAGCAGGCGCAGCACGTTGCCGCGCTTCAGCAGCGTCAGGTAGTCGATCGGGCGGAAGGCCGCGCCCCGCTCGGGCGTGATCCTCTCTTTCGTCGTGGCCAGGACCAGCAGCACGGTCACCGGAATCGCCCCGATGATGAACCACACCATCGCCCGGACGCCTTCGCCGTCGGTGTGGCCCAGCTGCTGCATGACGATCGGGATGCCGAGCACGGTGACCGCGCCGGCGACGCCCAGGCCGATGATCGCGCCGAAGACGCGCGAGCGTTCCTTGTACGTCGGCCCCAGCACCCCGCCCCACGCGAGATGGGACAGGTAGAGCATCGAGTAGCCGATGTAGAGGAAGAGCAGGATGCCGCTCAGGCCCAGCTGGGTCGTCGAGGCGTTGGCCTGCAGCAGCAGGTACAGCCCGGCCATCAGCACCGGCGCGCCGATCACCATCCAGAGTCGATAGCGCCCGAAGCGGGTCCGGGTCCGGTCCATCGCCGTGCCCAGCACGACGTCGATGGGGATGTCGACCAGTCGGACCATGGCGAAGGCGGCGCCGACGACCGCGAGCTCGAGGCCGATATGGCTCGCGAAATAGCGTGGAAGATGGACGCTGATCGCCAGGACCAGGGCCTGGATCGGGATGCTGGCGCTGGCGAACGCCAGGACAGCAGGAAGCGGAAGCATGCCCCTGGATGGGGTCGAATTGCCTGTGGACGCCAAACTCCGCTCCTCTTGCGGGCGTCTCTTGTGGACGCTCCCGCAAGGTTAGGCGCGGCCCCAAGGGAAGGGGCAAGCAGAATTGGATTACAAAAGAGAAACCCCCGGTTGGGGGCTCTCCCTCAAAAGGAGAGCGTCAGCCCCCCTGCATCTTCCGGAAGAACTTCTGGGTCTGCTCGCCGCCGTTGAAATAGGCCTGCTGGCCGGCGGCGTCGGTGATCTTCGCCCAGTTGTCGCGAACGCCCTCGACCGACGCGCCGTGGCCCAGGTAGACGCCCTCGGTCTCGACGATGCGGGCGAGCGCGAAGGCGCCCGCCCCGGCGGTCAGGATGTGGCCGGTGGGGGCTTCCTCGGAGCAGAGGAACACCACGCCGGGGGTCACGAACTCCGGCTTCAGCTGCTCCAGCACGGCGGGCGGCATCAGGTTCTCGGTCATCCGCGTGGCGGCCACCGGGGCGATGGCGTTGACGTGGACGTTGTTCTTCTGGCCCTCGAGCTTCAGCGTGTTCATGAAGCCGATCAGGCCCAGCTTGGCGGCGCCGTAGTTCGACTGGCCGAAGTTGCCGTAGAGGCCCGAGGACGAGGTCGTCACCACGATGCGCCCATAGTTCTGGTTGCGCATGATCTCCCAGACGGCCTTGGCCGGCTTCACCGAGCCGAACAGGTGCACGTCCACCACGACCTCGAAGTCCGGGACCTCCATCTTGGCGAAGGTTTTGTCGCGCAGGATGCCGGCGTTGGCGATCAGGATGTCGATGCGACCCCAGGCGTCCATCGTATCCTGAACCATCTTGGCGACGCCGGCGTCGCCAAGATGGTTCAGGA
>Ga0105238_10008218_pt1 | contig 10439 bp, 8 predicted proteins | sample KBSC34metaG_FD_81526 | JGI IMG/M metagenome (GOLD analysis project Ga0105238, IMG submission 81526) | Corn rhizosphere microbial communities from Kellogg Biological Station, Michigan, USA - KBS C3-4 metaG | ecosystem: Host-associated > Plants > Roots > Rhizosphere > Soil | place: Michigan, USA...
CCGGATCTGGGTCGAGGAAACAGCGCGCCTCCCCGTCGTCTTCTGCATTCGCTTGCCTCTCGCCGCGGGACGGGGCTCGGAGGTCACGGCCGCCCCGCTCGCGGCGTGACCGGCGCCGGTCAGCCAGGCCCTCGCCCCATCCTGTTCCGGTTCATCGCCAGGGACTGACGACGGGAACCATGACCGGCGTCCCATGGTGGCGATAAATCGCCCGGGCACGGGGATACCGGTCGTTCTCTCGAAGCGGGCGGAGCGCGGCTTGACTCCCATAATTCCCGGCAGCGGCGCCACAGTCGCGGCTCTTCGACACGGGCGGCGGGCAGACCATCAAGGCGTTGTGGGGGCTGACGCCGTACCTGGACCTCGGGCCCAGCGCCACGTTCCTGATGCTCCCGTCGCACGCGGACCTCGAAGAGGCGGGCATCGCGTGGACCTTCGGAGGCAGCGTTCGCTTCAAGCGTCCGCACACCTCCCCCGACGAAGGGCTCTCCGCCCTTTCGCCCTGGGTGGACGCCGACGTGCTCTATGTCCGCACGGGCGGTCTCAACCGTCCTGGACTGGCCCTGGCAGCGGGACTGTCGGCGCCCCTCGGCGCGGCCCGCGTCTTCTGGCTTGGACCGTTCGTTCGCTACCTGGAGATCCTGCAGCCCAACCGGGCCAGCTACGACAACCACGACGCCAAGATTCTGAGCGTGGGCCTCAGTCTCGAGGTTGGCGGTGGCGTTCGGCGGCGACGTCCCATGGCGGTGGCGGCCGCCGAGGCCCCACCGAGCGTCGTCAACCGGGATGTGTACGTCTGTCCTGACCGCGACCACGACGACGTCCCCGACAAGGTCGATCGCTGCCCGGACGTCGTCGGGCCGCTCGACAACTGGGGCTGCCCCGCCTACCAGAAGATCGTCATCAAGAAGGACAAGCTCGAGCTGAAGGAGAAGCTGTACTTCGCCTGGAACCAGGCCGTTCTTCAGGACGTCTCGTTTCCAGTGCTCGACGAGGTCGTCACCGCGCTGAACGACAACAAATCGTGGCGCGTCCAGGTCGAGGGCCACACGTCGTCCGAAGGGTCCGACGACCACAACCAGACGCTGTCGGAGAAGCGCGCGGAGGCGGTCCTCGACTATCTGGTGGCGCACGGGATCGACAAGCAGCGGCTCGTCTCCAAGGGCTTCGCATCCTCGGTTCCCCGCGACAGCAACGCCACCGCCGCCGGCAGAGAGAGCAACCGTCGCGTCGAGTTCGTCGTCAATTTCAACATCGTCAATGACGGGAGCAACTGAACATGAAGGTCTTCAAGAGTGGCCGGTTGATCCTGGCACTGGTCCTGCTGCCGGCCTGCGGCCGGCAACTGGTGGAGTTCAAGGACGCATCGGCCGACGGACCGGGTAACGATGGCGCGAATGCGGGGGGCCACGGCGGCGGCGCCGCGGGGCGCGCGGGAACCGGCGGAAGCGCTACGGGTGGTGTCGCCGGTCGTGGCGGCAACGGCGGCCGGGCGGCGAGCGGTGGCGCTGGGGGGATGGGGCTCGGGGGCGGCTCCGGCGGAGGTCTCGGGGGCCGGACGGCGAGCGGTGGCATCATCGGCGCGGCCGGTCGGGGTGGCAACGGCGGTGGGGGCAACCTTGGTCTGGGCGGAACGATCGCGGTCGGAGGTCGCGGTGGCGGCGCGGCGGGCGGACCGGGTGGACGCGGCGGCGGCGGCGCCGGAGGAGGCCCCCTGCTGATGGTGGTCCTCACGAACCCAGGGAACAACACGACAGCGTCGATCACCACGGTCGTCAGCGTGACGTTCAACGAGCCACTGAGAGCCTCGACGCTCACCTCGAATACTTTCACCTTGAAGCAAGGCCTGACCCCGATCGCCGGCCAGGTGAACTACGTCACCGGGTCCACGATCGTCACGTTCACCCCGAACGCTCCCCTCACGCTCGGCCTTCCCTACACGGCCACGATCACCACCGGGGTTCAGGACCTTGCCGGGACCTCTCTGGCGATGGACGACGTGTGGACCTTCACGACCTCGGCGTGCGGACAGGGGCCGGTGGCGCTCGGCGCGGCCGGAAACTTCGTTGCGCTCGCCGGCTCGACCGTCACCAACACCGGCCCCACGTCCGTCACGGGCGACCTGGGCGTCAGCCCCGGCACCGCGGTGACCGGCTTCCCCCCCGGCGTCGTCGTCGGCGCCCAGCACGCCGGCGATACGCCAGCCTCGCTCGCCGAGGGAGCTCTGACCACGGCGTACAACGATGCCGCCGGACGATCGTTGTGCCCTGTATCGGTCGCGGGGAACCTCGGCGGGATGACGTTGACGCCTGGGCTCTACAAGTCGACCTCGTCCCTCGACATAACGTCGGGAAATCTCACGCTCGATGCCCTGGGCGACTCGACCGGGGTGTTCATCTTTCAGATTGCCTCGACCTTGACCACCACCTCGGGCCGGCAGGTCATCCTCGCGGGCATGGCGAAGTCGAGCAACGTCTTCTGGCAGGTCGGCACCTCGGCGACAATCGGCTCGACCACGGCCTTCCAGGGCACGATCATGGCCGATCAAGCGATCACGATGAACACGGGCGCCACGCTGAACGGCCGGCTGTTGGCCCGCATCGCGGCTGTCACGCTCGACTCCAACACGATCGTTGCGCCCGCCCCCTGAGGACGCGGGGCGACGCCATCTGACGTCGCCCGCAACCCCCGTCGGAGAACTCAGTCTGAAGATCCTTCCCTTTGTCGATCCTCCTGCGCTACGGTACGCGCGTCGGTAGTGGAGAAAAGACAAACGGAGGAGGATGCGATGACGATCAGGAAGAGTGGGAGCTGGCTTCTTTGTAGCTTGTTGATGGCGGCGGCGTGCGGCGGCCAGCCGGGCGAGGAACTGGACGTGAAGACCGGGGAGATCATCCGCTCGACGGCGCCCGGCGGGCGCGATCAGGTGGTGATGATCTATGGCGTGCTGACCAATGGCACCAGGGAGTTCTGCTCGGGCTCGTACTACGCTCCGCGCGTGGTGGTGACCGCCGCGCACTGCCTCCCTCCCAGCAGCACCTATCAAGTGTTCGTCTACTTCGGAGACAACCTGCAGCAGGATCTTCCCGAGTTGACCTCGGACGGGTTCATCGGGCTGGTGCCGCCGCCGCTCGGCGCGCCGTCGCACTGGGCGCAGGCGGACTCGTGGCAGTTGCATCCGGCTTACGACTCGAACCTGAACTCGGCGGACATGGCGGTGGTGTTCCTGGATCGCAAGCCGCCCTTCGACCCGCTTCCCCTCTACCGCAGCCGCGTGAACTCGGGCGTGTCGGTGACGCTGACCGGCTGGGGCTCGGACTCGGCGCCGACGCCCGTGACAGGCGCCGGCTATGGTGTGCAGCGCACCGGCCACACCGTCACGATGGGGTCGCCCACCGCGGCCGACTACCACGCGGACGATCCGAACCCGGGCATGCTGGACGCCAACGTGCGCCAGACGGTCCTGAAGACCAACGGCGTCGCGCCGAGCTCGAACGGCTGCTTCGGCGACTCGGGCGGCCCCATCATCTTGAACCAGTCCGGTCAGGACTACGTGGCGGGCGTCAGCTACTGGACCGGGCTCTCTTGCGAGGGCTACAACCTGTACACCCGCATCGACTCGTTCCTGCCCTTCCTCGACCTGTCGTACAAGCGCGGCGGTCAGGACGTGCTGAAGCCGACGTTCGCCTGCGTGACCCCCAATCCGCAGGGCTCGCTGACGGCGGTGTTCGGGTACGAGAACGACAACGGCGTCGGCATCACCGTCCCCTACGGCACCAAGAACGCGTCGGCGCGTGACACGTCCAACGTGCGCCCGACCCGCTTCGAGACCGGGACGTTCCCGCTCGCGTTCGGCGTCGACTTCACGGCGGGACAGACGGCCAGCTGGACCTTTGCCCCCGACAACAACCCGTCCATCACGGTGAACGCCACGTCGGCCTCGCCCCGCTGCACCGCCACGCAGGCGGTCGAGAGCGGCTGCGTGCTGCAGTGCCGGGCCCAGGCCAAGTCGGCCTGCCCGCGGGCCGAAGAGTCCGACAACTGCGCCCAGTACTGCCAGTACGTCGGGCACATCGTCGCCGACGAGATCCCCGGCTGCAACGACGAGCGCATCGCCTGGCAGAACTGCGTCGCCGCCGCCGCCCCCGCCGCCGCGAACTGGACCTGCTCTGCCGCGGCCGAGTCGGACGTCCTTGGCAAGGGCCCCCAGGCCACGGCTTGCTCCACCCAGCAGGGCGCCTACGTCGACTGCGTCTACTACGGCATCGGAGACAACTAGCACCGTCCCCTCCCGCACCGCCGTCGATACCGGGCAATCATCGATGGCGGGTGCGGGGGCTGGCAGCCGAGCTCGTTGGGCCGTGTCGGAGGCCCGGCGTGGTCGCCGGGCGTCCCAGGAAGGTCCACGGGTAACCGGCGAGATCACCTGACGAGCGGCGCCGCAGCCGGGTCACGTTCCTGCGAAGCTGACCGGTCCCCACGGCGCATCGCGCGCACGAACGCCAGCAAGGCCGCCACCAGCGCGGGAGCGGTACCGCTGTCCCGCGCCACATTACACCCGCCACCGCCTGAGCCGCCGGCGTCGCTGCGATGCAAATCCAGCCGGCGTGCCTGCCCATCGCCCAATGGTAAGCGCAAATGACGGTCGTCGCGTGCCACTCCCGGACCCCGGCCAAGCGGATGATGTGCGCTCCGTGTTGACCAGTAGGGGATCCGCGCGCCCCCGCAAGCGGTGAAAGAACCGGCGAAACGGGCCGGTGAATCTTCACCACGCGAGCGCCGGCGGGTCCACGAGACGGGGGCTGCGCCGCCTCTCCGCCCGGCATCGCGATTGCTGCTCGCCTCCACATGGAGCAGCGGCTCGTCATCTTCCTCTGTCTGGCGGTAGGTGGTTGCGCGTTGACGACTCCTGCGCCCGCCGGCCCCATGCGTGAAGGACACGCCACGATGATCGAGACGCCCCTGGCCGTCGCGTACGGGCCGCAGAGCGCGACGATCAACGGCGAGCCAGTCACGGGCAACGGCCAGGCCCAGGTGTTCGGTCGTCCGGCCCATTCCCTTCCCGTTCTTCCCGCCCCGATTCCGCTCACCGTGGGGGTCAGGCAAGGCCTGCGCGGCAGCCTGGACGTCAGCGCCGACGTCGGGTGGATGAACTCGGGCCTCGGGTTGCGCGCGCGCGTCCCCTACCTCGATCGACCGTCGGTCCCTGTTTCAGTCAGCGCCGGGTTCCGGACTGGAAAGCTCTCCGCTTTCACGAGCGACACGTATGAAGGCAGCCTCGCCCTGGAGGCCTACCCCGAGCCGTCCCCCCAGCGGCATCCCGGGTGGCACCTCGTGACCTCGGTGGGGATCTCGGCCGGCGTGTTTCAACATCAGCTCCTTCTGCCGACCAGGTACGACTCGGAGTCGGATGCGCCACACGGCTTCGCGACGCTGACGACGTTGCGGCCAGAGGTTCGCCTCCAGGTGTCGATCGGTACCTACCTGCGCCGCGACCGCGGCGGCCTGGGCGTCACCCTGTCGCCCTGGTTCCTGTTGAGCAGCTCGACCCCGACCTCCAGCTGCAGCGACTGCAACGGCGTCACCAGCGTCACCGACGTCGCGCAGACCTGGGGATTAGCGCTCACCCTGTCGCCGTCGTTCGGCTGGTCGCACGCCCCGTGACCCGCGGATCCGATGGACGCCAAGCGCCGCTTTCCGAGCGACCCGGGTCCGTCCTTCACGTTCCTCACGGTGGACGAAGTGCTCTCGCTGCATGAGGACGCCATCAACACCTGGGGCGGTACCCACGGGCAACCATCGATACGCCTTTGGTCGTATGGCTGAGTGGTGGCCTGGCCTGTCAGTATGCCGTGCCATGAGACCGCGCCTGGCCAGCTCGTGCTGTCTGCTGACGCTGGTGGCGCTGTCCTGCGGGGACAAGGGGAGCAACCACTCGGGCGCGGGAGGAGCCGCGGGGGCGGGCGGTCTCGACGGACGGAGCGCCGCAGGTATCGGCGGCACCCAGACCGGCGGAGCCCGCGGCGGCCTCGGAGGAAGCGCTGCCGCGGGGACCGGCGGGATGCCGCAAGATACGCCGACCGGCGGGGCCGGCGCACGTGGTGACGGAGGAGCCAGCGCCGCCGGTATCGGCGGTACGGCAAGCGGTGGGGCGGGCAGCGGCGGCCTCGGAGGACGCGGTGCCGCGGGGACCGGAGGCGCGCCAACCGGCGGGGTGAGCGGTGGACGAGGAGGCACGGCCGGGGGCGGAAATGGTGGCGGCGTGTCTGTTGCTGGTGGCGCGAGCGGGACCCCGGGGGCCAGCTCTGGCGGCTCTGCCGGCGGGAATTCCTCGGGGTCGGGAGGCATCCCGGCGATCGGCGGCCAGACCGGCTTCGGGGGCGCGGCGGGGCAGGGCGGCGCCGTCCAGGGGAGCGCCACATTCAGCTGGGTCAACGGGCGCGGTGTCGTCGACGTGGCCGTCGACTATTCCGCGGCGACGATCGGTGCTTTCGTCGAAAGCCCCGCTGGCACCTTCACCTATTATCCGGGCGAGGGAACAGCGGCAGGCACCTTCACCGTGCCAGGCGTTCCTCTGGCGCCCTTCATCTTGAGCGTGAAGGAGAAGTCGGGAGCGAGCACCCTGCTGGTTTCGTCGAGCGACACGCGCTCTTTCGACCTTGGCAAGGTACAGCCTGGCAGGCCGGACCTGGCCTTTTCCGATCGCTCGACCACCGGCTATGCGTTCGACCTGACCCTGGCCATGCCCTGGGACGACGACTACTGGTACATGGCGTTCGATTTCAAGAGCGTCACGACCAGCCCCTATCCGGCTCCGGTCGCCGCGGGCGCAACGAAGCTCGAGATCCAGGTTGGCAGCCCCTACGTCGTCCTCCTCGATGGTCCCGGAAAGGGGGATCTCCTCGCCATCGCGACGATTGGATCGTCGCCCATGAGCGACGGCTTCACGGCGCGCACTGTGCGCTCGGCGCTGATCACGGACACGGTCGTGGCGACCGACGGCGTCTCGACCCCGGTGCTCGGAACACTGACCGAGCCATCCCAGAAGCGCATCACTGCAGATTGGCGTCGCTCGGAATTCGAGGCGCACCGCGCAGAGGTCTTCGCGCCAGCAACCGATTGGGCCAGCATGCTGTGGGTGGGCGCCGCGCCGGCCGCGGCTGTGGGCGCTGGCATGTTTCCGCTGGCACCTCTCGAGGTGGATGGCCCCGTGGGAGGCCCGGACGTGATGCTCGACGTGGCGTACGGCGATCCTCTGCCGGACAGCTGGGTTCGTAGTGTCTCTGCCTCGGTCCAGACCACGCTGGTGCTCAGCCCGCCCGATGGGGCCGTCCGGACGCAACACGAGGCCACCATCACGGTCACCGACCTCGCCGACCGGATCTCCGATCATCCGCTCCGCCCGCTGGTCACCCCCGCTCTGGCGCTGCAGGTCGAGGGACGACCGGCGCTCCAGGATCAGACCGGGATCGGGCTGACTCCCAGGCTGACCTGGCAACCTCCGGCAATCGGGACCGCGACTCTGTATCGCGTGACGGTGTTCAAGGTCCTCACCATGGCAGAGGCTTCGAGCGCGCTGAATGGGCCGACCGTCGCCGAGCTCTACACGGTGACCCCCTCCGCGCGCCTACCTCCGGGCATCCTGGAAACCGGCCGCAGCTACTACTTCTGGGTCACCGCCATCGCGCGTGGCGGCGCTTCCCTCTCGAATCCGTTCCGAGGCGTCCTCCCCGCCGGAAGCGCCGATTGCCGCTCGGCGCTGATGCGCCCGTGACGCTCCTCGAGAGTAGCGCCTAGAGCGGGACCATCGCTACGTCGTCGACGCAGACAGTGGCGGTGGTGCCGTTCGGCACGGTGATCGCGATGCCCATGTTGGCGTCGGTGCCGTTCATGGGCATGAACGTGTGCGTGAACGTCCGCATGTTGTTGTTCAGCATGTCGTCGACCTCGTAGTCGGACGTGTAGGGCTGGACCGCGAGGGCGACCTTGACGTGCATCCGGACGTTGCCCGTGGTCGCGGAGGCAGAGTACGAGATGCGATACATCTTGGTGCCCTCGAGCATGACGTTCGAGGTCGCCGTCCAGCCGAGCAGCATCGAGCTGCTGGGGCCCGTGACGCAGAGCTGGCCGTTGTTGATGTTGGCCGTGCCGTTCTCGATGTGCCAGTTGGCCATGCCGGCCGCGAAGTCACCGTTGGTGATCAGATTTCCTGCCACGCCGCCGCCGCCGCTGGCGCCACCTTCCTCCGAACCGCCGGTGGCACTGCCACCCGCCCCGCCGCTGGCATGGCCACCCGCGCCACCGCTGGCATGGCCACCCGCGCCACCGGTCGCGGCGCCATCCGAACCGCCGCTGGCACCGCCACCCGCGCCACCGGTACCGCCGCCATCCGGGCCAGGCGTGCCGCCAGCGCCGCCGTCAGAGGGCGTTCCCGCGTCTGGTGGCGGAGCGACCGGAGCTTGCAGCTCCACCCGGGCCGCCACCGCGCCGTGCTCGCGAAGGTCGGAGGTGGTCATTGCGCTGAGGTAGGCCTTGTCCGAGGCATCGAGCGCATCGACGGTGATGTCGACCATGCCGGTGAGCCCGTTGACCTTGATGCGGCGGAAGAAGGACGAGATGATCGCCCCGTCGACCAGATCGGGCGCGAACGTCTCCGTGACCGCCCCTCCCGACTTGGGCGTTATGGTGACGCGAAGGTTCGCAGGAGCACCGACGTCCATCTGGTTCGAGCTGATCGTCAGCGCGAGAATCGTATCGCCACCGGTGCAAGCCACTGTCTGCGAGAGCGCGGCTGCGAGCGCGGCGGAGAGCAACAACGACGTGACCTGTACGCTGCGGGGGGGACGCATGGGACGGAATCGTAATGTGGTTTGGTCGCCGCGCCAAGCCACCCCGTACGGTCGCGGGCACCGCCCTCGGGACGGCAACGCGGCGCTACCATAAGGGCTACGTCCTTGGCGATGCTCGGTGCCCGATCTCATCACGTCCGTGGCAACAGAACACCGTTCGCAAACCAATCCGTGGTCGAATCAGCACCTTGATTCGTAGGCGGGACAGGGATTGAACCTGCGACCCGGGCCGTGTAAAGACCCCGCTCTACCACTGAGCTACCCGCCTTTGGGAGGCCGGGAAGTTAGCACGGCGGAAGGCGGCGAAACGGGGCAAAGAGGCGCTCTCGGGAGCTGGTCACCGTCGGGAGCGGCCGGCGCGGGGCGGCGGCGTGGTAAAGTCCTCTCCTTATCTGTCGAATAGGGGGGCGTGATGGCTAAGGCGGGGTTGGGCCTTCTACTTGTTCTCCTGGGTGGTCTGACGAGACAGGCGCGCGCGGCGGATGCGGTGCCGTTCTTCAAGGCCAATCCCCGACCGGTGATGGTGGGGCCGCTGCCGCTGTTCCAGCCGGAGGCGAAGCCGGTGATGTACGGGCCGGTGCTGCCCGATCCGGCGGCGCCCGAGTGTGGCATCGACGATCAGGCGTGCATAGAGCGGCACGACGCGCGCGTGCTGTCGCTGGCCGGCTCGTCGCACTCGCGGCAGGAATGCGCGGAGTCGACGCACCCGGAGTCCTGCTACGACGCGTACGACATGATCTCGGGAGACTTCGTCCCCAAGTCCGATCCCATCCTGAGCGATCCGTGCGCCTGGGTGGTCCTGGTCGACCACAACCTGGCGACGGTGTCATCCAAGAAGCTCGGCATCACGAAGCGAGTCTTCAATCGCGGCTGGAAGGCGCGCACGTTCATCGGGGCCTGCAACGTGAAGACGATCGCGCCCGAGCAGCCGGTGGCCTTCATTCCCATGCCGGCCTGGACCGTACGCAAGGGTCAACCGGCGCAGACCGCGGCCCCCGCGCCCCGGGTCGTCACGGTGGTGCCGGTGCCCGTGAATTCGACGCCTGGGCCCACGCGCCCCGCGCTGTCCGCGCCGACAGCCCCGGCAGTATCGAAGCCGACGGCGCCCGCGGCTTCGGTCCCGACCGCGCCGGCAGCTTCCGCACCGGCGAGGCCGACCACGCCGCCTGCGCTCGAACCGCCGCTCGCGCCCCCCACGCCCATCGCCGGCCCGCCGGGCACGACGCAGCCTCCGCCGTTCGCCCGTCCGCCCGCCGTCTCCGACGCCCAGAATGGGCCGCCGACGGCGCCGCGCTGAGCGCCTACAGCGTCGACTGCGGATCGACGTCGACCACCATCCGCACGTCCGCGGCCAGCTTCACGGCCGCCGCCGCCCGCGCCGCCGCCGCCAGCGGCGCCCGCTCGACCGACGACATCCAGATCTGGTAGCGCGAGCGGCCACGCACCCGCTCGATGGGGGCGGGCGCCGGACCGCGCACCCGCACGCGCGGCCCTCCCACCCGCACCACCTCGGCCGCCACGGCGGTCGCCGCCAGGCGCACCTCGGTTTTGTCGGCCGCGTTCAGGCGCAGGGCGATCATGCGCGCAAAC
>Ga0105238_10008219_pt1 | contig 10439 bp, 4 predicted proteins | sample KBSC34metaG_FD_81526 | JGI IMG/M metagenome (GOLD analysis project Ga0105238, IMG submission 81526) | Corn rhizosphere microbial communities from Kellogg Biological Station, Michigan, USA - KBS C3-4 metaG | ecosystem: Host-associated > Plants > Roots > Rhizosphere > Soil | place: Michigan, USA...
CTTCAGCGTGGTATCGACCCGCTCGGTCTGCACCGGCGGCGGCGTCTCTGACCCCGCCGTGACCGAGGCGACCTCGACGCTGTTGACCCGGAAGCCCGAGGCCAACATGGCCTCATGAGCCTGGAGGATGGGCAGCAGATAGAACTGCTTGCGGATGTCGACATATTGCGCCGGCTCTTCGGCGATCACCGTGCCGTCGGCAGTCTTGCCGGTCGCGGCGATCTCCTTGCGCAAGGCGGCCACCTTCGCCGCGGCGTCGTCGGATTCCGCGATATCGAGCATCGGCTTCTCATCGGCGAAGAAGAGCACGCGGTCACGGCCCGCCCGGTTGGCGAAGCTGAGGACCAGCGACTGTTTCCATTCAATGGTCTGGTCGGCTGCGATCCAGCCGCTGAGGAGCCCGGCGGCATTGGCGCCGACCTGAACGAATTCCTTGCCGCTGGCATCCTTGTCGCGGCCGTAGACATAGAAGATCGAAAGCGGCGGCACGGCCTGGCCCGGCGCGGCGCCGGGCTTGGTGAGCAGCATCGCACCCGGTCGCGTCAGGACCCGCTGGTAGAGCGTGGTCTTGCCGGGCAGCAGGAGGGGCTTGGCCGGCGCGGTATCGGCCCGGGCGATGGTGATTCCCGCCTCCGGATTCAGGGCGCCGACAAGCAGCACAAGGCCGATCACGGATAGGATTTTGCGCACTGCCGACGCTCCTCTAGTTGCTACTGCCGGATCCGCCCTTGATCTGGGTCAGAAGCTGGGCCGCCTCGCTGTTCCCCCCTTGTTGGGCCCGCTGCAGCCAGACGACGCCGCGCTCGACGGCATCGGGCTGGCTGGTCAATCCCTTGGCCATGACCCGGCCGAGCAGGAATTCCGCCTCGATATCGCCGGCCTTGGCAGCCTGCTCGTAATATGTGGCGGCCTGATCGGCATCGGGCGTGTCGAAGGGGCTGGTCGTCTTGCTGTAGGTCGTCGGGTCGTACATCCGGCCGATCGCCTTGGCGGCGGCCGGGTCGCCCTTGCGCTGGGCGTAGCGATAGATGAGCAGGGCCAGATCGGGATGCCCCGCCTTGAGATAGGCCTGGCCCTCGTCATTGGCCGCCGGGGCTGCCGGATTGGCGCCCAGGTATTTGCGAACCTCGTCCTCGCTGAAGACCCGACCCGGCGTCGCGGCGGGCGTCGCCGCCGGTGCCGCAGCGGGTGGGACGGCGGCCGCCGTTTGCGAAGCCGCGAAGGGCGGCCAGTGCTTGAGATAAGCCGCGCCCAGCAGCAAGGCGGCGAGCAGGACGATGAGGAGGAGAATCCAGGGCCACAGCGTGCGCCGTTGCGGGGCCGGCTCGGCGCGTGGGACGATCGGGGTGTCGGCGACCAGTGGCGGCGGGGGCACAGCCGGCGGCTCGGGGGCCGGCGCCGGCGGCGGTAATTCTTCTGCGGGCGGGGGCGGCGCTGCTACCACCGCAGGGCGGGCATTGGCGTCCAGGATGATCTTCGGCCAGGCGAGGCGGGCCCGCTGCGGCTCCGCACCGCTGCCGGCCGGGCGGACGCCGATCTCCAATGTCGCGACGTCGCTCAGGAACCAAGTCTGAGCCGGGCCGATGGGCAGGACGAGGTCCGCCGCGTCCAGCCAGGTATCGTTGAAGGTCAGCCAGTGCTGGGCCTGCTGCCAGCCCTGCTCCGTCAGGAAGGGCTGCCGCTCGCCGCCACGCTTGAAATAGAGCTCGACCGGCTGGGCGGCGGCAAGGCCGAGCCCCTCGATGCGCAGGCGGCACCAGCCATTGGCATCCGTTTCTTCCTGTGCGGCGGAAATCCTGATCATCGCGGCGCGCTCACGGCAAGCCTGGCATCCAGCCTGGCCCGTTCGATGATCCGGCCCAACGCGGCATTCTGCTCGGGGCTGATATCCCGTCCATGGGCATGGCCGATATTGTCCACCGAGGTCTGGACGAAGGAGGCCATCCAATCGATGGCAAAGTCCGTAGCGATGGGCTTCGCCTTGTCGCCCAAGGTTGGAATCACGGAGAAGGGTTCGGGCGGCCGGAAGGCGCGCCGGATGGGTGTGCGCGGCGCCGGGGGCACGGCGGGCCGCTCGCCTTCAGGCCGGTCGCCATAGCCGAGGAAGCCCACCACATCGTTGATCCGGTTGGCGGCGATGCAGGCAGCCAGCGCAGCCCCTGCCTCCCAGCTCGCCGAGACCGACATGAGCGCGCCGACTTCACGGGCGATTTCCGCGGCCACCCCGAGACGATGGATGGCCCCGATCAGCTGCTCAGCCAGGTATTCCGCCGAATCCCGGTCGAGATGGCGCCGCCGCGGATCCGTCTCATCCGCCGCAAACTGACGCAGATCGCGAATCCAGGTCTGCACCGCCCGCTGGGCGAAGATCGCGGCCGTCCCACGGCCGGGATTCGATTCCACGGACTCCTGCCCGTTCGTCTCCAACTCGGCGAAGACATCGGGCAGATTGGCGGATGCGGGACCGCGGGCAAGCGCGCCGGCGCCTCTGTCGCTGTCCTCCACTCCGGTCAGGCTGGCGACATCCAGATAGAGCTCGTAGAAGGCGTTCTCCTGCGCCGACAGGGCGGCGACGAACTGCCCCATGGCGCGATAGCCATCCTCGGTGCGGATCGAGGCGCCGACGGCATTGACCGTCGCCATCGAGCGCTTCAGCGTCTCGTCACGGCTGCCGAGCGCCCCGGCATCGTAGAAGCGGGCGAATTGCTGGACCAGGAGCGCGGCCTGGCGCAGCAGCCGGCGGCGGATCTGCTCGAGCTTGACCGCGGGATCGCAGGCCGCCGAGACCTGCTCGACGATATAGGCGACGCCGCCGTCGTTCAGCGTCAGAAGCGCATCGAAGGCTCGGGCGGGTTCGCGGAAATAGGGGATGACGTTCTGGTCCTGCAGGAAGTAGGACCTGAGCTTGGGCAGCTCGCCGATGATCGAGGGGGCATAACCCGTCTCGATCCGCGGCTCGACAGCGACCTCGCGGCCGTCCTTCACCGTGGTCTTATAGGTCACGAGATGGTTCTGCTCGATGCTGGGATTGCGCAGCCAGAGCGCATTGTCGAACGGCCGGCCGTTCCAATCGTCGAGCCACATGTCGCGCTGATAGAGCTCGATCATCGAGGCGAAGATGCGCCGATACCAGCGCTTCTGCCGGGATTCCTCGTCCTCGCCGTCCTTGCGGATGAATTCGAGATCCGATTTCGTCAGCACGAGGAAGAGGGCGTTGCGCTGCTCGCGCCGCTCGGCCGGGGTTTCGCCATGGGTGGCGAAGATCCACTCCCGTACCAGCAGACCCAGATCCTTCACCTCCGCGGTGCCCCCGGGCATGCAGAGCAGCAAGGAGGTGAGCTCCAGCTCGTCCGTATAGCGCTGGAAGAGGACGGCGATCTTGCCGCGGATGAAGAGCTCCCGCGGCCGGCGCGCCCGATCCTTGTCGCTCTCGGCCTTGTCGTTGATGTTGCTGTACTTCTCCCGCGAGCGGGCGCCCGGGAAATCGAGCAGATCGACCGCGTCGAAAATCGGCCAGGTCGGGTTCTTCAAGGTGATGTGGAGCTCGGCCACCAAAGCGCAGAGCACGGCACGCGGCAAAGGCGCCTCGCGCCGGATGCCGGGGCCGATCCCGATCACCTTCACCAGATCGCGATCGTCCTCCGGCGTCCCGAGCTCGAGCTTGATGCGGTCGACATCGATGATGCTGCGGTCGCGCGGCTGGACCGCATCCATGGTGGCGAAGGCGGTGGGGGCGAAGTCGAGCTCCGCCAGGGCCGCCGTCAGCCGGAGATAGAGCTCGGTGAATTCCCGGATGCCGCCCCAGAGGACGCTGAACAGGCGGGCGCGGTCGGGCAAGGGAAGACGCGCCGCATTCTGCTGGGCGAAGCTCCAATATTCGCTGGCGAGCCAGTTCGTCCGCGTGGGGAAGTTGCGGGTGAAATATTCCCGGAGCTCGAAGACCGTCTGCTCGTCGAGATGGGGCGCGATGACCGCGCCGCCGGCAATCCGCTGCAGCTCGTTCACGAGGTCGCGGACCTCGTTCGGCCCGGGCACCGGCGGATCGAATTCCAGCCGGTTGGCATCGAAGTCGCAGAGATAGCTATTGGCTAGCACCCTGACGAGCTCCGTCTCGGAGAGGAGCTGCAGGGAGACGGGGTAGCCGGGCGGGGTCTCGCGGCGGCGGGTGGAGAGCCGGGTGACCAGGCCGGTCGATTCCTTGTCGCCGGGCGGGTTGATCTCCTTCAGGAAGTCGAGCTCCTGCCCGTCGAATTCGGCAATCACCGTTTCCTTGCCACCGGCCGAGCCCGGCGGCGGCTTGCACAGGCTGGAGACGAGATAGGACTTGCCGGACTGGCTGGGGCCGAAGACGCCGATGCACATGCGCCGCGACGCGGCGCGCTCCAGCTTGCCGGCCGTGCTCTCGATGCGCCGCGCGCCGTCGACAAGCGACAGCGCCTCGCTGGCCACCCGCGGCGCGTTCGCCTGGACGTCGGCCACCCAGTGCCGGGCATCGACGGCAGCGCCGCCGAGATCCCGGGCGGCGCGGGCAAGCGCCTCGTCAACCATTCAGTCGTGCCTTTCCTAGGAACGAGGGAGGAGGAGGGACGGCGGTGGAAGACGCCAATGAACCAGGTAATGCGTGCATGCTCTAGCTCTGTCGCAGGATGCCGGTGTCGAGCCAATAGCCTTCGCTGTCGGGCAGCGTCTGCAGCTTGAGAGCCAGTGAGCCCTTGACCTGCTTGGCGCCGCTGTCCGGCGAGCTTCGGGCCTCCTCGATGATCAGATCCTCGCTCAGCTTGTCCTGGCGCTGGCGCCGGCGGGCGAGGCGGACGGAGATGGGCGTCATGGCGTTGAGCCGCGCGCGCTCCTGGTCGCTCACATAATCCAGGGTGTAGAGGCGGGTCGCCGGCCACCAGGCATTGGGAAATTGGCGGAAGCCCAGCGCCATCACGCCGCGGAAATCGAAGCTGTTGTCCGGCAGCTCGCGATCGGGATCGTCGAGGTCCAGATCGGAATAATAGGTATCCTCCGCCGGGATGCGGCCGCTGCCGTCCAGCTTGCCGATGTAGCGCGCGGTGGATTTCAGATGACGCATCTTGTCGCCGCGCAGGTTGAAGCCTTCGATGCCGCCCTCCGCCAGCACGCTGACCATGGCGCCAACCGCGGCCGTGGTCTTGGGATCGTCGATCCGGGCCTGGAAATCCCGGAAGGGGTACCAATGGCCGACATGGAAATGATGCAGCGGGATGATCCGGCCGTTGTACATCGGCAGGGCCTCACGCAGGCATTCATGGATGGCGGGCAGGCGCGAGGGGCGACCCGAGACGAGGACGACATCGGTGCGATAGCGCCAGATGATCTCCGACAGCACTTCCAGCATCGGCTGCAGCACGCTGCGCACCGTGCGCTCGAGATGTCCGAAATCGACGGTGAACTTCACCTGGCCGATATCGAAGCCGGTGCCGCCGCGCCGCGCGATCTCGTCATTCACCCAGGCGAGGATGGTGGGGCTGGGGGCCTTGCCCTCGGCGAAGAGCTCGGCGAAGCCGAAGGTCTGGGCGGTCCGGTCGCCGCTCTCCTCCGAGGCCTCGTAGCGCGAGAGCATGCGCAGCGCGATGGGCTGAGCGACCTGGACGGCGAATTGCTGGCGGCGCACTTCCCAGGCCACGCCCTGCCCGGCGCGATTGCCCCCGAAGAGCTCGGCGATGGTGGCGCTTCCGGAGGGGACGCCCGCGGCCTCGGCGGCATCCTCGATGGGACCCAGCACATGCTCCTGGATCACATGGAGAACCACGTCGTCGCCGGCGATGCTGAAGCCCTCGCGGAAAAGCTGCTCGGGAAAGATCGTGGTATTGGCGCCGGCGCCGTCATAGCGATAGTCGATGACCACCAGATCCGTGGTGCCGCCGCCGATATCGAGAGTGGCGACGCGAAGGGATTTCGGCGTCGTGTTGTCGGCCCGGCGCATGACGTCGAAGAAGGCACCGGCATGGCCGGCGAAATTCCGCGCGATCTGGGTGTACATGTAGACGGCCTGAGTTGCGCTGGCCTCGTCCCATTCGAACAGGATCTGCGGCAGATCGACATTGGCCTTCGCCGGCTCCGCGCTCGCTGCGGCCGCTGCGGCGGCGTCTTCGGGGATCGGCATATCCTCGCCGCCGATCATGCGCAGCAGCCGGTAGGCGAGATCGCGGGCGGCATGGGCGCGGACATTCAGGATCCGGCGCTCGGCCAAAGAAAGGGCCGAGGGAATCGTCATGATGATGCGGGCCAGCCGCCGGGGATTCTCGGAATTCGGCTGCTGCAGCCGGTGACCCGGCGAATTGATCATGGTGATGGCGTGGAGGAAGATCTCCACCAGAGCGAACATGAAGAGGCTGCTGCGGGAATAGCGCGGATCCATGGCCGGCAGCTTGTTGGGATTGTCGTCGGCCAGCAGATGCAGCGGCTCGCCCAGATCGTTGATCAGCACGGCGAAGGGCCCTTGTGCGGCGAAAGGCTCCGTATCGCCGCCGGCGCTATGGTAGTTCAGCCGCCAAGGCTGCTTCGTCGACTCCTGCGACCAGAGATAGCGCTTGGGGCTCGACATCCCCGTATTGCCCTCATTGCCGACCCTGAGGCCGGCCAGCCTTGCGGCCTCGTCGCCGACGCGGGCCAGCGTCGGCCATTCGAAGGCGTCGCTACGGCCGGAGCGGTGCGAGAGATGGTTCTTGCCGAAGGTGACGCGGGCGAATTCGACCCGGGATTCGAAGGGGTCGCTATAGACCTGCAGGGGCGATGAGAGATCCCGCAATTCGAGCTTGGCCGCGCGGCCGAGATCGGCGCGGCTGCCCTCGCGCTCGACCACCAGGCCGCAGGTGCGGGAATTCCCGACATCGAGGATCAGATCGCAATCGATATGACGTTGACCGCGCTTGGAGGAAACGTCCACCAGGCGAAAGCTCTCCGGCAAGGTCTCGGTCCGGTCGAGGAGATCGAGAAAGGCGGCATAGCGCAGCAAAGGCTCTGCCGGGCCGGTGCCGGCCAACTCCTCGGCGATATCGGTCTCGCTGATGGGATCGACCCGGCGGCGGCCGACCCGTTTGCTCTGGCGATGCTCCAGCATTTCGCGGAAGAGCTCGTCGATCCAGAGCCGCACCCATTCCTCGCCCAGAAACCAGTTCACGGCATCCAGCCGGTTGGCGAGGGAGAAGACCAGTCCGGCCTCGGCGTCGCGGCCGGAGGGCGCCAGATAGGGGCGCCCCTCGGCAAAAGGCATCAGATTGGTGTCCAGTGCCAGCACGAGGTGGTAGTCGTTTCCCTCCGCGTCGGGTGCGGGCAGAGGGATGAGCCGCGCGCGAGCCCAATTGGTCGGGCCATTGAAGAAGCCCTGACCCACACGCCGGAAGAGGGGGATCGGGACCCAGCGGCGCTCGAACATCTCGAAAACTTCGCGTGGACCGATGCTGTATTTCACCGGCAGGGCCGCGGTCTCGCGTTGGATGGGTTCTTCGTCGCGCTGCACCAGGCAGAACTCGGTCACGCCCGGGACACCCGGTTTCTTGATCGCGTCCTTCGTGGTCACGTCGTAACAGCCCCATTCCCGGGGCACGCCGCTGCCTTTGGAATTGATGCGGAAATCGAGGAATTGAATCCCGCTATGGGGAATGACGGTGACCGTCCGGGAGTGGTGACGCAGCGGCTCTTTGATGGTCATGGGGGCCCGATAAACCCTCGTTCGCCCGCAGCCGAGAGATGCCACAAGCCGGCCGAAGAAGCGGAATCATTGTCAGAAAGCCCGAGACCGCGCAAGGCGACCAGGGCCCTGTCGACGTCCCGTAGAATCCTAGCGCGCGATCTCGACATGATAGGTCGAGCCGGCCTTGTTCACGCCCGTGCAGGTCGCGTCACCCGACTTGCCCCGCTCGCATTGCGTCACCGACGGGGCGTAGCTCGTGCCGTCCGGACAGGTGACCGGCCCGGCATCCTGTATCCGCACCCCGCCGTTCGCTGTCATCTGCGCGCGCGCCTCGCCTTTGCATTGGCTGGAATCGGCCCGAGTGATCGTGACGGTCCCTTTGCCTTGTTTGTCGAAGCTATAGGTCTGGGTGAGGGGCTTTCCGGTGGCTCGATCGTAAAGGCTGGTTTTGGACTTCCATTCGCCTTGCAGGAATCCCAAACCCTGGCTGTTGCTGCCAGGTGCTGGAATCTTTAACGCATCAGGAGGCGGATTGTTGCCATTGGCCGAAGATTGATCGGACGGGGGCTTCAGGACCGGCGGTTGGGCCGTCTGGGGCTCGGGCGGGGAGCCTGGCGTCTGGCCTTGGGAGGAATCGGGATTCGGCGGCGTTGCCGTCGGATTGTTGTCCGGCGACGGCGGCGTCGCGGCGGGATTGTCGGGGGACGGCGGCGTGCCCGCTGGGTTGTTGGGCTCGGTCCCCGCCGGTGGCGGGTTGGTCGATCCCTCCGGGGGAATCGTGCCCTCCGGCGGGACCGTGCCGTCCGGCGGGACGGTGCTATCGGGCGGCATGGTGCCGGCAGGGGGAGTGGCCCCGTTGTCTCCTCCCGGCGGCGTTCCGCCCGGGAGGACGCTGTTGCCTTCCGTGCCGGGGACGACCGAACCATCGCCGGGCACCACAGCGGTGCCGCCGGGCACGACCGTGGTGGTCCCGTTCGGCTCGATCGTCGTCGTGCCGTTGGGCCCGACCGTGGTCGTGCCAGCCGGCGGCGTTTCCGGCGGGACAACGGGTGCCGGCAGCAGCTTGTCGGGCAGGATCTTGTCGACCAGAGGAACGGGCACGTTGAGGCAGGACCGGAGGAAGAACAGCAGCAATAGAAGCAGCAGGAGGAGACCGAGCAGCCAGAGCAGCCATCGCCACCAGGAGGTCCTGCCGCTGAGGGCGGCTGCCTCGATAACAGGGCCCGTCGCCACGGCCCGTCCGGGTGCCTTCGGGTCGAAGGCCAGGCTGTCGAAGCCGCCCGTGCCGGTCTCCGACCCCCAGGCCGCCAGCACCGGCTGATTGCCGACAAAGAAGAGGTAGTCGAGGCCGGGGGAGCGGAGGGCCAGCCGCAAGGCATGGCCGAAATTCTCCTTGGCCCCGCCGGCAGCCCCCGCCTTCTCCAGCTCGATGGCCAGATTCCCGAGCTTGGCCTGCAGATTGGTGAAGGCCGTCGCCATGGCGGCCTGCTCCTCGAGGGAGAGCTGGCTCCAGCGCCGGACAGGCCCCTCGCAGGCGGCATGCCAGCCGATGCTATGGGTGGCTTCGTCGACCTCCGGGCGGGCCAGATAGCGGGCCGCCTCCGGTCCCAGGCGGCTCTCGATCACCGCCACCAGCTTGCGATAGGCGGCGTGGATAGGCTCGCCGCCGAATCCGAGCGGGCGATAGCCCTCGGGCCGGGTGGTCAGCAGCAGGGGTCCTGCGAAGTCTATTGGCATTGCCGCACGTCAGGCTCGCCGCTCGCCTGCCTTATAGCCTTTTCCATCTCGATGGCACTGCCGGGCTGGTAGACATGGCCTCCCGTCGATTGCGCCATGCATTGGGCGGCGCTGTTGGTTTCCCCGCCTATGCTTATGACATTGATATGTACATTCGGCTTGGCCGCGGCAATGGCCTGGGCGGCGGCACAGGGATCGCCGTGACAGGTATCGGCCCCGTCAGACACCACGACGATGATCCCGGGCCGCTTGCTCGAGATGATCCGGCCGGCGCGCTCCACCGACAGCCCCAGCGGCGTTCCGTTCCCGGCCTGCAATCCGTTGACCCGTCCCTTCAGAACGCCCCGCTGGGGCGGGCTGTAGAAGGAATCCCGTTGGATATTGTTGCAGCCGCCAAACTCGATCAAAGCGACATCGACATCGTTGGGCAGCCCGTCGACGAACTGGCCGATGGAGCGCTTGGCGGCGTCCAAGCGTGAGCCCGATCCGCCAAACCGCTCGCCCATGCTGCCTGAGCCATCGACAACCATGACGACCTCGGGCGCGTCATGCGGCAGGCGATGTGGCACGCAGCTCGCCGGCTTCGGCTTGGTGGTCGTGGGTGCGGTCGTCTCGGGCGGCACCGCGGCGACCTGGGGCGGCTTGGCGGGCGGCGTCTTGGGGATTGCCGGCAGCGGCGGCAAAGCCGCCAAGGGCGGCAGTTTGGGCGGCGTAACCGGCGGCTTCTCCGCGACCTTCGGGGGCGTCGTCGCCGGCGGTACGGGCGGCTCGATCTGCGCCGGGACGGTGGGGGGTGGGGTGGGCAGGATGCAGGTCGCCAGCTGGCGATCGCGCAGCGCCTGGAGCGATTTCAGCTCTTCCGCACGCCGGTCGGCATCCCGGTCGGCGGCCGCGATGTCCCCCGTCAGATCCGGGGCCTTGTCCTGGCGATCCACCACCAGGGGCGCCAACGGCGTGCAGGATTTGAGCAGGAGCAGGATCAGGAGCGCCAGCATGAGGAGCAAGAGGAGCCAGCGCCAGAGCGCGGCCCACCAGCTCTGCC
>Ga0105238_10008220_pt1 | contig 10438 bp, 11 predicted proteins | sample KBSC34metaG_FD_81526 | JGI IMG/M metagenome (GOLD analysis project Ga0105238, IMG submission 81526) | Corn rhizosphere microbial communities from Kellogg Biological Station, Michigan, USA - KBS C3-4 metaG | ecosystem: Host-associated > Plants > Roots > Rhizosphere > Soil | place: Michigan, USA...
CCTTACGGAGGACCTGCTTCCGCAGAGCAAGGAGCAGTTCCGGTTCCAGGCGCGCGAAGGATTTACGGTCGTCGAGCAGGGCAACCGAATTCGCATTGAGCGTACCGCACAGGAACCGCTGGTGCTCACCATGCCGAACGTGCACGAACTCGAGCCAATGAAGCGGTTCCGCTACGCGCTCGACGCGTCAGTCGTCTGGCTGTTCTTCTTCATCGCCTGGAGCGCTTTCTATCTCGCCAATCAGGCGCAAGCAGAAGCACTGGGAGCTCAGCGCAGGCTTGCCGACGCCGAGAGCGCGGCACAAGCGGCCCAGGTCCGGGCGCTTCGCTATCAGGTCAACCCGCACTTCCTGTTCAACACGCTGAATTCGCTGTCGTCGCTGGTGATGACCGGAAGGACCGACCGCGCGGAAACGATGCTTCTCGCGCTTTCGACCTTCTTCCGAACCAGCCTTTCGCTGGATCCCGGCGCGGACGTGACGCTCGCCGAGGAAATCGACCTGCAGCGGCTCTACCTCGACATCGAAAAGGCGCGCTTTCCCGACCGGCTTCACGTCGAAATCGACGTCCCGCGGGAACTCGAACAGGCCAGGATGCCGGCATTGCTCCTCCAGCCCATCGTCGAGAATGCGATCAAATATGGCGTCTCCAAGAGCCGCAAGGCGGTGGTCATCCGCATCGACGCCCGCCACCTCGACAATCACAGGATGGTCGTCGAAATCAGCAATCGGTTGAAGCATGGCGGCAAGGGCGATCTCCCGGCGGCCACCCATGAAGGAACGGGCCTCGGCCTGACCAACGTCTGCCAGCGCCTGGATGCGCGCTTCGGAAGCCGCGCCAGCTGCCGCTTCGGACCGATGCACGCCGGCGGCTATAAAGTCTCGCTAACAATGCCGGTTGAAACGAATGTTCGAGAATAAGCCCGTTCGAGTCCTCATTGCCGACGACGAGCCCCTGGCGGCGGAGCGCCTCCAGCTCCTGCTTGCCCGGGCGGAGGGCGCGCAGCTCGTCGGTACCGCCAGCGATGGCGAATCCGCGATCAATCTGACCGAGGCTCTCCATCCGGACCTGTTGCTGCTCGACATCGCGATGCCGGGTCTCGACGGAATCGCGGTCGCACGAGCCCTCGCCGCGCAGAACCCGTCGCCCGCAGTGGTGTTCGTCACGGCCTTCGATCAGTTCGCGGTCGCGGCCTTCGAGGTCGAGGCGGTCGATTATCTGATGAAGCCGGTCGATCCGCACCGCCTTCAGCGCGCGCTCGACCGCGCCCGGGTCTATCTTCAGCAGCGCACCGCGCAGCCGGCACCGGGCAAGACATCGCAATGGCTCGAAGAATTCTGGGCCTCGGACCTGTCGGGCCTCGTCCGGATCGCCTCCCAGGACGTCGACCGCGTTTCGGCTGAGCGCGACTATATGCGGCTTCACGTCGGCCGCAGGAGCTGGCTGATCCACCATTCGATGGCGGCGCTCGAAGAAGGGTTGAACCCTGAGCTGTTCGTGAGGCTTCATCGCTCGGCGATCGTTCGCAAGGATTTCATCAGCGGCTTCACCCGCAACCAGTCGGGCCGCTGGATCGCTCGCCTCGCGGACGGGACCGAGCAACCCGTCGGCCGGCTCTATTCCGATCGAGTCCGGGCGATCGCCGGTCGGTAGAAAAGGAAAACCGCCGCACGAGGGGACTTGTGCGGCGGTTTCCCTGATGCGGCCATCAGCCGGCGCTGACGACGATGGCCGCCTCGCCGATGATGACCGATCCGCGATGCGCGGAAGCGACCGCAGCCTCATAGGCGGGCCGTGCGCCTTCGATGGCGCCGCTGCGGCAGGTCTTCGTCGCGATCACGACATCGTATTGCTTCGACTCTTCGAAACCACAGACAACGCGCGCGGCAACCGTGATCCGGCGCATGAGAGCCTGAGATCCCGCTTCGCTGCCGAGATTGAGGTCCGCGTAAGACACGCGCATCGAAACCGATTCGGCAGCCTGGCTGACCGTCGGCACCACGAGCGTCGCTGCAACCGCGATCGCCGCGGCCGCTGCGAGTGCTGGACTAGCCTTGAACATGTCGCGTCTCCCTTTTTGCGACGCGGGGCGCCTGGGGAAAGTGAGCGATAGACTCGGCCCCGCGTCGCAGGCCCCATGTGCCTGATGGAGGCGGACGGATCATTTGCGGCTCGATGACCGGTCGAAGACTTGTCGGCGACCCGACAAAAAGCGCTCGGCGATGGGTCCAACCGACGAACGGCGGTCAGCCGCCGTTCACTTATATTAACGCTCCCGGGCCGAGCGGTTCACGATCGCCGCGAGCGCGACGTCCATCGTGACGTTGCCCACGGTGCGGAAGATGTCGGGCACCATCTCGACCGCGACGAGCAGCGCCAGCGGAGCGATCGGAACGCCGAGGGCAAAGGCGATCGGCGCGATCGAGCTGATGTAGGTGATCTCGCCAGGCAGGCTGACGGCGCCATAGCTCATCACGGCGGCCACCGCAGTTGCCGCGATGATCTGCGTCAGGCTTGGATGAATGCCCAGCCAATGCGCAATGTAGAACGGGACTGCAACGTTCATCGCGGGCCCGGTGGCGCGAAAGAGGGCGACGGCGATCGGCAGGGAGACGTCCGCGACCTGGTCGCGCATGCCGAGGTTTCGCGACGCGGCCAGCATCGCCGGTAGCGACGCCAGGGACGAGCGGGTCGAAATGGCCACCGCTTGCGGCGGGATCATCGCTCGCGTGAACTGGGCCGGCCCGATGCGGCCGAGAAGAATTCCGAGCGGGTAAGCGGCGAGCGTGACCAAAACGCCAACCGCCGAAATGAGCACGATGTAATGGGTGAGACCGGCAAAGGCCGCGCCGCCCGCGGCCGACCCGACGACGAGCGCGAGCGCGAACACGCCGAGCGGCGCAATCCACAAGACCCACTCGATGATGACGAGCAGCGCATCGGCCACCGCCTCGAAGAAGGTGGTGAGCGAACGGCGCCCAGCTTCCGAAATGAACCCGAGCGCGAGCGCGAACATCACCGAAAATACGACTAGCGGGAGGATGTCTCCGTTCGCGGCCGCCGAGACGACATTGTCCGGAATGATGCTTTTGAAGAATTCTGCGATGCCGGGAAGCGAAGCGGGAGCCTTGCTCTCGATGCCGGCGAGCGCCTGCTGGAGGCCCGCTGCCGTCGAATGTGAGAGCGGAAAGAGGCTGGTCAGGATCAGGATGACGATCGTGCCGAACACCGCCGAAGCGGTGCAGATGATCACGATCCATAGCACCGACAGACCCGCGACCCGTCCGGCATGTGCCGCTTCCGCACTCTTGGCGATGCCGACGACGAGAAGGGCGACGACGAGCGGGATTACCGTCATTTTCAGAGCATTCAGCCACAGGGTCCCGACAAACCCGGCGGTCCCCACGACGGCATCGTGGACCGGCGACGACAGATGTGGCGAGACCATCCCGACGAGGAGCCCGAGGATAAGGGCCGCAAGCGCCCAGTAAGCGCGAAGGCTACGCCGACCCTTTCTCGCAGGCTCCTCCGCGGGAGTGCTGCTCAACGCGGCTTCCGGAACTTGAACACGAAGCGGTCGGTCTTGCCGAGGATGCTTGCGTCGTGAACCTCGACGTCATGCTTGTCGGCCGGGTTGCGCAGGATATCGCTGCTTCCGACGAGCACGAAGCCCGCGCGCTTGAAATCCGCCTTGACAACGTTCGGATCGATCCGGTGATATTTTTCGACGGTCGCCCTGGTGTCCTTGTTCGGATTGGCGACGTGGTCGATGACTCCGATCACAGCGCCCGGCTTCATCGAGGCATAGACCGCTTTCAGAAATGCGTTCGGGTCCATCTGAGGCAGGCCGAGCTTCTCATTCTGCCAGTAGCTGTCGTGATAATTGTCGTTGAGGATCACGAAGTCGGCGTAATTCTTCGGAAGCGCGGGCGCTTCGAAGGGTGACGTCACGATCGAAGCGTTGGGATGCGTGGCCGCGAATGCCTCGAAGGTCGCCTTGCCTTTGGCCCCGTAAAATTGGGTCGGCTGCCAGACGGTCACATGTCCCTTCGGACCGACAACCGGCGAAGTGATCTCTGCCCAGTATACGTTGGCGCCGAACAGATCGAGCACCTGCATCCCCGGCTTGAGGCCGAGGAACTGGAGCACCTGTGCCGGCTTGCGTCCCGCATCCAGCTTCACATTGTTGGGCAAGCGGTCCGTCGCCGCGACGGCGGTTGCGATCGTGACCGGAGCAGCGGGCGGCGCCGCGAAGATCGGCGCGGACAACAGCGCGAGCGAGAGTCCAAGGGCTTTCCAGTTGTGCATCGCGAACCCCCATTTCCTTGAGATCGAAACGGCTTTTTATTGACTGCGGGCAAGTTGCGCCAGCGTCTGCTGTAATCCTCGTTGATTGGCGGCGACTTTTCGACCAATGTGTTGTTATCAGCCGTTTAACTGGGGGTGTTAATGGCCACTGTCGCCGCGTCTGCGCCCGATCGCAAAGCGTCCGAGCGCAAATTCTATTCGCGCATGGCGCTTTTCCTGGTGTTCATCGTGCTGCTTGGCTTCGGCCCGAGCTTCTACCTGAGGGGCGTCGTTCCCTCCTATCCGCGGCCGAACCCGACGCTTCCACCGTCGGTCATTCTCCACGGCTCGGTGTTCACGATCTGGATGGCGCTGATTGTCGCTCAAACGCAGTTGATCGGTGCGCGCAAGCACAACGTGCACATGCAGCTCGGCAAGCTCGGGGTGCTGTTTGCGATCCTCATGATCCCCGTGATGTATCTGACCGCGGTCTGGCAGGTCGCCCGGGCGAACCAGCCGCCGTTCACCGATCCGATGAGCTGGACGATCGTCCCGCTATCGGTGATCGTGCCTTTTGCAATCCTCGTCTGGAATGGCTGGAAACACCGCCGTGACGTCCAGTTTCACAAGCGAATGATGTTGAGCGCTGCGATCCTGGTGGTGATGGGCCCATCGATCGGGCGGCTTCCGATCGGTCCGCCGATACTGGCGGTTTTCACGGTTCAGCTGCTGCTCGGCCTGGCCTTGTTCATCCCGCTGTTTGTATGGGATCGCAAGACCATCGGTTACACGCATAGAGCGACGAGCCTGGGTTTCAGCATGGCGGCTGTCACCGTCGCGGTGCCTCTTGCCGTCTTCTGGCTCAAGCTGCCCTGGGCGAAGGTCGCCGCCGTCCTGCCAGGGGTGGGCGCCTAACCGAACAGCGCCTTCCGCCGCTCGAGGCTTTCCGGCGGCCAGACTTCGCTGCTGTCGTAATAGGCTTCGACCGCTAGGGCGCCGTCCGGCAACCGCACCCAGGGCAGTTTCGAGCGGGTGTAGATGTGGATGTCGGGCTCGACCTCGCCAGGCGCATCCAGGGTACCGACGCGGACGAAGCGGAGGATGTCCTTCGAACCGCCGTAATTGCTCCACAGCGCAACGTGGCACTCGGGACAGCGCCAGATCTGCTGACCGCGACCGCTCTCGGATGGAGTCATGATCGGCTCCGGCGAACCCTTGAGCGTCTCGACCTGGTCACTCTCGATGAGCGCGTTGATGACGAAAGCGGAACCGGTCTCGGTCTGGCACGAGGTGCAATGACAGCAATGAACGAACATCGGCTCGCGGTTCATCCGGTAGCGCACCGCTCCGCACGTGCATCCGCCTTCCCGGCTCATGCTGCCGCTTTCTCCTTCGCCATCGCGGCGACCAACTTCAGCGCCTCATGGGCAGAGGTTGCGGCCCCCTCCTGCCAGGTCGGCTGGTAGCTCAAATGCTCGCCGGCAAAGATGATGGGGCCTTCGGGCTTGAGCAGTTCGCGGTAGACGTCGCCGCGGTCGGTGTTGCCGCCGAAATCGGGGTCGCCCCAGAGCGCCCCGACACCTTCGGAATAGGGCGTCAGTCCCCAGGCTACGGTCACACCCTTGCTGAGCAGGTGTGAACGGCCGGGGTGCAGCGCCTCGATAGATTCGCGGCTGATGCGCATTCGCTGCTCATGTGACAGCGCCGCAAACGAGTCCGGCGTGTCGTTGTGCGTCCACCCCGCACAATAAGCGCCGACGATCACGCCTTTCGAACTCCCGATCCCGCCCGACGGATACATGACATTCTCATTGAGCCTGTCGGTCCAGGCAAGGCCGCCGAAAATGTTGTCGTCGCTCTCCCAGAAGCGCGGCGCCTGGAAGGCGAGCTTGACGCTGTGGAGGTAGGCTGGAGCAGCTGCGATCGCGGCCTTTTTCGCCGGCGAGAAATCGCTTGGAATGCGCGCCAGGACGGGAAGCGGAATCGTGCAGATGCAAAGGTCGGCCTCAGTCATTTGCTTGCCGGGACCATGCTCGATCCGCACCCGGTCGCCGATGCGTCGGATAGCGGATACCGGAGTCCTGAGGTGTACGGTCGGCTTCACCTGATCGTAGATTGCGTGGGCGATGCGATCCATTCCGCCGACCGGCTGAAGCATCGTCGCCTGCATGTCCCAGATGTGCTCGAACAGGTACGGGAGGATAATCGACTGCGAGGGCGCGAGCTCCTTGAACCCGAGGGCGGGGAGCGCAACGGGAGCCTGGGCATAACCGCCGCCGTCGATCGCATATCCAGACCGACCAGTGGGCCGGTAAACGCCGTCCGGTCCGACGTTCGCATAAGGCGCGAGGAACTGCCGAACTGCATCGATCTCGTCCTTCGATACGACTCCTTCCAGGGCCTTGCGGTCGATGGCCTTGGCAAGCAGCTCGGCTAGATGGCCGCGCATATCCTCGACCATTCGCCGCTCGGGATAGACCTTTCCCCCGAAGTCCCAGCCGGCGTTCCGGTTGGCGTTGATGAAGGGCTCGAGCTGGACACCGAGGCGGCGAGCGTAGCTGAGGATCAGCCGGTGCGTGCTCGGGATCCGCGCCGGGCCGGCATTGAAATAGAGCCCGGGATCGAAGGTTGCGAGCTGGTCCGGACGTCCGGTCTGGACGATCCGTGTCCCGCCGCGGATCGTCCACGAACGGCCGCCGATCCGATCGCGCGCCTCGAGGACCGTAACTCGATAACCGGCTCGTTGAAGCTCGTAGGCCGAAATCAGGCCTGCAATCCCCGCGCCCAAAATGACGACCGAGCGGCCATTCCCGCTCCTCGGCGGAAGCGCGAAATTCTCGGCTCCCGCCGGCGTCGGGATGGCGAGGCCAAGCGTCTCCATCGCCATATACCCGGCACCGAGGCCGCCAACCGTCCCGATATGTTCGAGCAATGCCCGACGAGTGAGCGCCATCGAGCCCCTCCCCTCTCGGCGACTCGCCCCCTGCAGCCGCCTGCAAGCGGCAGACTGACAGCAATTCGGGGCGGACGCCCGCAATTTTTGGGGGCTCGCGACGCATCGGCTCAACGCTTCGCGCGTTCTTGAGCGGAACCCCTTTCAAAACATGGAGCAATCGCATGACCGATCACAATCATTCGGAAGAGATCAGCACGCTCAACACGCTGATCGCCACGACCATCGACAGCATTACCGGCTATGAGAATAGCGCGAAGGATGTCGACAGCGAGCGCTTCCGCGAGATGTTCCGCCAACGCGCGGACGAGCGCCAGCGCGTCGTCGAGGAGCTGCGCAGCGAAGTGCGACGGCTCGGCGGAAATCCCGAGGACGACGGCTCATTCATGGGCAAGACTCACCAGCGCTTCGAGGATCTGAAAGCCGCGATCACCGGGGGTGACGACAAGTCGATCATCAACGAGGTCGAGCGCGGCGAAGATTATCTCAAGGAGAAATTCGAGACGGCACTCGATTCGGATGCGCTGTCGGGCGACAGCCGCGCCGTCGTGGAACGCTGCTATCAGTCGGTCCGTTCAGGGCATGACCAGATGAGCCAGCTGAAGCACGGCATGGAGGCCTCCGCCTAACCATCGTCCACCCTCCGGGGTGGGCAGCGGGGCGGTCCTACGGCCAGCGGGACCGCCCTGCTTGTATCTAATAGCCCATCAGCGCGAGGACCTCGCGGCGGCTCCGTTCGTCCTCGCGGAAGGTACCCATCATTCGGCTGGTGGTCATCATCACGCCGGGAGTCTGCACTCCGCGCGCCGTCATGCAGGCATGGGTCGCCTCGATGACGACGGCGACGGCCTTGGGCTGAAGATGCTCCCAGATCGTGTCAGCGACCTGCGCCGTCAGCCGCTCCTGAACCTGGAGCCGTCGGGCGAAGCCGTGAAGGACACGCGCGAGCTTGCTGATCCCCACCACCCGGTCGCGCGGAAGATAGGCGATCGCAGCCTTGCCGATGATCGGCGCCATGTGGTGTTCGCAATGCGACTGGAACGGGATGTCCTTCAGGAGCACGATCTCGTCATAGCCGCCAACCTCTTCAAAGGTTCGGCTGAGGTGGACCGCCGGGTCTTCCTGATATCCCCGCGCATATTCCCGCCACGCGCGCGCGACCCGGCGCGGCGTGTCGAGCAATCCTTCGCGGTCGGGGTTATCTCCTGCCCAGCGGATCAGGGTGCGGATAGCCTCGCTGACATCATCAGGTACTTCTATCGGCGGCGCCTCTTCGACGAGGTCGCCGTTATTGCCGTCATCGTAGCCGCTCATGCCCGCAGCTCCCGTTCAATGTCGTCCGCGACCGCGGCTGCCTGCTCCCGAATGTCCGGCACTGCAATGATCTCCCAATAACGTCCCTTCGTTAGAGGTCCGAGCGCCCATAAACGTTCCCCGCCGGCGACGCGGGACCGCGGATCGACCTCAAGGCCGATGTTCAGCTGATCGGGCCGGGCCATGCCTGCGTCGAGGAGGGATCGGAGCAGCGGATCCCTGGTGTGTTCGATCACGTGAAGGGGACCAGTGCAGTTGAAAGCGAAATCGAACGTCATTTGGCGCGGTTCGGACGCACCGCGCCGGCGAATGCCGACCTCCAGGGCTGAGCCGGTATCGGTCACCGATACTATCCGGCCGGCCATGATCTCGAGGCGCTCTTCGCTGACGAGCCTGGCGACCGTCGCGGCGACTTCCGGTGCGATTCGGTGGCGATGAACGTCCCACCACGGCCGAGCGTGCCGAAGGAACCGCCGCTGCTGATCGGCGTCGAGGCTCTGCCACAGCGCATGACTGTGCGGGCGAAGACTATCGACTGCTGCGCGCCAGCCGAACTGAGCGCTGCGCCTGCGAAGCCAACGCCACATCGCTCGCACATTACCCTGTGGAACCTCAGCGGCCTCGACCGGGGCGGGCTGAAAATCCGCGTGTGAGCGTGGGACTTGCCCGCGGCGCGACACCGCCACGATTTTTCCGGTGTGTCCTGCGGCGTCCAGCGAAAGCACGAGGTCGACCATGGTGAGGCCGGTCCCGACGAGCAGCGCCGCGCCTCCGTTTTCGGCAAGCTCCGCAACCGCGGCGCTCGCGTCTGCTGCCCACGGATTGGCGATGTAACGCTTTCCGGCTCCGGCGAAGGGCCCGAGCGATTCGGGCTCCTGGTTTCCGATTGCGAGCACGAGGGCGTCGGCTTCGATCCGCGAACCGTCGCCAAGCTCGATTTGCCAGTGTCCCCCGCCATGTTCGGCGCCCGTCGCCGAAGCATGAAGCGGGTGGGTGTGGCCGCTTTCCACTGCATCATCGAGGATGTCGCCGAGATAGCGTCCGAACAGGCGCCGCTGCGCGAAGCCGCGAGCATCGCCGCCTTCGGACTGGAACCGCTCGGCGAAATGCGTCGGATCGCCGGACCAGGCGCTCATTCCCTCGGCGCGGACGTTGAGCAGATGGGCGGGCTCAGTCGTAGAATAAGCGACGCCTTTGCCCGCTCGTCCGCTACCGTCGATCAGCACGCTGTCGATGCCGCGGCGAGCGAGCTGCGCTGCGAGGATGGTTCCGGAAAATCCGCCGCCGACGATCGCGACGGAGGTTCTAGATTTCATAATCCGGCCAGTTTTCCGGGTTCTCCGAGCCGGCCTTTCGCGACTGGATATGATCGTAAATGCGCGCGACCGTGCGCCCTGCGGTCTCGGTGAAGAATCCTGGAACGGCGGCGTGGATCATAGCCGCACAGCCTGCGCCGATAAGCTCCGCGCCGATCTTCACCGCGCCGACCCCATGGCTAAACCAGCTCATGCCGAGCGATCGTTGATGCTCGACGAACAGCCGCTTCACAAAACCGGATCGATGTTGCTGCGCCGAGTGGGTCGCCATTTTCCCCTATCCTCACGTCTTTGGCGACCCCGACAGGATTGATCTCGCTACGCTCGATCGTCTCCGCTTCGCTTCGACTCCGAACAAGGTTCGATCCCGCTAGGGTCCACAATTCAGGATGAGACCTCCACAGGGGAGGCCTCATCCTGATTTGGCGACCCCGACAGGATTCGAACCTGTGGCCCTCAGATTAGGAATCTGATGCTCTATCCTGCTGAGCTACGGGGTCGCTAGGAGAGGAATAGGGGCACGAGCCCCCGCAATCAATTCAGCTGCTCGGGCGGCCTGACGGGAAACG
>Ga0105238_10008221_pt1 | contig 10436 bp, 11 predicted proteins | sample KBSC34metaG_FD_81526 | JGI IMG/M metagenome (GOLD analysis project Ga0105238, IMG submission 81526) | Corn rhizosphere microbial communities from Kellogg Biological Station, Michigan, USA - KBS C3-4 metaG | ecosystem: Host-associated > Plants > Roots > Rhizosphere > Soil | place: Michigan, USA...
CTTGCAGAAGCTGACTACCAATATGCGCACGCCGACTTCGGCAAACAGGTTGCACCGGGCACCTTCACCGGCGGCGTAGGCGAGATCAAAGCCGTCCGCCTCAGCGCCGGCTTCGTCATTCGCCTCGGCGCAGCCTCTACGCCCATACCCGCCTCCTACGCCTGCGACGCCTCGCCTGTCTCCGTCTACCCCGGCGATCCCATCAACATCACCGGCAAGACTCTGAATCTCGAAGAGAGCAAGCACCTGCTCCCCAAATACACCTGGAGCACCACCGGCGGCCAGATCAAACCAGAGACCGACTCGCCCAACAACACCGTCAACACCACAGGACTCGCGCCGGGTGACTACACCGTCGGCGGCGTTGTCAACGAAGGCGCCACGCCCAGCCGCCATGCCACCTGCTCGGCCAGCTTCCGCGTCATGGCCTATCAGCCTCCCACCGTGGCCTGCTCTGCGAACCCCACCAGCATCGCGCCCGGCGGCTATGCCAGCATCACTGCTGATGGCCGCAGCCCGCAGAACCGCCCGCTGACTTACTCGTTCGCGGCCAGCGCCGGACAGATCACGCCAAACGGCACCCATGCCACGCTGGCCACGGCGGATGTTCCTCCCGGTAATGTCACCGTCACCTGCAACGCGGTCGACGACCAGGGCCATCAGGCCTCGGCCAACACCACCGTCAGCATCGTCGCTCCGCCACCGCCGCCTCCTCCGCCCGCGCCCAAGGCCCAGCAGCTTTGCAGCATATCGTTTGAGCGCGACAAGAAGCGGCCTGTGCGCGTAGACAACGAGGCCAAGGGCTGCCTTGATGACATCTCCGTCGCACTCGGTCGCGACACCAGCTCAGTCCTCGTCGTCGTCGGCAAGCATGACCCCGACGAGAAGCCTGACGCCGCCGCCGAGCGCACGCTCAACATCAAGCAGTATCTCGTCACCGAGAAGGGCATCGATGCCAGCCGCATCCAGGTTCGCACCGGCGAAACCAAGGACCGCACCGCCGATACCGTGCTCGTCCCGCCCGGCGCATCGTGGGATACCTCGGGTACTGAGAGCTTCGATCCCACGCGCGTGCAGCGCCATGGCGAGGCCTACTCTCCAGAGCTGAAGAAGAAATAAAACAGCAGCTTCACCCTTGACTGAAGAGGAGCAGCGATGCTCCTCTTCTTTTTTGTCGAATCAATACCTGGGTGCCCCATTCGTGAAGCGGGCATCAGCACGCTCACGGGTGGGATGTACGATCCTTCGGCTCGTTCAGCCGCTTCAGCACATCCGCATTATCGCTGAAGAGTTTCATCGAACGTCCGCCGGCAATCGCCTTCTCTCCTACCTTCGCCTCGTGGAAAGGATCGTCGATGTTCTCCGTGTCCATCACTTGGCACCACGGCGAACCATTCGGCACCGGTGGCAGCGTAAACTCAACGCCCTCGTGTGAAGCGTTCACCAGAATCAGGAAGCTGTCATCCTGCAGCGGGTCGCCATTCTCGTCTGCCACTTGTAGCGTCTTGCCATTCAGCATGATGGCCATGGAACGTGTCCACTCCGTGTTCCATGCCTCCTCCGGCATCTCGTTGGCGTCGGGCCCGTACCATGCAATGTCACGAATCACGTTCTTGCGAATTGTTCTGTCCTGGAAGAACTTTCTCCGATGCAGATTAGGGTGCGATAGCCGCAGCTTCATCAGCCGCCGCGTAAACTCCATCAGCCGCACGCGTGACTCGTCCAGCTTCCAGTCGTACCAGGTCATCTCGTTGTCCTGGCAGTAGGCGTTGTTATTGCCCAGCTGTGAGCGCGCAAACTCATCGCCGCCGCAGATCATCGGCACGCCCTGGCTCAGCAGCAGCGTCGCCAGAAAGTTGCGGATCTGCCGTTCACGCAGGTTGTTGATCTCGGGATCGTCTGTCGGTCCTTCAGCGCCCATGTTCCAGGAGTTGTTATTGCTTTCGCCGTCCTGGTTGTTATCGCCGTTCTTCTCATTGTGCTTGTCGTTGTAGCTCACCAGGTCGCACAGCGTGAAGCCGTCATGCGCGGTTATGAAATTGATGCTGGCATATGGCTTGCGCCCATCATGCTGATACAGGTCGCTCGAGCCCGTCAGTCGATACGCAAAGTCCGAAAGCTGTCCGCCGTCGCCCTTCCAGAAGCGTCGCACCGTATCGCGATACTTGCCGTTCCACTCCGCCCACAGCACAGGAAAATTTCCAACCTGATAGCCGCCGTCGCCCACGTCCCACGGCTCGGCAATCAACTTCACATCAGCCAGCGTCGGGTCCTGATGAATCGTGTCGAAGAAGCCGCCCAGCTTGTCCACGTCATGCAATTCGCGAGCCAGCGTCGCCGCCAGGTCAAAGCGGAACCCATCCACGTGCATCTCCGTCGCCCAGTAACGCAGGCTGTCCATCAGCATCTTCAGTACCTGCGGATGGCGCACGTTCAGCGTATTGCCCGTGCCCGTGTAGTCCATGTAATAGCGCGCATCATTCTCTACCAGTCTGTAATAGGTCGTGTTACATATTCCCTTCCAGCTCAGCATCGGCCCCATCTGGTTGCCTTCGCAGGTGTGGTTGTAGACCACGTCGAGGATTACCTCGATGCCCGCGGCATGCAGCGCCTTCACCATCTCCTTGAACTCGCGCACCTGTCCGCCGCGGTCACCGGACGAGCTATAGCGCGCTGCGGGCGCAAAGTATCCCAGCGTGTTGTAGCCCCAGTAGTTCCTGAGGCCGCGGTCCAGCAGATGGCCGTCGTCCACCATCTCGTGGATCGGCAGCAGCTCCACCGCCGTCACGCCCAGCGATTTCAAATAGTCGATGCTCGCCTGGTGCCCAAGCCCCGCATATGTTCCGCGCAACTTCTCCGGCACATTGGGATTGCGCTTGGAAAATCCTTTGACGTGAACTTCATAAATCACCGAATCCGAAAGAGGAGTCTGCGGCGGACAGTCGTCGCCCCAGTCAAAATGATGCTCCACTACGACACTCTTCGGTATGCCTGCAGCATCATCCTGATCGCACTTCTTCAGGTCATCGCCCAACTCGTGTCCAAAGATCGGCGCCTTCCAGTCCACCTCACCGGAGATCGCCTCGGCATACGGATCGATCAGCAGCTTCTTCGCATTAAACCGATCGCCCACCCCCGGCTCCCACGGCCCGTCCACGCGGAAGCCATAGAGTTGCCCCGGTCTCACCCCCAGCACCAGCCCATGCCACACAAACGCCGTGCGTTCGCGCAGCGCGATGCAGTCTGTCTCTTTGCCCGACTCATCGAACAGGCACACAGATACCTGCGTCGCGTGCTCGGAATAAACCGCAAAATTCGTTCCCTTGGAGCTGGCCTTTGCTCCCAGCGGGTAGGGCCTGCCTGGCAGTAGCTTGCGCTGCATTCAATCTCTCCGTTCGTTTTGCCTGTAGTCAGGTGGTTCGGATGCCCGAGCGGCAGTTGCGGTTGGACAATCCCCGGCACACTGCCCTACGCACAGTGCAGGCCTACCCGTTCGTGGGATACGCCCGCCGCCGCTACGCGCCTAGCATCACAACACCATGGCAAAGTCCCCCCAGCCATATCGGCCCGGCATCGCGTTCGTCACGCTCACCACGCATGACAAGCGCCCGATCTTCGAGATCGCGCGCATCGCCGACCTGTTTGTCGATACCCTGCTGCACTATCGCACCGTCGGCCACTACAAGCTGCACGCCTATGTCGTTATGCCGGACCACGTTCACGTCCTCATCACGCCGCAGGGCATGTCCCTCGATCAGGCCGTCGAGGTCATCAAGCACGGCTTCACCTATCGCCTGGACTCGCAACTGCCCGTCTGGCAAAACGGCTTCACCGGCTACTCCGTCGCTAATCTTCGCGACCTCGAGATCGTCCGCGCCTTCATGCACCAGATTCCCGTGCGTGCGCACCTTGCCGCCGCCGCCGAACTCTACCGCCACTCCTCTGCATATCGCCAGAACTTCGCTGCCCTGCCCCTCACCGCCATCCCCGGCGGCAGGCCCCTATCGGACACAGTATCCGAGGCAAATCAGCAGGACCCGCCGAAGCTGCACATCGCTTCCACAAACCCCGCGCGCAAGCGCGCCTCCTAAGCTGGAGCAATCCCCGCAACCACTGGCACTAAAGCCGTAATCCATCTCACAACTCAAGAGGACCGCCGCTCACTTCCGGCGGTCTCTTCTTTTTGCCAGGACCTCGACCCTCTATCATCGATAGTATGTCCTCATCTGCAAGCCTCTCCGCGGAAGATCGCGCGCGCCGCATCAAGGTCCTCATCTTCGACGTCGACGGCGTCCTCACCGACGGCCAGCTCTACTTCCTGCCGCACACGAATCCTGACGGCACCCAGTCCGGCCTTGAATTCAAGGGCTTCACCGCGCACGATGGCCTCGGCATCACCCTCGCGCGCCTCGGCGGCCTGCGCGTCGGCCTCATCACAAAGCGCGAATCCGCCACCGTCGCTATCCGTGCCCGCGACCTCAAGCTCGAGTTCGTCTATCAGGGCCAAGCCCATAAGATGGCCGCTGTCGACGACATCCTCCGCCGTGCTAACATCACCATCGAAGAACTCGCCTACGTTGGCGATGACGTCGTCGATCTATCCGTAATGCGCGCCTGCGGCCTCTCTATTGCAGTCGCCAACGCGCGCCCGCAGGCCAAAGCCGCCGCCCACTACATCACACCCAACGCCGGTGGCCACGGCGCCGGCCGCGACGCCATCGACTTCATCCTCACCGCGCAGGGCAAACTGGACGCCGCCATCGAGGCCTTCCTCGACGCCGACAATCCCGCCGCCCAGCTCTCTGACATCGGCTCAGGAAAAATGTAGTAATCAGCGCCAGTCGTCGCGCGCTGCAGCCTGCTCCGCGAATACCCGGTCGAAGTCGTCTGACTTTTTCACCAGGATGTCGCCCAGGTCACGCGGCTGATTCAACAGCACCGCCTGCAGACGCACCAGCTCCAGCATCGCCAGGAACAGACAGATCAGCGCGCGCTCGGAGTGCGTCGAGTGCAGCAGCCGCCGCAGGCTCACCGGCCTGTCTTCCATCACCAGACGCTGCTTCACATACTGGATCATCTGCGCCACCGTCACCGTCTCCGCGTTCACATCCAGCACGGGCCGCGCGCGCATACGCTCCAGCACATCGCGAAACACTCGCGCCACGTCCAGCGCATCCGCCGCGATCTCCTGCTCCATGTCCGGGCTGCCGGCTTCGCCACCTTCCTGCTCGCGCAGAAACTCCTTCATGCCGGGATTCGACCAGGTCGCCTCTTCGACGTGCTGCTTCTCCTTCAGCATCTGCGCCGCCGCCTTGAAGCGCTCATGCTCCAGCAGACGCTCCACCAGCTCGCGGCGCGGGTCTTCCGGTTCCTGTCCTCCGGTCAACTCCGCAGGGTCGCGCGGCAACAGCATCTTTGACTTGATGTGGATCAGCAATGACGCCACGTAGATGAATTCACCCGCCGCGTCCACATCCGTCTGCTTCAGCTGGTGGCAGTAATCCAGAAACTGCGCCGTAATCAGCCCGATGGGAATGTCGTAGATGTCAATGTTCTGTTTGCGGATCAGGTCCAGCAGCAGGTCCAACGGCCCGTCATACACCTGCCCCACCGTCACCGAGAAAGGCGACTGCGACGCCTCTTTCACCGCCGCATTCTTGTCGGCATCACTCGTAGCCGCTGGCTTCTCTTCCTGTACCGCAGGCGAGGTCAGCACCAGCTTCTCCGCCACCGGCGCAAGCTCCTCATCGGCATTCACAGCGGTCTTGGTCTCTTCTGCCATCTACTCAATCCCCACTGCCGAATACACCTGCTTCAGCGTCTCATCCGCGCGTGCATTCGCTCGCTTTGCGCCCTCACGCAGCACCGCATCCACCTCATCCGGATGCGCCTCAAAATAAGCGCGCCGCTCCTGGATCGGCTTCAACTCCGCTACCACCGCATCCGCCACCCAACCCTTGCACTGGATACATCCGATCCCCGCTGACCGGCAGCCCTCTGCCGCCTGCGCCTGCACCTCCGCACTGGAGAAAACCTTGTGCAGGTCAAACACCGGGCACACATCCGGATTCCCAGGATCAGTCCGTCGCACTCGCGCCGGATCGGTCACCATGGTCTTCAGCTTTGCGCGAATCTGATCTTCCGGGTCGCTCAGCAGGATCGTATTCCCGTAGCTCTTCGACATCTTCCGCCCATCCGTGCCCGGCAGCTTCGGGCTGGGCGTCAGCAGCACCTTCGGCTCGGGCAGGATCTCCCTCACGTCCGTCTCCTGCTCCAGCTCGGCCAGGCGCTCTTTATCGGACTTCGCATCCGCAACTTTGCTCTTACTGCCGTACAGATGGTTGAACCGCCGCGCAATCTCCCGCGTGATCTCCACATGCGCCGCCTGGTCCTGCCCAACCGGCACAAACTCTGCCTGGTAGATGAGGATGTCCGCCGACTGCAGCACCGGATAGCCCAGAAACCCGATCGTCGCCAGGTCCTTCTCACGCAGTTGTTCCTGCTGGTCCTTGTACGTCGGCACGCGTTCCAGCCATCCCAGCGGCGTAATCATCTCCAGCAGATTGTGCAGCGCGAAATGAGGCAACACATGGCTCTGCCGGAACACCACGGACCGCGCCGGATCCAGCCCTCCAGCCAGAAAGTCCAGCACCACATCGCGCACATTCTGCTTCAGCGCGGAGGTGTCCGCATAGTCGGTCGTCAGCGCATGAAAATCCGCTACGAAAAAGTAGCAATCATACTTAGGAGTTCCGTCCGCCAGCGTCTCATTCTGCAGCGCCACCCAGTTCTTCAGCGCGCCCATGTAATTGCCCAGGTGAAGCCGGCCCGTAGGCCGCATCCCGCTCAGCACGCGCTTGGGCGCGATAGTCTTTGTCTCTTGGCTCATGTCTCAGCTATTCAGTCTACCGAATCCGCCGCTATACTTGTCCGCGCATGCGCTTACGCCTCCGCATCCCCTCGCTCGCCATCGCCGCCCTCATCGCAGTCTCCTCTCCGGCGCAGTCCTACGGCGCACCCTCGCCGGACTGGACCCAGCCGATCGCGCCCTTCCGCATTGCCGATAACCTCTACTACGTCGGCAGCCACGGCCTCGCCTCATTCCTCATTACCACGCCCTCCGGCGACATCCTCATCAACTCCAGCCTCACCAACTCCCCTCCGCTTATCCGCCAGAGCATCGAGCAGCTCGGCTTCAAGATGAGCGACGTCAAGGTCCTCCTCATCTCGCACGCGCACTTCGATCACGACGCCGGCAGCGCCGAGATACTCAAAGAAACACATGCAAAATACATGGTCATGGACGATGACGCGGGCGTGGTGCGCTCGGGCGGTAAGACCGACTTCGCCTACCCGGACGACCGCTACCCTGCAGCAAAAATCAGCCGCGTCCTGCATGATGGCGACAAGGTCACGCTCGGCGGTGTCACCCTCACCGCGCACAAGACCGCCGGCCATACCCGCGGCTGCACCACCTGGACCTACCAGACCACCCTCAACGGCAAGCCGGAGAACGTCGTCATCGTCGGCAGTTGGAACGTCAACGCCGGCTTCCGCCTCGTAGACCATCCCGGTAAGCCGGCATCCTACCCTGGCATCGCAGACGACTACCGCCGCACCTTCGCCACGCTCGCCTCATTGCCCTGCGACATCTTCCTCGGCGCACATGGCGACTACTTTCACATGGACGCCAAACTAGCCCGCATCAAAGCCGGCGCAGGCCAGGAGGTCTGGATCGACCCCGAGGGCTACAAGGCTACCGTCGCCGAGCGGCAGCACGCCTTTGAGCGCGCGCTCGCCTACCAGCAGTCGGTAAAACCGCCGTCATAGGGCCTACTCAATCGCAAACACCGCGTACACCGTCGCGGATTTCGTAATCCGGTCCGGCGAGATGGCTAATGGGGCGAGGTTCTTCCGCTTGGCAACAGTCACAGTATCCGTAACGGATCCAACGAAAACGTTCCGCTGCGGAGATTGATTGCTTGCATAGACCAATGCGCCTAATTTCACGCCTAGCCCCTCTGCCATTTGCGTGGCAATCTGCCGCGCATGCTCCAGCGCCTTCTTCGCGGCTTCCGCCTCCAGCGCGTCATCCTTCTTCAACTGCCAATCGATGGCACCACTCTCGTTTGCCCCGGCTGTAATGGCCACATGCAAAATGTCGGCAGCTGCATCGGCCTGAATTGTCACCTTCCAGCTCTGTGAGAATTCAAATCGGCTCCCCTGGGCAAAGTGTTCCTTGTCACCCTCGCTATGCATGTCCAGTGGGCTCAAAGACTGATCGTAGCTCTGAATCGCACCCTTCTGGACCCCGACGGACTGCAATGCGGCCATGATCGCGTTAGAGATTTTGCTCGCGTCGGCATAGGTCCCGTCCTGATCCTTCCCATAGATATGGAAACCGACCGTCAGCACCGCCGTATCAGCCAGCGCCTCCGCCTGGTCCGAGGTCGTAATCGCAATGGTCTTGTTCTCTTTGTTGATCTGGATTTGTTGGCCAAATGCTGCCGCCGGAACTGCGATCGCTGCCAGAACTAACCAACTGCACACTGCTCTTCTCATCGGTCTTCCTCCTAACGGCTTTCATCCTTGCTCAGTAAATCCGCCAGCGTCTCCTTGTGCTTCGGGTGGCGCGCGCGATGGTCCTTCGGGTCAGGAATCACCCGCTCCGGCGGCACAGTGCCAACGCGCTCCCGCGCATTCTCCTTCACCGCCTTCACCACGGAAAATGTCTTCTTCTTCGCCATCCCCTTTACCCAGCCACGACTACTCTAACAACCGGCAACCGATAACGAACAACTTCTTCCCGATGACCTATACTTTTCTTCGGCGCACCATTCGCGCCACGGAACCGCGCGCCATCGCTCGCCGCGCGGCCCAGGAAGGATTGCCACCATGGAAGAGCGCGCATTTTTCGACGAGCGGCCTGAGCAGCGCACCCATACCCTCACCTGCCCGCACTGCCGGGAGTCCAATGAATACCCAGTCGGCTGGCTCGTCCGCCGCAAAAAAGCCCAACTTCCCCGTGGCGCCGACGAGCGCGACCGCGCCCGCTTCGCCAAGGCGCAAAGCTACATGGTGCGCACCGACGACGTGATGGGCTGCAAGAACGTCCGCTGCCGCAAGCGCTTTGAGATCGCCGGCGTCCAGTCGGTTGCCTTTCTGTAGCCAGCCGGTTGCCTTTCTGTAACCAGTCCGTCGCCTTCCTCTAATCGCACAGCTATCGCTGTCCCTTGTGATTTAATAGCCTTAGTCGCAAAAGCAGGAGAAATACGCACGATGGCCAACACTTTGATTCCCGCCGCAGAGCGAACCCTCACACCGCAACAGGTTGAGGCTCTCGACCGCCGCCGCCGCCGCGGCCAGCTCATGCTCGTCCTCTGCTTCCAGTGCCTCATCATCGGCACGCTGGTCACCCTCTGGGCCGGCCAGGACCTCACCTACTCGCCCGGCTGGGCCCACCCCATGGCCTACTGGGACGCGCTGCTCTTCACCCTGGCCATCGTCTTCGGCCTCGCAGGCATTCGCCTCCGCCGCGGCTCAACAGAGTTCCTCAGCTACTAACCCCCCCAAAAAGATTCAGGCCAGCCTAACCAGGCTGGCCTTTTCGTTTAGCAGAATCTCTCACCCTGCTGTCAGTGCCCCAGCAGTGCAAAGTGCAGTGCACGCGAAGCTACCGCCGCTCCCATCAGGAACATCAGCAGTAGGGTCACCATGCCAGTCTCCTCTTCGGAGAGACGGCTCAGAGTCAGGCCCAGCGCCACCAGAAATCGCTCAATCATCTCGTTAAAGTCGTCCAGCATGTGCTACCCACTCCGCGCAAATGGCCGTTCCGCGCCCTCGGCCTACAAATACCACGGCACGTCCACCACGATGATCCTCTGCTTGCCCTTCAACAGTAGCAGCAGCTTCAGCAGTTGCACCCGCTGATTGTGCAGCAGGTTCTCCCACCAGTGGTTGACGACCAGCTCGGGCAGCAGCACCGTGATCTTGCGGTCAGGGTTCTGCTGCTCCATCTCGAGGATATAGTCCATCAACGGCGAGATCACTAACCTAAAGGTGGAATGCAGGGTTATCAGTTCCGGTTCGGGCAACCCCTTTTCCCGGATCGGCTTCAGGACGTTGTCCTCCCACACCGTGCACAGCGACTCCTCGCCATCGTCGCAGTCCACGTTCAGCACCTTGATCTCCTTCGACAGCAGCACCGCAAACCGCAACGCCTTCTCCGTCATGCGGTCCCAGCGCGCCATCGGCAGCACCACCAGCGGCTCCAGCAGGTTGGAAAGGTTCAGCGGCCCGGAGCGAACCACATCTTTCACCCGGTTATAGTGCTGCTTTATGCCAAGCATCAGTAGAATCAGCGCCGGCACCAGGAGCGCCACCATCCACGCGCCGGAGGTAAATTTCGCAATCAGCACGATGATCGTCGTGATGCC
>Ga0105238_10008223_pt1 | contig 10435 bp, 9 predicted proteins | sample KBSC34metaG_FD_81526 | JGI IMG/M metagenome (GOLD analysis project Ga0105238, IMG submission 81526) | Corn rhizosphere microbial communities from Kellogg Biological Station, Michigan, USA - KBS C3-4 metaG | ecosystem: Host-associated > Plants > Roots > Rhizosphere > Soil | place: Michigan, USA...
CGAGAAGGTGACGGCCGCCGACGTGAAGCGGGTGGCGGCGAAGTACTTGATCGACTCCAATCTGACGTTCGTGACGTTGAAGCCGCAGCCGCCGCCCCAGGGGAGTCCCGCGCCCGCATCGTCCGGGCCCGCGAGCAGCAGCTCGCCACCGTCGACGCCCGCGCCTGCCGGCAACGCGGGAGGGGCGTCGTGAAGGCGCGGGCCGCCATCGTCGTTCGGTTCCTCGTCGTGGCCGGCGCGGGCGTCGGCTTCGTCGCGGGTGGCTGCGGGCATGTGAGCGAGCCGTCGCCCGGGGCCGCCGTCTCGCGGTCGGCGGGCGCCTCCGCCGCCGCGCCGCCGAGCGCCCCCGCGGGTGGACAGACGAACGAGAAAGAGAGCCCGGATATCGCCTACTGGCGCGGGCGTACCGATCTCATAAAGGCTCCCCCGCCGCCCGCGCCCGAAGAGCTGCCCCTGCCGCCGATCGATCGGTCCAAGCTGCCGAACGGTCTCGACGTCATGCTGGTGCCGCGCCAGGGTCTGCCCCTGGTCAGCTTCACCGTCGTCATCAAGGCGGGCGCTTACGACGAGGTGAAGGATCAGACCCAGGGCGTGGCTGACTTCACGGCGGCGATGTTGCGCCACGGGGCTGGCCGGCGCTCGGCGGAGCAGATCTCCGAGGCCATCGACGCGGTCGGGGGCGTCCTGGACGCCTCGGCAGGCTCGGAGAGCACCACGCTCACCTGCTCGGTCCTGGCCGAGCATGCCGGCACATGCTTGTCGCTGCTGGGCGACCTGCTGGCGCGTCCGACCTTCCCGGCCGCCGAGATGGCGGAGATTCGCGACCAGCTGCTGGCGGCGCTGGGCGGCCGCGAGGACGATCCCCACCAGCTCGCTGCGGAGCACTTCGACAACTTGCTCTTCGGCGAGGGTCACCCGGACGGATGGGTGCTGATGCCCGAGCACGTCAACCGCATCACCCGCGACCAGCTGGTGGCGTTCTGGAAGGCGTATTACCACCCCAACAACGCGACGCTGGCCGTCGCGGGCGCGATCGATCCTGCCGCCATGAAGACCCGCCTCACGCGCGCGCTGGGGTCGTGGGCGGGCGCACCGGTCCCCGCGCGTGCCGCGTTCCAGGTCCCCCAGGTGCGAGGCGTCCGTGCCATCCTGGTCGACAAGCCGGAGCTGTCGCAGGCCACGCTGATGTTCGGTCACCCGGGGCTGCGTCACGCCGATCCGGACTGGTACGCGGCCACCGTCGTCAACTACGTGCTGGGTGGCTCCGACTTCTCCTCGCGGCTCATGACCGAGGTTCGCTCGAAGCGCGGCCTCACCTACGGCATCGGCTCGTCGTTCGGCGCGACGCTGTATCCGGGCGCGTTCCGCGTGTCGGCCTCGACGCGCAACGAGACCGCCGACGACGCCTTGAAGGTGGCCGTCGCCGAGATTCGCAAGCTGAAGACGTTCGGTCCCACCGCCGAGGAGCTCGCCAAGGCGCGCGGGTACTACGCGGGGAGCACGCCCTTCACGCTGGAGAGCCCGTCGGAGGTGGCCCGCGCCATCCTGGGCGCGCAGCTGCACGGCCTGGGCGTCGACTACGTCAAGCGGCTGGCCCTGAACCTGGCCGCGGTCGACCTGGCGTCAGCCGCCGCCGCTGCGCACCGCTGGCTGGATCCCGACGACCTGGCGATCGTCATCGTCGGGCGGGCCGCCGTGGTGGCACCGCAGCTGAAGACGGCCGGGATCCCGTTCGAGCAGGTCGACGCGCGCGCGCCTATCAGCGCGGCGGCGCGCAAGGCGGCCGCGAAGACCGCCCCGGCCGGGACCACGACCGCCGCCCCGTCGGGCAAGTGAGCCCGAGGGCACCGAGCGCCGAGCGGGCGCGAAGACCGTGCCATACGGTCTGATTGACGCTAGACTGCCCGCCGGCTCCGCGAGCCGTCGCGCCGGCATTTGCAGCGCGTCGGAGGGGGGTGGTCGCCGATGGTCGTCGGCTTGGGGGCGAACGTGTTCTCGGGCCACCCACGATGTCATCCCAAGCGCGGCAAACGACGGAAGGGCGAAGGGCGGTGACCGCTCCGGCCGCCTTCGTGCTCGGCCTCACCGCGGCCGTGGTCTCGGTGCTGGTCGCGGACCAGGCGTTCGCGCACAAGAACGGCATCGCCTCGATGGGCTGCGACATTTGCCATTCGGGAGGGAAGGAGCCGACCGTCACGCTCACGGCCAGCCCCATGCAGCCCGCGGCCGGAGAGGCGGTCACGCTGACGGTCACGATCTCCCAGACCAACGGCACGTCGGCCGGCTTCTACCTGACGACGGCGTTCGGAGGGGGAACCTTGAAGGCCACCGAGAGCGGGACGACCATGATCTCGGCCGCCGGCGTCAGCCACAGCACGCCCCGCACCGGCTCGGGCGGGCAGACCAAGTTCCAGGCGCAGTGGTCCTCGCCCAGCCCGGGCGGCGTGGTGTTCCAGGCCTACGGCCTCTCGGCGAACGGGGATGGCTCCAACCGTGGCGACGGCGCCGGACAGGCGACCCTCGACCTGGTCATCGGCTGCGGCGCGGGGAAGCGCTATTACCTCGACCAGGACGGCGACGGCTATGGGACGAAGGATCCCATCTACATGTCTGTCCTCGACTGCGCGACGCCAAGCGGATACGCCGACAACCAGCTCGACTGCGACGATTTTCACGACGTCGTTCATCCGGGTGCGGCCGAGATCTGCGACGGCAAGGACAACGACTGCAACGGGACCGTCGACGACGGCCCGGCCGCGACGCTTTGCTCGACGGGCGGTACGTGCCAGCAGGGCAAGTGTGTCGGCGGATCGGCGAGTGGCGGCGCGTCGGGCAGCGGCGGCGTATCCGCGAGCGGCGGTCGCCCGGGAAGCGGTGGCCTGTCCGCGAGCGGTGGCGCGGCTGGAAGCGGTGGCGCGTCGGCCAGCGGCGGAAGGGCGGGAAGCGGTGGCGTATCTGGTAGCGGAGGGGCCTCAGGCGGCGGCTCAGGGAGCGGCGGCGGCTCAGGGAGCGGCGGCGCCTCAGGCAGCGGCGGCTCAGGGAGCGGCGGTGCCTCGGGCAGCGGCGGTGCCTCGGGCAGCGGCGGTGCCAGCCATTCGGGCGGGATGTCCGGCACGACTGGAGCGGGCTCGGACGATGGCTCGGGCTCGTCCGGCTGCGCCGTGGGCGGCCAGCTCTCCGCACGATCTTCCGGCGACTATTCGTTTCTGTCTCTCGTCGCTCTTGCCACGTTCGCGGCGCTTCGACGTCGATCGCGTGCACGAGCCCCCCGCATAGGCGGATGGGGCCGTGTTCATCGACGTTGGCCGAGCGCGGGTCGAGGCAACAGAGCCTAAGAAGCCTCAGCCTCGTCGAGCATCGAGCGAATCTGCTGCCGAGCACTGTCGGCAAGGGAATGTCGGTCGTCGATCGTGCAGGACGAGGTCTCGATTGGCTTCCCAACGGCGACGATCACCTTGCCGGGCAAGATCGAGAATCTCCCAGGCGGCATCAGGAAAAACGCATCTTTGATGGCGATCGGCACGAGCGCTGCCCTGGCTCGAAGAGCCAGGTGAATAGCTCCTCGTTTGAATTCCCGAAGCTCTCCGGTACTGGACCGCGATCCTTCCGGAAACAGCACGATCGAACGCCCCCCGCGAATCGTGGCCGCCGCTTGGATGATGCTTTTGCGGGCGCTGCGCGAGTTTCCTCGATCGAGGAAGATCATATCGGCGGCCCGCATCGCCCAGCCAAAGAGCGGGAGTCGTCCCCATTCCTTTTTCGAAATGAACCGGAAGTCGCGCTTCAGATGTGCGAGCAGCAGCCAGATGTCCAGGTTGCTCGAGTGGTTCGCGACGAATACGTAGGTATCGTCGGGAAGCTCGCACGAATATCGAACCTGCACCTCGACGCCTCCGGACCAAAGGATGAACCTGGCCCATTCTCGACTGATCTGGAAGGAAATCCTGCCGTGCGCCTGGAACGGCCAAACCAGAATGGCCAGCAGGCTGCCGATGATGGAACTGAGCAGGATTCCGATTGCGCTGACGAGACGTCGCGCCATTCCACGGAGAGTCACGTGACGACGATACCCTTTTGCGCATGATCGTGCTTCGGTCGCGGCTAGTGTGGACCGGGCCCCACTGGGGATGGGTGGACGCCCGTCAGGCCGAACAGGTGCGCGGTGAAGGCGCCGGCCGGGTGATGGTCGTAGTAGTAGTACGTCTCCGAGCGGGCGGCGCCGATGCTCTGCTGGTTGACGAGCGCGTCGACGAGGAGCGCGTCCCACTCGTCGGTGTGAGGGCTGTTCGGGAAACGCACGCGGGCCTCGCGCGCCAGGGACTCTGCCTTTCGAGGGTCGCTGCGTACGTGGGCACGAATGCCGGCGAGGACCTCTTCGTCGGGGGCCGGCGCGGCGGCGGCGGGCGTGGCCATCCGGGGCGTCCGGTCCGCCCGAACGGGAGCCCCCTCCCGGGCCCCGAGCGCGTCCGGATCCGGTCCGGGGGCGGGCATGGGATCGGCGGGCTTCTCTTCTTCGGCGTGGTGAGCTTCTGGCCGGCGCCCCAGCAGCCACGCCCCCGTCGCCATGATTCCGCCGATGAGCGCGACAGCCAGGATCACGATGGCGCGAGCTCGCGGCACGTTCGCGGCTCTATTTCGCCGGCCCCACCGGCGGAGATGGATGTACGCCGGTCAACGCCTGGACCTGCGCGGTGAACGGACCGTTGGGATAGCGATCGACGAACTGATAGGCCCGAGAGCGCGCTTCGCCGATGCGGCCGAGGCCGACCAGCGCCTGGATGGCGAGGGCGCGTCGCTCCTCGGCGAAAGGAGATTCAGCAAAACGCGCCTCGGCCTGGTCCGCTTCCGCCAGCGCGGCGGCGGGAGAGGCTTGCGCTTTCTGGCGGAGGCTCTGCATGAGCGGTGCCTCGCCGGCGTCGTCGGACGAGGGCGAAGGTCGAGGCACCGTCGCGCAACCGGAACCCCCTTCGATCAGGGCGAGGGGGACCAGGGCCAGCACCAGAAAGGTCAGGACGCCCAGCTGCGCGCGCGCCATCAGTAGTGGGTGTAGCACGCGTGCGCCGTTTGCCACGCCTTCACGTTGGCCTTTCCGTCGGTCCAGCTGAAGGCGCCCATGCTCTCCGAGAAAGCCCACCCCTGGGCGCCGGCGTAGCCGGCCGCCAGCCAATCGTCCAGGAGCTTCCCGTAGGTGATGCCGCCGAACATCGTCCCCGACGTGTCGCTGGCCGGCACGAGAGGGAACTCGCCGACCACCACGGGTTTGTCGCTGACGCCGTAGTCCGACGGCTTCTTCGTGTGTGGGAAATATTGATCGACCCAGCCGTACCAGTGGAAGTCGTAGTAATCGAGTCCGACCTTGCTCCAGGCCTTGGCCCACTTGACGGCGGCGCTGCCGACAGTGACCGGCGCCGAGCTGTTCGCGTGGAGGGCCGTCACCACGTCTTTCACGAACGTCTCCATCTGCGCGAACGTCACGGTCCCCATCGTGCGGCCCATGCTGCCCGAGGTGGTCGGATCGAACGCCTGATCGCCGTACGGATCCTGCCCGGTGATGGACCACTCCGGCTCGTTGATGACGTCCCACGAGATCAGGCGGTCCTTGTTGGGGCTGGCTTCCACGGCCTTTGCGATGGGGACGACGACGTTGCTCACCAGCGCCGGCCGCTTGGCGTCGTCGGTCACGATCGGCTTCAAGCTGGGGAAGGTGACCCCGCTGACCTGGAAGTCGTTCCAGAAGCTGTCGAACGAGAACAGCGTGAGCTTGACGTGGAGGTCGAGCTGCGCCGCGATGTCGAGCGCCGCCTTGACGTCGTCGAGCAGCGTTCCACCAACGCCGGTGGGTGTCTTCGTCCCGTCGAGCAGGATGGCTTCGCCGTAGAGCTGCGGGAACATCCACCACCGCACGACGTCGACGCCGTTGTTCTTCATATCGGTCATGTCGGTCGTGCGCGCCGCCTTCGCCGCCGCGACCCCCGACTTGCTCCACATCGAGAAGCCGCCGAAGTCCGTACCGAAGTTCGCCTGCCCCGCGTCGCTCGACCAAGCGAAGTTCAAGCCGTACATGAACCGCTTCTTGCACCCGATGGTGACGCCGCCGCTCGGCGCCGGGCACGTGTCCGAGCAGGCTCCGTTGCCGCCCGCGCCCGGACCGCCCCCGGCTCCACCGGTTGCGCTTCCACCGCCCGCGGCGCCGCCCGACCCCGAGCCGCGCCCGGCCGCGCCGCCCGATGCCGCGCCGCCGGATGCCGAGCCGCCGGATGCCGAGCCCCCCGAGGCCGAGCCTCCCGAGCCGGAGCCCCCCGACGCCTGCCCTCCCGATCCCGTGACGCCCCCCGAGTGAGCACCTCCCGATCCGCTCCCGCCGCTGCCGTTGGCGCCACCTGTCCCGGTGCCACCGGTACCGTCGTGCCCACCCGTCTGCGCCGATCCTCCGGAGCCCCCTTCGTTCGAAGAGCCGCAGCCCGAAAATCCAGCGACCGCGAACGCAGCCGCGACGACCAAAACGTGAACGGGCGAATGAAGATCCTTCACCCTCGGAGTTAAACACAGAGGTCTCGGTGCCGCCTCGACGCTGGGTGGCAGCCCCCCGGTTTGGGGGCGCGCGTTGGCGATCATGGACGACAGGTTGTTGGCACGCCGAGCTAATACACCTGCATGAATCCCGCCGTGATCCGGCCAGGCAGGCCGGGGCGCGTCCCGGTCGCGGTCTGGGTCGCCACCGCCCAGTCGATGCGCAACGTGTACGCGTTGAGCTGCGGGATCAGCCAGCGCAGCCCCACGCCCACGTCGTGGTGAGGCACCAGATCGGCGAAGGAGTGGTTGGCGTCGCCCGCGTCATAGAACAAGAGCGCACCGAACCGCTGCGAGAAGACGGCGATCGGCAGCGAGCGGAGCTCGACGTGGGCGATGAACGACGACGACCCGGCGAAGGCGCCGATGGCGTATCCGCGCAGCCCCGTATTGCCGCCGATGAAGAACTGGGTGCGGCGCGTGTCGTCGCGGACGGTGTCGCTGTGGGCGTACAGAGTCAGCCGGGCCAGTCGCGCGATGGGCGGCGACGCGATGAAGAAGCGGGTATCCAGCGCCTCGTCGATCCACCCGCCGTTCCGCGCGCGCGCGGACGCCTGGACCTGGATGTACCCGTAGGCGCCGTTCGGCGAGCCGAGCGCCCAGCCGAGGAGCGCCGACACCGGGAAGGCCGTCACGTCGGAGCCGAGGACCGGCAACCCGGCTCCCACCTCGAGCTGCAGCAGGGGGCCGAGACGATGGTTCTCGCGCAGGTCGAAGGTGTCGAGGTCCCGGAAGGTGGCGTAGCGGGCCGTGAACATCTCGTAGCGCAGATAGGGCTCGGAGCGGGTCTCGTCGGCGGGCGCCTGTTGATCGAGAAACTGGCGGGCGAGCTCCGGGTGATCGGGATCGACCGGGAAGTCTTCGGTCACGAGCGACCGCCGCCGGTCGAAGCGGTGTCCGACGACCACGCGCTGAATGACGTCGCCGCCGCGGAACGATCGCAGGACGTTCACGTCGGTCGTCAGGATGCGGCGGCGGTACTCGAAAGGCACGTTGACGATGCCTAGTGTGTCTGCCGGGAGCTGAACGCCCTGTGCGGGGGTGGTGTCGACCCCCACGGACCGCACGGCATTGCCCAAGAAGTAGCGATTGATCGCGTCCTGATGGGTGACATCCAGGCCCGCGCCCCACTGGCTGGCGAGCGAGTAGAGCGGATAGCGGAGCGACAGGATCTCGGTGTCGCCCTCGTACCGATCGGTGTTCCGCGCGTACCAGAGCGTGGCCCGCGCCACGAGCAGCAGCCGGGTCCCCAGAATGTTCGGATCGATGTAGGACGGTCCGAACCCGTAGCGGCCGAGATCCATGTCGAAGGTGACGCTCAGGTATTTCCGCCAGCCGAAGAGGTTGTTCTCGGACATCGACGTCTGCAGCAGCGAGACGACGTTCCCCTGGAATTCGAAGTTGCTGTTGAAGCGGAGGCTCCACAGGTCACGCGTCACCGCCAGGATGTCGACGGTGCCCGGCTCCGGGGAGACCACCGGGACGATCGCCACCACGCTCGAGAGGAGAGGCGGGCTCATGGTGGGGCGGCTCGCGATCGTGATGAGGGGAGGCGACTGCAGGTTGCGCACGCTCTCGTCGACGAGGGCCTGGTCGTAGACCTGGCCCGGCGCGACGAGGAGCTCGCGCGTCAGGTGCAGCGGGCGGGTCGTCCGGTGAAAGATGTTGAGGAGCTGGAACAGCCAGTCGTGCTTCGAGAAGACCTCCTGATTGACGGCGCGGACCTCCCGGATGCGCTTGCCTTCCGGGTGCGGCTCGATGGTCAAGCCGAGGGAGGCCAGCGCCTCTCCGACCGACTCCCGTTCGAGCGGTCCCAGCCGTAGGTCCAGATCGGCCGCCGGCGCCGGGGCCGCGGCGCTCGCGCCGCCCGGGCTCGCGAGCACGGCGGCCACCGCGAGCAGAGAGGGACTAAGCCGCACTGCCGGTGACGAAAGGTTTTTCGGGGCGGCCCTCGGGATCTCGGCTGGGCAAGGAGGCTTCGAGCTTGCCGCTGCGAAACACCCACAACGTGCCGGGCGTTCCCGCCGTCCAGATCTCGTCGCTGGTGAGCGGTTCCGTCGCCACCACCACCACGCGGTCGTCAGCCGACGTCAGCGCGCTGAAGTCGATCTGCACGTCCGCGTCGCGCATCGTGGCCCTGCCGAAGGGTGCCTGGCGGATGATGTAGTGAAGCTTGGTGGCGCACCGGGCGTAGAGGTGCAGCCCATCGGCCAGCAGGAAGTTGCACGTCCCTTCGGCCCCGAGCCGCCCGCCCAGCTCGGCCACGCAGCTCCACAGCGCCTCGGGCCGATCGGTCGGGTAGCCGCCAGGGAACGCGGCCCGGACCTCGGACAGCAACCAGCAGAACGCGTGCTCGCTGTCGGTGTCACCGACGGGCGAAAATTCGCCGAGCGGTTTGTCGCGCACCTGGGGCAATGTTCCGTTGTGGGCGAAGATCCAGTCCCGTCCCCACAGGACCCGCTTGAACGGGTGGGTGTTCTCGAGACAGACCCGCCCGACGGTGCGCTTTCGGACGTGGGCGATCGACAGCAGCGCCGGCATCGGGGTGTTGCGAACGAACCGCGCCAGCGAGCTGTCACACGCCGGGGTCGGCTCCAGGAACATCCGCGCGAACGGGCCGTGGTAGAGGGCCAGGCCCCAACCGTCGGAGTGGTGGGCCGTCTGTCCGCCTCGCATCGAAAGGGCCGTGAACGAGAACACGATGTCGGTCGGGACGTTGCATTCCATGCCCAGCAGCTCGCACATTCCAGGACATTCTACACAGGTCGTCGCCACGGCTCGCCGAGCGGCGGCCAGCGGCTCAGGAGGAAGGCGAGGGCACCGCGGAGGGGGCGGCCGCGTGGCCTGGGGCCACGCCCCTCAGCAAGAGGGTGCGGGTCAGCGCCGCCAGGACGAAGCCCGCCACGACGTCCGCCACGAAGTGCTGCTTGGTCGTCAGCGTCGAAGCCGCCAGCAGCAGCGCCAGCCCGATCACCACCCATCCGAGTCGCGGGTTCTCGTGGTGAAGGAACAACGCCAGCGAAGAGGTGTGCGCCACGTGCAGCGACGGGAAGACGTTCCCGGGAGGATCGATGCCTTGCACCCAGGCCATGAAGGCCTCCGACGGCCCCCCGTAGGGCGCGTGCAGCAGCGGGCGTGGATATTCGGCGGCGACGAATCGATGCCCGGCCAGGCCCGCTAGCAAGATGACGCCCACCCCGGCCAGAGCCCGATCGAAGTGGACGCGGGTCTGGAAAGAGGCGACGGCCAGCACGAAGATGCCCACGTAGATAGGCAGGTAGAACCAGGCCGTCGCCGGGATGAACGGGATGACGTCGTCGAGGCGGGTGCGCAGCAGCTCCGTCGACCGCTCGAAGCGCGCATTGCCCACGAAGAAGTAGATCCCCGACTGGAGCGCCGCCGCGCCCAGCCCCCACCCCCACTTGTAGAGCGTGAACCGGCGGCTCGGCCCGTCGATCATGCCCCCGATCTTACGATGGAATGAAGCCGATCGATGTCACGTTACCGTGCCGAGGACCAGCTTGAGGTAGCGCCCCTCGGGGAAGAAATCGGCGACCGGGTGGTCGGCGGCCGCACCGTGGCTCTCGATCGAGGCGAAGCGGCGGCCCGCCTGCCGGCACCCTTCCTCGACCGTGCTCAGGAACGCCGGGGCGTCCACGTGGCTCGAGCAGGAGGCCGCACAGAGCAGGCCGCCCGGCTCGACCACGGCGGCGCACAGCCGGTGCAGGCGTTCATAGGCCCGGAGCGCGGACGGGAGGGACTTCTGGCTCGGGGCGAAGCTGGGCGGGTCGGAGATGACGAGATCCCAGCGCCGCCGCCGGTTCGCCGCGTCCTCGAGGAAGGCGAACGCGTCGGCCACCACCAC
>Ga0105238_10008226_pt1 | contig 10434 bp, 8 predicted proteins | sample KBSC34metaG_FD_81526 | JGI IMG/M metagenome (GOLD analysis project Ga0105238, IMG submission 81526) | Corn rhizosphere microbial communities from Kellogg Biological Station, Michigan, USA - KBS C3-4 metaG | ecosystem: Host-associated > Plants > Roots > Rhizosphere > Soil | place: Michigan, USA...
CCAGCTCCTTCCAGAGGCCGTCCACGCGCGCCACGACGTCGGGGGACATCTTCAGGACGTCGGGCCACTCGCGGGTGAAGCCCTCCTCCTTCCACTTGCGGGTGGCGTCCACGCCGAGCTTGCCGCCGAAGCCCATGGCCACCGACGCGTGGTCGAGCACGTCGATGGGCCCTTCGGCGAAGAAGACGTCCCGCTTGGCGTCGATGTTGTTCAGCGCGCGCCAGGCGACCTCGCGAACGTCCTGGACGTTCACGTCCTCGTCGACGACCACGATCACCTTGGCGAACATCATCTGCCCCATGCCCCACAGCGAGTGGCAGATCTTGCGCGCGTGGTGGGGATAGTCCTTCTTGATCGAGACGATGCACAGGTTGTGGAACACACCCTCGATGGGCAGGTTCATGTCGACGATCTCGGGGAACGTCATCTGCAAGAGCGGCAGGAACAGGCGCTCGGTGGCCTTGCCCAGCCAGGCGTCCTCCTGCGGCGGCGGTCCCACCACCGTGGTCGCGTAGATCGGGTTCTCGCGACGCGTGAGCGCCGTGAGGTGAAACGTGGGGTAGTCGTCGGCCAGCGAGTAGTAGCCGGTGTGATCACCGAACGGCCCTTCGCGCCGCAGCGGCTCGTCGACGTCGACGTAGCCCTCCAGCACGAAGTCCGCCGAGGCCGGCACCTCGAGATCGATGGTCTTGCACGCCACCATCTCGACCGGCTTGCGGCGCAGGAAGCCAGCGAACAGAAATTCGTCGATCCCGTCGGGCAGCGGCGCGGTGGCGGCGTAGGGCAGGACGGGATCCCCGCCCAGCGCGACCGCCACGGGCATCCGCGTGATGCCGAGCTCCTTGTAACGGCGCATGTGACGCCGCCCGGTCTTGTGCAGCTGCCAGTGCATGCCCGTCTCACGCGGGCCGTAAACCTGCATGCGGTAGCACCCGACGTTGCGGGTCCCCTTGTCGGGATCACGCGTGATCACCATGGGCAGGGTGATGTAGGGACCGCCGTCGTCGGGCCAGGTCGTCAGGATCGGCAGCTTGCCCAGATCGGGCGACGTCTCGACGACCTGCTGGCAGGGCGCGCCGGTCACGGTCTTCGGCATCGCCGTGGCCACCCGGCCGAGCTTCGGCAGCATGCGGATCTTGTCCATCAGCGACACGGGCGGCTGCGCCTTCACCAGCTCGGCGATGGTCGTGGCGTGCTGGGACAGATCATCCACGCCCAGCGCCCAGGACATCCGCTCGCGCGTGGCGTAAGTGTTGATCAGGGCCGGGAAGCGCGAGCCCTTCACCTTCTCGAAGAGCAGCGCCGGGCCGCCGGCCCGCATCACCCGCTGCGCGATCTCCGAGATCTCGAGGACCGGATCGATCTCGCGGGTGATCCGGCGCAGCTGGCCGCGGCTCTCCAGGAAACGCACGAAGTCGCGCAGCCCGTCGAAGTGGGGCGGGACCCCGGACGCGGGCGCCCGGCCCGAGGTCGAGGAGGAAGCAGGGAGAGCCGAGGAGGCCGACGTCGGAGAGCTCATGGATCGGGTGCGACCTTCTTCTAGAACTTGCGGTCGACGGAGAGCGCCGCGAGGTCGGCGAGGGCGTCGTGGTAAGGCGACGGCCGCAGCGCCGTCAGCTCCGCCACGGCGCCGGCCGCCAGCTCGCGGGCCTTGGCGCGCGCGCGTTCGACGCCGCCCGCGGCGATGGTGGCGGTCAAGAGCCGGCGCGCGTCCTCCGGCGTGACGGCGCGCTCGCCGACCTTGTCGCGGACCAGGGCGCGCAGCTCGGGGTTGCTGTCGCAGGCGTAGAGCACCGGCAGGGTGACCTTGCCTTCCTGGATGTCGTGGCCGACCGACTTGCCGGCCGTGGCCTCGTCGACCGCGCAGTCGAGCACATCGTCGGCGATCTGGAAGGCGCGGCCCAGCGCTCGCCCGTAGCGGCCGAGTGGCCCGTCGAGGGCCGGGCCGAGGGCGCCGCCCACGCGCGAGCACCACGCGAAGAGCGACGCCGTCTTGCGGTCGATGACGCGAAAGTAGTCGTCGGCGGTCGAGTCCGGGTTGCCGGCCCGTTCGAGCTGAGCCACCTCGCCTTCGGCCATCTCGGTGACCGTGGCGGCCAGCGACTGGACCGCGGCCAGGGAGCCGGTCAGCGCGACCGTCTCGAGGGCCCTCGCCAGACAGAAGTCGCCGACCAGCACGACCACGCCGTTGCCGTAGACCATCCGGGCGGCGGGTCGGCCGCGCCGGACCCGACCGTCGTCGACCACGTCGTCGTGGTACAGGGTCGCCGTGTGGATCAGCTCGGCGGCGGTGCCCACCGCGGTCGCCAGCTCGATGGGGACGTCGCAGGCGCGCGCCGCCAGGACCGCCAGCAGGGGGCGCAGCCGTTTGCCGCCTGCTTGCAACAGGTGCGCGCCGACCTCCGGGATGGAGCCGATGGGGCTCTCCATCCGGGCGCGGAGCGTGGCTTCGACGGCCGCCATCTCCGACGCGACCAGATCGAGGATCCGGTCGGCGCTGGCGGGCCGGACGGCGGGAACGGGCGAGGAGGTCTTGGCGGCTTGAATCACGGGCGCTCCGAATCATTCAAAATGAATTGAACAAACGCAAGGAGGAAGAACGGGTGCTCAGGCTGGCTTGACGAGTCGTCATGTCGTCATGTGTCTTCCGCGGACGGCTGTCGACGCCGCTCGGCATAGGCCGGGCAGTCCGTTATCAGGCGGGCCACCAGCTCGGACGCCGCGATCTGCCCGGGCGCTGCCGACTCGTCGAGGAAGCCATAGGTCAGGCGCGACCCCACGCAGGGCAGGTAGCTCCTCAGGGACGTGCCGAACGGGCCCATGCCGATGATCGCGATGGGATCCTCGCGGCGCCGGCGCGTCAGCTCGACCAGCCGGTCGTGGTCGTTCACGCCGTCCACCCGGGTGGCGATCTTCACCAGGTCGGCCCCGAGTCCGCGTGCTTGGTCGATCAGGTCCTCCATCACGTCCAGGTCGGGTGTGCCGGCGAAGTCGTGATGGGACACGATGGCCATGGCCCCGCTGGCGTGAGCGGCGGTCACGACCGCGCCCGCGATGCTGCTCTCGACCTCGACGTCGACCCACGAGCACGCGTTGGTGGCGATGGCTCGTTCGAAGAGGAGAAGGCGGCCCGCGTCGTCGGTCCAGCGGCCGCCGTCGGCCACGAGGCGCACCGTCAGGAGAACGGGAACCCCGGCCGCTTGCAGGCGCTCGCAGGCGGGCAGGAAGGCGCTCAGGTCCGGCACCGGCGCGGTCGCGGCGCCGGATGGTCCCGACGCGCCCGGCGCGGCGGCCCGGGCCGCCGCCAGATCCAGCCGCGCCTCGATGACGTCGGCCACCACCGCGCCCGCGACCACGTCGCGCAGCCGTTCGAGCCCGTCGGGCCGTGAGGTGCCCACCACGAGCGGAGCCTCGAAGGGCGCCCACATCGACATGGCCGGACTATCGGTCGTCCAAGCGCGCGGCGCAACCCAGGAAGGGGCTTCGGGCCTCGGGCTTTGGGCCTCGGGCCTCGGGAGCCAGAGCGGAGCCTTCCGGGCGAAGCGATGTCAGCGAGGCATTGCTGCTAGCCTAGGGGCATGTACGAATCAGTGTTTCTCGCGGTCGTGGGGCTTGGCTTGGTGGGATCGCTGTTCACGGGGGCGCGGGTGCTGAAGGAGTACGAGCGCGCCGTGATCTTCCGGCTGGGCCGCGCGCGCAAGCGCCTCGCGGGACCGGGGCTGACGTTCTTGCTGCCGTTCGGGATCGACCGCCCACGCATCATCGACACGCGGACCAAGGCCATCCAGATTCCGCCTCAGGACGTCATCACGCGTGACAACATCTCGATCAGCGTGGACGCCGTGGTGTACGCCACCGTGGCCTCACCCCAGCACGCCATCCTGGAAGTGGAAGAGTACCTGCCGGCCACGCTGCAGCTCGCGGCGACAACCTTGCGGGCCGTCCTCGGCAAGATGGAGCTGGACGACATCCTGGCCCACCGGGACGCCATCAACAACGAGGTGCGCGGCATCCTGGACACGCGCACCGAGCAGTGGGGCGTGGAGATCTCGGCCGTCGAGATCAAGGACATCCAGCTCCCCAAGGAGATGCAGCGGGCGATGGCCCGGCAGGCCGAGGCGGAACGCGAGCGTCGCGCCAAGGTCATCGCCGCGGAGGGCGAGGTTCAGGCGGCCGAGAAGCTGGCCCTGGCGGCGGCCACCATCTCGCAGCACCCCGGCGCCTTGCAGCTGCGGCTGTACCAGACGCTGGTCGAGGTCTCGGGCGAGGCGTCGTCCACCATCGTGTTCCCCGTGCCGATCGATCTCCTCGGCACGGGGGGAGGAGCCGGTGCGAGCGCGGCCGGCGCCGGCTCCAATCCGCAGGCCCTCGCCTCGATGCAGGCCATGATGCAGTCGGCGACGGCGCTGGCGGCGCAGTCGGCGGCGCGCGCTCAGCTCGCGGCGGCGCGCGAGGGAACCGGCCCCGGCGGATCGTCGATCGCGCTCGGCGAATCCGCCGAGCCCGCCGGCCGTCGCTGACCGGAGGTCATCCGTCAGTCCGTCGGGCGGCGCACTTGCCAGTAGACGGCGGTCCAGTCCACGGTGCGCAGGGCGGGCGCGAGGCGACGGTGGGCTAGGAAGTCGGTCACGGCCTGGCGGCACGAGGGCCACGAATGATAGTCGTCGATGATCACGTAGCCGCCGTCGCTCACCCGGTCGTAGAGGGCGTCGAGGACGTCCCACGTCGAGCAATACAGATCGCCGTCGAGGCGAAGGACCGCGATGGGGCCGATGGGCGCGGCCGGCAAGGTCTCGGCGAACCAACCGCGCAGGAACTTCACGCGGTCGTCGAGCAGGTCGAAGCGGCGAAAGTTCTCCACGACGCGCTCGAGGGAGACCTTCAGAAACTCCACGCGGCTCAGGTCGGGCTCGTCGGCGACCTCGGGCGGAGGGAGCCCATCGAAGGAATCGCATACCCAGACGGTCCGATCGGTGACGCCGAGGACCTTCAGTACGGCGCGCATGAAGATGACCGTGCCCCCGCGCCACACACCGGTCTCGACGAGATCGCCGGGCACTCCGCGGCTGACGACGTCCTCGATGCACGCCTGCACGTGGTCGAGGCGGGCGTGGCCGACCATGGTGTAGCCGAACAACGGCCAGTCACGGCCCTCGGCGCGGCGGCGAGCGTCGAACGGGGTCTCGTACACCAGGCGGAACGAACGACCTCCCACTCGGCCGGCCGCACCCACCACCCCGAAGAGCCGCGCCAGTGGAGCGCCGAGCGCGCGCAGCCAAGTCGCACGGGCCGACAGGACATGCTCTCCGAGGAACGTCTGGACGTAGGCCTCGAGCGACGTCCACGCGCTCTCGTCGTAGAGCGAGGCGGTGAGGCACCGCTTCAGCAGGTCGAGGTAGCGTCGATCGGAATCGTCGAACAGCGAGGGACCGGCCATGCTCGCTAGGAGGGCTCTGGTCCGGTCGGGACGCGCAGGATGTCTCGGAAGCGGGCGACGTCCAGTTGCAGCTGGCCGAGGAGCATGTCGAGCATGGTCTGTCCGAGCGCGCAGATGTCGTGCAGGCGCGCCAGGCGATCGCTGACGAAGGCGGCGTCGCGCTGGCGGGCCGGATCGGTGGCCGCCCCCGCGCGTGCCGCGTGGGCCTTGGCGGCGTCGACGAGCCTCACGGCTGTCGAGATCTCGCGCCGCTCCCGCTCGTCGAGGACGCGCGAGATCATCTTCCAGAAGTCGGTCTCGGCCGTGTAGTGCTCGGCGCGGCGCCCCTCGACCCGCGTGCGATGCACCACGCCCCAGCGCTCGAGCGCGCCCAGCGTCATCGAGGCGCTGCCCACGGAGACCCCCAGGCGGCGCTGAATCTCGGGGCGGGCCAGGGGCTCGGGTGACAGGTACAGCAGCCCGAACGTGCGGCCCATCGTGCGCGTGAAGCCCCAGAAGGCGGCGATGCGGCCGCACGTCTCGACCCCGAGCGCTCGGGCGCGCGCGAGCGACGGCGGACCCGCGGACGTCCGGGCCACGGCGGGCGTCGGCGCGGATCGGGCCGCCGTGGCGGGCGCGATCTTCCGGGTGCGCGGCGGCCGCCGGGCCGCCGCCGGGCGGCGACGTGCTCGCTGGTTCACGACGTCACGGGGACCGACGGAGATCGCAGGGTCACCAGGTCGGGCGACGGCGCCCGGGCCGCGAGCTGCCCGCAAGCGGCGTCGATGTCATCTCCCCGCGGGGTGCGGATGAAGGTCTGCATCCCGCGGTGGCGCAGGATCTCCTGGAACGAGCGGATCCGCTGGGCGCTCGGGCGCTGGAACTGCGGTCCCGAGAAGGGGTTCCAGGGGATGATGTTGACCATGCTCGGCAGCCCGCGGAGCAGGCGCGGCAAACGCTCGGCGTCCGCGTCGCTGTCGTTCACGCCGGCCAGCAGCACGTACTCGAAGGTGACCTTGCGTCCGTGGCCGAGCGGGAACGCGCGCGCCGCCGCCAGCAGCTCCGCGATGGGCCACTTCTTGTTGATCGGCATCAGCCGGTCCCGCACCTCGTCGGTGGTCGCGTTCAGCGAGATGGCGAGGTTGGGCGGCGGTGACAGGCGGCCCAACTCGGCGATCTTGGGGACCAGCCCCGCGGTCGACACCGTGATCCGCCGGGGCGAGAACGCGGCACCCCACGGGTGGGTGAGGAGAGCGAAGGCCTTCGTCACCTGCTCGAAGTTGTGCATCGGCTCGCCCATGCCCATGAAGACCAGATTGGTGGGCCGCCGTCCGGCGCGCGCCGTGGCGCTGTAGACCTGCTGCACGATCTCGCCCGCCGTCAGATTGCGGCCAAAGCCCAGCGTCGCGGTCGCGCAGAACCCGCAGTCGAGCGCGCACCCCACCTGGGACGACACGCACAACGTCAGCTTGTCCCATCCCTTCTCTTTCTTCCCGTCCCCGTCCTCGTCCTCGTCCTCGTCCTCGCGTCGCCCCGGCGCAGCCGCCTGCGTGCCCCGAACCAGCATCTCCGGTCTTTCTTCCGGGATCAGCACCGACTCGATACTGCGCCCGTCTGACGTCCGGAACCGCATCTTGCGCGTCCCGTCCGCCGCCACCTGCTCGGCGTCCAGCACCAGCGACGCCGCCGCTTCACAATCTGCCGCGGCGAGCGCCTGGCGCAGCGCCGGCGGCACGTTGGTCATGTCCTCCCAGTTGTCCACACCGCTCGCGTGCAACCACCGAAAGATTTGCTCCGATCGATATCCGGGCGCACCCGTCGCCTTCACCCGCTCTGCGAGCTCGGCCGGGCTGAGGGACCTCAAGTCTTTCCGCGACACGCCCCCATTCTGCATGACTGGGCGCCTTCGCGCTCCCTTGGCCCCCACATTCCTGGGAGGGCTTCGCGGCGAGGGATGGCAGCGGGGCCACCCCTCCGAGGAGCTAGAACGCTCCGGGCTTGCAGCAACGAAACCCGACGGAGGGGAGGCGGACCGGGATGGGGTTTCCGGCCGTGTCCTTCGGGGCGGGCGTGCTGGCGTCGCACATCAAGCCTGGCGCCTTGGTCCCCGCGTCTGGGCCTGTTCCGCCCACCGTGAAGCTGGCGATGTCGTAGGCGCCGCCGCGGATATCGTAGGCGGGGGGCGTGGCCGTGCTGGAGGTCCACTCCTTCACGTTCCCGCTCATGTCGTAAAGGCTCAGTCCGGCGCCGACGGTCGAGACGCACATCGTGGCCGTCCCGGTCGGCTTGGGCCCGGTCGGCGCCGGCGTCGTGTAGTTGTAGCCCACGCAGGCCGTCGGGTTGAATGTGGCGCCATAAGGGAAGACGGCGTCGGAGTTGCTGGTTCCGTTGCAGGCGTCCCGCCACTCCTCGGAGGTGCACAGCCGCCACCCGGTGCCGATCATCGCGCAGGCCGCGGCGGCTTCGGTGGACGTGACGTTGGCCCAGGGCACCTTCCCCGGGACCGAGCACGGGCGGTGGTTCGTGACCACGCCGGCCGTCGTCGCGCTTGCGTCATAACGTGTCGCCTCGTACGCGAACATGTTGACCACGCCCGTCGTCGAGGTGAATGTGACGATCTTGTCGTCCGTCGTCCTGTCGGCGGCCGAGATCATCTCGTCGACCTTGCCGTCGCAGTCGTCGTCCAGACCGTTGCAGATCTCGGGCTGCGGCGTCTTCATCGCGCCGTTGCACTTGCGGCCGTTCGTCGCCGTGTCGCACGCCCACATGCCGGTGCCGGCGCAAGGGCCGGTGCCGACCTGGCAGGCCTTGCCGATGTCGTAGGCCTCGTCGATCAGACCGTCGCAGTCGTTGTCCTTGCCGTCGCAGCCCTTCGACATGTCCTCGACCTGCTGGAAGCCGGCCGGGTAGTCGCAGCTCCAACCCTGGGCTCCGTGGCAGGTGGCGGTCACGCCGGCGCAGATGCCCTTGTTGCGGCAAGTGGGCGCGCCGGTCAAAGCCGTCGGCTCGTCGACCACGCCGTTGCAGTTGTTGTCGATGCCGTCACAGACCTCGACGCCCCCGTTCGTCTTCTGGCACTCGCAGCCATCGCTGTCCTTGCCGTTGGCATCGAAGAACCCCGCCAGGCAGAGCCCCATCCCGCAGACGCCGCTGGTGCAGGCCGCGCGCGCGAAGGGATACGAGCAGGTCACGCCGCACCGACCGCAGTTGCTGGTGTCGGTCATCAGGTCGAAACCCTCGTCGACGACGTTGTTGCAGTTGTCGTCGCGCCCGTTGCAGACCTCGACGGCCGCCGCGATCTGGCACTCGCAGCCGTCCTTGGGGTCGCCGTTCGTGTCCTTGAAGCCTGCCAGGCAGGTGTAGTGACAGCCCACCACGTCGGTGGCTGTGTCCTTCAGGCACTGGATGTTCTCGGCGTTGGCTTGGTTGCACAGGTTGAAGCACGCACCGCAGTTCGCGACGCCGGTGAGCTGATCGGGATCGACGTCGTTCGCGTCGCCGTCGCAGTCGTTGTCGACGCCGAGATCGCCGCAGGTCTCGTGCCCCGTCGGGACACAGGCTCCGGAGCCACCCGTTCCGCCGAGCATGCCGCCAAGCCCGGGGCTGCCGGCCTGGCCCGAGCGTCCGCCGACCCCCACGGTGCCTCCCGTCCCGACGATAACGCCGCCCGTCGCGCCCGCGTCGGGCGTGTAGGTCTGGACGTACTCGTGAACCGGACGATCGTGACAGCCGGCCAGGGCGACCATCGTGAAGCTCGACAGCACCGACCAGAAGACCGCGCGAGGCAACTTAAGAGAAGCGAACGCCATTAGTAGTAACTCCTCGACATAGAATAAGCGGTCCTTGACCAATCCGACAAGTTGCCGCACAGGGTGCGCCTCGACCCCGCCAGTAGGTCCTTCCGCTACCCGCCTCCCAGCTCGTATTCTCTAGCGGATCGGAGGCGGGCTTCGCCCGCCGGAGAAGGCGTGATCCGACGGATCCGGGCTCGACCTTGATCTTGGGGGTCTCGTAGGGGGGCAACGCCCCCTACGCTCAGGAAAGCTCGGCGGACGAGAAGAAGAACGCGATCTCGGTTTTTGCGGTGTCCGGGCCATCGCTGCCGTGGACCGCGTTCTTCTCGATGCTCGCGCCGAACTTGCCGCGGATGGTGTCCGGGCCGGCCTTCGTCGAGTCGGTGGGGCCCATGACCTCGCGGTAGCGGGTCACGGCCGACTCGCCCTCCAGAGCCATCACGACGCACGGTCCCGAGGTCATGAAGCGGACGAGATCCGCGTAGAACGGCCGGGCCTTGTGGACGGCGTAAAAGCCCTCGGCCTGGGCCTGGGTCAGCTTCACCATCTTCAGTCCGAGCACCTTCAGACCGGCGGCCTCGATCATGGCGATCACACCGCCGATGGCGTTCTTGGCCACCGCGTCGGGTTTGACGATTCCAAAGGTTCTCTCGATGGGCATGGGGGCGTTCTCCTCGGACGTTAGCTCTTTGAAAACGGTAGTGGGGGACCCGGCGCTCAGCCGAGCAGCTTGGCGACGGTCTTGCCGAGCTCGGCCGGGGTCGCTGCGATGGCGATCTTGGCCTCGCGCATCGCCGCGATCTTCTCGGCGGCCGTGCCTTTGCCGCCGCTGATGATGGCGCCAGCGTGGCCCATGCGCTTGCCGGGCGGCGCGGTCTGCCCGGCGATGAACCCGGCGACCGGCTTCTTCACGTTGGCGCGGATGAAGGCCGCAGCCTCCTCCTCGGACGTGCCGCCGATCTCGCCGATCATCAGGATGGCCTCGGTCTTCGGATCGGCGTTGAACAGCTTCAGGACGTCGATGAAGTCCATGCCTTTGACGGGGTCGCCGCCGATGCCGACCGCCGTGGTCTGGCCCAGCCCCAGCGCCGTCAGCTGGTGCGCGGCCTCGTACGTCAGGGTCCCCGAGCGCGACACCACCCCGACGCGACCGGACTTGTGGATGTAGCCGGGCATGATGCCGATCTTGCACGCGCCCGGCGTGATGACGCCCGGGCAGTTCGG
>Ga0105238_10008229_pt1 | contig 10431 bp, 9 predicted proteins | sample KBSC34metaG_FD_81526 | JGI IMG/M metagenome (GOLD analysis project Ga0105238, IMG submission 81526) | Corn rhizosphere microbial communities from Kellogg Biological Station, Michigan, USA - KBS C3-4 metaG | ecosystem: Host-associated > Plants > Roots > Rhizosphere > Soil | place: Michigan, USA...
CCGCCCGTGAGCACCACGAGATCCGGCGAGTCCCGCCGAATCGCCGCGCGCACATCGTCGATCGGGCTCACGAGCGCCGTCTCGAAGCCCGCGCGCTCGAGCATCCCGTTCAGCCGCACCGCCGGCTCGACGTCGGTGAGGGTGAGCAGCACCTTCACCGCGCGCCCGCCTCGCCGGCTTCGCCGTGACTCGTGTCCTCGCCTCGCGTGATGCGCACGGCGTGCTCGATGATCGGCTCGATGGCCGCGAGCCCGTCGCGGACGCCGCTGGTCGACCCCGGCAGATTGATGATGAGCGTTCGCGCGCGCACGCCCGCGAGCCCGCGCGACAGCGCCGCCCTCGGAAAGCTCTCCACGCTCAACACCCTGATCCGCTCGGCTATCCCCGGCGCCTCCCGCTCGAGCACCACGCGCGTCGCCTCGGGGGTGAGATCGCGCGGGGCGAGTCCGGTGCCGCCGGTGGTGAGCACGAGGTCGGCGTCGTCGCCGTCGCACCAGGCGATGAGCTGCGATACGATCGCGGTGACGTCGTCGGCCACGAGCGCTCGCGCCGCCACCGGGTACGCCCGCTGCGTGGCCCAGCCGGCGATCGCGTCTCCCGAGCCATCCTGCCGCTCCCCGCGCGCGCCCGCGTCGCTCACCGTCAGAATTGCGATCCGCATCGTCCCATTGCCCGAGGTTCAGAGGGCAATATGCCGAGTATGCATACTCCTGCCAAGTCGGCGCTCGGCGCGGAGTTGTGGTGCTGCAGAGAGGCTCAACGCAAACCGGGCACCGCTGAGCGCTGGTGCGCCGCGGTGCCCGAATGGTGCTGCGTGCCCTTCTCTACCGCCTAGTAGCCACCCTGCATGCTCCTGAAGAGCGTTGCGATGTTGTAGCGCGCCGGATCGATCTCGTAGAAGCGATTGTCGATGTAGCGCCCGGTGGTCGGGAAGTACGGCGGCGACTGCGTGTTGAGGCACACGTCCACCGAGCGGTTCTCGCCGTAGCCGTCGCCGTTGTTGCTGTACGTGGCGGTGATCTTCTGCTCGATCACGCCACCCGCCTGGCGGATGCATCCGCGACCGCTGTTCGCCGCGTTGCAGCCCTGCAGCCCTTCCGGATGCTGATTGAAGTTCTGCACCCCGACCGTGCCCGTGCGGCTCATCGTGACGCCGTGCAGCACGAAGTCGTGCGACGTCGACATTCCATTGTCGTCGCCATCGGCCCAGCGCCACTTGTCCTTGTACGCGCCATTGGTGTTCGCGCGCTGCGGTGAATTGATCGTGTTGTCGAGAATGAGCTGATCGCCATCGGAGATGACGCCGAGGAGGTTGGCGCAGGTAGCCGAGGCGGGATCCTGGGCGTAGACGAGGTCGTCGCCATAGCCCACGATCCCCTTCTGCGCTCCGGCATCGGCCGCGTAGACGGTGACGCTTCCGCGCAGCACGCCGCTGAGCACCACGGGACCGTGCACGTGGATGACACCCTTCGTGTTCGGGTTCAGGCTGCGGTGCAGCGGCCAGAATCGCTGCGCGTGATTCTGGAATTCCGTCTGCCTGGACGTCGTCATTCCGTTCATCGCCGTCTGCACCGGAGCCACATCGCCGCCCCACGCCTGCCAGAAGCCGTATTGCGTGCTGTCGGTCATGGTGGTGTCCTCACCACCCTTCTGCCACTTCGCCAGATCCGCGGCGGAGCCGGTGAGCGCCGGCAGCATCAGCCTGCGCTCGATCGCCACGAGGTGCGGGTCGCCGCCCATGTAGCAGCGGAAGTTCGATCCGCCACCGCCGTTGCGCATGATCTCGTCGCGCGCGTTGTCATCGATCGCCGTTCCCACCGGAACGGCATCGGCGGGCACCGCGGGCTGCAGATTGCGGAACCACTGCTGGTTGTGCACCGCGATCGGATAGAAGCGCGAGCGGCCCGTGTTGTCCACGTGGAAGTCGCCGCACAGCGAATCCTGGTACGTCGCGCTGCTTCCGACGAACGTCGAGTCGCTCCTCATGTGACCGCCCGTCGCCGCGGCCGTTCCCACCGCCTGGTAGACGCGGAAGAATCCCTCGTTGTCGCCCGTCACCTTGTTGTCGTTGTTCAGATCGATCGCAACGAACTCGATGCGCGTGCGTACCGTGCCCGTGTCGTTGCCGGTGGCCAGCACATCCAGATTCCCCTCGACCGCGTGCGTGTGCAGCGATGCGAGCTTGCTGACCGGAGGAATGGGAATGAACGGCGCGCCGTTGATGAAGCCCTTCTTGTACGTGGGCGATCCGCCGCTCACCGATCCAACCGCGGACACGGTGTCGTAGTACGTGGGTGAGTTGCACGAGCCCCAGCTCTGATTGCTGTGCGCGCGTCCCGCGATGAACTCACCGGTGCTGTAACAGAGTCCGCCCGGCCACGTGTTCGTGAACATCGCGTAGCGGGCGAAGTTCTCGGCCTGCATCTCGAGCCGGCGCACGTAGCGCGTGCCACCCGCATCGTACGCCTCGGCGACGACGCTCGCGTACTGGCCGAACTGGCCGGTCGTGATGTTCGTGTAGCCCGCGTAGAGATTCACCTTGACGTTGGGGATCACCTGGCCATCCGCGCCCGTGATCGTGCCGCCCGAGACGAGCGTGACGTAGCCCGTGTCCGGCAGATGGATCGTGGTGTCGCGAAGCAGACGGGCCTTCCCCATCTGCAGCGACGCTTCCGCCGCGTAGCGGAAGTCGCGCTCGCGGTCGTAATATCGGCTGATCATGCCGCCGCTGCCCGTCAGCAGAATCGCCGACATCGCGATCGCGGCCAGCGTCACCGTCATCAGGAGGACCAGGATGAGTGCCGTGCCGCGCCGCTTCGCGCGCATCATCCAGACGTCTGGCGAGCGTCGCACGCTCGGCATCTCATGGACCGACATGAACAGCTCCTGTAGGGGTGACTGCGGAATTCGCCGGCGAGCAGTCCTGGGCGATGACGCCGTACACCCAGTCGCCGTTCGGCAGCGTCGTGTCGTCGAGCGTGTAGGTGTCCTGCGAGGCCGCGAGGTCGGCTATCGGGCTGCCCCAATCGCCGCTGCCGACTGCCTTCTTGAACACCATGTACCGCTCGACATCCTTCTCACCGGCATCCTGGTCGAGCGACTTGCTCCAGAAGATCGTGACCTTGGTCGGGAAGTTCGTGTTGGGAACGCGCACCGCGAGGGCGCTCGGCACCGTGATCGGCTTGTCGCCGCACACGGTCGATCGCGACATGCCGGCGTTCAGGAGCTTGGTCGAGCTCACGACGGTCTTCATGATCGCGCCCTTGTCCGGATCGTTGTAAAGACCCGTCACGGTCATGCGAATCACGCGGATGCTGTCGGTGAGGGCCGAGCCGGCGGTGTCGGCGGGAGAGCCGTGGATGGGCGCGGAGTGGAAGAGCGGCAGCTTCGCGGCGCGTATCGAATCGAGACCGCCGACCGAGTTCGGGCGCATGTACTGGAAGAAGTTGGTGCCGGCGGGAACGATGATTCCCTTCGCCACCACCTTGGGATTCAGGTTGTTCACGCGGCGGAACAGGATGTACTGATCGCTTCGCGCAGCCGTCGAGTCCTTCGTCAGCCAGTACGAGATCGTCTCGGCCGCGCTCGAGACCGCGCCGTTCATGTAGTTGGAATCGGGATACTGCACCGCCGAATTCGGAAGCGTGACTTTGGCCGAGTTGAGCATCGCGTCCGTTCCCGAGGAATCGATGTCGGCGTCATAGTAGATCGAGAGCGGATCGTTGATGTCCTTGGTCGCGAGATCGGCGTTGAAGGTCACCGCGAACCCATCGGCCTGCACGATCATCGGCTGCGCCTGCACGATGCCGATCCCCGAGATGCGGAGGTCGCGGTCGATCGCGTTCTGCGCGTAGCGCGCGTTCTGGAGCGCATCGAGGCGCCCGGCGCTGGCGCTCACGGAGCGCGCCTGGTAGCGGAAGAACGGAACCGCGAGACCGAAGACGAGCACGAAGAGCACGATCGCGATCATCATTTCGATGAGGGTCACGCCCTCGCGCCGGAAGCATCCGGACGTACGCATGGGCGGCATCCTCAGAAGGCTGCGATGATCGTGGACTTCTTGACGGGCTGGTTGAGCCCCGGATTCGATACGGTGACCGTGATGGCCTTGTAGTCCTCCGTGCCGTCGAGCGTGCGCGTCACCTGCGTCACGCGCTTGTAGCCGGCGAAGCCGGGGATCGCCAGCTCCGTCGCGACGTTGCCGTCGAGGGCCGCGTACGAGTTCGAGCCCTTGATGGTCTCGAGACGGTCGAGCACGAGATCGCTCGCCACGGAGGACAGCGCGCCATCGCTCGTCGCGTGCGAGAACGAGGTGATGAACTTGCCCATGCCGAGCAGCGCTCCGGTGAGAATCACGAGCGCGATCATGACCTCGATGAGCGTCATGCCGCCGCGACCGCGCGTGCGCCGGATCATATGCTCCCCGGCTTCCAGAGATTGTTCAGATAGCGGTACCAGTCCGTGCGGCCGGTGGACTGCACGACCTGAACGGCGCGCCAGTCGTTCGGGAGCTCCTTGCTCGACGCGAGGTAGACCTCGAGGTCCGAGCTGGCCGCGCCGTCGCGACGGAAGACGATCGTCGGCATGCCGTCGACGGTCTTGAGGTTGGAGCCGATCACGGCGCTCGGAACGGGGCCGCTCAGTCCAATAGGCGGACTCTTGAAGTGGACGCCATCCTCGAGCGCCGCGTAGGTGACGCGCTCGCCGGCGTCGACGATGTCGTTGTTGTTGCCGTCCTCGACGATGCGAATACGCCTGTTCGGCACGTCGAAGCTGACGACGACGTCGTACTGTCGCGTGACCGCGAGCCGCTCAGCGTTCTGGAGCGAGACGCGCACGGTGCGCGCTCCCGAATCCGCCTGGAATTGCGTGAAGTTCACCCGCGGGTACGCGAGCGTCGCGAAGATGCCGACGATGGCGCAGACGATGAGCAGCTCGACCGCGCTGAAGCCCCGACGATGGCTGGCGCGTAGCGCTGTCACGTGGTTGGGTGAGGAATGGGTGCATGTCGTCATCGAGGCAAACTCTCCGGTGGCGCAGAAGCGGCGACGTGATCGATCCCTTACCGATCTCCTACCTGACGGGAACCTCACTCCGAACAAACAAACGGTTCCGAAGCGGTCTCGTCGCTCATGTGACAACGCGCGACCCATGCCGAATTGCATCTGCCTATGTTACAATGGGTTAACTTCGGCGGCGCGTAGAGCCGCTATGCAATGAAGTGCCGATTCGCTAAATATTGCGCAGCTCGCCATGCGCTCTTGTACATTCGTTAAATGGACGCGGGCGGTGATACGGCTGTCACGCCGGCGGATCGCGCCCGGCACGCGCGATCCGTTTCCCGGCGAGCCCGGAACGTCACGCCGCTGGCGTTAGTGCCTGTGACATGACGGCAACTCGCCTCGTCCTACCATAGTGAAGACTCTCGAACCGAGGTAGCACGTGGGCCTGGTCGCCACCCTCCTCCCCAGCCCTCACCGGCTGAATCGCGTCCGCACCGCGCTGCGGGACCACTACACGATGGTTCCCTGCAACGACTGGCCGGAGCTGCTCGCCGCATGCGCGGCGCGCCCGGTCACGATCGCGCTCATCGATCTCTTTCCCGCATCGCAGGTGAGCGACACTTTCGACTGGCTTCGCCAGGTGAAGCGGCGCTTTCCGTCCGTCACGGTGGTGCTCTACGCCGCGGTGCCGCCGGCGCGGCCGCGCGACCTGTTCGAGGCTGGACGCTTCGGCGTCGATGGATTGATCGTCGCCGATCAGGACGATGAGCCGCGTCGTCTTCTCACGATCATCGAGCAGGCCGAAGCGCGAGGGATCATCGAGCTGCTGCGTCCCGCGATCGCGGATGTGAAGCCGACGGTTCGTGACGCGCTCCTCGTCACCGTGACTCGCGCCCACCAGCGCCTCTCACCCGACCTGCTCGCGCGCATCCTCGGCATCCGCCGCAAGGTGCTCTCGGACCGACTGGTGCAGGCCGGCTTTCCTACCGCGCAGCGGCTGATCGCGTGGGGCCGCCTCGTGGTCTCTGCGAAGATGCTCGAGGACAACGAGCGAACCGCGGACAGCGTCGCGCTCGCGCTCGACTTTCCGTCGGGAAGTGCGTTCCGCAACACGTGCCAGCGCTACGTCCACGCGGCGCCGCACCAGATCCGCGCGCGCGGCGGTGCCGCCTACGTCATCGGCGCTCTGCTCCGCCACGTGCAGTCGGCCGACGGGCGGCGCCAGACACTTCCGCGCGTGCACACGCGCGCACCGAGGCTCGCCGTATGACCGATCACGTGATTGCGCTCGCCGAGGGCGATGAGGCCGAGCGGCGCGGCGACCTGCCGGCGGCGATCGCGGCCTACCGGCGGCTCTCCGCATCCGAGGTCGCCGCACCAGCGGCGCAGGGACTCTTTCGCCTGGGTCGTGTGGCGTGGAGACAGGGCCGGCTCGATGATGCGCTCGAGCTCTACGAGCGCGCGCGCGCAGCGGCGATCGAGCTCGGCGACGACGACCTTCGCGCCGCCATCGAGAACGGGGTGGGCTCGGTGTTCTGCCAGCGCGGGATCTTCACGCAGGCGCGGGCGTCGTACGCGGTCGCGTCGGAGCTCGCCGTGTCCACTGCGCTGCGCGGGCGCATCCAGATCAACATGGGCGCGCTTGCGCTTCTCCTCGGCGATGCGGAGCAGGCGCGAGCGAGCTACGAGCGCGCCGTGGAGCTGCTCGACTCCATCAGCGACGAAGAGGCGCTCACGATCGCGCTGCACAATCTGGCTCTTGCGCAGGCCGAGGAGCAGGACTGGGACGCGGCGGAGCTGTCGTTCGAGCGATGCCGTGCGCTCGCCGAGAAGCGCGCGGACCGAAGCGTGATCGCGGGGGTGCTGCTGAATCAGGCGGAGCTGCGCTGCGAGGTCGAGCGATATCCGGAGGCTCTCGAGCGGAGCGAGAAGTCGCTCGCGCTGTTCGACGAGATAGAGGATGAGAACGGCCGTGCGGCCGCGCTGCGCGTGCAGGGCGAGATCCATCGCAAGATGCACCAGCTCGAGGAGGCGGAGCCGCGGCTGAAGGAGGCGATCCGCATCGCGGGTCGCCTGCAGCTGTTGACGCTGGAGGCGGAGGCGGCGCGCGAGCTCGGAATGGTGAAGGCGGCGCGCGGCGACGTGGCGAGTGCCACCAAGTGGCTGCGCCGCGCGCTCGCGAGGTTCTCGCTCATGAGCGCGGACGACCAGATGCACGCGATCGAGGAGCAGCTGCAGGCGCTCAAGCCGTGGCGGCCGAGCGGGGAGAACAAGACGGTGGTGAAGAAGGGCTAGCCGAGCGGCTCGTTCCCCATCAGTACCGCCATGAGCGCCTTCTGCACGTGGAGGCGGTTCTCCGCCTCATCCCACACGCAGCTCTGCGGGCCGTCGATCACATCGGCGGCGACTTCCTCTCCGCGATGCGCCGGGAGACAGTGGAGGAAGATCGCGTTCCTGTTCGCGACCGACATGAGCTTCCTGTCCACCTCGTAGCCCGCGAACGCGACCTCGCGCTTGGCCTGCTCCTCTTCCTGCCCCATCGACGCCCACACATCGGTGTTGATCACGTCGGCGCCCTTCGCCGCTTCCGCCGGGTCGCGCACGACTTTCACGTTCTTTCCGCCCTCGCGCGCGAGCGTGGCCGGATCGGGGTCGTAGCCTTCGGGGCACGCGAGCGTGAGCTGGAAGCCGAGCCGGTAGGAGGCGTTGATCCAGGAGTTCGCCATGTTGTTGCCGTCGCCGATCCACGCGATCTTCTTCCCTTCCCACGTGCCGAGGTGCTGACTCACGGTGAGGAGATCGGCGAGGATCTGGCACGGGTGCAGGAGATCCGTGAGCCCGTTGATCACCGGCACCGAGGCATAGCGCGCGAGCTCCTCGACCTCGGCGTGCGCGAAGGTGCGGATCATGATCCCGTCCACGTAGCGCGAGAGCACGCGCGCGGTATCGGCGATGGGCTCGCCGCGGCCGAGCTGCACGTCGCGTGGCGAGAGGAAGAGCGCGTGCCCGCCGAGCTGCCACGCGCCGACCTCGAACGACACGCGGGTGCGCGTGGACGATTTCATGAAGATCATCGCGAGTGACTTCCCCGCGAGCGGCTTCGCGGTGTACTCGCCCTTGCGCATCCGCTCGGCGAGATCGAAGAGGGAGATCAGCTCGGGTTTCGTGAAGTCGGGTATCGCGAGAAAATCGCGATGGGACGCGTCGGGCATTGTTCCTCTGAGGCGGGGAGTCGGGCGCCGTGAAGATAACGGTCGCGCGATGCGGCGAGCAAGCCGTCGGTTCGGGCCGCGCATGGAGAGCACTCTGCGGTGCAGAAAGGACTCGAGAATCACTCCTTTCTGGTCTTGCTTTCTCCGTTCGATCCGTTCGATCCGTATCTCCTCCGGTTAACGCTCACGTGGGCGGTGGTTGCTCTTCCCGCTTGAAAACCGCGCGATGTGAGGCGTTAACAAGCGGTAATACGGACAAGAACGGGTTGAACGGATTGAACGGATTGAACGGAGGAAAAGCTGAGCAAAGGCAATTGCTGGCGTCCGCTTATGTCTCCGCGAGGGCCTAGCTGTTTTCCAGCGCCTTCCCCATTCGTCCCACCACCTCGCTCAGGATCGCGCTCGACGTGCCCATGTTCACGCGCGTGAAGCACGCGCCCTGGCGGCCGAAGTCGAGCCCGCGCATGAGTGCCACCTTGCCCTTCTTGAGAAACACCTTCGCGGGCTCTTCGCCGAGTCCGAGCGCTGAGCAGTCGAGCCACGCGAGATAGCCGGCCTGCGGAGGGATGTAGCGCACCGCCGGCAGATACATGCCGAGCAGCTCGGTCATGAGCGCGCGGTTGCGATCGAGATGCTCGAGCAGCCCATCGAGATACGATCCGCCTTCCTCGAACGCCGCGACATTCGCGAGCGCGCCGAGATGCCCCGTGCGCTCGGTGAGCTCGATCGGCAGCGCCTTCAGCGCGCTCTGGATCGCGGCGGAACCTGCAACGATCACCGCGCACTTGAGTCCCGCGATGTTCCACGCCTTGCTCGCGGAGGTGATCGTGATCGCATTCGTGCCGAGCGGCTCGCTCACCTGCACGAACGGCACGTGCACGGCGCCCGGCAAGGTGAGCGGCGCATGGATCTCATCCGCGAGCACCACCACGCCGTACTGCCTGGCGAGCTTTGCGATCGCCTCGAGCTGCGACTTCTCGAACACGCGTCCGACGGGGTTGTGCGGATTGCACAGCAGGTACGCCTTCGCCCCATTTGCGAAGGCCTTCTCCAGCGCATCGAGGTCGAGATCCCAGCCGCCGCCGGGCACGTGCGCGAGTGGAACGTCGACCACCATGCGTCCGACTTCCTGGATGACCATCGCGAAGGGCGGATACACGGGCGGGTTGATCACCACCCCGTCGCCCGGCTTCGTGACCACGCGCAGAATCTCGGCGATCGCGACCATCACCTCCGGCGCGCTGCGCACGCGCGAGGGATCGACGGTCCATCCGAAGCACGACTTCGCGAACGCGGCGAAGGCATTCGGGAGCGCGGTCGGGTGCGCGTAACCGCAATCGTCCGCGTCCAGCGCGCGGCGCAGCCGCTGCTTGATGGGCTCCGCGAGCGGGAAATCCATCTCCGCCACCCACGCCGGGAGAACATCCGCGGGATACGTGGTCCACTTCGCGCTCGCGCGGCCGCGAAGCTTCGCGAGCGAGAGGTCGTCGAACGCGGTCACAGAATGTACCGGCGCAGATCCTCGTCCTCGACGATCGCCTTGAGCCGGTCGCGCACGAGCGCGCCGTTGACGGTGATCGCCTCCTTTCCGCGATCAGGCAGGTCGTACAGGACATCCTCGAGCAGCGTCGACATCACGGTGTGGAGCCGCCGCGCGCCGATGTTCTCCATGCGGTCGTTCACGCTGGCCGCGATGCGCGCCACCTCGGCGATTCCATCCTCGGTGAAGTCGAGCGACGCGCCCTCGGCCTCCACGAGCGCGGAGTACTGCTTCGTGAGCGCGTTCTCGGGCTCGGTCATGATGCGAACGAAGTCCGCTTCGGTGAGCGAGGTGAGCTCCACGCGAATCGGGAAGCGGCCCTGCAATTCGGGAATCAGATCGCTCGGCTTCGAGACGTGGAATGCGCCGGCGGCGATGAAGAGCACGTGATCGGTTTTCACCAGCCCGTACTTCGTCTGCACGTTCGAGCCCTCCACGATCGGCAGCAGATCGCGCTGCACTCCCTCGCGAGAGACGTCGGGACCGCCCATCTGCGAGCGCTCGCCGGCGATCTTGTCGATCTCGTCGAGGAAGATGATGCCCATCTTCTCCACGCGCTCGACCGCGTCCGCAGTGACGTCGTCGAGATCGATCAGCTTCTCCAGCTCCTGCTCGAGGATGATCCGGCGCGCCTCGCTCACCTTCACCGTGCGCTTCTTGCGGCGCTTCGGCATCA
>Ga0105238_10008231_pt1 | contig 10431 bp, 8 predicted proteins | sample KBSC34metaG_FD_81526 | JGI IMG/M metagenome (GOLD analysis project Ga0105238, IMG submission 81526) | Corn rhizosphere microbial communities from Kellogg Biological Station, Michigan, USA - KBS C3-4 metaG | ecosystem: Host-associated > Plants > Roots > Rhizosphere > Soil | place: Michigan, USA...
CAGCAGCAAGCGGAAGGAGTCCCATGCTTTTCCACTCCTGGCCCCGGTTGACCAACTCGCAGGCTTGCCTCGCGCGCGAGGGACATGACATGGATCATTGTAGTGCACTATTTGGCACGGCAAGGAGAGAGCCGCGTGGCAAAAGCTGTAACTCATCGCCGCAGTGCCACCGTTGATGGTAAAGACGGCTGCCAATCCTGGTGGGCTCCCGAAGGAGGTCTTTGATGGATTTCAGACACAACTCGCAGCGAATCGTTCGCAATTTTATCCCGACGTCGCTTCGGGTCCATTCTACGGCTTCAATCGCCCGGATGCTAAATCCTCCGAGGCGACCATCGCGAACTGGTGGCGGCAGGGAATGATGGGCGGAGCAAAGGCGCATTACGACGGCATCGTCGCCTTTTCGCAGACCGATTTTACGGAAGACCTCAAGAAGATCACTGTGCCAGTCCTGGTCATGCACAGCGAGGATGATCAGGTTGTTCCCTATGCTGATGCTGGCCCTTTGTCTGCGAAGCTGCTAAAGAATGGAACACTGAAGACTACAAGGGCTTTCCTCATGGCATGCCGACGACGCATGCAGAAACAATTAATGCCGATTTGCTTGCTTTCATCAGCCACTAAAGGAAGCTCCAGGAAAGATATGTCAAACTCCTCTTCTCCCTCGTCGTTCTGTGCGCTAAGTATCAGGTAGATATCCTCGGCCCGTTGCCCAATAGACCCACGGAGTATCAGATCAAGGAGCCTTTTGCCACTTTTAGGCGTGAAAGCCACTACATAGATAGAGCAGATTCAGACATAGTGACTTTAAAATTGTGGCAGGTGGGCACATGTCAGAAAGTGCCGTATCTACGTCGTTGTTGCATTAGGAGTCGGCTTCTAAGCTGGGTCTAAGCAGGAGCCGAGCTTTCATGATTTTGACTCGTCGACAAATAACAGTATCTGGTCACCAACTAAAACCGATACCAAGGAGATCGATTATGGTACTCACACGCCGCCCTTCTCTCAAAAGCGCCCCCATCGCATCCGCTGCCGGTTTAACCGACGTAGGTCTCGCGCAGGGTGGTTCCCAAACGCCTGCCACCTTCCGCAAGCCAAAGGTCGTCATCCCGATACCAACGCCAGCTGAACAATACCAGAAGATTCAGGCCGGAGTTCCGGACAGTAAGCTGACGCGAGAGGCCACCGGGCTTCTTCGTGAGTTTAGTACTCCTCTTCTTTTCAACCACTCCCATCGAGTCTTCTTCTGGGCCAATGAACAGGGCCGTCGGGCAGGAGAACCTTTCGACGTGGAACTGCTTTTCATCTGTGCCGCATTCCATGATCTTGGTCTCTTGAAGAAGTTCAGCAGCGAGACAGACCGCAATCGTCGTTCGGGCTTCCCGCCTCCGTATTCCCCACCACAATGCTGTTGGTCAGAGCGAGCGTGCCGGCATTGTCGATGCCGCCACCCAGGCCATTCGCCGAGTGTGATCGTCGGAACACTTGAAAATCCTAAGAAGTATGCCGGCGCCACGTATCAGCTACATGGCCCTGTTGAATACAGTCATCAGGAGATTGCCGGTGTTCTGTCAAAGACGCTTAACAAACCAATTCTCTTCGAACAGGCAACAGTACCGGAGTTCCTTAAGCTGTTGGGTATGGAGGGCGATAAGGCAAAACAGGCTCACTTCGAAGCAGTCAGAATAGATCAGCAGGAAGGACTTCTGGCTGGAACCGACAGCATAGGCACTGAGATCATCGGTCAGCCACTCATGACTCTCGAAGGGTTCATACGAGCAAATAAAAGTGCCTTGAGTTAGCTCCTGGGAGAGTGAGGGGTAAAGCTCATGAATGAAGGCTGTCACTCCCAGAAGAAGATTACGCGTCATCCTCTAACGGCAATCCAGTTACAGGAAAGCGTGTCGGCTGCGGTCCACAATCTCTTCAAACCGACTCCACGGACCTTGCATCACGCATTACAACTCCGTTGCCATGAAGTGTCCGACACGATAAGTCCTCATAAACCCGCTTATATTTGATCAATCGGTGACTTTTCAGCACCCTCTTGAACACCCAGGATCGGAGAAAGTCCGTAATATTTGGCCAATACCTCTGCCGCACGTGGGCAGACGTCTCATCAGTCCTGGTATGTCGGCTTATGATGAGCACTTTTACCGCGACGACACCCACTGCTCTGCAAAGGACCGCAGACTTTGCCGGCTCTGCGCCTATCAAGAACCCTGATACCAGCTTAAGCGGGCAACCAGATTACGAATATCGATCCTAATGCCGCGCTCCTTTTGAACACGTACTTCCCGCTGCCTAACAACCCCAACTCTTCGAACTACGCCATCACCCGAAGGGCCAAACGAGCTGACGCGAAGAGTTGATCCGCGTCGATGCAACGCTGACGCAGAGCGATACGATTACCGCGCGCTATGCTCACGATGCGTGGAGCCAGCGGCAGGGAACCCTTCGGGGGTAATTCTGGAATTGCAATATCAGGCAATGCGCTCACCGAGATCGGTATAAACGATCCGCTCCGGGATCGGGACAGAGAACGGCCTTCTCTCCAGGCAAACGCAATATGTAATTCCAGCGACGGAGTTTCGGCTACTGACTGGCCATCAGCCGGTTCAACTTGGGAATGGCGCTTCCGCCTTGGGTTGGACTGGTTCAAGTCTGCGATGGGTGTGCCGCGCGTTGAAAAGCCGGAGCCGAGCGAACCCAGGTCCACGTGCTTCGAGGGATATGATCAACTGCGAGAGCAGGAAGATGATTGCCTAGTAGTCGCCTCTCGCGTATCTGCAAGCGTCGGTGAGTGACTTGGCGAGTTATCACCAACGAAGGCGGCCACTCATGTTTGTGGCGCGCATCCTCATCGCGCCTTGCTCCCGCGCGATGAGGCCCTTGCCGGAAGCCCTGTCTCTACGCTTTCTCGAGCACAAGATGGGTCGCGTATTCCGAAGTCTTGCGTTCGGTTACGGAAAACCCCAACGCATAAAGATCCAGACCATCGAACAGCGGTTCTCCTTGACCGAGAAGAACGGGTACCAATGCGATGTGGAGAGAGTCGATCAGGCCAACTCTTAGGTACCGCCGCACTGTGGCCACGCCGCCGCCGATCTTGATGTCCTTGCCACCGGCAGCCTTCTTCGCAAGGACCAGCGCCTCCTCGAATCCGCCTGTCACAAAGTGGAAGGTGGTTCCCCCTTCCATTACCAGAGGTTCACGCTCGTAATGGGTGAGAACGAAGGTAGGTGCGTGATACGGCGGGTTGTCACCCCACCAGCCCTTCCATGAGCCGTCTTGCCATGGGCCGCGCACCGGACCGAACATGTTGCGACCAAGGATGAAGGCACCGAAGTTCTCCATCGACCGGTGAGCGAACTCATCGTCCACATCACCTGTGGTTCCCCCCTCCCCGCCGTGCATGGAGCAAAAGCTCTTCGTGTGAAAGAACCACTGAAAAAGCTCCGTGCCCCGCTTACCCAGCGGATCATCCAGGGTCTGTTCGATACCAGCGCCGAAACCGTCCAACGAAACACTAAATCCCGCTACTCGAACCTTTGACATTCCAGACCTCTCCCTCAATATGGTTGTGCTGACTCTTTGTAGCTTTGGCGCACCGCCCATAGATCCCAGCAGTGATCTTCATCACTCTCCTCTCCGCCGGTACTTCAGCGCGCGGTGAGCTTGCGCCGCCGCTCCTGGCTTGCCTTCATCATTTCATTCAAGTCGCCCGATGGCCGTATCTCGAATATCGACCCGTACTTCACAGCCGGGTGCTGCGCCATAAGCTGAATGGCATGATTCATGTCTCGGGCCTCAAGCACGAGGATCCCTCCAAGTTGTTCCTTGGTCTCCGTATATGGCCCGTCAGTTGTCGCTACTTTGCCGTTCTTCCAATACAAAGTCAGCGCGGTTTCAGAAGGCTGAAGGGCCTCTCCGCCACCCCAGTGTCCGTTAGCGCGCAAATGGTCGTCGTACTCAAAGCATTCGTCGAACATTGCGTTTCGCTCGTCCTCGGTCATGCCCGCGTGTTTTGCGGGCTCGTAGTATCCCAAACAGATGTATTTCATATGTCTCTCCTTATGTTTGCCAGCAGTGCAACCCATGCACTGGATTGTTCACTCTATAGTCGTCAGGCGGAGGGAAAATCGACAGCAGAGCCAGTTTTTTATTTCAATTCCTCGATCCGCCCCAAAAGAAAACGACGCTCCGGTTCATGCCGGGCGTCCTGCCGAGCCAGGGACAGCGCCTTCTCATACGACGCACGGGCCTCCGAAAACCGTCCCAGCCTGCGGCACAAATCCGCGCGGGCGGAGCGGGCGAGGTGATAACCGGCGAGTTCCTCGCGCGCCAGAAGGTCATCGATGAGACTAAGCCCCTGCTCCGGACCTTCGTACATGGCGATGGCAACTGCGCGGTTGAGTTCCACGACCGGAGATGGCTGAATCCGAATCAGTCGGTCGTAGAGTAGCGTGATCTGGCGCCAGTCCGTGGACACCGCCGAGGAAGCCTCGGCGTGAATTGCCGCGATGGCGGCCTGCAGTGTGTAAGCACCGAAACGGCGTGATCGAAGAGCGTTCTCGGTGAGCGCGATGCCCTCGGCGATCTGATCTCGATTCCACAGGGAGCGATCCTGCTGGTCCAGCAGGATCAGCTCTCCTTCTGCAGAGCTTCGAGCGGCGCGGCGCGATTCCTGCAACAGCATGAGCCCCAACAGGCCCATCACCTCAGGTTCCCGAAGAAGGTCCGCCCCCGGAACATCCAGGAGCAGTCTACCCAGACGGATCGCCTCTCGGCTCAATACAGCTCCTGTTGCTTCCGTTGAATAACCTGCGTTGAAGACCAGGTACACAACCCGAAGTACGGCCCCCAACCTCGCCGATAACTCGAGCAACGCGGGCACCTGGTATGGGATCGCTTTATCGCGGATGATGGCTTTCGCGCGAACGATGCGTTGCGCAAGCGTCGCCGGCGTAACGAGAAATGCCCGAGCAATCTCCTCTGTCGTCAGGCCGCAGACCTCACGCAGCGTGAGCGCAACCTGTCCCTCCGGTGGCAGAGCGGGATGGCAGCAGGTGAAGATGAGACGAAGGCGATCGTCCTCGATCTCCTCTTCCTGAGGCGCTTCGTTAATGCGCGCTTCGAGTCGGAGTGCCAGGTCACTCTGTGCGTCGTCAAAGCGTCTCCGTCGGCGCATTACGTCGATGGCCTTGAATCGGCCAGCCGATATGAGCCAGGGGCGCAGCTTGTCCGGAAGGCCGGTCTGCGGCCACGTCTCCAGGGCGGCAGCGAAAGCCTCGTGCATGGCCTCTTCGGCGAGATCGAGATCGCCGAGCAGGCGCACTAGCGTAGCCAGAATTCTGCCCGATTCCGACCGGTAAAGAGTCTCTATGATTCTACTCAGATCTTCGGGCGCATTCGGCAGCATGCATGTCAAACTAGCAAACGGACAGGCTCGACACAAGCAGTTGGCTGTAACTCCGCCCATCTTCCACTAACGGCTGATTATTGGGCAGCTTTGAACTAGCAAGCCAAAATAGATCCTGGTAAAAGGGCGCAGGGTACTGTCATCCACTTGCAGAGCGTTGAGAGTGGAGAAAGTGGCTAAGTCTGCTGGGCAGAGGTCTGTTCGCGAGATTTCGAACTGGCTAGGCCGTTCCTACGATAACGGCGTTCATCGTCACCAATCCGACTTGGCGTGTCGTTCCTCAATGAGTACATCGCCCTGATATCGTCTATTGATAATTTAGGAGTGCGGTGTTCGCGTCAACAGATGCCGAGGTGGGGTACCAGTCGTTTAGATGTGGAGGATCAAGAGGTTGTTCCGCTTCAGGCCAGATCGGCTGACTGGGGTGTTGAGGTTGAGGCTAGCCTGAGGGCGGTGGAGTTGTAGTCATGGAGCCATGATTGGAGTTCCTGTTCGCGTTTGGTTGAGTTCTGGTAGGAGCGAGCATAGGCCTATTCTCTGGATGAAGCACTCTGCCTTTCCGTTGGTGCGCGGGGTGTAAGGCTGGGTGAAGCGGTGTTTGAGATGAGCCAGGCGCAGGGTTTTGCGGAGCGCCAGTCTTTGTAGCAGGAGCCGTTGTCGGGAAACTCACGGCGGACAGAGATGCCGAAGCGTGAGTAGAAGGCTCTGGCCATATGAAGAACAGGATCGACGAAGTGTGCTTCTGGTCGGGCAGGATAGCGCCGAAGGCGATGAGGGAGTGCCTGGATCTGCCGTATGCGGCAGCAACCTGCATCGTTGGCGGCGATCTGTTCGAGCCTGTCGGTCAGTTCGTCGATCTGCTCTTCGACGGTACTCCACTCATTCCAGAGAATGTCGATCAGGTTACCCATCATCGGCGTCAGCGCGTTGTCTGCGTTCTCAAGGACATCAGCCATCGCGACCTTGAGCTTCGCCGGTTTTTCCGCAAACACCGTGCCGCGTTCCAAGAGGAAGGCTCTTATCTGGTTGATGATTGCCGTACGCTGGGACACAAGCCGGTCACGAATCCGGTGTGTCTCCTGGAGGCGAGACAGAACGCAGAAGTAATTCAGGCAAGCTCACGCGACGCTTGCGACATGGCGGAAAGCTCGTCCACGTGCAAAGTGTGCCAAATAATTACCAAACGACAGCGATACTGTAAACAGAGACATTTGGTCTGATCATCAGGCGAGTGAAAGTTGACGTTGGTCTGTCATTCTGACTAATATCCGTGCTTGCGGAATCAGTAGCTGAAATTGCGTCTCTTAGAATTCGCGGCTGTCGCTCACGTGTTCTGTGGTATTCATCGACATTTCACAATTGACCTGAATGGGGATCTATGAAATCTGCCAGCAATTTTACCCGTCGGCAACTTATCAGAACAGGCGCTCTGGTCGCGCTGGCCGGAACAACCGGCAAAATAATCGCAGCCAGCAGCTCTCAAGGAGTCTCTCTTGTCCTGATGACTTCCGATCCGATAGCGGCAACACCAGAGGTTCTGTGGGCGGCAAAGGAACTAGAGCAGTCCCTCACCGAGCGCGGCGTTGCCGTCCTGCGTTGCGAACGAATTGAGCAGGCGAAAGCGAACGATCTCTGCATCGTCGCATCCGGTTCCCAATCTCCCCTCGCCATTCGGGTCCTGAAGGCCTCCCGAATCGATGTGCCCTCGGTGCCGGAAGCCCTCGGAATTATCGGAGGCCACATTGAAAAGCGGAAAATTACCTTGGTCTGTGGCTACGACGCCCGTGGGCTGACGTACGCTCTCCTCGATCTCACAGACCGTATTCAGAACGCAGCGCACCCAATCGAAACGCTGGAAAATATTGAGACAATCGCTGAACGTCCCGCGAATCAAGTTCGCAGTATGACGCGGCTGTTCACCAGCGATGTCGAGGACAAGCCCTGGTACAACGATCGTGAGATGTGGCCGCGCTATCTTAGTATGCTCGCGACTCAGCGCTTCAACCGGTTCAATCTGGCTTTTGGCATCGGATATGACTTTATCCGACACGTAACAGATGCCTATTTCCTGTTTACGTATCCTTTCCTTCTTTCAGTGCCTGGCTATAACGTCCGCGTGCCTCAATTGCCAGATGCAGAGCGTGATCACAATCTTGAGATGCTTCGCTACATCAGCGAGCAGACTGTCGCGCGCGGCATGGAGTTCCACATCGGCCTGTGGATGCACGGTTACGAGTGGATCGACAGCCCCAACCCGAACTACACGATTGAAGGCATTACCAAAGAAAATCATGCTGTCTACTGCAGGGACGCCGTGCGCATGTTGCTGAAGGCCTGCCCTGCCATCAGCGGTGTCACTTTCCGCATTCACGGCGAAAGCGGCGTGAGCGAAGGCAGCTACGGTTTCTGGAAGACGGTCTTCGATGGTGTCGCGACCTGTGGCCGCAAAGTCAGCCTGGACATGCACACAAAGGGCATGGACCAAACCATGGCCGACACGGCGCTGGGCACAAAACAGCCTGTCAGCATGTCTCCCAAGTTCTGGGGCGAGCATCTTGGGATGACCTATCACCAGGCGGATATCCGCAAGATGGAACAGCCGAAGCCCGGGAATGAAAATAAGACCGGCCTGATGAAGCTGAGCTCCGGCACACGAAGTTTCCTGCGATACGGATTTGGCGATCTTTTACGTGAGGATCGACAATGGACCATCGTCTATCGCATCTGGCCCGGCACCCAGCGCTTGCTGCTCTGGGGCGATCCCGTCGCTGCTGCCGCCTACTCCCGCGTCGTCAGCTTTTGTGGCAGCAATGGAGTCGAAATTTGCGAGCCCCTCTCCTTCAAGGGCAGGCGCGGTTCAGGCATAGCGGGCAATCGCACCGCCTATGCCGATAAAACGCTGGTGCCCCGCTGGGATTGGCAGAAATATGCCTATGGGACGCGCGTCTGGGGCCGGCTTCTCTATAATCCGGACGCCGAACCGGACACCTGGCAGCGCTCTCTGAGCCATCAATTCGGTGACAGCTCTATAAATGTCGAGACAGCGCTCGCCAACGCTAGCCGCATTCTTCCCATTGTCACCACTGCCTACGCACCTTCGGCGGGCAACAACAGCTATTGGCCGGAGATCTATTTCAACGAGTCCTATGTCGATGCAGAGCATCCCGGTCCATACAAAGACAGCCCTGTACCGACAGTCTTCTCCACCGCAAGTACATTCGACCCGCAGCTCTTCTCGCGCATGACCGAGTTCGCCGACGAACTGCTTGACGGCAAACCCAGCGGCAAATATTCCCCCATCGAAGTCTCCCAGTGGATCGAAGATTACGCGGCCGCTGCCACAAAACACTTGGACTTGGCGAACGGCAAACTCAGCAAAAACGGCTCGCCGGAATACCGCCGCTTGGCAATCGACATCACCATTCAGGCCGGACTGGGGCAATTCTTCGGGACAAGATTCCGCAGCGGTGTGCTCTTCGCCATTTATCAGAAGACTAACGACCGCACCGCTCTCGAGAATTCCCTTAGTCTCTACCGTAAATCGCGCGCGATCTGGGCTCAGTTTGCTGATCTCGCAAAAGGTGTCTATTTGCCGGACATCACAGTCGGCGAACAGCCACAGCAGCGCGGCCACTGGCTTGATCGTCTGCCCGCAATGGACCGCGACATCGCGGCAGTGGCACTGAAGCTCGAAGCAACGCCTGCAGGGACACCACATCCCAATGTCAGTGCTGCGATCCAGGAGGTGCTCGGACGTCCACACAGAGCCGCGTCGTCAGCTAGCCATGATGCCCCTGCAACATTTCAGCCAGGCAAGCCACTGAAGCTTGTGTTGACCCTGTCGGACCAGGCTGAGGCTGTCCGTCTCTACTATCGCCATGTAGATCAGGCTGAACGATACAGTACGGCGCCAATGGAAGCCCGTCAGCATCGTTACAACGCAGAGATTCCGGGAGCATACACAGCCTCCGAATATCCTCTCGAGTATTACTTCGAGATAACGCACAACGCGAAGAGTGTCGTTCTCTACCCCGGCCTCTCCGAGACCCTCACCAAACAGCCATACTTTGTTGTGCGCCGTGCTTGATTCACTAAAAATAATCATCACAGAGGATGAGCAAGTAAAAATAAGAACCGTCGTGACCTGTGCGCAGCACTCTCAGCTTTTGCCGCCCTCAACAGCCTTCCACTTCCGGCGCAGACCTCCAGAGGGGTGTGCCGGAACCGCTACTGACGCATTCCAAAGGCTATTCCCTCGATGCGCTGCCAGTGACGCACCAGCTAGGCGGAGCAGAGATGCGGGTAATCATACATGGCGTACTCTCTACCGGAGAGGCCGAAGACATAGACGAGACCATTCTGCCGCCAGGACAGATGCCGCATCCACCCTACCAGCACATTCACTCCGAATTTTCGCTGATATGCGACGGTACGCTTGAGTTCTACCAGGCAGGAAGCTGCACTAAATAGGACAACAATCTCGATAGACATCGGGGAAGAAAATTTCGTTCCATATGACCGACCGTCGCCAAGGCTAGTAATTTGGACGCGTTGCTCACCAGCGAGACTCCGAACAGACCAGCAGATCTCCGCGCATCTGCGATGCTCTTCCTCTGTTCGATTTACGGCTTGAGAAGCTTGGAAGTGGTCAAGCTGAGATCGGATGACTTTGACTTCAAGCCGCATCTCACAACCAAGCCTAAATGAAATGGTCTGGGATTGTAGCTGTCTCGAAATATCGTCCAAAAGCACAGATGAGCTATTCAGTACCGCAGTTCCCGGGCCAAGGGCGAAGTGGGACGATGTTCATGGTTTCTTTACCTGTCAAGCAGATGGACGAAGCCTCGTCAGATTCAGGCACGCTCCAGCCAAAAATTGCGGATCGTAGTTAACGGGATCGTACTCGACAAAGCCGATCGGCGCCCAGCGCATGGGTCGGTCGCACCAAATCTACCTGCGGTGCATCGAGGCGAGGTGCACCGCAGGTAGATTTGATGCGCGCCCCGAAG
>Ga0105238_10008232_pt1 | contig 10431 bp, 11 predicted proteins | sample KBSC34metaG_FD_81526 | JGI IMG/M metagenome (GOLD analysis project Ga0105238, IMG submission 81526) | Corn rhizosphere microbial communities from Kellogg Biological Station, Michigan, USA - KBS C3-4 metaG | ecosystem: Host-associated > Plants > Roots > Rhizosphere > Soil | place: Michigan, USA...
GAAGGTGACGGGGCTGATCAAGCTCCAGATCCAGGCCGGTGCGGCCAACCCCGCTCCGCCGATCGGACCGGCTCTCGGTCAGCACGGCGTGAACATCATGGAGTTCTGCAAGGCGTACAACGCCGCGACCGAGTCGCAGCGCGGCAACGTCATCCCGGTGGAGATCACCGTCTACGAGGACCGTTCGTTCACGTTCATCCTCAAGACCCCGCCGGCCGCCGAGCTCATCAAGAAGGCCGCCGGTGTGCAGAAGGGGTCGTCGACCCCGCACACCGTGAAGGTGGCCAAGCTCACGCGCGACCAGGTGCGCGCGATCGCCGAGCAGAAGCAGGTGGACCTCAACGCCAACGACCTCGAGGCCGCCATCAAGATCATCGCCGGCACCGCCCGGTCGATGGGGATCACGGTGGAGGCGTAATCATGGCTCAGAAGTCAAAGGCATACCGCGCCGCCGCCGAGAAGATCGAGCCCGGCAAGTTCTACGAGCCCACCGAGGCCGTCAGTGTCGTCCGTGAGACCGGATCCAAGAAGTTCGACGCGACCGTCGAGGTCGCACTGAAGCTCGGCGTCGACTCGCGCAAGGCCGACCAGATGGTGCGCGGCACCGTCATCCTGCCGCACGGCACGGGCAAGACCGCCCGCGTCATCGTGTTCGCCACCGGCCCCGCGGCCGAGGCGGCCATCGCGGCGGGTGCCGACGAGGTCGGCGGTGCCGAGCTCATCGAGAAGGTCGCCGGCGGCTACACCGCGTTCGACGCGGCCGTCTCGACCCCCGAGCTCATGGGCCAGGTCGGTCGACTCGGCAAGGTGCTCGGCCCCCGTGGCCTCATGCCGAACCCCAAGACCGGAACGGTCACGCCCGACACGGGCAAGGCCGTCTCGGACATCAAGGGCGGCAAGATCGAGTTCCGCGTCGACAAGCACAACAACGTGCACTTCGTCATCGGCAAGGCCGGCTTCACCAAGGAGCAGCTCGACGAGAACTTCCGCGCCGCTCTCGACGAGATCCAGCGCGCCAAGCCGAGCTCGTCGAAGGGCCGCTACATCCAGAAGGGCACGCTGTCGACCACCTTCGGTCCCGGCGTCCCGCTCGACGTGGCCGCACTGTAGCAATTCTGGCCTGCGACACTGTCGTTATGGCATCTGAGAGGGGTTCCGCCGAGGCGGGGCCCCTCTCTGCGTATCTGAGCGAACTCGAGGCTCCTGTCGCGGCGGCCTTCGAGGTCATCGTCGCGCGAGCTGCGGCGCTCGCGCCGGGCGTCGAGCAGGGGCGCACCTACGGGATGCCCGGGCTGATCTACCGAGGTCGTCCGCTGCTCAGCCTGCGTCAGACGCACGAGCACTTGGGCTACTACCCCTTCAGCGCGGCCGTTGTCGAGGCGGTGGCGGCCAAACTCGTGGGCTATTCGCTCTCGAAAGGCACGGTGCGGTTCTCGCTCGAGCATCCATTGCCGACGGATGTCGTCGACCGCATGATCGAAGCGCGTCGAGACGAGATCGACGCGGCTAGCCCTCGCTGACGCGCAGCACGATCTTGCCGCGGGTGTGCCCGTGCTCGATCTGCTGATGGGCCTCGGCGGCATCCGCGAGCTCGAGCACCTGGTCGACGTGCACGTGCACATCGCCCGAGTCGAGCAGTCGCGAGATGATCGCCAGGGTCGAGCCGTCCGGCGCGACTTGGTATCCGGTGGCGCGGACGCCGGCCGCCTTCGCCTCCTCGGCCATGGTCGGCCAACTGCCGCTCGGGCCGTTGACGATGACTCCGCCGGGTCGGAGCACACGAAGCGAGCGGGTCGCGGTGTCGTCCTTCACGTTGCCGATCAGGTCGATGACCGCGTCGACGTCGTGCACCGCATCTTCGAACCGGGTCGTCGAGTAGTCGACGACCTCCGAGGCGCCGAGCTCACGCAGCCAGCTGGTGTTGTGCGCCGATCCGGTCGCGATCACGTGGGCTCCGAAGTAGGCGGCGAATTGCACCGCGAAATGACCGACGCCGCCCGCGCCGGCATGGATCAGCATCCGTTGACCTTCGTGGGCCTTGGCCGTCTCGACGACCATGCCCCAGGCGGTCAGCGCTGCGATCGGAACCCCCGCCGCCTCGACGTGCGACAGCTTGGCGGGTTTCGGGATGACGCTGAGGCTCGGCGCGCTCACATACTCCGCGTAGGCACCGCTGAAGCGCGGCACGGGCACGATGCCGTACACCTCGGTGCCGGGTTGGAGCGGATGGGCCGCGTACGGCGCCTCGACGACGACGCCGCTGAAGTCGTTGCCCAGCACCGCGGGGAAGTTCGCGATGGCGGCGAACGGGCCCTTGCCTGCGCGGGTCTTGGCGTCGATCGGATTCACTCCGGCGGCGACGACGCGCACCAGAACTTCGGAGCTGATGCGCGCGGGTCGATCCACGTCGGCCATCGACAGCACCTCGGGGCCACCGGCGCCCGACATCGTCATGGCACGCATCGTGGTCATCGTCAGCCTCCCCGCTTCCGTACCAGTAAACGACCGGAATGATTCGCCGGTGTTACGGCTGGATCACCGTGGTGCAAACCTTCAGCCGCTAACATTCGAGCGGAGCGCGGGTGCGCTCGAGAGGGGATCGTCGTGCGCGTTCTGTTCATCGTCATCCGGATCGCGGCCGCCATCGTCGGCGTTGCCGCGATGGTCGGTCAGCTGATCACGACCTACAACTTCTGGACGGCGCTCGGGATCCAGAATCGCAGCGCGCTGTTCGTGAACTTCTTCAGCTTCTTCACCATCGACTCGAACGTGGCGGCCGTCGTGGTCTTCGCGATCGGCGCCGTCCTGCTGATCCGCAACCAGAGCGACCCGCGCTGGTTCGCGTTGCTGAGAGCGTGCGCGGTCACCTATATGACGGTGACCTTCGTGGTCTACAACCTGCTTCTGCGCGGGATCGCGTTGCCGCAGGGCACGACGCTCGCCTGGTCGAACGAGGTGCTGCACGTGGTCGCACCGCTGCTGCTCGTGCTCGACTGGTTCTTCGCGCCCGGCCGACTCCGGCTCGAATGGAAGGACCTGCGCGTCATCGTGGCGTTCCCGATCGTCTGGGTGATCTACACGCTCATCCGCGGTCCGCTGGCCTACAACGAGACGGCGCACAAGCCCACCTGGTACCCGTACCCGTTCCTCGATCCCTCCCTCTCGCCCGAGGGGTACTGGTCGGTGCTGTTCTACGTGATCCTGATCGCGGGAGCGATCCTCGGCACAGGAGCCGGGGTCATCTGGGTCTCACGCCGCCGCGAGCGCTGGCCGCTGCCCGCGGTGGCGGCCTGAGCGGCGGGCATCCGGCCCGGGACCGTCTGACATGATCGACCGCGCCATCGCCGTCGTCGGCACCCTGTGCCTGGCTGCCGCGCTCGTGATCCTGTGGGTCGCTCGGCTGAGCATCCCGTACGACGTCTACGTCAGCGAACTGGGGGCGGTCGGCATGCCGACGGCACGGGCCTTCCAGATCATGCTGCTGCTCATCGGGGGCGGCGGCGTGCTGATCGCCATCGCCGGGCGCCGCATCCGCTCGAGAGCGCGCGTCTTGCGATGGTGGCGGCCGTCGATCTCGCTCGCCGTGGCGAGCGGCTTCTTCCTCGTCGACTCGCAGGTGACCTGCACGGCGGGATGCCCGCTCCCGTTCGGCGCGACCTTCACCCTGCAGGACTTCGTGCACACCCTCTCGGCCGTCCTGGCGTTCGCGGCCGCGAGTTGGACGATCCTCCAGTGCGCCTTCGCGGTCGGGCATCCCGCGCTCGCGCGGTTCTCGCTGATCGCCGCGATCGCGGTCGCGGCGATCTCGGCGGCGGGCGGACTGATGTCGGTGTTCCATTTCGAGGTGGTGCTCGGCAGCCGCTTCGAGCTGGTGGCCACGACGATCGGCCTGGCGTGGGTGGTGGTGTTCGGAGCGTCGCTCGTTGCCGGCTCAGCGGCGCATGGCATCCAGAAGCTGGTCGGCCAAGCCGATCAGCCGGTGGATCTCGTTGTCGTCCCGGTCGACCCAGCGGCACTCGGGCTCCGCACCGACCGGCACGAAGGCGTCGTGCTGCTCCCAGACGACGAGGGTGCGGTCGGCGCCTAGCACGTACTGCTGCCACCACACCTGCCGCAGATAGTGGCGCGGGATGCTGCGCCACGCCGCGTTCGTGGTCTTGATCTCGCACAGCTCGAGCCGGGAGTTGTTGTTGGACAGAGTGCGCTCGCGCAGGCCGTCCGGCGTCGCCAGGTGCTCAGGACGGCCGTCGGCGTGGAACAGGGCGCTGCTCGGCTGCATCCCGTACACCCGGCGCGCCCAGTGCGCGATCTCGGGTTCGCGCAGTCGCCCGTGCGCGGTGAAGGCGTTGCCGCCGAATCCGGTGCCGAGCAGCTTCTCGATGGCGAGAGCGCGCAGGGCCTTCGGGCCCGAGAGTCGGGCAACATCGGTCGCGGTCACGCCCCGTGCGCGGGCCTTCAGCCAGGCCATCCGGTCGGTCGCGTCGGCGACGACCCGGTCGGTGTAGCGGGTCGGCGGGGCGTCCCAGAGCGGAAGGGTGGGCTGCACGACGGTCACGGCACCATTGTGCGGCCACCCGGTGTCGTCGCCGTCGTGGCCGACCGTGTCCTGTCGAAATCCGCCCAGAAGGGCCGACCCCCGGAGTGGGGCAGACCGACCCCCCGAACGAGTGTCCGCACTGAGGGGGACATCGTCGTAGCGTTTCATCCGGGGGACAAACCGGTCCCCCTTTCAACTGACAGTCAAGTCGGCCGAATGGGCCGGGCGCACATCGTGGGGGGTCGAGATGTATCAGGTGGTTCCGACGATCATCGTTTTCGGGCTGGCAGCCATGTTCGTTCTGGTCGGCCTGGTGGTGGGTGGACAGGCGCGCAACCGCGCGCCGCGTCACTCGCACCGTCACTGAGTCAGCCCCGTCTGTCTCCGGGCGCGCGTTGATGCGCCTCACAGGCCGCTCATAGCAAGCAGGCGCTTCATAGAGGCGTGACATCTCCGCACGCTGCGACGCCCGCCAAGCTCACCCGCGTCGACGGTTCGCCCGTGCGCGCGCTCGTGGTCGACGACGAGGTCTCGCTCGGCGACCTCCTCCAGATGGCGCTGCGCTACGAGGGATGGGACGTTCGCACCGCGACAGCCGGCCAACAGGCCCTGTCGCTGGCCCGGCAGTTCAAGCCCGACGTCATCGTGCTCGACGTCATGCTGCCCGACCTCGACGGGCTCGAGGTGCTGCACCGCATGCGCGCGGACGGCCTCGACATCCCCGTGCTGTTCCTCACCGCGAAGGACTCGGTCGATGATCGGATCTCGGGCCTCACCGCGGGCGGCGACGATTACGTCACGAAGCCCTTCAGCCTCGAAGAGGTGGTCGCGCGGCTGCGCGGACTCATCCGCCGCTCCTCGCGCATCGTGAGCGACTCGGTGGATCCCGAGCTGCGGGTCGGCGACCTGCTGCTCAACGAGGAGAGCTACGAGGTCTCGCGGGCCGGCGTTCCGATCGAGCTGACGGCCACCGAGTTCGAGCTGCTGCGCTACCTCATGCGCAATCCGCGGCGCGTGCTGAGCAAGACGCAGATCCTCGATCGGGTGTGGAGCTACGACTTCGGCGGCCGATCGAGCATCGTCGAGATCTACATCTCGTACCTGCGGAAGAAGATCGACGCGGACGCCGCGCCGATGATCCACACCGTGCGCGGCGTCGGCTACCTGATCAAGCCCGCGAGCTGACACAGCGACACAGCGCCGCAGCGCCGGCGGCGGTTAACGTTGAGTCATGACGATCGCGGTGACCGGAGGAAGCGGCAAGCTCGGCAGGGGTGTCATCGCCTGGCTGCAGGATGCCGGCTATGACGTGGTGAATCTCGATCGCGCGCCGGCGCCGGGGGGCCCCGCCCGTCCGACGGGGTTCATCGAGATCGACCTGACCGACGCCGGGCAGGTCATCGACGCGCTGAGCGGGGTGGAGGAGCGTTTCGAGAAGCTGGATGCCGTCATCCACCTCGCCGCCGTGCCCGCGCCGGGCCTGCTCAGCAACGTGGCCACCTTCCACAACAACATGCTCTCGTCGTTCAACGTGTTCGAGGCGTGCCGCAAGGCGGGCGTCAAGCGGATCATCCACGCGTCGAGCGAGACCGTGCTCGGCCTGCCGTTCGACGTGCCGCCGCCCTACATCCCGGTCAACGAGGAGTACCCGGCGGTGCCCAACTCGACGTACTCGTTGGTGAAGCATCTCGAAGAGACGATGGCGGAGCAGCTGTGCCGCTGGGATCCCGAGCTGAGCGTCACGGGTCTGCGCTTCTCGAACGTGATGGATGGCAGCGAGTACGCCGACTTCCCGGCGTTCGACGCCGATCCGCTGCTGCGCAAGTGGAACCTGTGGGCCTACATCGACGTTCGGGATGCCGGTCAGGCAGTGCAGAAGGCGCTCGAAACCCGCGGCCCCGGTTACGAGACCTTCATCATCGCCAACGCAGACACCGTGATGTCGCGCTCCAGCGCGTCGCTCGCGGCCGAGGTGTTCCCGGGGGTGAGCATCACCAAAGAGCTGGGCGAGCACGAGACCATGCTGTCGATCGACAAGGCCCGTCGGATGCTCGGGTACGAGCCGCAGTTCGGGTGGCGGCAGTAGGTCCCAGCGGGTTCCGACATCCCTCATAGGCGATCCATAGCGCCGGGGCGAGAGGATTGGGGCGTGCCCTCTGTTGTCCGTCCTGCGCGCTGGTCGCTTCAGCGGCGTCTTGTGGTGGGCATCGTGGCGCTTCTCGCGGTCGTGAGCGTGGTGGTCGGGGGAGCCAGCGCTTTGGTGCTGCGGCAGAACCTCCTGAACCGACTGGACGGTCAGGTGACACAGACGCTGAACCTGGCGACAGGCAACGGAGACGGCCAGGGCGCAGGCGGGCCCCCGGAGCGCGATGGGCCCCGCCGCATCGGCGGGCTGCTGCTGTATTCGCTCGCCGGCACGACCTTCGTGGCGGCGGTCTCCGAGAACGGCACGGCCCTCACGCCGACCGCCGCGCAGGTCACGCAGCTGCTGTCGCTGTCGCCGACGACCGCTCCGCAGACGGTCGAACTCGGCGGAACCCTGGGCTCCTATCGGGTGGCGGTCGGCCTCCGGCCGGATGGGGCGAAGGTCGTCGTGGGTCAGTCGATGAGCGAAGTCGACACGACCACGAACAACCTCCTGCTGATCTTCGGGTTGATCACCCTCGCCGCCCTGATCGCGGCCGCGATCGCCGGCACCATCGTGGTGCGGATCGCCCTGCGTCCGCTCGGACGGGTCGTCGCCACCGCGAGCCGCGTCTCGGAACTCGAGTTGGCCAAAGGCGAGGTCGCCCTGGCCGAACGGGTTCCGGAGGCCGACACCGACGCGCACACCGAGGTCGGCCAGGTGGGTGCGGCCCTCAATCGCCTGCTGGGGCACGTCGAAGGCGCGCTCGTCGCACGTCAGGCGAGCGAGGACAAGGTGCGTCAGTTCGTCGCCGATGCCAGCCACGAGTTGCGCACGCCGCTCGCGTCGATCCGCGGGTACTCGGAGCTGACCAGGCGGGGCGACTACACCCTTCCCGATGACGTGGTGCGTTCGCTGGCTCGGATCGAATCCGAGTCGATCAGGATGACCTCGCTCGTCGAAGACCTGCTGCTGCTGGCGCGCCTGGATGCGGGCCGCGAGCTCGTGCTCGGCGAGGTCGATCTGGTGCCGCTGGTGGTGGATGCCGTGAGCGACGCGCACGCGGCCTCCCCCGACCACGACTGGCAGTTGCAGACCCCCGACGACCCGGTGATCGTGGCCGGCGATGGCGGACGGCTTCAGCAGGTCATCGCAAACCTGCTCGCGAACGCCCGGGCTCACACTCCCGCTGGCACGCACGTCATGACCACCCTGGCGGTGGAGGGGCCCGATGCCTTCATCACGGTGCACGACGACGGACCGGGCATCTCGCCCGGCCTGCTGCCGGTGCTGTTCGAGCGGTTCGCGCGCGGAGACGGATCCCGCTCCCGAGCGACGGGCAGCACGGGACTCAGCCTGGCCATCGTGTCCGCGGTGGTCGAGGCGCACGACGGCTCGGTGAGCGTCCGCAGCGAGCCGGGCGACACCCGGTTCGTCGTGCGCATTCCGCTGCGCCTGCCGTCTCTCGCGCCGATCGAGTGATTGGATGGGCAGCGCCCCCTGATTCCACCACCCTGATTCCCACCCGAGAGTCGATTCGCGAATGGCCGATTCCTCCGCTCCCCGTCCCGGTGCGCGACGGCGCGCGCTGGGCGCGCTCGCCGGAGTGATCGGGATGCTGTTCGGGGTGGCGGGTCTGGCCGTGGGGGCCGCGCCGACGGCATCCGCCAGCCTGGGATCCGTCCCGGCCGAGGTCACGGCCTACGTGACCAGTGGCGCGATGGTCGCGCGACTCAACGACGTCTACGGACCGAACGCCTCGGGCACGGCTGGCATCACGTTCGACGACACCACCAAGCCCGGTCCGATCAGCCGGGTCTATGAGTGGACGGCCGATCGGCTGGCCAACCGACCGACCGATCACCCGGTCCAGCTCACCAACAACTGGGTCGTTCCGATCACCATCGGGGGCGCGTCGGTGGGCCTCGCCACGATCTGGATCAACCCTCAGACGGTGGCGGCCGAACTCGCCGAGTTCACCCCCTCGGCGGAGCTCGGCACCGCGCTGACCACGGTGCCGGCGACGGCGGCTCTGGTGCGCGATCCGGCGACCGGAGCATGGCTGGCGTTGGCGGACGGCACAGTCACCCCCCTGATCGCGGGGAAGTCAGGGCTGACCGGTCCCGTTCCGGTGGACTCGCTGAAGCTCGCGCCCGCGAGCCCGGCACCGACGGCGACGACAGAGCCGAACACCGGCCTCGCCCTGGCGATCGGCATCGTCGGCCTGATCGTGATCATCATCGTGGTCGCCCTCCTGCTGCCGCGCCGACGGCGCGGGAACACGAGCTCGCCTGCGGATGAGGCGGTCGCGCCGACCCATCCCGCGACGGCCGAGCCCGCGACGACCGTCGAGCCGACGCCCGCGCCCAGCACGCCCGCGCCCAGCGAGCCCGCCACCAAGCCCGCGACCGCGAGAACCTCGGCGTCGAAGCCGGCCGGTCCGCGCCCGGGCGGACGCACGCCCACCACCTCCGCCGCGGCCAAGCCCGCGTCGTCGAAGCCGCCGGTGTCTCGACCGGCGACGCCGAAGGCATCCAAGCCCCCGGCTCCGAAGCAGCCGCCGCGCCCGCGCACACCCAAGCCGCCGGCCGATCCGAGCGACGGCCCGACAGCCTGAGCCGGTTTGCGGGGATCGGAAACGTCCCGTACTCTTGTCGAGGCCGAAGACCGCTGGTGTCCGCCGTGTTCGCGAAGAATTTGTTCCTCGCGGCGCAGCAGAGCAAATCCCGCGCAGGTGTGTGAAGCAGTTCCTGATTCGTTCAGGTATTCAGCTCCGTGCGCTCTGCGCCGGAGCTTTTGTGGTTAACACGCTGTCGGCGGCCGCATCCATGAATACCAACCAGGAAAGAGCGCCATGGCGAACAAGGAAGCCACGGTCGCCGAGCTGACGGATTTGTTCCGCAACTCGAACGCGGTCGTGCTCACCGAGTACCGCGGCCTCACGGTGGCGCAGCTCAAGCAGCTGCGCAGCAACATCCGTGAGCACGCGAGCTATGCCGTGGTGAAGAACACGCTGACCAAGATCGCGGCGAACGGGGCGGGTATCACCGCGTTCGACGACGATCTTGCCGGCCCGTCGGCTATCGCCTTCGTTCACGGGGACACCGTGACGGTTGCGAAGGCGCTGCGTGACTTCTCCAAGGCCAACCCTCTGCTCGTGGTGAAGGGCGCCTATTTCGATGGCGCGCCCCTGACTGCTGCAGAGGTGGGCAAGCTCGCCGACCTGGAGAGCCGCGAAGTACTGCTGGCCAAGCTGGCCGGCCTCTTCAAGGCTCCCCTGTTCGGAGCTGCCTACCTGTTCAATGCGCCGCTGTCGCAGGCCGTTCGCACGGTCGACGCGCTGCGCGCGAAGCAGGAATCCGCGAGCTGATCGCTCGACCGAGCGATCTCACCAACCACCACAACATCAAGCATCTAGGAGTAAGACATGGCCAAGCTCAGCACTGACGAGCTGCTCAACGCATTCAAGGAGCTGTCGCTCATCGAGCTCAGCGACTTCGTCAAGAAGTTCGAGGAGACCTTCGAGGTCACCGCCGCCGCGCCGGTCGCCGTCGCGGCCGCCGCCCCGGCAGCGGGTGGCGCCGGTGGCGCTGCCGAAGAGGTCGAGGAGAAGGACTCGTTCGACGTCGTCATCGAGTCGGCGGGTGACAAGAAGATCCAGGTCATCAAGGAGGTGCGCACCCTCACCAGCCTCGGCCTCGGCGAGGCGAAGGCGCTCGTCGACGGCGCGCCGTCGACGGTGCTCGAGGGCGCCAACAAGGAGACCGCC
>Ga0105238_10008234_pt1 | contig 10430 bp, 9 predicted proteins | sample KBSC34metaG_FD_81526 | JGI IMG/M metagenome (GOLD analysis project Ga0105238, IMG submission 81526) | Corn rhizosphere microbial communities from Kellogg Biological Station, Michigan, USA - KBS C3-4 metaG | ecosystem: Host-associated > Plants > Roots > Rhizosphere > Soil | place: Michigan, USA...
CAGTGCCTCCAACATCCCGACACCGTCGCGAATAGGCACACGTTCCCGGAGCATGTTCTGGATCACTCGCTGGATCGTGCTTAGAGGAAGCAATTTCGGGACCAAATCCTCGACGACCTTGGGGTTTTCCTGCGCCACGCGGTCGCAGAACACCTTGGCGTCCTGCCGCGTGAACAATTCGTGCGCATGCCGCCGCACCAACTCGGTCAAATGCGTTCCGATGACGCTGACCGCGTCGACCACGGTGTAACCGCTGCTGCGCGCGCGATCCACTTGATCCTGACGAATCCAAATCGCCGGCAGGCCAAACGCCGGATCGACGGTCGGTTTCCCTTGCAGCGTAGGATCGGGATTTCCGCTCGGAATGGCCAATTCATGGCCTTGCAGCAGCTCAAAGCGAGCGATCTCGCTGCCGCGCATTTGGATCACGTATTCACGCGACCGCAGTGCCACGTTGTCCTTCACTTTCACGGGCGGCATCAGGTACCCGAGTTGGGTCGCCAGCTGCCGGCGGATGCCGGAAACACGCGTGAGCAAGGGCGAGTCGGCGCCACGTTCCACTAGGTTGACCAGGCCCAAACCGACTTCCACGGAAAGCGGTTCCACCTTGAGCAAGCCTTCCAGATTTTCTTTCGGTTTAGCCGCCGCCACTGTCGAATCCGCGGCGATAGCGGCAGTTTTTTGACGCATTCTCCACGAGACCGTGCCTAATCCGCCCCCCATTAGGAGAAATGGAATGGTCGGCAACCCCGGCAGCAGAGCCAGTGCCACCAGAACCCCACTGGCCAGTAGCAGAGGCTGCGCATTTCCCAGCAGTTGTTTGTGGACCTGGTCACCCAGGCTGTCCTCCGAGCCGGTCCGTGTGACAATCAAGCCGCCTGAAATCGAGATCATCAGTGCCGGAATGACGGTTACCAAGCCGTCGCCGATGGTTAAGACCGTGTAGGTCTCGAGTGCACGGCGGAGTTCCATGCCGTGCTGCAAGACTCCAATCAGGAATCCCGCAATAATATTAATGCCCGTAATAAGGATGCTGGCCACGGCGTCGCGCTGCGTGAATCGCGACGCACCGTCCATGGCTCCGAAGAATTCCGCCTCGGCCGAAAGATGTTTCCGGCGGGCGCGCGCTTCCGTCTCGTCGATGAGCCCCGAATTGAGATCGGCGTCGATCGACATCTGTTTACCAGGCAAGGCGTCCAAAGTGAAACGCGCCGTCACTTCCGAGATACGAACCGCACCATGGTTGATAACGACGTATTGAATCGCAATGAGGACCAGGAAGATCACCGCGCCGATAATATAGTTGCCACCGACCACGAAACTGCCGAACGCCTCGATTACGTGACCCGCCGCAGAAGTTCCCGTATTTCCGTTCAACAAAATGAGTCGCGATGACGATATGTTCAGTGCCAGGCGGAACAGAGTGAGCAACAGAAGGGTAGTGGGGAAAACGCTGAAGTCGACGGGACGACGGATGTAAACCGCCACCATCATGACGATGACAGACAGCATGATGTCGCTGACAATCAGGAAATCGAGCAGCGCGCCCGGCATGGGCATGATGAGCGCGAGTACGATCGCCACTACGGCAATGGGCACACCCATCTCTCCGAAGCCCGCCGAAAGGCGCGCGCCCCACGGATTGGCGATGGTTTTGGTCCCGATTGCTGTTGCGTCCGCCATAAATAACTAACTCGCGAGTGCTGCTAATGCCTTGGTCTTATACAACAAGGTGGTGCGCTTCATCCCCAGAATGTTGGCCGCTTTCGCTTTATTGCCTCCGCATGCGCGCAGCGCTTCCTCCAGCAGTAGCTTCTCTACGCGCGCCGTGACTTCCTCAAAATTGACGCCCGACTCGGGAACACGAATATCCGGCTCCATTGCAGTGACCGTTCGCGGAGACGGAAACTGAAAGTCACCCAGATAAAGCCGGTTCCGGTTTCCAGCCAAGGTGACCGCCATTTCGATGGCATGCTCCAACTGGCGGACGTTGCCCGGCCAGTGATACCCGGTCAAGCGATCGAGAGCGCTGGGAGACAAAACTTTCGGCTCGATCCCCTCCCGCGTACAAACCTTTTCAATGAAATGATCCACCAGCAGCGGAATGTCGCTGATCCGATCGCGCAGCGGTGCCACGTGCACCGGGACCACATTCAAGCGGTACAGCAGATCCTCGCGAAAGGTCTTTTCCTCAGCCGCGGCATGCAAATCCACATTCGAAGCGGCAATCACGCGCGTATCGATGGGAAGCGATTCCGAACTGCCGATTCTTTGAATCTGACGCTCCTGCAAAACACGCAGCAGCTTGGACTGCGCTTCGAGCGGCAATTCTCCAATTTCGTCTAAGAAGATGGTCCCGCGATGAGCCTGTTCGAAATGTCCGGAGCGAAGATTCGTCGCGCCCGTAAAAGCGCCCTTCGCATGTCCGAATAATTCCGCTTCCACCAGGTTCTCCGGAATCGCCGCGCAATTGACCGCAACCATTTCGGATTCCGCCCGCCGGCTCGCCATGTGAATGGCGCGCGCGACCATTTCCTTACCAGTCCCGGTCTCGCCCGTAATCAAGACGGTCGCCTGCCGCGGACCGATCAGACGGATCAGCGCATGCAGATCCCGCATCGGCTGGCTATCGCCGATCAGAAGATTCGCCCAAGGCTCGCGCCGCGCCCCGGCCCGGGGTGCGTCCCGCACCACCGCGCCTAATGCTTCCGGGGTCTGCACCCCAGTTAAGTGGTGGAACATCGCCGGCGGCTGCACCAGCGACTCGTCGAGGATCGATTCCTTGTCGTAGATAACCACCGGCAAGGGGACCGCTGTACGGTGGGCTTGCGCCAACGCCGCCCGGATCACGGAGTCTGCCGTCGGCAATTCGATCAGGACCGCCCGAAAGCGGTCTTCAATCCGGTTCCAGGTGGTGTTCAGGCCGTCCGCGACCACCACTTTCAACTGCGTAATCCGCTCAAATGCTTGCACCACATCCACTTGCGGACTTGAGGTTACCCACAATACTGTCGACACTTTTAGTTTTCTCCCGTAATACCATCTGCACGTTAGTACTGCGCGATAGACCCTAAATCGGCCTAAGGTTGAGAAAACCTTAGGCTTTAGCAAATAGAGCTATACGTTGGCGGATTTTTTGCGATATGTACCCGTGATGGATGACCAGTTCGCACAGCAAGCTCATCGGGACTACATCGAAAACAGAGTCTTCTCCGCGCACCCGGTAGAACGGGTTCAGATGTTGTACGATGTGGCGATTGCCAGCGTAAATACAGCCATCGCGCGCTTCAAAGATGGCGATATCTTCGCCCGCGGACGCGCTGTCACCAAAGCGCATGAGGCTGTCGACGAACTCACCTTGGCGCTGGATCATTCCGTGGGAGCGAACTTCACGCACACGCTGGCCGAATTGTATAGCTACGTCCAGCGGCAGTTAGTGGCCGGCCATTCCCAGAAATCGGAGGAGGCGTTTCACCAGGCCCTGTCGGTCCTCACCACGCTCGCCGATGCCTGGAAGGAAGTGGTGATACGCACCTGCGGAACCGGTTCATCGCATCATGTGGAACCAACCTCGCCAGAACCGGCCGGGACCTCCCAGCCGCATTCGGCCTACGACGGTGTGCCGCAGATGGCGTCTACTTCGTCGCGGGATTGGAGCGGCTAGCCGCATTCGCAGCCGCCGTCGCCGTAGCCTGGTCCAAGCTGTTCGAGATCATTCGCGCTAAGCCAAGGCCTCCATGCGAGGTCAGAGCGCGCGCGAAATACTCGTCAGCCATCTGCATCGCGGAGCCGGCCGTCTGGTCTTCTTCTCCAGCGCCCAGCCACCCGCCGTCCTCTGAATGCGCCGATTTGAGAATCTGGCCCACCAACAGCGATTCAAACTGTACCGCCGCATCTTTGGTCTTTTGCGGACTGTCCGTCTTCTGCGACGGCGCGTTGATGCCCGAGGCGAGTCCAGGGCTTGATAATATTCCAGGGACTAGAGAATCTGCCATGAGAGTCTAGAGGACGTCAATGTCCGCTTCCAGCGCTCCCGCTGCGCGTAAGCTTTGCAGAATCGCGATGACGTCGCGCGGTGTAGACCCAATCGAGCCCAGCGCGCGCACCAGTTCTTCAACCGTTGCGCCCTGCTTGAGCACCAGGCTGCGCGACTTCTCTTCCCTCGCGCCCACCGAGACCTGCGGCACCACCGCCGTCTGCCCCTGCGAAAGAGGAGCTGGCTGCGAAACGGTGTTCACAGTTTGAATTTCCACCGTCAGATTGCCATGCATAATGGCCACCGGCGAGACTCGAACTTCTTTCCCCATGACGATCGTGCCCGTACGCTCATTGATCACCACGCGAGCCGGCCGGTCAGCCTGAACTGTGAGCGCTTCCACCTCGGCGATGAATTCGACGGCCCGGGTGGCGTAATCCGGCGGAATCGTCACGGCGACCAACGCCGAGTTCTCCGGTTTGGCCAGCGGCGGCTTTCCGTCCGCAAATTTGTCGTTGATGGCGGCGCTGATACGGATCGCCGTGGTGAAATCCGGCTGCATGAGCTGCAGCTTCACGCGGCCGTTGGGAGAAACAGACGGACTCACACGCTCGATCGTCGCGCCCCCCGGAACACGCCCCACCGTAGGATGGTTGACGGTCTGCCCGTTGCCCGTCTTTCCGGTAGCGAATCCCCCGGTGACTACCGATCCTTGTGATACCGCATAAACCTGACCGTCAATGCCTTTGAGGCTAGTGAGCAACAGCAGCCCGCCCTGCAGATTTGTCGCATCGCCGATGGCTGCCGCCGTCACGTCAATGTGCATTCCGGGTTGCGCGAACGGCGGAAGCGTGGCCGTCACCATAACGCCCGCGGTGTTTGCGACACGGATGGCGTTGGGATCAACCGCGACACCCATCTGCTGCAAAAGGTTGGCTAAGCTCTGCGCCGGAAATAGCGTCTGGCGATGATCGCCAGTACCATTGAGACCCACCACCAGCCCGTAGCCGATGAGCTGGTTATCGCGCACGCCTTCCAGCGACACCAATTCCTTGAGCCGCGTGCCGTTGGTATTCGGCTCCAGCGCCAGCATCAGAAGAGGAAGAACAAGTGAAATCACTCAGCAAATCTCCTAGAAAGGCAAAAGGCCCAGCAACAGGCGGTAGACGAAATTAGGCCGGCGCACAGCATCCGCGACGACACCCTTACCGTTAACCTGAATTTCCATTTGCGCCAGTCTCGCGGATAGCACCGAGTTGGTGGTGTCCAAATCGATCGGGCGAATCACGCCACGCACTGTAATGGTCTGATTCTCGGAATTGATCCCGACGTTCTTCGTGCCCTCTACTACCAGATTCCCGTTGCGGAGCACATGCGTCACGCGCGCGGAAACCGTGGTTGTCAGGGTAGTGGTCCGGCTGGTTGTGCCTTGTCCATCTAAAGTCGTTTGACCGCCAAGATTGGCAAGGTTCGCCCAAGGCCCGGTGGGTTTCGTGATCCCAGCCAGCGCCGTAATACTATTTTGCGCGCTGGACTTGCGTGAAGTCTGCGTCGCCCCCGTGCTCACGGCCGAAGCGCTCTCCTGCACGATGATGGTGACGATGTCGTCGACGCGCCGGGAACGCTGATCCGCCGCCAGATCCGAGAACCGCGCTGCCGGACTCCACAGTGAGCCTGCAGCGACCGTCTGGCCGTTTGCGACTTCCGGCAGCGACGCCTGCTCAATGTATTTGTCGAGTGCGGACGGCGGCTTCGGCTGGTCTTTCTTGTTGCTCTTGGGCGCCGCGTAGGCAACAGCCGCCCACAATAGCATGCCGGCCATCACAAACTTTCTCATTGCACCGAATCCCCCACGATGACTTGATCTTTCCCGGCAACCCGCGCGCGAAAATCTTTCCCACTCGAAAGATTGCGCACCAGGATGGTCGATCCCTTGAAGCCGTCGGATTGCGCCTTTCCCTTCACCACGAGGCGCGCAGCCCCGGCGATGACCTCCACGTCTACCAGCGATCCCTTGGCCACGTCTGGCAAGGAAGCAAGCTGATTCTTGCGAATCGGCAGGTAAGCGCGCAGCATACTCTTGGGAACATAGCCGATCACTTCATCCAGATTGCGTGCCGTGGCTTCATCCAGTAGAAAATCTTCGCAGGTTTCCAGGCGAACTTGATTCTTCTGGATGGGCTTCCCACTAGGAATATTCGCCGTCGCCACTACCCGTGTCATGTTCGCGATAATACGAACCCGCGCCCACACCGGAAAATCGGCATCAGCGTGGTGCACGTATCCACGCCACAATATCTCGGGCTGGCTTCCGGAGGGCTGTTGCATTCCCGTGCGTGGAAAAATCAGCTTGCCGAACGGTGCCGGGTGTTGGCTCGAAGCAGAAATCTCAATGCGGGCGGTTGCGATGCCGGGGACATCCTCCAACGTCTTGCGAATGGCTGTCCGGATGTCTTCAGACTGTGGAATGAAGGTCTGCAGCGCAAAGCACACGTCCGGAAGATCGAGGATTTCGACGCCCTGATTCTTAGCAATCCGCTGCAGGTCCGCTCCCCGAAAAATTCGCGGCGCGCCGGTGCTCGACACGTAGCCCAGATGGAAATCGCCCGCCACCGCCGCAAAGCCCGGCACCACCGCCGTGACATCGCGAGCCAGAATCATTTCGTTCTGTACCGCATGACATCCAGGCGGCGCCGACAGCGCCAATAAGAAGGGGAACGCCATAATCATCGGGTGACGTTGTTCATCATTTGGTACATTTCGTCGGCGGCCTTGATCACCTTGGAATTGGCTTCATAGGCCCGCTGGCTGACGATCAGATTGACGAATTCGTCCACCACGCTCACGTTGGATTGTTCCGTGTATCCCTGTAACAGGGTTCCCAAACCTTCTTGGCCGCCCGGGTTCCCGACAATGGGATCGCCCGACGCATTAGTCGGCTGATACAAGTTTTGCCCCAGGCTGTTCATGCCCGCCGGATTGATGAACTCAGCCAGCTGAATCTGGCCTGCCGTTTGCGCCGCCGTCTGCCCCGGCACTGTGTAGCTGACGGTACCGTCGGTAGCGATCGTGATCGCCTGCGCGTTTTGCGGCAGCGTAATCTGCGGATCGAGCAAATTTCCGTTGGCGTCCACCAAACTGCCATCGCGGTTCAACTGAAACTGGCCCGCGCGAGAGTAAGCCAAATCGCCGCTGGGCGTTCTGACCTGGAAAAACCCGTTCCCCTGAATTACCAGATCCAGAGGATTCGAAGTCTGCGTGAAATTCCCCTGCGTGAAAATAATCTCGTTGGAGGCCGCGCGCGTACCCAGGCCGAGCTGCAGTCCCGTCGGCACCGTGGTTTGAGCGCCCGCCGCCGCTCCCGGCTGCACCATGGTCTGGTACATCAGATCCTGAAATTGCGGACGGCGCGACTTGAATCCCGCTGTGTTGGAGTTCGCCAGATTGTGGGCGATGTTGTCCACGTTCATCTGCTGCGCGGTCATCCCGCTGGCAGCGCTGTAGAGAGCTCTAATCATTTTTGTCCCCGTCTCCTCTTAAGCGCCCGGTACCCTAGCCACCTCGGACAGCGCTTGTTTGTTCATGTCAGTAGTAATCGTGATAGCCTTCTGCAGCATTTCAAATTGCCGCATCAGCCCCACTAGGCGCACCGCGGATTCGGCCGGCGCCACGTTTGAATTCTCAGTCTTGCCCTGCTGCACCGTAGCTTCAGTGCCAGGAATCGGCACTGCCTTGGGATCGCTGGGCATAAAGTAACTATTCCCCAGCTTCTGTAGCATCGAACGATCCGCAAAATCCACAATCTGCAACTGGCCCAGTGTTTGCCCGCTCTGCGTGACCGACCCGTCCTCAGCCACTTCAATAGGAGCCTGCGATTGCGTTTGAATGGGTTGTCCGCCGGTATCCCGCACCGCGTAGCCATCGGCAGTGGTTAGCTGGCCGCTGGGAGACAGTTGAAACGATCCGTTACGCGTATACAGCGGACCATTCGGCCCGTTCACCGCGAAAAACCCCTTGCCGGAAAGCGCCAGATCGAGCGCATTGCCCGTCGGCGTCAGCACACCTTGGCTGAAATCCGTCCATTGTTTCTGAATCAGCGGAAGTCTGGTCGCCGCACCGTCGGCGTCGTTATCGGCCGCGGTAAACAGCGTGTAAAACTCCCGGTCGAGCTTGAATCCACCCGTCGTGGTATTCGCCAGATTATTGGCGACAAGATCCAGCGCTTCCATGCGCGACTGCAGACCGCTGGCGGCTGTGACGGATACTTGGTCCATACTGTCCCTGCCAGAATGCACGCACACGGCCAAACTCGCGCAAAGCAAATTTCCCTAGAAAATGCATCGAAAGCTGCGATATGGGAAATGCACCTTCCTGCCCCACCGTCAGATTCCCGACGAAACTCGGCGAAGCCCTGACAGGCGCTGCACGCTAACTCGCTGAAAAACGAGTTCCCTAGAATTGGCCGCCAATCTGCATAGCAAGAGCTCACGTGATGACAGCTTCTGCTCCGATTGCGGGAACCCTTCCGAGTATTCCCGACGCCGCGTCCGCTCCTCCGCAAGACAGTGGAGTGCCGGCGCATGCAGCTTTCCGCAGCGTGCTCGAACAATATCACGCATCGCGCGAAAGCGATTCGAATGCGGACGATCCCAAAAGCGCCCGCGAGCAGAAACACGAAGATTCCGATCCAACGACGATAACGCTTGCCATCCCAGAAGCAGTAGCGCCCCCAGTGGAAACTCCCCGCCTGCTTCTTCCATTCACCACGTCCTTTACGCTGCGGCAGGACGCAACCGCATCGACCGACGATACCGCCGCTCCCAACACAGCCCCTTCAGCAGACGATACCGCCACACAGAACACAACAGCGGCAGCGGATCCAAAGATGGTTTCCACCCCCGTGATTTTCCGCAGCACCATCGATGTGCGCAGCTTTACGCTGGACAGCGACACGAAAACCACCACCGCCCCCAGTCAGACACAGCCTAAGACGCACACGAAATCGCACGCTAAATCGCAGGCTAAATCGCAGGCTAATTTGACGGACTCCACTCCCGCCCAGACCGTCACTGCGCCGCCCGCCTCAATGAAGACCGCCGATCCGTCGGCCCCGGCCCTTCTGGTCACATCCTCAACTACTTTGGATCCAGCTGCGATACCCGTACAGAATAGTTCGACGGTTAAAGAAGCCCCCGAAACCGCAACTACTTCTACTTCCACTGTGGACCGCGGAGCTTTCATCCTCGCCACTTCCCGGAACGCCGCCTATCAATACCACTCGTCGCATGAGGCCGATTCGTTGACGGCCGGGACCAACCGCGCCGCCGTCCGGCAGCAACAAAAAGATTCGGATCCTACCGCCACGATTACAGTGCCACTCCCGGTTCCAGAGACCGTGGAACCGCAACGTCTGGTTCACGCATCTGCCGCGTCGACCGCACGGCGGCAAGACGCACCAGTTGTACCAAGCAGCTCCGCAGTCACGCAAGATTCGTCAGCCGCTTCTGGAACGGATTCCAAAACCGCGATGCCGCCCGCCATCGTGCAGGCGGAGGACACCACAGCCGCGCCGCCCACGGGCTCGCTCGCATTCGCCGCACGCCTCACTCCTACGGAAGAAACGCCGGCGCCCGCGCCTGACGCGAGCCGCGCAGCCGATTCGCAACCGCGAGTGCCAACTGCAGTGCAGTCCGCGACTCCGATAACGGTGAAACAGATTGCCTCGGAAGCAGATCTGCCGGCCGATACGCACGGCGGCGAGAGCGGAAATCAGTCCGACAAAGAAAATCACTTCGCTAAGCCTGAAATGGCGCTCCCGCAAACCCACGCCACCTTCCAGGATCAAACCACCGCCGCGCCCACCAGCCATGCGTCCACCAGCCCGCTGTCGCCAGCCGCTCGCATGGACCAAGTTCAAGAGCCTCGGGCAACGGCGCCCAGCGGCAATCGCGATATTACGATTCGCATTCCCGATTCCAACACCGACCAGGGCACAGCCGTCCGCTTCGTGGAACGCGCCGGCGAAGTCCACGTGTCGGTGCGCACCGGTGACGCCGAAATGGCGCAAACCCTGCGTGGTGGTTTGAACGATTTAGTGAACCGCCTGGAAGACGGCGGCATTCGCACGCAAGTCTGGCAGCCCGGCACGGACAGCTCCACCTCGCACAACGATTCTCAGCAACCCTTCGCCGATCCCGACGGCTCGAATGGCCGCCAGGATTCATCCGGTTCGAACTCCGAACAGGAATCCAAACAACAGAACAGACCCCGATGGGTAGAAGAACTGGAAGGCTCCATCGGCAATCCCAATTTCAAGGAGACGACGCAACTTTTATGGCAAGCATAGGTTCGATAATCGGCACCGGAGCGGACACCTCGACCAATCCCGCAGCTAGCAATTCGGTCAGCAATTCGACCAGCTCGAGCTCTCTGGCGAATGAGTCCACGTTCCTGC
>Ga0105238_10008235_pt1 | contig 10429 bp, 8 predicted proteins | sample KBSC34metaG_FD_81526 | JGI IMG/M metagenome (GOLD analysis project Ga0105238, IMG submission 81526) | Corn rhizosphere microbial communities from Kellogg Biological Station, Michigan, USA - KBS C3-4 metaG | ecosystem: Host-associated > Plants > Roots > Rhizosphere > Soil | place: Michigan, USA...
CCGAACGATCGAGAGGTCTGCGCACTCATTTTCGAGGAGCAGGCAAGGAAAGCCCGCGCCGGCTTCGTCCGTTGACGGCCGCCGGCGCGACGATGGCAGCCCAATTCAACGAGGGTGCCGAAGGCCGCTGACAGGCGGGATATTAGTTCACGACGATCGCTCCTCAACCTTGCGCGTCGTTGCCGAGCTGCCAGTAGTGCATGTGCCAAGGATCGCTGCGATCAAATTTGCGATCCTGAACACGAGCGAGCCGCTTCAGCGCGGACGTCGGGGGAAAGCGAAAGGAGGAAGCCGTGTGATTGGGTCTTGGATGATGCCAGCCACGGGCCAGTTCTTCGGCCGCGAATTTGCGCGTCACATATTTGACGAAGGCATGCGCTTGGCTTCGCACGATATAGTGCCGGAGGCAAAGATGCTCGCGCGCCAGTCGGATATCGGAACCTGCCAGGGAATGGCCGCCATCCTTGAGGAGTGAAAACCCCTTCGCCTTGCACCAGGCCCGCATCAATCTCAGCGGCCGAGGTTCGAAAAAGTAGTAGTGCGCCAGCGGTGGGAAATCTCCGAGTTCAGGCGGGTACTCACCGTCGACCGGAAGAAAAACATATTCGTCGAAATTGACGGCGTTCCAACCCGCGGCGTCGAGGCGAGAAAGGGCTTCGATCAGACTCTCATTTTCCCGATAGGAATGCATCATCTCGTCGGCATCGAGATGAATCACCCAATCAGTATCGATTGCGTCGACAATCATCATTTTTCGGCGCAGCTGCTCTTCCAGCGAAAAGACGCCGGAAAATGGCAGCTCCTGCACATCGACCAAGCTGGCGGCGAATTCGTGCCGTCCGTAGATCGCGGCGCTCGAATCCGTGGACCCATTGTCGATGATGGCAAACCTTATGCCGTTGCGTACGAGATGACGCAGGCAATTGGCGAGGTAGGCCTCTTCATTGCGGATTGCCAAAATCGCAGTCGCTATCATGCCAATTCAGCAAGTCGCCGTTATGTGGATTTGCCCGTCAGGGCGCGAGCTTACACCCAGCACTCCTCGCGATGCGAGCGCTTTAGATCTTCAATCCACAGTTGACGCCCATTCCGGTCCTCGTGCATACATGCGGCTCGTCGAGATCACGAGAAGGATTCCGGCGCCGAGATTGGGCATCTGGCTACCTATCTGTGATGGCACGGCAAACACGGCTCTTGCCTTGCCTTTCATGCTCAGGCGCTGAAGCGGATGTCAGATTTCTGCTGGGAGGGCCAATTTGGCTGGGCCGGTTAAGTTGGCCGAGGGAGCGCGGGTCGTGGTTACGGGGGGAGCGGGGTTTTTCGGCTCCGCCCTGGTTGCATTGCTGCTGGCGCGCGGATGTGAGGTCGTGGTCCTCGATGACCTGTCCACCGGCGTTTTACGCAACCTGCCGCGCGATCATCCTGGCTTGGCCGTCCGCATCGTCAGAATCGGCGACCCTGCCTTTTCCCGCCTGATCGACGAAGAGGTCGCGGCGGCTCAGGCCGTCTTCCATTTGGCGAGCCCGATCGGAGTCTTGCGCGCCCACGCGGAACGCTTCGCGGTGACCAAGAGCATCATCGACTCATCGAGCGCGATCGCGGAAGCCTGCATGCGCAGCCGTTGTCCCTTGCTCTACACCTCGAGCTCCGAGGTCTACGGTGCGGGCCAAGATCAGCCGATCAGCGAATCCCACCCCGTCGTAACCGATATCCGTCCGCGCTGGGGATATGCCGCGGCGAAGGCCGCGGGCGAGCATCTCGTCGCGGCCTTGTTTCACGAATTCGACGTGCCGAGCTGGATCGTTCGACCTTTCAACATCGCCGGTGCACGCCAGCGCGTCGCGACCGGTCAGGTCGTGCCGGCATTCGTGATTGCCGCGCTCAAGGGCGAGCCGATCATGGTCCATGACGATGGGGATCAACGGCGTTCCTTCCTTCATGTGGCGGATGCGGCGGCCGGGCTGATCGCCATCATGGAGTCCGAGACGCTTCGGGGGAAGCCGGTCAACCTCGGAAACACGGATTCGATTCGAATCGGCGATCTGGCGCGCTTGGTGGGGGACGTCCTCGGCGTCCCCGTTTCCATCGTCAAGCGTCCGTCGCAAACGGTCTTCGGCGAAGGGTTCGCCGTCACCCGGAACCGCATTCCCGATACCCGTCTCCTCCGGGATGCCACCGGCTGGGAGCCCAGACGAACGATGCGCGAGGCGATCGCAGATTGCGTCGCCTATCTAGAAAGCGAACGAATCCTCGCTTGATGGCCGGTGGCCTTGTCCCCTTTCCGACGGCTGTCGTCCTTTCCGCCGGCGGTGTCTGGCTCCTGGCGCGCCTCGCGCCACGATTGGGAGCGGTGTCGGCCGTGCGCGTCGATCGCTGGCATAGATCAGCAAATGTCTCGAGACTTGCGGGTCCGGCGATTCTATTGGCGATGTCGCCTTGGCTTACGCTGGGTCACCTCGCAGCGCTTGCTTCCGTCACCCTGGTCGGCACCGTGGACGATATCCGCCCCCTCGGTCCCGGCACCAAGGCCCTGGCTATTGCGATTGCCGCGGGCCTGGCCGGGATGGTCACCGGTTCGCCTTGGGTCGCGATTGCGGTCTGGGTGGCTTGCAACGCGACGAACATGCTCGATCATGCCGATGGCCTGGCGGGGTGCACGGTCGCAGCCGTCCTTCTCGGCATCGGTGGAGAGGCCGGTTATGCCGGCGCCGGTGCCGCTGTAGGGTTTCTGTTCTTCAACTACCCGCGGGCACGTGCCTTCATGGGCGACAGCGGAAGCCTGCTGCTGGGTGCCGCTGTCGTGCTGGCGGCGGCGGGCCGGGGCCCTTTCGTGACGATCGGCTGGATGGCCGTCCCCTTGATCGATGCGGCCTTCGTGGTGATCCGCCGGATAAAGGGCGGCCGGAAACCATGGGTCGGCGGCACGGATCACCTTGGCCATCTTCTTCTCACCGCCGGCATCCCCGGCTGGCTGCTTCCGCTGCTCTACGCCGGTGCGGCCTTCGTCATCGGTCTCGGGGTGGAAGACCTCGTCTGAGGGTCACCCCTTGCGGAAGAGAAACTCCGTGCAGGCTTCCCCGGTGGAGATCTTGGCAAGCTTGAAGCCGTGCTTCTGCTCGAGCAGATCCACGACCGCCTGATCCTCGGCATATTCCATCGGCCATCCCCCCAGCCAATCCCTGACATCGGTCATATAGCTCATGCCCCGTTTCTTCTTCTTGTGGTAGACCTGCTTCAGGAGATAGGGCAGCCGCAAGGGATTGCGGCCGAGCCCAAATCGCCAGAGATACCAGATCTCCATCCGGCGCCTGCCGGGCCCATCGGCGGCGTTGTATCGCCGCTTCACCTCCAGCCAGAATTCCGCCGAGGGGGTGGCGACATTCGAGGAATAGAGCGCCAGGAAGAAGAGGCCCCCGGGGGCCACCCGCTTTGCGGCATTGGTAATGGCCTGCCACATGGCCCCGGTGTGATGCAGGACTCCCCAGGCATAGACGATGTCCCAACGGGGCAGCCGGTCCAGATAGGCCTCGTCCAGCACATCCCCGCATTCGACGGTCCAGGCCGGCGGCGATCCCGCCAGCTCCCACAAGCGAGCGGTCGTCCGCACCGAGGCCTCGTCGAAGTCGAAGGAGTGGATGGGGCCCGCGCCGGCGTCATGCGCCGCCAGGGAATGCAGGCCGCTGCCGCTGCCGATATCGAGGAAGCTGCGCCCGGAAAGGTCGGGCAATTCGAGGAAGCCCAGAAGATTGGCACGGGCGGCCTGCCGCCGGGCGTCGGAATAGTTCCGCTCGACGAAATCCGCCCAATTGGCGCCGAAACCATAGCGTTCCGCCATGCTGCTCAGGCCGCGATGCCGCTGAGATGCACGCGCTCGGCATCCCGCCAGGCCTGGAACATCAGGATGCCCCAGAGCAAATATTGATGGTTCCGGCGTCCCGACAGATGCTCCCGCCAGAGGCGGCGTATCGGCTCCGGCCGGAGCAGGCCCTGCGCGCGGATCCGACTCTCGCCGAGCAGGTCTTCCGCCCAATCGCGCAGCCCGCCGCGAAGCCAGTTTTCGATGGGAACACCAAACCCCATCTTCGGGCGGTCGACCAGCGCCGGCGGGACGAATTTGTGGAGCACCTGCCGCAGCGGCCATTTCGTGACGCCGCCCCGGCGCAACAGCGACAGGGGCAGCGACAATGCGAATTCCACCAGGCGGTGATCGAGGAGCGGCACGCGGGTCTCGAGTCCTACGGACATGGCGGCGCGGTCGACTTTGACGAGGATGTCGTCCGGAAGATAGCTCGTCATGTCGATATGCATCATCCGCTCGATATTGCCGTGAAGCCGTGGAATACGCTCGAGGCCGGTCATCATGGTGGGGGGTTCCACCCCATCGATGACGATCTCGGCGGGCTCGCAATAGGAACAGAGGCTACGATAGACGTCGCTGGCGCCGGCGAAGCGCAGCATCCGGGCTGCCTTGTGCATCCTGTCGCCGACCCTCGTTCCCCCCCGATATCGGCCGGGGAGGATCGGCCCCAGCCCCTGGGCGAGGCGATCGTAGAAGTCCGGCGGCCGCGAGGTCACGAGGCCGGCTGCCATGAGCCGGAGCGGCTGCGGCACCCGCGACAGCCGGCGCCAGACCGCGTCGGCAAGCGGGTAGCGCGCGTAGCCGGAAAACAATTCGTCCCCGCCGTCCCCGGACAAAGCCACAGTGACATCGCGGCGAGCGAGCTTGGAGACGAGATAGGTGGGAATCTGGGAGGAGTCGGCGAAGGGCTCGCAATAGATGGCCGGCAGATCCGGGATGACGCTCATCGCATCGCGGTCGGAGACATACAGCGCCGTATGTTCCGTTCCGAGCCGATCCGCGACGGCCCGGGCATGCACCGATTCGTCGTAGCCCGCCTCTTCGAACCCGATGGTGAAGCTGCGCACCGGCCGGTCGCTCATCGACTGCATCACGGCGACGATCGTCGAGGAATCGATACCACCGGACAGAAACGCACCCAGCGGGACATCGGCCAGCATCTGCCCGCGCAGGGATTGCCGGAGGAGTTGCTCCAGCGCCGCAACCGCCTCATCCGGGCTTCCCGAGAAAGGCTGGTCGCGGCCTCGCTCCGCCGCCTCGGCGGCGCTCCAGAATGCCGCGATCCGGGGCTCGTTCGCCAGATCGTCCAGTTTCAGGATATGGCCCGGCCGCAGCTTATGGATGCCGGCGTAGATCGAATAGGGGGCCGGCACGAAGTTATGGCGCATCAGAAGCGCCAGGCTTCCGCGGTCGATCTCCGGCCGCCATCCGTTGAGTGCGCGGAACGCCTTGATCTCCGAGGCGAAGGCGAAGCTTCGGCCGATCCGGCCATAATAGAGCGGCTTCTCCCCCAACCGGTCGCGGGCCAGGCTGAGGCAACGCTCGTGACGGTCCCAGAGCGCCAGCGCAAACATGCCGGCCGCCCGGGCGAGCGCAGCGGCGAGGCCCCAACGATCGATCGCCGCCAGCAGCACCTCCGTGTCGGAGTGGCCCCGCCATGGGGTCTCGCCTTCGGCGTCGAGAAGCGCGCGAATCTCCCGGTGATTGTAGATCTCGCCATTGAAGGTGATGACGTAACGCCCGCTGGGCGAGACCATGGGTTGATGGCCCGCCGCGGAAACATCGATGATCGCCAGCCGCCGCTGTGCCAGCGCGATGCCTGCGTCGGGGTCGGTCCAGACGCCCTCGTCGTCAGGGCCGCGATGGCGAAGGAGCTCCGCCATCCGCCGCGCGGGATGTCCGTCGTGGCCGGGCGCCAGTGGCCCGAGAAATCCGGCTATGCCGCACATCTCAGGTCTTCCTCGCCGCGCGAAACACGATCAGCATCGTTCCCGCGGTCCAGGCGACCACAGCCCCGAGAAAGACATAGAAGAGGGGGCTCACCACCAAGGGCAGGCCGATTTCATAGGAACGGCCGTTGCTTCTGGGGTCGCTGGCGTCGGTTGCGTCGAAGACGACCACCTTCGGCTTCGTAAGCGCGTATTGGCCCGGCCGAACAGGGGAACGGCCGCTCGTCACGGCTTCGACCCGTGACAGCGCGGTGGCCCCTTCCAGCAAATAGGCCTTATCGTCGGATGCCAATGCGTCTCCGTCGGCCACCTGGAATATCCCGGCAGATTCCGGGGTCTCGAGCATGGCGACATAGCTGTCGCCGTAACTCTTGATGTTCTCGACGCGAAGCTGCTGTGCGGCAAGAAGCGGCGAGGCGAAGCGGATGACCAGGCAGCCTAAAACAAAAAATGAGGCCCCCACGCCCACCGCATAGGCAAGGCCGGGATAGGTTCGGACCGCCGTTGCGGGGTCCTTCCTGCCGGCCAGCATCCCGGCGATGCCCAGTGCGATCGGCAGGAAAAGACTGGGTGTGAGAAGGATGTCATGGGAGGTCAGCATGGTGCCGAGCGTCGCAAGCCCCAGGGGGAGATCGCCGGCGTCGCGAACCGGATAGAAGACGAAGGCGACGACGGCGAGCGGGATCAGCCAGCCGAGATGGCCGAAGGCGAGGGCGAAAAGCACGAAGCTGTTATGCGGGGCGAGGGATTGCGCGATCTCGAGCCCACTGCCGAAGAAGCCATTGTCCCGATAGAAGATCAGCGCCCGCTCGAGAAGGAGGGTGCGCGCCGAGATCGTGTTGCGATGGCCCTCATCCCGGAGGCGGTTCTCGAAGGCCTTCAGCACCGCGGCATCGTTTGCCGCCGTGACGCGAGGCGCCGCGGCGGAATTCGGTGCGATCTCGGAGTCCCCATTCTCCTCGACCGACGCCGAGACGGCCCCATGCGCGGCATCGAGCGCCGTCGCCGCGGAAGTCACGTCGCTGCCCACACCCCTAAGGGCTGCAGGAAACTCAGGGTTGGTCGTCAATGCCAGGGCGATCCAGGCAAGGAGTACGAGGGCCAGCAGGCCGGCGGCGCCGAGCGCCCCTTTACCGGCTCCCCTTCTGCCGAACGCGGGCCGGAATCCTTGCCGGTGCCGGTGCCAGGCGTGGACCAGGATGGGTATCCCCACGGCTACCACGGCGGTGATGAGGATGGACCGCGACAGCGTGACAAGAAGGCCTGCGCCGACGAGGACGAAGAAGCTTGCCCGCAGACGTTCCGGAACCGCGCGATAGCTCGCGGCGGCACCCAGCAGGAGGGCTGCCGCCGCAACATTCGCGTTAATGGCGAGGCCGGCGGCTCGCCCGGCGACATTGGTAAAACCCTGCTCGAAAGGAAGCTCGAGAAGACAGAGCGCGGCATTCAAGGCAGTAATGGCGGCCGACAGGCGGAGCATCGCGACGGGCGCCGAGCCCAGCATCAGGACCATGGTCGTCCCGCCGAGGACCAGCGCGATGATATAGGCGCGCGCCACCAATCCGATGGGATGCAATGCCACGGCGGCGATGCCGATCGCCGCGGCGATCGCAAAGGGCAGGATCTTCCGGCGGACATCGGGGCGGACGACCAGCACCACAGCCGAGATGACGAGAATCGAACCATACAAGGCATAGAAGACAGGCCGGGCGAGCCATTCGCGGCCGGCGAAGAACGTCTGGAAGAAAGGCATGAACCAGGTCTGGTAGGCGACCAGGGAAATCGCCCCGATCGCGGCGGCAAGCTTGGGGATCGTCAGCACCGCCGACGTCCCCGCCGCTGGCTGGTCTTTGTCGCGGGCAAGAGTCATGGCGGCCACTGCTAGACCCTCTGCCGCCCGAGATAAAGCTGCTCATAGGCGTCGACCATCGTAGCGAGCGAGTAGCGCTCCCGAACCTTTCGGCGCCTGACCTCGCGATCCGCCGCCGGCTCGGGCATCCGGTCCACGACGGCCAGAAGACCGCGGGCCAGATCGGCGGGATCCCGCGCGCGCACCAGCTCGCAACCCGGCATGTCGGCGATCGCCTCCGGATTACCCCCCACATCGGTTGCAACCACCGGCAGGCCGGCGGCAAGCTTTTCCATGAGGGCGTTGCAGAAACCCTCCTCATGCGAGGCGATCACGCCGATATCCATCCCGGCCAGAATGCCCGGAATGTCGTTCCGCAGCCCCATGACGGCCACACGCGATTCGACACCAAGCCGCCGGGCGTCTTCCAAGACCAGGGGGGCGACACCACGATCCTGGCCGACAAGGAACAGCTTCAGCGTCGGCCGTTTTGCGATTGCCAATGCCAGTGCGGCGACAAGATCGCGATGGCCCTTGTAGGGGATCAGATTCGCAACGATGGCGACTGCCACGTCACCCTCGGCAAGACCTAAAGACCGCCGCGATTCCTCCCGCCGAGGTTCGATCGCCTCGAAGCGGCTGAGATCGAGTCCGTTCGGTATGACGCGGATGCGATCGATGTCGTAGGCATCGCGGGCGGCGGTGTCCCTGGCGACGGCATTCGAATTAGCGACAACCACATGCGAAAGTCCGTTTGCGATCCGATCCAGCAATTTCATGCGCGGCCAGCGCTCCTGGTGATTTCCAAGGCCGCGGCGCGACGTGATCACAAGCGGCGCAAAGGCGAGCCGGCCGGCTAGCGCGCCGATGAAATTGGTCAGGGGCAAGGCCGCATGGACCACGGTCGGCCGCGTCATTGCCATGCGAGCGACAAGCACGGCCTCTGCTCGCGCCATGACGGCCATGGCCTTCAGGCTCACGCGCTTGTTTTCCCTTACGGCCGGCGCTGCAGAGCCTCCCGTCGATGGCTTCGATATCGGCGCAGGGTTCGGCCGGTGATGGCCGTAGAAAACCGCTATGCCGGCTTGGGTCAATTGCTCCGCCAGCACGCCGCCCCGCGACAATGCGAAGACCTCGACCTGCCATCCGCGCCGTTTCAGCTCCCGGGCGAGCAGGACAAGCTGGCTTTCCGTACCGCCGAGATCCAGCGTCCCGATGACGAAGAGAATGGCCCGCCGGCGCCGGCGTCCGGCACCGGTATCACGGCCAGCGAGAGCTTGGGCCGCCGTGCGGAGCCGCGCGGCGTCGCTCACGTGATCGCCGATTTGCGCTGCTCGGGCGGACGCGCCAGCCGCGCTTGGCTCTGCGCCAGACCACGGCGGTGCAGACCGGCACCGATGGCCAGAGCGGCCAGGCCGAGGATGATGGCGAGCAGCGGCGGCAGCCACTTCAGCCGTTCGAACTTGGCCTCATAGTTTCGCACATTATCGAAGTCCTCGGCCGTTCCCAGGACATGCCAGGGCTGCGCATAGGCCTGTCGAAGGGAGGGAATCATCGCCCCATGATCGGCATAGTAGAGGTCGATCGCATCCGGGGTCCGCTCCACCCACGCCACCGAATGGGGAATGAACACACCGTAATCCGCATCGAGGATATTGCCATCCGCTTCCACGACGGTATGGCTGGGATTGCTATAAATGACAGATTCAATGCCTTGCTCGCGCAGGATCGAATAGACCGTCTTCGATACCTGGGAGCAGAAGCCATAGCCGCGATCGATGGCCTTGGCCGGCGTCATGAATTCGTAGTTCCGGAAATGCTCTCGGTCTTTCAGCAGAAGCATTTGCAGCCATAACAGGTAATTGTCGTAGATGCTTATTTCGGTATAGGGCGAGTCGCTCTCCGACCAGCTGTCGCCTTTACTCCAATAATGCACCATGCCGGCGGCCACCGAGGTCGTCAAACGACGGAGATAGGCTTCCATCGGTTCGCCGTCGTTGCGATAGAGCGACCGGAGATCGGTGATCTTCCGCTCGAGCCCAAGAGGGCCATGGACCGCATCCTCGGGCGGGGCCGGATAAGCCCGCAGAAGGCCGAGCGGCGCGGCGGCCAGGAAAGCCAAAAGCGCCAGCCCGACGCCCATGGCAGCATAACCGAGCCACATCAGGGCGGTGGCAAAGGATCTTGTTGGCCGGGCACCGATTGAAGGTTGCTTCATCACCGCGGTAGGGTACCGTTGGCAGGGTGGACCGGGAGGTTTGCGACTGCCCCTGACCGAATCCGCCGCCGCTCAACCCGTCCATGACACCATTGAAAATAGCAGGGGTTGTCAAGGTTCATGCCATCACTCTTATCGGCTTTCGGCCGGAAGGCGCGGGCATGATCGAGTCCCCATGAGCCGGGTTGCGGTCGTCGAGGGAGAAGCGCGGTCGATCGTCCGCTTCCGGGGTCCGCTTCTGCAAGCGGCCCGCGACGCCGGCCATGATGTCCGAGTGTTCGGTCCGTCGGATGAGACGACGCGGGCGTGGCTCGCGGCCGAGCGAATCCCTTTCCATGAACTGGCCCCCCGCCGGGGCATGATCTCGCCGGGGTCCGATGCCGGCTTCGCGCTCCGCCTCCTGGGAAAATTGCGAGAGATTCGGCCGGATCTCCTCCTGACCTGCACGATAAAGCCCACGGTCTATGGGATTCCCGTTGCTGCGTTGATCGGTGTGCCGCGCCGCTTCGCGCTGATAACGGGTCTGGGCTACGCCTTCACGCGAGGCCAGCCGA
>Ga0105238_10008237_pt1 | contig 10429 bp, 7 predicted proteins | sample KBSC34metaG_FD_81526 | JGI IMG/M metagenome (GOLD analysis project Ga0105238, IMG submission 81526) | Corn rhizosphere microbial communities from Kellogg Biological Station, Michigan, USA - KBS C3-4 metaG | ecosystem: Host-associated > Plants > Roots > Rhizosphere > Soil | place: Michigan, USA...
GCCGGAAACTCCATCCCACCAACCATCAGCACAGCCGCCGTGACGACGCCCAAGATTTTTTTTGCTTTCATACGCCCTCTCGGGATTAAACGTCTCGCGCCGGCCGTTTCATCCATAGGGAAGTCTAGTTTGTCCGATCTTCGACGCCAACTGATTGCGGTGCTGCCGCGCCTGCATCGCTTGGCGGGCGCGATCGTGCGCAACCGTCAGGACGGCGATGACTTGTTCCAGAAGACCATCGCGCGCGTCCTGGAACGGGAAGACGGTTGGGAACCGGGCAGCAGACTCGATTTATGGGCGGCACGGATCATGAAGAATATCTGGCTGGACGAGGTCCGCATGCGCAACCGCTGGGCGCGGCTTGTCGAGCCGATGCCCGAGGATGATTTGCTGTCCGACGAAGGTGCAACCGCTGGCGATCTGGAACGGAGCGCCGAAAACCGCTGGGTCCGCGCGCAGGTAGAAGCTTTGCCGGAGGAGCAGAGACTGGCGATCAAGCTCGTCGTGCTCAACGAACTTTCCTATTCGGAGGCTGCGGAGATCCTCGAAATACCCGAAGGGACCCTGACCAGTCGCCTTGCCCGCGGACGCGCCGCACTGTCCCGCCAGATCATGGAGGGCAGGCCATGACCGACCGCAACCATGAAGAGATCGTTACCTATCTAGACGGGGAAATAGCTGACGACGCCCGATCGGCCTTCGAAACGAGAATGGCGGGCGACCCCGAATTGGCACAGGCTGTGACGGATCATCGCGACGTCCTCACACAGTTGCGCGCCGCCTATCCTACTCCGGTCGAGAAGCGTTTCGATGCAGCGGAACTGGAGAAGCTGGGCCTGTTGCATCAAGGCGTGGTCATCGACCTCGGTCCGAGGCGAGACGCGAGGCAAAAGCGGCGTATTACCGCACCGTTCTGGTGCGGCGCCATCGCTGCTTCGCTTGTGGGCGGGCTGATCATCGGCCGGGCGGACTGGTGGGAACAGGGCTTGATTGTCCAGCGGCACGGGCAGTTGATGGCGGCCAGTCGCCTCGATAAAGCGCTGACCGAATGGGCCGATGGCGCGGGCAACCCGATCCATATCGGTCTGAGTTTCCGCAGCACAACGGGCGTCTGCCGAACCTTCCGCATCGACGGCGGCTATGCAGGCATCGGCTGCAGGGAAGGCCATGGATGGACGATTCCCATGCTGGCCAATCCTTCCGCCTCAGTTCCAGCCTCACCGGATTTCCGATTGGCGGGCAGTGATTTTCCGGCGTCGGTGATGAACGAGGTGGACGCCCGAATCGTCGGCGAACCGTTGAATCAGTGGGAGGTCGAGCATCTCCGCGGCCAGGACTGGCGTTCGCAATGATCCAAATACCCGATAACAGCAGGAGAACGGACGGCGCTGACCGCAAGAGTCTTCTGCTTCAGGAAGAGGGCGTCCAAATGTGGCAATTGGAACCGCACGATGGATCGCCTTCTTACTTGATCCGGTCACTGCGCATCTCTGAAACCGCAACATTCGAGGACCGGGCCATTGCGGAGCAGCGGTTCCGCCACGAAGTTGGACTATCCCGTCATTGCCCCTTGGTTCAAAAGAAATTGGGCGGTTGACAGGCCCGTATCTTCGGCAAACTCCACAATGGAAGTGACGCGATGCGGGACGACAGTTGAACAGTCGGGCTTGGCCGACTTCTGAATGAAGCTGGCGGCGGTTCGCCCGGAAATCTGTCGGCAAAACGGGAGTCGTCCAACCCTTTCTTAACCATGTCGGCGTACGATTCGCCCGTGAACTTGGGGGCGAAATGAGCGTAGAAACCAAACTGCGGTTCGATGGTGCGGAGGAAATAAAGCTTCCGGAGCAAGGCAAGCTGCGATGGCTCAAGCTGCCGCGCCGGATGCTGGTCGGCGGCCTGTTGCTGGTGATGGCCTTGGCCGTGCTGGTGCGCAGCTTTGTCTTCACTGCGGGTTACAACACGACATTGGTGGCGGATATGGGCGTGGTCAGGGCGCCGATCTCCGGTGAGGTCGACCGGCTCGGCGCCAATGTCGGCGACCGCGTCGCCCGAAACCAGCAGATGGGAATTTTTGCCGCGCCGGTTGGCCTGGCGGCGGCCGTCCGTGCCGGATCGGAAGATCTGGATCAACTCAAGGCGAAACTGGCCAGCATCGACCGCCGAATGGCCGCCCTGAGGGTCGACGCTAACCACATCCGTAGCGAATCAGGTGTCTATCGGTCTGAAAAGCTGGTGCAGATGGATGCGGTCGCGGACGAAAGCTCCGCCCAACTGTCCGCAGCGCAAGCGCGACTGGCCTTTGCACAGAAGCAACTGGATCGCACGCGTGCCCTCGCTGACAGGGGCTTCATCAGCGCTGCCGGACTGCAAAGGGCAGAGCAGGATCAGCGCGCCGCTCTGGCAGACCAGAATGCGGCCCGGGCACGCCAGCGCACAAATCTGATCGAGGCCCGCGCTGCAGGTCGGGGTCTGTTCCTGAACAACGGATACAGCAACGTCCAATATTCCACCCAGCGCCTGAGCGATCTCAATCTGGCGTTGAGTGAACTGCAGGGCGAGAAAGCGAATTTGATCGCGGCGCTCGCCAATGCCGACAAGCTGAGCGGTGGCAAGATCGGCGCCATGCGTCGCCTGCAGCTTCCGTTACAGGCGAGCATCAATGGCCGCGTCTGGGCGAAAGTCGCTGCTCCGGGGGAGTCGCTGCGCGAAGGCGATCCCATATACATGCTGGCTGATTGTTCGTCCTTCTTCGCCTATTTCACCGTCGGTCGCAGCGTCTACAGCAAGCTCAACATCGGTTCGCCCGTTACATTCATTGCCTTGTCAAGCGGCGATCGGTGGCCCGGAACCATCGTCAACATGGGAGTCAGCGATCCTTCGCAGCTCCGCGTGACCAGCCACGTTCCCGATCCTGCACCCGGCGAATATCTGATCGGCGCGCGCATCCTTCTCGATGCGCAGGGCCAGAAGCAGTGCCCAGTCGGCACAGCCGGCCGGGTGGTGTTGTAAAGCAGCCATGAATGCGGCCGAGATCCCGTCCTATTTCTGGGGCATGGCGACGTTGGGCCTCTGTCTACTCGTCTTTCCCAACCTCACGCCCGCCAACCCGCGCCATCGACTGATCGTCAGTGGCGCAGCGATTGCGGCGATCCTTGTCTACATGGTGTGGCGTCTGGTCGCGACACTCGACCTCGACACGCCCGGCTCCGCTTTTCTCTCTATAAGCTTCTTCATACTGGAAACCTGCTCCACTCTGGGCGGGATGCTGGTGCTGCTCGTGCTGACGCGAAAGCGCGACCGACTAAAGGACGTCAGCAGCAACATACGCTGGCTGCATGCGAACAGGCCCAGTGCGGCGATCTTCATCTGCACCTATAATGAAGATGTCGGGATTCTTGACCGCACAATTACCGGCGCGCTCAATCAGAATTATCCGGCAAAGGTTTATTTGCTGGACGACGGCCGCCGACCGGAGGTCGAAGCACTATGCCGTCGCCGTGAAGTGGAATGGCTGACCCGCCCGGATAATGTTCATGCCAAGGCCGGCAATATGAACGCGGGTATGACGACTTTGAAGACGCGCGGTGAGACGCCGGACTTCATAGCCATATTGGATGCAGATTTCGTCGCCTTGCCGAACTTCATCTCCCATTGCGTGGCGCTTTTTCAAGACCCTGCCGTTGGGGTGGTCCAGACACCGCAGCATTTCTTCAATCCCGATCCGCTGCAACACAGGATCAAGGGGCATATGGACTTGCCCGATGAGCAGCGCTTCTTCTTTGACACTTTGCTGCCGGCCAAGGACGGGTGGGGCACGGCTTTTTCCTGCGGAACATCGTCGGTCGTCCGTACCAGCGCGCTGGCCGATATCGGCGGATTTCCGACCGACAGCGTGACAGAAGACATGCTGCTGTCGATCCGCATGAAAGAGCATGGATTTGTCACTGCCTATCTGAACGAAAAGCTCAGCCTTGGTCTCGCGCCTGAAGGAATCGGCGAATATTGCACCCAACGCATTCGCTGGTGCGTCGGCGCGATGCAGATCATGCGCAGCGCCGACGGCCTGTTTTCGCGCAAAGGCCTCAGTTGGATCGACAGGATGAGCCTGCTGGAAACCTTGCTCTACTGGATGGGCAGCTTTCCCTTTCGCCTCGCCTGTCTGCTGGTGCCGATCCTCTATTGGATGACCGGCCTTACCATCATGGACGCGCCGATTGATCAGCTCGCAACCTTCCTGTTGCCCCGGCTTCTGGTGGAAGCCTTCGCTATCAGCTGGTATTCGAACGGTCGCATTATGCCGCTGCTGACAGACACGTCACAGCTGTTGATCGCTCCGGAAATCATCGCGGCCTCGTGCCACACCCTCCTTTCCCCCGGAGAGCGTCCTTTCAAGGTGACAAATAAAGGCGGCGATCGTTCTCACACAGTGATCCACTGGAAATTGCTGTTGCGTTTCGGGGTCGTTCTCTTGCTGACCGTTGGCGGGATGCTGTTCAGCTATGGCTCGCCGCTGGCGCCGACCTTCTTCTCGAACCAAAAGGATGTTGTGGCGTTCTGGAGCATGTACAATGCCCTCGTCTGCATCATCGCGATAATTGTCTGCATCGAAACACCGCGACGAGCGGAAGAGCGGGCTCCCATTAGTGGAACTGCGCTTTTCAACGCTGGGGAGAGTGCCACCCCGGTGCGGCTGCTCGACATTTCATCGAGCGGTGTGGCCTTTGCCAATGAAGGCAGCTGGCACGTTGGCGATAGGGGTACGATTTCCATCAGGGAGCTGGGCGATGTGCCCGCGATCATTGCGCGGATTACGGACAGCGTCGTTGGAGCCAAGATCCTCCTGTCACCCCAGCAGCAGGTGGCGCTCACAACCTTCCAGTTCGCGGGCGAACGCATGCGTACCCCGGATGTGTCCACGCTGGGCAGCGTCCTGGCCCTGATCAGAGGCCTTGCGCTGAACTGACCAGATGACCGCCATATGAAGGACGGAACAGCGGAATTGGTGACACAATAGTCGTTTCGGCAGTCGCGACCCATCCCGGCCGCTCACAGGCAAATTGAGATCGCTTACGAGCAGACGGACCGCTTGCATTTTGCGACCCCGCGGATGCTCGTTTTCCACGAACAGTTTACCGCGCCTTCGACATATATGATGGCTCGCTGCGCATGATCCAGGGATCACGCATTGAGCAGAGAGAAGTCGATGCCGCCAAAGCGCAGCGCGACAATGGGCGCATCGCTCTGTTCGATAACAGCATGGCATGGATAAGCTACAATCCGAGCGGCAAAAACGCCGATACGAAGGCAAGCAGACGAGTGCCCGCGACAAATGAGATCGATTGGACCGCCGACAATGTGCCTTGCCTAGCGACTAGCCCTGGAGGCTAAAGGCGAGCAACGCCGGTCGCAGCTACACCTATCCCAAGCTGGTCTTGCAGCTCGGCGGCCTGAAACCGGCCTCGACCCACCCAAGACATTCATCAGCCGATTTCACTCCCCAGCTGCAGACCAGCCGTTTTTTGCCTGCTTAGCCGCTGGCGAAGCTACGCCTAGCGCCCGGAAATTCGCGCAATAGTTCATTGCGCAAAGATAGGATCCGCCCTTGACCCGACCGATACCGTCCCGCTGTTCGCTGGTCCATTCCCATACATTGCCGATCATGTCGCGCAGGCCTCACTCATTGGCGCCAAAGCAGCCCACCGGCGCGACGCCGACATAGCCGTCCTTCCCGGTATCGCGCACAGGGAACACGCCCTGCCAGCCGTTGGCGATCGGATGATCCCCCCTGCATAGGCCCAACTTGCAGGCGCCCGAGGTGAGGTCTGGCTACCGCGAGCGGCGCGCTCCCATTGCGCCTCACTTGGGAGAGCGCCGCCAGCCCAGCGCGCATATGCCGCCGCATCCCGATAGTCGAAATGGATGACGGGCCAGTCCTCCCGCCCGGCGATGCTGCTGCCGGGGCCATCGGGATGAAGCCAGTCCGCGCCCTTGCGATAGCGCCACCAACTGGCCGGATTGTTGAGATCGGCCGGGCCGGCGGGCGGCGCGAACAGGGCCGATCCGCCCTCGCGCTCGGCAGCGGCGCCGCGCCCAGCAGCGATGCCGCTGCGGCCGACAGGAAGGCCGCGGACCCGATCCGCCGCATGCGGATCATTTGCGCGCGTCCGCCTGCGCCGGCAGAACCACCCCCTTGTCCCTGGCATAGCTGTTCCAGTCGGCTACCAGCTCCTGCAACTTGGCCGGCTGACTTCCCGCCAGATCATGTGCTTCGGACGGGTCGCTGGCGATGTTGAACAACTGCCATGTGCCCGTGCCGACGCTCTTGCGCGGATAGGCGCTGCCGGCACTCGGCAGGAACACAGCCTTCCAGTCACCCTTGCGCAAGGCGCGGCGGTAGAACAACTCGGTGCCCACCGCCTCGGTCGGCTGGCGCAGCTGCTCCTTGTCGTCGATCAGAAGGGGCGTCAGGCTATGACCCTGGATGGGAAGGATGGCATGGCCGGCAAAGCTGCCCGGCTGCGTCACGCCGGCAAGATCGAGCAGGGTGGGCGCGACATCGGTGACGCTGATATAGCTGTTGGCGATCCGCTGGCCGACAATGCCGGGCCCTGCGGCAAAGGCAGTGACGCGTGTCCCGCCCTCGGTCGGGTATCCCTTCACCAGCCAGGAAGGCGAACTGTTCGCCTGCGCCCAGCCGGGTCCGTAGCCGACATAGGATGTCGCCTTGCCGATATTGCCGAGGCTGTTGTCGATCCTCAACCTGGCCTTTTCCTTCGGCGTCAGTGTCACTTGTAGCGGCGCATCGATCGGGGTGCCTTCCGGGCCATTATCGGCAAGGAAGATGATGACCGTGTCCTCATATCGACCAAGGCGCTTGAGCGTGCTCACGACGCGGCCGACATTCTGGTCCATGCGATCGACCATCGCGGCATAGACTTCCATCTTGCGCGCTTCGATCGCCTTTTCCTCAGGCGTGAGTGAAGCCCAGGGCGTCACACCCTCCCAGCCGTGGGGCCGAAGCTCGGCGGGGACGAGCCCCAATTCCTTCTGCCGCTTCAATCTCGCCTCGCGCAGCACCTCATAGCCAGCGTCGTAGCGGCCCTTATATTTGGCAATCACCTCGGGCGGAGCCTGGATGGGCCAGTGGGGCGTCGAATAGGGTAGATAGGCGAAGAAGGGGCGGCCATCCTTTGCGCCTTCCTCCAGGAATCCGATCAGCCGGTCGGTGAAATAATCGGCGGAAAAGTGCCCTTTGGGATAGGTCACGACCTTCCCATCGTCGCGATAGGTGGGAGAGGATTTGATCGCTTTCCAGGCGTCATTCTGGTCCGCGCCGAAATGATTGCCCAGCCCCTGCAGCAGAGCATAGGACCGCTCGAAACCACGCGCCGCCGGACCGCGATCAGGCGTCAGGCCAAGATGCCATTTGCCCGACATCAGCGTGCGATAGCCGCCCTCGTGCAGCAGTTCAGCGATGGAAGCGACGCGGTCGTTGAGATAGCCTTCATATCCCGGCTGGCCGATCTGGCCGGGTTGAAGCGTTTCCGCCATGCTGCCAAGGCCAGCCTGGTGATTATCCACGCCGCTCAGCAGCATCGATCGCGTCGGCGAACAGGTCGGCGCTGTGTGGAAGCCGGTGAAGCGAACGCCTGCGGTCGCGATCGCGTCCAAATTGGGCGTTTCAATCTCACCGCCGAAAGAGCCGAGGTCCGACCAGCCCAGATCGTCTGCGACAATCAGCAGGAAATTGGGGCGATGGGCGGCGGAAACCGGCTTGGCCGCACTTGACGCAACGGGGGCAGTCCGCGCTGGTGCCATGCTGCCGCAGGACAGGGCTGCAAGGCCGAGGAGGATGGCTGTTTTCGGAAATTTGCTCATTCGACAATCCGTGACCGGCTCGCACCGGTAGATGGAAGGTTGTCGGGGACAGCAGGCTGCCCCCCGACGTGGACGATCATTGGGCAGCGACGGATTCGGCGGCCCTTTCAACCTTGACCGATCGGCTGCGGCGGCCGTCGATCGCGACAGGCACATCGCCCGCCACCGTCGCGCGGCGCAGCGTCCGGCGCTGCAGACCAAAGTCGGCAATGGCGCGATGCTGGGTTGAACGATTATCCCAGATGGCGACGTCGCCCGCCCGCCAGCGCCAGCGGACGGTGTTTTCCGGCTTGGTTATATGATCCTGCAACACGTTGAACAGCCGCTGCGAGTCCGCGGGATTGAGGCCGACAAACTGCTTAACGAAATGGCCAAGCAGCAGGCTGCGCTCGCCTGTTTCGGGATGAACGCGCACCACCGGGTGCTCGGTTTCATAGACGGTCGATGCGAAGATCTTGCTATATTCCTCGGACCGCTTGGCGTCCTTGCTGCCAAGAGCGGCGGCATAATCATATTTGTTGGAATGTACCGCCCACAGGCCATCGACCAGCGTCTTGAGCGGTTCGGGCAATTCTTCATAAGCGGTCGCGCCATTGGCCCACAGCGTGTCGCCGCCCGCCTGAGGAATGGTGATGGCGCGCAGGATCGACGCCTGGGGATAGGCTTCGACGAAGGTCACGTCGGTGTGCCAGCTCGATGCGGCATAGCCTTCCTTCGAATCCAGTTCGAGCAGGTAGCGCGATCCGTCCGCGACCGGCACCGTGGGATGCGCGACCGGATCGCCAAGCAGCGCGGCGAATGCTTCATGCCGGTCGTCGGTCAGCTCGACCTGGTCGCGGAAGAAAATGACCTTGTGCCGCACCAGCGCCGCGCGGATCGCGGCGAGCGTCACCGGGTCAAGATCGCCCGAAAGCGCGACGCCGCGGATTTCCGCTCCGATGCGGCCAGCGACCGGAACGATGTCGAGCGGGCTGTCGGCATCCTTGGCGTTGATGAAATTATGGATCTGGTCAGTCATGTCAGGTCTCCTTGGGGGTGATGAAAGGAAAGCTATTCGGCCGGCTGGGCAGCGTGGTCGCGTTCATCCAGCGCGCGACGAATTTTGGTGTGGGCGGCTTCATCCAGCGGGAAGCCGTGGATCAGCCAGGCGGAAAGCAGGTGAGCGATCGCGGGGCCGAGCGCGAAAACATAGAGCAGCCCACGCAGGGCGTCGGGCGAGTTGGCCACCGCGGCGGGATCAAAGCCCAGCCAGCCGACCAACGGCAGGGCGATGCCAACAGCCGCCGCCATGCCCGCCTTGCTCGACAGGCTGAAGGCTGAGAAGAAGAGCGCCGTCCTGTCCTCGCCTGTCCGCAGCCGATGTTCGTCGGCGATATCGGCGACCATGGACCGCAGCATCAGATTGCCCGACCCCTGGGCGAGGCCCTGCGCCAGTGTCAGCACCAGCAGCAGGCCGATCTGCCCCGGCACGACCAGCAGCAGGCCGAGATTGATCGCGACCTGCACCAACTCGCCCGCCACCGCCGCATGATGCTTGCCGATGCGATAGCCGATCTGCGCCCAGATAGGACCGGCGACGATGCCGAAGACGAACTGGAAGAGGAACAGGCCACTCGCCCACTGCGGCAGGCCCATATAATGGGTCACGAAAAAGATGATGAGTGCGCTGCGGATGCTCTGCCCCATCGTCACCGCGAAATCGGACAGCAACACGCGGCGCAGCAGCGGGTGGCCGAACAGCGCGCCCAGGGTCTGGCGCAGCGACAGGTGCGCGCCCGAAGAGGGCGCGGCAGGCGCTTCGCTCTGGCTGCGCAACGTCAGCGTCAGCGACACGATCAGGCTGACGAGGACCACGCTGCCCATTGCGGCGAGTTTCAGCGAGCCGTCCCTGGGACTGATCTGGTCGATGATCGTGGGCAGGATCAGCACGACCAGCAGCGATGCGGAACCAGCCACCGTCTGGAACGTCGCGATGCGCGTGCGTTCATGATAGCCGCCATATGTCTCGCCCGACCAGGCCAGATAAGGGATCTGCACCATCGACCAGCCAAGGTAAAAGAGGAACAGGCTGGCTGTCAGATAGAGGGGCGATACCCAGGACGCAGCCGGGAAGAAGAGCAGCGCGCCCGACAGGCCGAACAGCGCCGACCCTGCGACGATCCACGGACGTCGCCGACCGAAACGGCCACGCGTGCGATCGCTGAGCGCCCCGATCAGAGGGTCGGCCACCGCACCCCACAGCCGTTCGCCAAGGAAGATCGCGCCGATCACCGCCAGCGAGAGTCCGAACTGCTGCGCGTAAATCGCCGGCAGGTGCACCGCCAGAGGCATCTGTGCCGCCGTGATCGGCACGAACAGCGAAGCAAAGCCGGCGAGACGCCAGCCGCTCACGCCCTTGTCGTCGGTCGTTGCAGCCTGGCGGGTGCGGATCTGCCCGGCTTGGGAAAATGCGGTAGCCATCATGGACCTCACAATCTGGTCTTGAGGGTGACGCCGATCGTGCGCGGGTCGCCGATCGTGCCGGTGACGAGGCCGAACGCGCCGGGGTTGA
>Ga0105238_10008239_pt1 | contig 10428 bp, 10 predicted proteins | sample KBSC34metaG_FD_81526 | JGI IMG/M metagenome (GOLD analysis project Ga0105238, IMG submission 81526) | Corn rhizosphere microbial communities from Kellogg Biological Station, Michigan, USA - KBS C3-4 metaG | ecosystem: Host-associated > Plants > Roots > Rhizosphere > Soil | place: Michigan, USA...
CCAGCTGGTCGAAAGCTTCACGCGCCCAGCGGAAACGCTGCTGCCCTTGGCCCGTCTCCGGGAGGAAGCGCCACCGGATCACGTCAACTGGCCCCAGATCGCCGCGCTTGGCTGGCTCGGCATCAGCCTGGGCGAGGATCAGGGCGGCGTCGGTCTCGGGTCCGTTGAAGAGGCTCTGACGGCAGAGACGTTGGGACGTTGTCTGATCTCGCCATGCTTTCTTGCCACTGTGATCGCGGCGCGGGTGGCGGAGGCGGAAGGTCGGTCGGACCTGGCCCGACAGCTCGCGACCGGGTCCAGCCGCGCCGCGCTCGGGCTTCGCCCCCACTCTTCGGGGGACGTGTTCGCCATCGACGCAAATGATTGCGGGCTTGTCGTTCTGATCGCACCGGACTCGATCCGCGTGTCGGCGATCGAGGCTGCAACGGTCCATGACGCGGTTCATTGGTCGATCCCGGTGCATTCTATCATCGCGGGCGAAGTTCGCGCGACGACGACAGACGATAGTATCAGGGCCTTTGCACGGCTTCTCGGCGCAGCCACGCTCGCCGGCATCGCCAGCCGCAGTTGCGAGCTCGGCGTCGATTATGCCAAAGTCCGCGAACAATTCGGCCAGCCGATCGGCGGCTTCCAGGCGGTCAAGCATCATTGCGCGAACATGGCGATCGCCGCTTATGCTGCTCGCGAACTGGTCAACCACGCCGCCATGGCGCTGGATGACGGAGATCCTGAGGCATTTGCCCTGGCCGCGGCGGCAATCAACGTCGCGGCGCGCGCCGCGCGCAGCAACGCCGCACTTTGCGTTCAGGTCCATGGCGGGATCGGCTTCAGCGCGGAGGCAGACCCACACCACTTCGTCAAACGAGCCCACCTCCTGGAGGAGGCATATGGCGGCATCGGAGCGATCCGGGACGCGCTCGTCCGCCGAGGCTGGCCATAAGCGAGCTGGAGAGCCGATCATGTTCAATCAGAGCGACCTGTACCACATAGGCATCGTCGTTGAGGATTTCGAAGGCGAGATGGACCGCATGTCGCGGGACATGGGCTTGACCTGGTCACCGCTTATCCAGGTGCCGGTGCCGGTATGGACGCGCGACTACGGGATGCTGCAGCTTCAGTCCTGCGCCGTATATTCCCAGCAGCAGCCTTGCATCGAATTGGTGAAGGCCGTGCCAAATTCACCGTGGGTTCCGCTCAAGGGCCGACCGCTTCACCATCTCGGCTACTGGACGGACGATCTCGACGCCGCCTCAAGCGCGCTGGAGGCGAACGGCTGCGCCAAGATACTCTGCGCTTATGCGGACGGACGAATGTTTGGCATGGCTTATCATGAGATGCGCAACGGCATGTATGTCGAGCTGGTCGACCGGAATTCGTTCGCCGACTGGCCAGCCTTCCTCGCCGGCAAGATGCAACACGAGGTCCAGCAGCCATAGATGCCGCGAACCCGCCGGCATCTTGGGCGCGGATCAGCCTTCAGAGAAAGCTCGCGGTCTGTATCTCCGATATGGCCCACAGCCGCTCGGCGGATGTCGGATCCGATGCTGCAGCCGACGGTGCGATCCGCTCGCGCGCATGAAAATCTCCGCCTGACGGCGTTCCGTTCCCGGCGTCCTGCGCCAGCCAGACGACCGTGTCCGCCCCCTGCTCAGTCGTGAGCGCTTCGCCGCGGGCGAGAGCGTCGCGATAGTAATCGCGCACGTAGGCATCGCTCTTGTTGGGGAAATCGGAGGCGACGAGACCCGGATGCACGGCGCTTGCGACGAGTCCGGTTGCTGCGGTTCGCCGCGCCAGCTCCCGCGTGAAAAGCACGTTCGCCAGCTTGCTTTGCGCATACGCCTTGAACGCCGAGAAGTCGTTTTCCAGCTGCAGGTCGTCCCACACCATGTCCTCGATCATGCTATGGCCGACCGACGAGAGCGTGATGACTTGCGGGCGTTCCGAACGCATAAGGCTTGGCAACAGCCTCGCCGTCATGAGAAATGGCGCAAGATGATTGACCTGATAGGTCATCTCAAACCCGTCCACAGTCATGTTGCGGTCTACCAGCTGATTTCCGGCATTGTTGATCAAGATGTCGATGCGATCACACACACCTCCGATTTCATCGGACGCGCGTCTGACCTCTGCCAGCGAGGCGAAGTCTGCGCAGATCCAATGTAGATCGGGCTCCGTCACCGCAGCACGGATGCTGGCATCGGCCGCATCGATCCTCGCGGGATTACGGCCCAGCGCCACCACCCGCATTCCGGCCGATGCAAGATTGAGCGCGGTCACGAGACCGATCCCCGCGGTCGCCCCGGTCACGACCACGATCTGCGACGCCGGTCCACGCATTGCCACCCCTCCACCCATCGGAACGCCTGACGGGTCGCTCCGCCCATTCCCCCCTGTTCACAACGTCCGTTTGAACGCTGCCTACCCGAATACCGCACGTCCGCGATCGAGGACGACGATCCCGCGCTCCGGAACGCTGGTCCGGAAGAGACAAGTGTTACCCGAAGTCCAGATCTCGGTGCGAACGCTCTCGCCCGGAAAGACAGGCGCGGAAAATCGACAGGACAAGGACTTGAGTCGTGATGCCCTCCGGATCTGCGCGAGCGAAAATCCCGCGACGCCAAACAAGGCCAGTCCATGTAGGATGGGCCTGTCGAACCCTGCGGCCCGAGCCGCCGCTGGGTCGACATGGAGCGGGTTGAGATCGCCAGATAGCCGATAGATCAACGCTGATTGGTGGGGTAATGATCGATCAAGCGATCGATCTGCCGGACGGCTCGGTATTTCCACAGGAACTTCTGTCGCGCTCGACATGCTCGCCCCCCCGAAACCGCCATCGCCCCGACAAAAAAGGGTGCTGGTCAGGCGTGCGACAATGTCGTCCGCAGCATCGTGAAGCTCGGTCAAAACGGAGATCAACGCGCCCCTGCCCGCCCCCTTGTCCAGGATCTCGAGAATCCGCGAGCGACCTCTCATTTGCGCTACGACCGGCATGGGGCGCATCAAATCCAGGGATTGGGCACCATGAACAACCTTCGGCGCATCGATGCCGGTGTCCGCATCGTCGACCCAGAAGCCGGGCTGTCCGATAACGGTCGCCATGGTCGGCAACGCTTCGAGGCCACGCTCGTAAACGTGGCGCAGTTCCGCCGTCGACAGCGGATCTTGGCCGAGGCCGAGGCCCAGAGCGTAGAGAATGCAGTCCTTTGCCGTGTACGATTGGACGACGTCTGGAAACCGGCGGACGATCAGTGCGTGGGGATCTATTGTCAACGCCGATCTCCCATGGATAGGTCTGCCCGACTATATGTCCCCCATCGAACGACATTTGCGCTTCCGCCGATCGGACGATGTCGGCCACGTCGCTCCTGCTCCACCGTTCTGCTGACGGGAGAAACCCGGGAAAGAGGGTTCGCGATGAAGACGATGGGTTCGACTATAATCGATGCGCCGTTGGAGAAGGTCTGGTCTCTCCTGAGGGACTATGGCGGGTTGACCAAATGGTTTTCGGGTGTCGTGTCCTGCGGGATCGCGGACGGCAAGTCGTCCGATCAGATCGGAGCGGTGCGGGTTGTGTCACAGACGCCGGGCGGACCCGGCATCGGCGAACGCCTTACGGAGATGAGCGATGACGACCACCTCTTTGCGTACCGGATCGAGGTTCCGGTCGATTTAGGCAGCGTCAAGGTCGCCTGCGGATCGCGAGGCCGCGTCAGATTGGTTGAGATCACTCATGGATCGGGCACCTTTATCGAATGGACCCACGACTCGGATGTTATCGAGGGCGATCCTCACGTACTGTCCGACTTCTACAAACAGGTTTACGGAGCCTTTTTCCGGGATCTCCAGAAGTTCTTCAAATAGAAAGGGCCAAGAATCTTGCGATAGTCATCACCAAGATGGAGACGAGCAGAGCCCACAGCATGGCCCATTTAACGCGGAAACGGATGGTGCAACGCGCCACTTCGGTGGGCCCGCTCAGGTCGGTCCACGCAGTCTGCGAGGCGGAATTGGCGACAATTCGGTTCTTTGCGTCGGCAGCCGGTTCATCGCTTGACTTCACGCACAGCCGGTCGGAATCGCGGCAATCAACGTCACCAATGCCTGCCCGTCGTTCAGTTGGCGGAGCAGGCCATTTCGGTCGGTTCGCATTGGCCACGTGAAAGGATCTTCGATAAGAGACTGACACACCGTTCGCAGGGCGGGAAGGGAGGTCAAATGCGGAAGTTGGACGGATATTATGATATCCAGTTTGACCACGAATCGCGGCTGGTACGCGTGACGACCCTCGGTTTCTGGGATATGGGAATCTTCGAACGCTTTGCTGCGGATATAGCCGATGTGATTGCCCTTACCGGCCGTGACTGTGACAATCTCGTCAATTCCGAGGCAATTCGGGTCCACCCTCCCGAAGTTGCGGAAGCGCTTGGGCGGCTGGCCCAGCATGAGACACTGTCCTTCACCGGACGCATCGCGATCGTTTCGTCCTCCTCTCTGAAGAAGATGCAGAACAAGCGTTCCCTGGGTGAAGGGCGGTTCCGCTATTTCGCGTCGGAAGACGAGGCGTCGCAATGGCTCGCGTCGAGCAAGAGCCGGCAGCTCTGACCGGGCTGTGCTCGCGCAACGCCTCGGATCAGCCTTTCCTGATTGCGAGCCCGTCCGTGCCCTCCACATCACGTCTTCAAACAACGGCCGATTGTCGCCTGCCGGTCGACAGCCTCAACCGCGCTCCGGCGGCGGCAACGTTCCGATCAGCTCGCACGCATCATCCGACAAGCCGCTCCACTCTCCCGACGCCGTCTCCAAAGGGCAGCGTCGGTCAAGCATCACCCTGTCAACCTTTGCCCACCTGGCCTAGACGAGTTCGACTGCTACCGCGGTCGCTTCGCCCCCCCCAATGCAGAGACTCGCGATCCCGCGCTTGAGCCCGCGTGTCTGAAGCGCCCCGAGCAGGGTAGCCATGATGCGCGCTCCTGACGCGCCAATAGGATGACCGAGTGCCGTAGCACCGCCATTAACGTTCAGTTTCTCCGCCGGGATGCCATGCTCCTGAGCGGCGATCATCGCGACGACGGCGAACGCTTCGTTCACCTCGAAGAGATCGACGTCGTCGATCGTCCAGCCCGCTTTCTGTAGGACCTTGCGGATTGCGGGAACCGGCGCGGTCGAGAATTTGGCGGGCTCGTGGGCATGGGCGGCCGTGGCAACCACGGTCGCGACGATGGGCAGGCCCTGCGCCTCGGCGACGCTCCGGCGCGTCATCACCAGCGCGGCGGCGCCGTCAGAGATGGACGACGCGTTGGCAGCGGTGATCGTTCCATCCTTGACGAAAGCCGGCTTCAGGGACCGGATCTTTTCCACCTTTGCCTTGCCAGGCTGTTCATCGACGGCGACGATCGTTTCGCCCCCTCGGCCGGAAACGATGACCGGGACGATCTCCTTCGTGAAGGCGCCGCTTGCGATCGCCTCGTTGGCACGGCTTAGCGATCGGATCGCATAGTCATCCTGCGCGACGCGCGTGAACTGATATTCGCGAACCGCCTCTTCGGCGAAAACGCCCATCGCCTTTCCCGGTTCGTAGGCGTCCTCAAGGCCGTCCATCATCATCGTGTCGATGATGCGATCATGACCAATCCGGGCCCCGGCCCGATGCTTCGGCAATGCGTAAGGCGCGTTGGTCATGCTTTCCATGCCTCCGGCGATGGCCATATCGATCGAACGCGCCGCCAGCGCATCATATGCCATGATCGCGGCCTGCATGCCCGATCCGCACATCTTGTTGACGGTCGTCGCCTCGACGGAGCGCGGAAGCCCGGCACCGAGCGCTGCCTGCCGCGCCGGTGCCTGGCCCATGCCGGCAGGGAGCACGCAACCCATGTAGATGCGCTCAATCGAACCCGGCGCGGCCCCGGCGCGCTCGACTGCGCCCTTGACGGCTGCGGCACCCAGCTCGGGCGCGGTCGTCCCGGCGAACACCCCCTGGAAGCCGCCCATCGGTGTCCGGGCATAGCTCACAATGACGACCGCATCTTCAGCACTCATGTGGAAAATCCTTATGTGGATGGCGGCAACCTACAAAGCGCGCGCGATCACCATGCGCTGGATGTCCGACGTGCCCTCGTAGATCTGGCAGACGCGCACATCCCGATAGATTTTTGCGACCCCGAACTCCTCCAGATAACCGTAGCCGCCCAGCGTCTGGATCGCTCCCGAGACGATTGCTTCGGCTGCTTCCGAGGCAAACAGCTTCGCCATTGACGCCTCCTTGAGGCACGGCAGGCTCGCATCCTTGATAGATGCGGCGTGCAGCACGATCAGCCGTGCCGCCTCCAGCCGGGTGGCGAGGTCGGCCAGCCGGAAGCCAACCGCCTGATGATCGATGATGTGCACCCCCATGGACTTGCGGTCGCGCGCATAGGCCACGGCGATCTCAAGAGCCGCCTGCGCCATACCGACGCACTGGGCGGCGATGCCGATGCGCCCGGCCTCGAGATTGGAGAGCGCGATCGAATAGCCGCGCCCTTCCTGCCCCAGCAGCGCCTCGTCCGGCACGAAGCAATCCTCGAAGCGGATCGCGCATGTATCGGAAGCCCCCTGGCCCAACTTGTGCTCGACCTTGCCCACGATATAGCCGGGCGAGTCGGTTGGCACGAGGAAGGCAGAGATGCCCTTCTTGCCTGCGGCGGGATCGGTTACGGCGATTACCATCGCGACGCCCGCGATACGACCAGAGGTGATGAACTGCTTCGATCCGGTGAGCACCCAGCCGCCCTCGGTGCGCATGGCGCGGGTGCGAATCGCCGACGCATCGGAGCCGGCATCTGTTTCGGTCAACGCGAAGGCGCCGATCATGCGCCCCGATATGAGTTCGGGTAGATAGCGGGCCTTCTGAGCCTCGTTGCCGTCCCTGAGCAGGCCCGATACCATGATGCTGTTCTGGATCGAGACGATCGTCGACAGCGCGCCGTCGGCTGCCGCAATCTCGATAAGCGCCAAGGCATAGGAGACATAATCGGCGCCCGCGCCGCCGACCGCCTCGGGTGCTATCATGCCGAACAGGCCGAGCGCGGCTATTTCCTCGAACACGGCAGGCGGATAACACTTCGCCTCCTCGAACGCTGCACTGCGGGGACGGATCACCTCCTGCATGTAATCGCGGACGGTATCGCGGATCGATGCCTGGGTTTCGGTCAGGATCATAGAGGTGCCCCAATCGTTGAGGGTATGACGGTGCGGACGCAGCACCGCTCCATCATCGCCGCGAGATACTCAGGGCTCATCGTCCGCCGCCTTGCAACGCGGACAGGCGCTGATGCACGATGGCCCGAGCCTCTCCCACGATCCGCTCGATCAGTTCGGCTACGGTCGGGATGTCGTGGATCAGGCCCTGTACCTGCCCTGCCCACACCAGCCCCGCCTCGACGTCGCCGGTCTCCAGCGCGATGCGGCCACGCGCACCCGATACCAGCGGCTGGATGTCCTTGAATTCGGCTTCGGGCCGCAGCGAGATGCTGACCACCTCGTCCGAGATGCCGTTCTTGGCCACCCGGCCAGTATTGTGAAAGCGGCGGAAGATCAGGTTCGTAGCCCGTTCATCATTGGTCACGATGAATTCCTTGATATTCTGGTGGATCGGCGCCTCGACCGTCGCGCAGAATCTCGTGCCCATGTTGATGCCGTCCGCTCCCAGGGCCAGCGCCGCGACGAGGCCGCGCCCATCGCCGAAGCCGCCGCTCGCGATCATCGGCACCTTCACTTTATCGGCAGCCGCCGGGATCAGGACGAGACCGGGAACATCGTCCTCGCCGGGATGACCTGCGCATTCGAATCCGTCGATCGAGATTGCGTCGGCCCCCATCCGCTCGGCGGACAGCGCGTGGCGGACAGCAGTGCATTTGTGGATCACGGTGATGCCGTGCACCTTCAGATCCTCGACGTGCTCCTGCGGCTTGTGCCCCGCCGTCTCGACGATCCTGACGCCGCTATCGATGATCGCACGCCGATATGCGGCATAAGGCGGAGGATTGACCGACGGAAGGATCGTCAGGTTCACGCCGAACGGCCGGTCGGTCATCGTGCGGCAGCGGTCGATTTCGCGACGCAGATCGTCCGGCGTCGGTTGGGTGAGGGCGGTGATGATGCCGAGACCACCCGCGTTGGAGACGGCGGCGGCGAGCTCCGCACGGCCGACCCACATCATGCCGCCCTGCACGATCGGATAGTCGATACCGACAAGATCGGTGAAACGGGTCCGGATGGTCATGTTATAGTCCTCAGCGTCCCGTCCAGTTGCCGGGCCGCTTCTCGACGAAGGCGGTCATGCCCTCCACCTTGTCCCTGGTCGCGCACAGGCCGTTGAACAGGCGACGCTCGAACAGGATGCCGGTCGCCAACACTGTTTCAAAGGCCGCGTTGACCATCTCCTTGTTGGCGATGGCGGCGAGGGGCGGCATTGCCGCGATCGTCGCGGCCATTCTGAGGGCCTCGTCAATCAGATCGGCCAACGGCACCACCTTCGAACAGAGATTCGCCTTCTCGGCCTCGACGGCGTCCATCATCCGGCCGGTCAGGCACATGTCCATGGCCTTGGATTTGCCGACTGCCCGCGTCAGGCGTTGCGACCCGCCCATGCCGGGCGCGACGCCCAGCTTGACCTCCGGCTGACCGAAGCGTGCATTGTCGGCGACGATCATGATATCCGCCATCATGGCCAGCTCGCAGCCGCCGCCAAGCGCGAAGCCCGCGACCGCCGCGATCCAGGGTTTCCGGGTACGCGTCACCTGTTCGAACCCGGCGAAGAAATTCTCGGCATACATGGCCGAGAAGGCTTTCTCCTGCATCGCCTTGATGTCGGCGCCGGCAGCAAAAGCCTTGTCGCTGCCCGTCAGCACGAGGCAGCGCTGATCCGGATCGGCATCGTACGCGCCGAAAGCGGCGATCAGGTCCTCCAGCACCTTCGGGCTGAGCGCATTGAGCGCATCCGGCCGGTTTAGTCGGAGAAGCGTGACGGGGCCCTGCGTTTCGACGAGAAGCGTGTCGTAGGTTGCCATATGCTCTCCTCAAAGCCGCTCGATAATGGTGACGTTGGCGATGCCACCGCCCTCGCACATGGTCTGCAAGCCATAGCGGCCACCACGGGCCTTCAGTGCGTGGACGAGCGTGGCCATCAGCTTCGTACCCGACGCGCCGAGCGGATGACCGAGTGCAATCGCGCCGCCATTGACGTTGAGCTTCGCCGGATCCACGCCCAGTGCCTTTAACCAGGCCATCGGTATCGAAGCGAAAGCCTCGTTCACCTCGAACAGATCGATATCGTCGAGCGCCAAGCCTGCCCGGGCGAGCGCCTTGCGCGTCGCCGGGATCGGTTCCTCGAGCATGATGACGGGATCGCCCGCGGTCACGGTCAGGTTCACGATCCGGGCGAGCGGAGAGAGGTTGAAACGCTTCAGAGCCGCCTCGCTCATTATGAGCGCTCCGGAGGCACCGTCCGTCATCTGGCTAGCATTGGCCGCGGTGATCGTTCCTCCATCCTCCAGCGCCTTCACGTCGGCCATCGCCTCTCTTGTGCCGCCACGCCGGACGCCGTCGTCCGTGTCGAACACGCCGTGGGAGGTGGTGACGGGCACGATCTCGTCACGGAAGGCGCCGCTGTCGATCGCGGCGGCCGCCTTCGAGTGGCTGGCCAGCGCATAATCGTCCATCTCTTCGCGCGTTAACCCATATTTATCGGCGATTGCCTGCGCGCCGTGGAACTGGCTGAACTCGGCCACGCCATATCGCTTCTGGATCGCCTGCGACCAGGGACCGCTGCCCAATCCCGCCTGCCGGTGAAGCTGCCAGTTAGAATTCATCGGCACGCGGGTCATGCTTTCGGCGCCGGCGGCGATGACGACATCCTGCGTCCTCGACATCACGGCCTGAGCCGCGAAGTGCAATGCCTGCTGCGATGAGCCGCACTGCCGGTCGATCGTCACCGCCGGCACGCTGTCTGGCAGCCTGGAAGCAAGGACGAGGTTTCGACCGAAAGCGAATGCCTGCTCGCCACCCTGCGTCACGCAGCCGACGATCACGTCTTCGACTGCCGCCGGATCGACACCGGTGCGCTCGACCAGCGCGTTGAGCACGGCCGCTCCGAGGTCGGCGGGGTGCACGTCGATCAGCCCGCCCTTGCGGGCACGCCCGCCGGCGGTACGCAGCGCTTCGACGATATAGGCGTCCGCCATGACTTAAGCTCCTCTGAAATCGGGTGGGCGCTTGGCAAAGAAGGCGGCGAGCCCCTCCTTTGCCTCCGCACCGGCGGCAATGGCCATCGACCTGAGTTCGCGATCGAGCTGGGTTTCAAAGCCGCTTTCGTAGCTTTGCTTGAGCAGGGCCCGCGCGGCGCCCAACGCCGCGACAGGTGCATCCGCCAGCGTCGCCGCCATCCGCTCG
>Ga0105238_10008243_pt1 | contig 10425 bp, 8 predicted proteins | sample KBSC34metaG_FD_81526 | JGI IMG/M metagenome (GOLD analysis project Ga0105238, IMG submission 81526) | Corn rhizosphere microbial communities from Kellogg Biological Station, Michigan, USA - KBS C3-4 metaG | ecosystem: Host-associated > Plants > Roots > Rhizosphere > Soil | place: Michigan, USA...
CGCCACCGTCGTCATCGAGACGGTGTTCGCGATCCCCGGCATGGGAAGTGCTGCGTCCTACGCGACCATCAACAAGGATTTCGTCGTGGTGCAGGGCATCATCCTGGTGTTCGCGTTGATCGTGGTCAGCGTGAACCTGATCGTCGATCTGATGTATGCCTTGCTTGACCCGCGGGTGGAGGCCTGATCATGGCGACGCTCTCGCTCGATACCATCAAGGTCCGGAAAGTCACGCCGACCAAGCTGCGCTATTTCCTGCACAGCCCAAAGGCAGTCGCCAGCATCGGCTACCTGATCATGCTGGCGCTGGTCGGCGCGCTGGCGCCGTGGATCACGCCGTACAGTCCGAACGACATCGAATTGTCGAACATCATGGCGGCGCCGAGTGCGGCGCACTGGCTCGGCACCGACGACCTCGGCCGCGACGTGTTGAGCCGGCTGATGGCCGCCGCCGGCGCCTCGATGTTCGCGAGCTTCCTTGCCGTCACTGTCGGAATGTCGCTCGGCGTGCCGATTGGCGTGATCGCCGGTTATGTCGGCGGCCGGACCGATGCAGCGATCAGCCGCGTGCTCGATGCCTTGCTGTCGCTTCCGGCGATCGTGTTCGCGGTCGGCGTTGCCGGTGTGCTGGGTGCGGGACTGGTCAACGGTATGATGGCGGTCGGCATCCTGATGCTGCCGGGTTTTGCGCGTCTCGTGCGCGCCACCACGCTGGTGGTGAAGCAGGAGCTGTACGTCGACGCCATCCGCGCGTTCGGCGCGACGCCGTTCCGCATCATCACGCGGCATGTGCTGCCGAACGCAATTCAGTCGGCGATCGTCAATGCCGGCCTGCTGCTCGCCGTCGCGCTGCTCGCCGAATCCAGCCTCAGCTATCTCGGGCTCGGCGTACAGCCGCCGAACTCGAGCTGGGGCGGCATGCTGGCGCGCGCCTACAACTACATGGAAGTGGCGCCGGAGCAGATGTATGCGCCGGGCTTCGCCATTCTGGTGACCGCGTTGGCGTTCAACGGGCTCGGCGAAACCGTTCGCCTCGCGCTCGATCCGCGCGGACCGAAGCGATAATTGAAGACAGTAGCAGGAGTGTGCAGTGCCCGGTCCGGTTCTGAAGTACGAAGTCAAAAATCAGATCGCCTATATCACGCTGAACCGGCCGGAGAAGCGCAACGCGATCGACGACGAGCTGGCGCAGGAACTGCTCAAGGTCTGGCCGAAGTTCGAGGCTGATGAGCGCGTGCGCGTCGGCATCCTGCGCGGCGAGGGCCGTGACTTTTGCGTCGGACGCGACATGTCGCCCGATGCAACAACCAGCGACATTCCGTACCTCACCCACCAGGCTTACCCGCGCAACGGCAAGGAAGTGTTCAAGCCGCTGATATCAGCCGTGCAGGGCTACTGCCTCGGCGGCGGCTACGCGTTCGCGGTGCGCGGTTGCGACTTCACCATCATGGCCGATACGGCGAAGCTTGGTTATCCGGAAGCGCGCGCCGGCATCGCCATTCCGCCGATCGATTACGTTCCGGTCATGCCGTTCAAGATCAGCCTCGAATTCATGATGCTCGCCTACAAGGGCGGCCGCTTCATGGACGCGCAGCGCGCCTACCAGCTCGGCATCGTCAACGAGGTGGTGCCGGAGGCCGAGCTGCTGGAAGCGGCCGAGCGCTGGGCCGAGATGCTGAAGACCATTCCGCAGCTCTACATCCGCTCGATCAAGTACGGGCACTACCAGGCGATGCAGATGGAGTACCTGCAGCGCGAGATGGATTTTGCCCACTTCATCTGGCCGCAGCAGCAGAGCGAAGAGCGCAAGGAAGCCGCCGCCTCGCAGCGCGAGAAGCGGGTGCCGAAGTACAAGGGGCAGTGAACGATTGCGGCGTTACTCCGCCGCGATCTGCGTCGCCTCGTGTCCGACGTCGCCTGCCGGCCGCCCGCCGCCTTTGGCCCTGGCCTTCTCGTTCCTCGTCACGAGGCGGAAGAACAGCGGCACGAAGATGATGGCGAGCGCGGTGGCGCCGATCATGCCGCCGATCACGCCGGTGCCGATCGAGTGGCGGCTGGCAGCGCCGGCGCCGGTCGACACCGCAAGCGGCATCACACCGAGGATGAAGCACAGCGAGGTCATCACGATCGGGCGGAAGCGCAGCTGGGCTGCTTCCATCGCGGCGTCGAAGATCGACAGCCCCTCGCGGTGGCGCAGCGCCGCGAATTCGACGATCAGGATCGCGTTCTTGGCGGCCAGCCCGATCAAGGTGATCAGGCCGATCTGGAAGTAGAGGTCGTTTTCCAGCCCGCGCAGGTAGATCGCGACGATGGCGCCGAACAGCGCGAACGGCACCGCCGTCAACACCGCAAGCGGCAACGACCAGCGCTCGTACTGCGCGGCCAGGATGAGGAACACCATGATCAGGCCGAAGATGAAGCCGAGATAGCCGGAGCCTGCGGTTGAAATCTCCTGATACGCCGAACCGGTCCAGCCGATGGTGTATTCACCCGGCAGCGTCGCCTTGATGACTTGCTGCATCGCCGCCAGCGCCTGGCCGGACGAGTAACCGGGGGCAGGGCTGCCGAGGATCTTGGCTGACGGGAAGATGTTGAAGCGGTCGACCGTGTCGGGACCAATCACGCGCGTCACCTTGAGCAGCGCGTCAAGCGGCACCATCGCGCCCGTATCGGAGCGCACAAAGATGTAGCGCAGGTCGTCGGGCGAGCGGCGGAAGTCGGATTCCGACGACAGGCTGACGCGGTAGGTGCGGCCATACAGCGTGAAATCGTTGACGTAGAGGCTGCCGAGCGCGCTCTGCATCGTGTCGAAGATCGAGTTCAGGGGCACGCCCAGCGTCTTCGCCTTGTCGCGATCGACCGACGTCTGGTACTGCGGCACCGAAGTCGAGAACTGCGAGCTGACGCCGCGCAGTTCCGGCCGCTGCGCAGCCGCCGCAACGACCTTGTTGGCCGCCTGCGCCAGCGAGTCCAGCGAACCGCCGGTGCGGTCCTGCAGGTAGAACTCGAAGCCGCCCGTGGTGCTGATGCCTTGAATCGGCGGCGGATTGAAGCCGATCACGAAGCCGTCGCGGAACCGCGCGTTCAGCGCGCCGAACGCCGGCGCCGTGCGCCGTGCATCCATCGAAGGGTCCGTACGCTCCGACCAGTCCTTTAGCGACACGAACGCGACACCGGCGCTGGTCTTTTGCGCCGACGACAGGATGTCGAAGCCGGCGAAGGCGACGATGTCCTTGACCGCCGGGTTCTTCTGCACGCCCTCGGCGACGCTGGCGACCACCGCCTTGGTGCGGTCGAGCGAGGCCGCCGGTGGCAGCGCCATGACGAGGAAGTTGTAGCCCTGGTCCTCCTCGGGCAGCAGGCTGCCCGGCACGCGCAGGAACAGCGCGGTGGTGGCGGCGAGCATCACCACCACGATCACGATCGAGGTGACCACGTGGCGCAGAAAGAAGCCCACGATACGCGAGAAGCCGCCGGTCAGTCTCTCGAGACCGCTGTTGAAGACGCGAAATGGCGCGATCGGCTCCTTGTGCGGGCGATCGAGAAACAGCGCGGCCAGCGCCGGCGTCAGCGTCAGCGCGACGAGGCCCGAGATCACGACCGAGACCGAGATCGTCACGGCGAACTGACGGTACAGTTCGCCGGCGAGGCCACCGAGGAACGACACCGGGATGAACACGGCGCACAGCGTTAGCACGATGGCGACGATCGGGCCGGAGACCTGGCTCATCGCCTTGATCGATGCCTCGCGCGCACGCAGGTGCTCGGTCCGCATGATGCGCTCGATATTCTCGAGCACGACGATGGCGTCGTCGACAACGATGCCGATCGCGAGCACGAGACCGAACAGCGTCAGCAGGTTGATCGAGAAGCCGAGCGCGTACATGCCGGCGAAGGTGCCGATGATCGACACCGGCATGGCGATGACGGGGATGACGGTGGCACGGACGTTCTGCAGGAACAGGAAGATGACCAGCACGACGAGCGCAATGGCTTCGGCGAAGGTCTTGAGTACCTCGTCGATCGAGACCTCGACGAAGCGCGTGGTGGTGAACGGCACTTCGTACTTGAGGTCTTCGGGGAAGCGCTGCGACAGGCGGTCCATCGTGTCCTTGACCGCCTTGGTCACCTGAATGGCGTTGGCACCCGGCTGCAGGTAGATCCCGATCGGGACCGTCGGATTGCCGTTGAAAGTTGCCGAGAACGCGTAGTTCTGCGAGCCAAGTTCGACCCGCGCCACGTCCTTGACCCGCAGCGACCCACCGAACTCATCGGTCCGCAGGATGATGTTCTCGAACTCCTTCGGTTCGACGAGACGGCCCTGGGTCGTCACGGTGTAGGTGAACGACGGCGCGTCGCGCTGCGGCTCCTCGCCGAAGCGGCCGGCAGCGAACTGCTGGTTCTGCTCGCGGATCGCGGTGGCAACATCACTCGGCGTCAGATTGTACTGCGCGAGTTTGTCGGGCCTGAGCCAGATCCGCATCGAATAGTCGGCAGCACCGAACAGCGAGGCGTCACCGACGCCGGGCGTCCGGCGTAGTTCGTCGATGATGTTGATCAGCGCATAATTCGAGATGAAAATCGTGTTGTAGGTGCGGTTCGGCGATGCCATCGCCACGACTTCGAGGATCGAGCTCGAGCGCTTCTGCACCACCACGCCCTGGCGCTGCACTTCCTGCGGCAGCAGCGGGATCGCGCGCTGCACCCTGTTGTTGACGTTGATGGTCGCCTGATCGGGATTGGTACCGATCTGGAACGTCACCACGAGGCTGAGCGTGCCCGAACCGGTCGAGGTCGAGCGCATGTACAGCATCTTTTCGACGCCGTTGACCTGCTGTTCCAGCGGTGTAGCGACGGTCTCCGCGATGGTCTGGGCTGACGCACCCGGATAGGTCGCCGAGATCGAGACTTCGGGTGGGACAATCTCGGGATACTGCGATATCGGCAGGAAACGCATCGAGAGCAGGCCGCCGATCACGATGATGATCGAGATCACCGATGCGAACACCGGCCGGTCGATGAAGAATTTCGAGATCATGGGGCGTCAGCCCTGCTTCGCAGTGTCGGTTTTGTCTTTGGCTTCGATGGGTGCAGGCTTCACCGTCGCACCCGGCCGCACGCGCATTACGCCGTCGACAATGATCTTGTCGCCGTCGTTGAGGCCGTCGCGGACGATCCAGCCGTCCTTGAACTCGCGATCGAGCTTCACCGGCTTGGCTTCGGCGGCATTCTTGTCGTTGACGACATAAACGAACGTGCCCTGCGGCCCCTGCGAGACGGCCTTGGCCGGAATGACGAACGAGTTCGGCAGCGAGATGCCGCCGATCACGACGCGCACGAACTGGCCGGGCAAGATGGCGCCATCCGGATTGGGGAAGATCGCACGGATCTGCAGCGTGCCGGTGCGCTGATCGACGGTCTCGGAGGAGACGTTGACCTTGCCGTTGGTCGGATAGGTCGTGCCGTCGCCATAGGTCAGTTTGACAAAGACGTCTTCATCGCTCAGCGGCTTGCCGCGCGCGGCCTGGAAGCTCTGGAACGCCCGATACTCCGTGTCGGTGATGGAGAAATTCACGTAGGCCGGGTCGAGCTGCCAGATCGTCGTCAGCAGCGTCTGCTGCGCCTGCACCAGCGTGCCTTCAGCCGGCGAGGTCAGCATGGTCGGGCCAGAGGCGGGCGCGCGGATCAGGGTGTATTCCATGTTCAGGTTGGCGGTGGCGAGGTCAGCTTCAGCGACCTGCACTGCAGCCTTCGACTGGTCGCGCGACGCCTGCGCATCTTCCATCTGCTTCTGGGTCGCGACGTTGCGGCCGATCAGCTCCTGGATGCGCTTGTAATTCTCTTCGCTCTGGGTCGCAGTCGCTCTTGCCTGGGTGACCTGCGCAGTCACGCGATCCAACGCGGCCTGGTAGGGCCGCGGGTCGATGCGAAACAGCACGTCACCCTGCTTGACGCGGTCGCCTTCGGTGAATTCGCGCTTCAGCACGATGCCCGAGATCTGCGGACGCACTTCAACGGTGCGATAGCCCGCGACGCGGCCGGCATACGCCAGCGTGATCGGTACGTCGGCCCGGTGCAGCGTGGTCACGCCGACTTCAGGTGGCGGCGGGGCCGGCGGCGTCGCTGGTGCAACGGCGGCTGATCGGCCGAACATCCAGTAGCCGCCGGCGGCGACGACAAGGATAGCGATGGCGCTCATAGCGGCGCGCGGAAACGTCTTCATTGCAGAACCTGTATCTGGCCGAGTTGTCCCTGCAGCGCCGATGATCTGCCCATTCAATCGACCAACGCAGCGGCTTGACGATTTACCATGCGCCGCAGCAAACGGGGAAGCGAAGTTTGCCGAATTTTGTCAATCGTCAGCGGGACTGGCGCGATCATTGATTCCCCAAATGGGCGCTGTTGCGACACGGTATGTCGCATTCAATTGCGCCGGTTCTTGTCAGCGGCGAAACGGGAAAATGAGTTGCCCGAACAATCCCGTCGGCACCGGTGTCGCCGTGCCGAATCGGACCGGTGTTGCATCCTTCGGCATGTAAAACGTGCCGAACAGGATGTCCCAGATCGGCAACAGCCCGGCGAAGTTGCTGTTTCCGCCTTCGGTTTCGCTCGTGTGGTGCCAGCGATGGAACCGTGGCGACGCGACGATTGTACGCAGCGGCCCCCAATCCCAATCCACATTGGCGTGGAGCGCGATGGCGAGCAGTGTCAGCAGCGGTGTGACGCTCGCCAGCGCGATCGGTGCGAGCCCGGTGAGCAGCAGCGGGGCCGCGGCCGCGACGCGCATCACAATGTCGTTAACCGGGTGCAGTCGCACCGACGACAGCCAATCGAGCTGTTCGGACGAGTGATGCACGGCGTGGAAGCGCCACAGCCGCCGGCGATGGAAGGCGCGGTGCATCCAGTAGCCGATGAAGTCGCCGATCACGAGGAGCGCTGCGGCCTGCGCCCACAGCGGCAGCTGCGCCATCGGACCGAAGCCGTGCATGATGAGGTCGCGATCGAGCCGACCCCAGATCAACCAGGCGATCGGCGCCACCGCAATGGCGACGGCGATCGCGGTCGCGGTGCGGGTCACCAGCGGCGTGAACAGCCAGTAGGCGAGGTCGGTGAGATAGCCGGAGCGAAGCAGGCGTTGCCGCTGTTCGGGGGCGCGCGTGAATTCAAGCAAACGGAAGACGATCGTCAGCACGACGAAGCCGACAACGATGCCGATGAGGGTGGGCTGGCGCACGCCGCGATCCCCGCTTTGCTCGCCGCGACGATAGCAAGAATGCGCCGGCCGAAAAAGGTAGCCGTCAGCGCGACAGGATCCGGATCAGCTCGCGATTGAATTCATCGGCGGCCTCGTAGGCCACCCAATGGCCGGCGCGCTCGGCGACGTGGAATTGCGAAGTCGGATCGAGTTTCAAGAAGCTCGCCTTGATCTCGTCGATCTTCCAGCCCGACGGGCCGTCGAAGCGGCCCCAGATGCCGCTGACGCGCACTTTGGCTTTTTCCAGCGCCGGGATCGACGTCAACCCGCGCTGCGGTTTGCGCGACAGCGTGCGCCGCGTGTTGAGGATGTGGATGTTGACGGCGAGGTCGTCGACCTTGCTGGCATCGTGGATCATCAGCAGTTCGACGTTGCGGCGCTGGATCGCCAACAGCTCGTCACCGCCGGCAAAGCGCCAGGTCAACAGCGGCGTCATGTTGGGGTCGCGGCCGACAAGGCCGGCCGACCCGACGAGGACGACCTGGTCGATCTTGTGCGGGATGCGCGCCGCAACGTTGGAGGCCGTCATCCCGCCGAACGAGAAGCCGACAAGATTGATCTTCTCGCGTGGAAACAACTCCTCAAGGGTGCGGCCGAGAATGCGCGCAAAAGCCGGCATCGGGATGACCGGCGGCTGCCACTCCGGCTTGATCGGCACGCGAATGTCGGTGACCTCGCCGTCGAGCAGCTTGAGGTCTTGCGCATTGAACGGGCTGGAGTCGCCCATGCCCGGCAGATCGATCGCCCATACCGAGAACTGCTTCGACAGCGCCTCGACGTTGCGGATCCAGTGCGTCCATGATCCCGAGCCGCCGTGGAACAGCACCAGCGGCGGACCCGAGCCCCAGCGGCGCCAGACGATGCGGCCTTCGCTCAGCGGTGTTTCGATCCGCGTCGCCAGCTTCTCGACACGCACGATTTCCGGATGCGGCGCAACGTCGGGCAATGCCGATGGCTTGTCGTCGAGGTCTGCGTCGGTCATGCGATGATTGCTTGGTCGGCTGGCGGGATTCACGGGCGCCACTTTAGCAGCGGTTTAGGCGCTGACGCATGCCGCTGCGGCATGAGGCTCCTGCACATCCGTTAGGCCGCCCGCGGCGGCAGCTTTGCAAAGGTCGCGATCATCGCCGCGATCAGGGGCCGCATGAAGAAAGCATCGTTATCGGGATAGATGTCGGTCGCAACCCCCAGCGCTTTCAGCTCGTCCGACACGACTGGCCCGACCGAGGCGACCTTGGTGCGCGCCAGCGCGTGCTTCAGCTTTGCCTCGAGCCCGCGCGCTTTCGCGGCGTCGATCAGGCGCCGGGCCTGGCCGCGGCTGGTCAGGGCGATGGCATCGATCTTACCCGCAGCCATCTCGTCGATCGCGGCAACGATGTTGGGTTCGGCTGCTTTGGCGTCGTAGACGTAGGGCAGCACGCTGTCGATCTCGGCGCCCATCGCCTTGATCGCGCCGAGCAGCTTGCCGTGATCCTGCTCGGGGTAGAGCTGGATGCCGAGCCGATGGCCCTTGAGGTCGAGTTTGCCCAGCGTCTCGGCGATGCCGTCCGACGTCGGCTTCTCGGTGACGACCTGCGCTTCCAGCCCGAGTTCGCGCAGCGCCCGCACCGGCTTTGGCCCGCGCGCAAACTTGCGCGGCTTCGCCAGCGCCGCGACGAAGTCAGGCTCGACGCCGATCCGGCGTACCATCTTTACGATGCGCCGCAAGCCCTCGCCGGTCATCAGCACGAGATCGTCACAGGGCTTATCGATGAAGCGTCTGATCCAGGCTTCGACCGATGCCGCGTCCGGTGCATCGTTGATCACGAACATCGGGCATTGCACGACGTCGGCGCCTTGCTCCTGCAGCAGCTTCGAGAACTGCGCCTCTTCGCGCGTCTCGAGGATCAGGATACGGCGGCCGTGCAGTTTGTCAGACATGACCTTGTCAGACATGGGCGCGTGTCTCCGTTGCCATCAGGCTGCACAGAGTGCGCCGGCCCATAGTCCGTCGTCGTCGGAGTTTTTCGCGCGGGCTGCCGGCTGCGAGCGAGTTTGACCGCGCGGCTCGCGCCAGCGCGCGCGGAGATGTGACGACACGGCGCGCACGAGAGCAGGGCCGAGTTGCCTGACGAAGCGCACCGCGGCCAGCACGTTGTCACGTCCGGCCAGCAGCCAAACCAGTGCGGTCAGTTCGAGATAGGTCGCGACGTCACCGGCAACCAGCAAAGCGAGATCAAGCGGCAACGTTTGCGCAAACGCCATCACGAGGATTGCGATGGCGACGAACTCAAGGGTACGGCGCAGCGTCAGATTGCTCAGGAAGGCCGCGAACTGGACGACGCAGACGTCCCAGAGGCCATCGCCGATGGCGAGAGGAACCTCGTGAGTCCACTTGCGCCACCAGTTCTTCACGCGAAGCTCCGTCTGGCTCCACGCGCCACCGGGAACGGCGGCGCGTGGGCTTGTTGTTCAAAGCAAAACTCAGACCACGTTTCGCTTCTTGAGATCGGCGATGCGCTCGGCCGAAACGCCGAGCCCCTGCAGCGCTTCGTCCGTGTGCTCGCCGAGATCAGGCGCAGCGAGCCGGATCGAGCCCGGCGTGCGTGACAGCGATGCCGCCTGGCCGACGACGCTGAGCTCGCCGAGATCCTTGTGCTTGACCTTCTTGACCTGGCCGAGTTGCTGGATGTGCGGGTCGGCGAACATCTGGTCGATCGAGTAGATCGGCCCGGTCGGCACGCCGGCGTCGTTGAGCAGCGTGATCCACTCCTGCGACGGCTTCGTCACCGTCACCGCGGCGATCGCCTTGTTGACCTGGTCGCGGTTCTTGTTGCGCGACTTCGACGAGGCGAACGCCGGCTCGGTCTTCCACTCCGGCTTGCCGAATGCGTCGGACAGCCGTCCGAACATCTTGTTGCCCGAGGCGGCAATGTTGATGTGGCCGTCCTTGGTTGGATAGGTGCTGGTCGGCACGCCGGTCGGGTGGTCGTTGCCGGCCTGCGGCGGCACTTCCTTGCCGATCAGCCAGCGCGTGGCCTGGAAGTCGAGCATCTGCGTCATCGCCTGCAGCAGCGACGTCTTGATCCACTGGCCTTCGCCGGACTGCTCTCGCTCGTACAGCGCGAGGATGACGCCCTGCCCAAGCAGGATGCCGCCGGTGAGGTCGCAGATCGGAATGCCGACACGCA
>Ga0105238_10008245_pt1 | contig 10424 bp, 10 predicted proteins | sample KBSC34metaG_FD_81526 | JGI IMG/M metagenome (GOLD analysis project Ga0105238, IMG submission 81526) | Corn rhizosphere microbial communities from Kellogg Biological Station, Michigan, USA - KBS C3-4 metaG | ecosystem: Host-associated > Plants > Roots > Rhizosphere > Soil | place: Michigan, USA...
GGTGGCAGCATTCCTGGTGTTCGGTATGCAAGTGGGCTTCACCATGCTCGAAGCCGGTTTCTGCCGCTCGCGCGAAACCGTGAACGTGCTGATGGAATGCGTCGTCGATACCTGCCTCTGCGGTCTTCTGTTTTACGCCTGGGGCTTCTCGTTCATGTTTAGCCACGGCAACGGCTTCATCGGCTTGAATTGGTTCTTCCTGCAAGGCGCACCGCATACCTATGAAGGTACGGGTGTGGCGTTCCTGGCATACTGGCTCTTCCAGTTCGCGTTTGCCGACACCTGCTCTACCATCACCTCCGGCGCCATGATCGGACGCACCGGCTGGATCGGCGATCTGATCTACAGCTTCTGCGTGTCCGGTTTCATCTATCCGATCATCGGCCACTGGGCCTGGGGACCGGATGGCTTCCTCGCCACCATGGGCGCCGCTGGTTTCTTCCTGCCTTCGCTCGGCACCAGCTTCCATGATTTCGCGGGTTCCACCGTGGTCCACACCATCGGTGGATTCATCGCACTCGCCGGCGCCATCGTTCTGGGACCGCGCTTGGGCCGCCGCTTCAAACGCGACGGCGGAGGACCAATGATGCCCCACGATCTCACCATCGCAGCCTCCGGCGGTTTGTTGCTGTGGTTCGGCTGGTACGGATTCAACCCCGGCAGCACGCTCTCGGCCATGGATTTTGAAGGCATCGGGCGCGTAGCCGCCAACACCACCCTGGCCGCCTGCTCGGCTGGTCTGGCCGCAATGTTCATTGCTTACATGATGAGCAAGAAATGGGACATGAGTTTCACCGTCAACGGCTTCCTCGCTGGACTGGTGGCCATCACTTGCCCCTGCTACTGGGTTAGCCCCACCGGCGCGATCCTGCTGGGCGCAGTCGCCGGCGTCATCGTAGTCTACGGCGTCGAACTACTCGAGCACCTCCGCATTGACGATCCCATCGGCGCCGTTCCGGTTCACGGTCTATGCGGCATCTGGGGAACGCTTTCACTGGGCCTCTTCGCTTCCGGCCAGTACGGCGCCACCGGACCGTTCGCGGCAGATAACTCCGCTCCTCTCAAGGGCCTCTTCTACGGCGGCGGCACCCAGGTGCTGATGGCACAGATCGTCGGCAGCGCGATTATCACCGTATCCACTTTTGTGGTCGCCATGATCGTGATGTACGTCATCAACGCCATGGGCCTGTTGCGCATCTCGGCCGAAGGCGAGAACTACGGTCTGGATCTCCACGAGCATGGCATCTCGGCTTACCCCGAATATGTCATCTCCGCCATGGGACGTCCCGGTGGGATGGCCATGGAGTCGGTTTCTCCGCAGGCGCTCAACGCACAATCGGCGTCTGCCCGGGTGAGTTTACCCGGATCGGCGCACTAAGATCGGACACCCATGAAAAAAATAGAAGCGATCATCCAACCCTACAAACTCGACGAAGTAAAAGACGCTCTGATCAAAATCGGCGTCGAGGGCATCACGGTCTCCGAAGTCCGGGGACACGGACGCCAGAAGGGCCACACGGAAGTCTATCGTGGCGCCGAATACAAGGTTGATCTTCTGCCGAAGGTCAAGCTCGAAATGGTGGTAAAAGACTCGCTGGCGGCCTCGGTGGTAGATACTCTGACCACCGCCGCCCGCAGCGGCAAGATCGGCGACGGCAAGATCTTCGTCGCCGCCATTGACGATGCCATCCGCATCCGCAATGGAGATCACGGAGAAGCCGCACACTAACTAAACGTGACCACCCAATATTCATACCGGGAGAGACTGCTGGTAACACTGGCTCTCCTGGTGTGTCTGTTGGGTGTTGCTGCTTTTCCGGACCTCACCGCGGACGATCTGTCGCCGCTGCAAGGTGGCGCCGCTCACATCGGAATCTCGCCCGGACGCGGTTCCTCCAGCATTTCTTCCCGCGCTTCATCGAAACTCCGCTCGCTATTTTCTTCCCAACATAAACGTTCGAATGCAATCCTGGCCCGCGATCTGGCCACGCGCCACTCTCTGTGTGCGTCCGGCCACGTCTATCTAACCCTCCATAATTGCGCCGGCAACACTGCCTACTTCGCAGGCGCCGGCCGCTCGCCACCCGCCTCTCTCTAAATCTTCAGCCCCCGCTCGTCCGCGTAGAGCCAAATAAAAAGATTAAAGAGAGAGGAAATTGAGATGACCAAATTCTTCCCGCAAGGGAGAGCCGTATTGTATTCGCTCGGCGCATTGCTGCTGCCAACCTTGGCATATGCCGCCGATGATCCCGCAGTCCGTATGGACGCCCTGGAAGCCGCCGCCAAGTCAGCACAAAGCGCGGGCGACAACGCCTGGATGTTAACCAGCGCCGCCCTGGTCTTATTAATGACAGGCCCTGGACTCGCTCTTTTTTACGGCGGCCTCGTCCGCAAGAAAAATATCCTAGCCACCATGATGCAGAGCTTCACCATGATGGCCGTCATCACCGTCTTGTGGGCCATCGTTGGCTACAGCCTGGCCTTCGGAGAAGGATCGCCCTTTATAGGCGACCTGCGCTATTTGTTCCTCAACGGCGTAGGCGCCGCTCCCAATGCCGATTACGCCGGTACCATCCCACAACAGACCTTCATGGTCTACCAGCTCATGTTCGCCATCATCACCCCAGCGCTTATCACCGGAGCCTTCGCCGAACGCATGAAGTTCAGCGCCATGATGCTGTTCATGATTCTGTGGACGCTGGTAGTGTACTTCCCCATGGCCCACATGGTCTGGGGCAAAGGCGGCTTCCTGAACGCCTTCTCCGGCGGCGTAGTCCCGTCATTCGATTTCGCCGGTGGCACCGTAGTGCACATCACCTCCGGAGTCTCCGCGCTAGTCTGCGCCCTCTACATGGGAAAACGCGTAGGCTATCCCGAAAGCTCCACCGCTCCCCACAGCCTCGTGCTCAGTTTCATCGGAGCCTGCCTGCTCTGGGTAGGCTGGTTCGGCTTCAACGCCGGCAGCGCGCTAGCCGCCTCCGGCTTAGCCAGCAGCGCCTTCGTAGCCACCCACTTCGCCGCCGCGACGGCCGCGCTCGGTTGGATGTTCGCCGAATGGATCAAGAACGGCAAGCCCAGCGTGCTAGGCGGAATCTCCGGCGCAGTAGCAGGACTGGTCGCCATCACCCCCGCCTCCGGCTTCGTGAAACCCATGCCGGCCCTGCTCATCGGCTTCTTAGCCGGCCTGGTCTGCTACTTCATGGTCGCAGTCCTGAAACACAAACTCGGCTATGACGACACGCTAGACGCCTTCGGCGTACACGGCGCGGGCGGCACGTTAGGAGCTCTCTTGACCGGCGTCTTCGCCACCAACGCCGTCAACGACGCCTTGAAAGACGCGTCCGGCAAACCCGCCGCTCTCGGCTTGGTCGACGGCCACGCCGGACAAATCGTCAACCAGGCCATCGGCGCTGCCATCGCCTGGGGGCTCGCCATCGTCGGCACCTTCATCATCTTGAAGATTGTCGACGCCACCATCGGCCTCCGCGTCTCCAAAGAAGAGGAGATCGAAGGCCTGGATCTGGTTCTACATGGTGAAGAAGGCTACACCATGGAGTCCTAATCGGACGTTCATCTCAATCTCTCTACGCAAGGAGATCGTGTATGAACCTGCGCGCGATCTCCCATTTTTGAGCGAAAGGAAACCATGAAAAAAATTGAAGCCATCATCCAGCCCTTCAAGCTGGAAGAAGTAAAGACTGCCCTGATCAGCGCCGGAGTCGAAGGCATCACCGTCTCCGAAGTCCGCGGTCATGGCCGCCAGAAAGGCCACACCGAAGTCTACCGAGGCCACGAATACAAGGTAGATCTGCTGCCCAAGGTGAAACTGGAAATGGTAGTGCCCGATGCTCTAGCTAGTCCCGCCATCGAAGCCCTAACCGCCGCCGCAAGAACCGGAAAAATCGGCGACGGAAAAATCTTCATCGTAGCGATCGACGAAGCCATCAGAATCCGCAACGGCGAAATCGGTGAAGCCGCCCTCTAAATCTCAATCTTCATCCGCAGCAGCGCAGCGCTGAACGTCTTTCCCTGTGCGTCGGTGCGCAGCGAAACCGTGCCGCCGCCATCCAGCGCCTCGTAAAGCAAAAAGTTGAGAGCATGCAGATTAGGCAACTCAAACCGCTCCACCCGCCCCCGGCATAACTCTCGAAAATGTTCCTTCACGCGCTCGGCAGTCACCTGCTCCACCAGCGCCGCGTAGTGCTCAGGGCGCAACGCAATCAGCCCAATATTGGAGCAGTCGCCTTTGTCCCCGCTACGAGCATGCGCAATCTCCCGAAGCTGTACCCGCGCCATTCAGCCCTCCTTCACCGTCACCCGAGCCGTCACTTCACTCTTAGGAATCAAGGCCGGCCAATAAGCCACCACTTCCTCCACTTTCGGCTTCCCGCCCGAAGGATAAGTAACCACCGGAGGCCCATTCAGCGCCAGCGGCGCAATCTCCCGCGTAAACCGTTCGACCGCCGCCGCATCATCCCCCCGCACCCCCACGCGCAGCGTGACCTCCGCAATGTCCGGCGACGGCTCCCCCGACAACAGATCCCCATGACAAGCGTTAGCCCCCACGTATTCACTATGAATCGCCGCGAACTTCAGCCCCAACCGCTCCAACCGAGTCCGCAATATCCGATCCGCCGCCCGAGCTTTCTTCACAGCATCAGGCCACCCATAAGTCATCGTGCCCGCAGCCTTGAACCCCGCCGAATAACTGATCGAAACTTTATAGAACTCCGTAGCCGGCCGCCCCTGCACCCCCCAGAACCGCACCCGATCCTTCCCCACCTGCTCCAACTGAATCGTAGTGAAATCCGCAATCACATCCGGCGTGATGTAAGCCCGCGGATCCCCAATCTCATAAACCAACTGCTCCGTCACGCCCGCCACCGTAACTCGCCCGCCCGTGTCTGGATGCTTAGTGATCGCAAAGCGCCCGTCAGGCTCCGCTTCGAGAATCGGATACCCAATCCCAGCCAGGTCCGGAATCGTTTCCCAGTCCACCTGACAATTCCCGCCCGTAGCCTGCGCCCCGCACTCGACCACATGCCCGCCCACCACGCCCGCCGCCAGCAGATCCCAATCGTCCCGCTTCCATCCAAACTCGTGAATGCTAGGACCCAGCGACAACGCCACATCCGAGCACCGTCCCGTAACCACGATCTGCGCGCCCGCGCCCAGCGCCTCCGCAATCGGAAACGCGCCCAGATAAACATTAGCGCTCCGCACCCGCGACCGAATCGACTCGAGTGCCTCCCCCGTATCCATATTGCGCAGCTCAATCCCACGCGCCATCAAATCATCCAGCCGACTGAGAATGTTATCGCCCGTCACCACCCCGATCTTCAGACGCCCCTTGTACCCCGCGCGCCCCAGGGCAGCCCCCACCGCCTCCCCGCAAGTCTCCGGATTCACCCCGCCCGCGTTAGCCACCACCTTAACGCCGCGCTCGACAATCTCCTTCGCCCCTCGCTCGATCATTTGCGGAAAGTCCCGCGCATACCCCGCCAGCGGATCGCGCGCAAACTGTTTCTGCAGAATCGACATCGTCACTTCCGCCAGATAATCCAGCGTCAAATAATCGATCGGCCCACCCCGCAGTTGTTCGATCGGCGCCTCCAGCGAGTCCCCCCAGAAGCCCTGCGCATTCGCAATGCGAATCATGAAACTGTAGTTTCCCATGAATGCCGCGCGATAATAAAAACGTCAGTTCATGCCCGACCAACAGTGGCGCCCCCAAGCAAATCCCTGGCTAATCGCACTAGCGGTGATCGTGCCCACCTTCATGGAAGTGCTCGACACCTCCATCGCCTCCGTAGCGCTCCCTAACATCGCCGGCAACCTCTCCGCGAGCATCGATGAAGCCACCTGGGTGCTCACCAGCTATCTGGTAGCCAACGCCATCGTCCTGCCCGCCAGCGGTTGGCTGGCGCTGCGCTTCGGCCGCCGCCGCTTCCTGCTATTCTGCATCGTCGTCTTCACCATCTCCTCCTTCTTCTGCGGAGCCGCCACCAGCCTGGGCTTGATCCTAGCCGCGCGCGCCATCCAGGGAGCCGGAGGCGGCGCACTCCAGCCGCTCTCCCAAGCCATCCTGCTAGAAAGTTTCCCGCCAGAAAAACGCGGCGCCGCCATGGCGATCTTCGCGCTCGGTGTTGTCGTAGCACCCGTGCTAGGCCCCACACTAGGCGGCTACCTAACCGACCAATACTCCTGGCGCTGGGCCTTCTACATCAACATCCCCATCGGAGTCCTCGCCGTGTTCATGGTCTCCCGCTTCGTGGAAGACCCCCCCTACATCTCATCCGCGAAACCCGGCCGCTTCGACGGCATCGGCCTCGGCCTGCTAGTAGTTTGGCTCGGAGCCCTCCAAATCGTCCTGGACAAAGGTCAGGAAGACGACTGGTTCAGCGCCCCCTGGATTCGCTGGACAGTAGCGCTAGCCGCCGTCGCCTTCGTAACGTTCCTAGTCCAGCAATGGCGCGACCCACACCCCATCACCAACCTGCACGTTTTCAAGGACCGCAACTTCGCCCTAGGCTGCCTGGTGATGACGCTCTTCGGCGGCGTAATTTACGGCCTGGTAGCGATCCTCCCGCTGTTTTACCAAACCGTAATGGGCTACTCAGCGCGCTCCGCCGGCCTGGCCGTGAGCCCACGCGGCATCGGTGCGGTGTGCATCATGCCCATAATCGCCTTCCTAACCAGCCGCATCGACACTCGCTGGCTGATCACGATAGGATTCCTAGGCTTTGCAGGCTCAGCCATCTGGATGAGCCAACTCACCCTGAACATCTCGCAATGGTCGCTGCTGACGCCCATCATTCTGAGCGGCGCCTGCTCCGGCATGGTCTTCGTCCCGCTAGCCACCACCGCCATGGCCACGCTGCGCAACGAAATGATCGGCAACGCCAGCGGCCTGTTCAATCTCTTGCGCAACGTAGGCGGCAGCGTCGGTATATCCGTGGTGAACACCCTAATCTCGCGCCGCCAGCAAATCCATCGCGCCGAACTGAGCCGCTACATCACCAACAGCCCCACCTTCGATTCCGCGCTGAACTTCTACCAAGGCGCCGTCCGCCCCTACACCGACCCCCAAATCGCCACCGGCCGAGCCTACGCCCTAATTGACCGCGGCCTGAACCAACAATCGGTCATCTATTCCTACGTCGACGACCTGCGTTACATAGCCGTGGTCTGCCTGCTCTGTATCCCCGTAGTAATGATGTTGAAAAAGGCGAAACCCAAGCCCGGCGCAGCCGCTGCGGCTCATTAAAGCTCCACACCTGACGCCGCGCCAGCTCGCAATTCCCGTACTCGTCAGCCACTCCCGCACAGAACCGCGACTGCAAGGAGCGTACCGCCCCCTACACCAACCCCCCGCACCTAGCCAACTCCAACGGCCCGAGCCCCGGAAACCGCGCCGGATCAATTTCAACCGCGCTCCGTATCGCTTCAAAATCTCCCGCGTTATTGTGAACCAGAGGCATCCGCGTAACCAGTGCCGTCGCCGCAATCATCGTGTCGCAGCGCCAGCGAGTTAACCGCTCCTGGCGGGATTCCGAGAATTTGTGTGAACGTTTGGCGGGCGTAGGCGGCTGCGGTGCCAACGCCATGATTTCCGCCGCCACGACCGCAATCGTCGTGTCCACGGGCCACACTTGGCCCAACGTGCTCAGGTATGCGATTCGCGCAGATTCAATCTGCCCGCGCCGTTCCCCGGACTCGCTGCGCCACAACAGCGCATAACCACGCGTACGCTCCAGCACCGTCACCGCCGAGATGTGCACCGGGAATAGCTCCGTGTATCGCCGGAACCACTCTTGCGCCGGCGCCAACGGTGTCCGAGCCAGCCAACTCTCCGCGCTCGTGTCGAACAGGAACGGACCCCAGGCAGGGTGGATCATGTAGCTATCGTTTTCGCGTCTCTGGAATGATACCGTCCAGAATCATCATTTCCTCAGCGCTGAAACCCTGAAATGCTTCCCGATAGCCGCGCAGCACCTGTGCACTGTGCTCCCTGGCCTTCTCGACCTGCAGAAAGCTCGCCAAGGCCTCGGCGACGACCACGCTCAGGTTTACATGCTTGGCGCGTGCGATCCGCTCTGCTTGCCCCAGGGCATCCACCGGTAATGTGAGAGTGGTTCTGCGTTTTCGCGAGGCCGTCTGCGATTTCTGTTTCACGTATACACTATAGCATCAAAAACTGCATCAAAGCGTATCACCACAGCCATCGATCCGCTAACCCACGCGCCCGGCGCATCCATGCCATAGTGGGCCTATGCGTAAATGGATCGCGACCCCGAACGATTGGACTCTCACTCTCCTCCGCCTAGCCGCCGGCATCATGATCCTGGCGCACGGCTTACAGAAAACTCTCGGCTGGTTCGGCGGCCCCGGCTTCTCCGCGCAGATGGCTGGATTCGAGGCCGGCGGCATCCCCGCCGTGTTCGCCTTCCTCGCGATCATGGCGGAATTCCTCGGCGGCATCGGACTCATTCTCGGAGCCCTCACCCGCATCGCCGCCTTCGGCTTGGCCGTCAATATGGTCGTCGCCGTTTACATGTTTAACTGGGCGAACGGCTTCTTCATGAACTGGAGCGGCCGCCAAAAGGGCGAAGGCTTCGAGTTCCACATGTTGGCAATCGCGATGGCGATCGTGCTGATGGCGAGAGGCGGCGGCGCAGCCTCAGTAGACCGCGCCCTCGCCAAAAGCTAGCCCAGCGTTGTTAACCTAGCGTCGTTTTCGGCATCGACAAGAACGAATGCATCGCGTGCCAGAACACCTGGCGATTCGTCCCCTGCACCACCGAATGCGCCATCCCCGGCAAAATCACAAACTGCCGGTCCCCGTTGGGCAACTGTAAAAAGAAGTCCGATAAATCGTTCATGGTAGCGATCCCATCGTACTCCCCGCGCACCAGCAACACCGGCGCCAGCACCTTCTTCGGATCCACCAGCGGCAGCTTCGACGTCATGTCGAGATACGTCCCCGTCGGCACCTGATCGCCAAATTTCAACTCTTCATCCGCCAGAAACTCTGCGATCGCCGGATCGGTAGTCCCCGGTTTATCCCGCGTAAAAATACTGCGGATCATAGCCCGGTCACGCAGCCGCCGGTTATGCGTGCGATAAAACTCCAGTCCCTTAGCACGCTCCGTCAAAGTAGGCGAATTGTCCCCCTTGTAAGTGAATGCCCCTAGCACTACTCGATCCACGCGCTCCGGCTCCAGCATTGCGTAAACGCCCACCCGAATCGCCCCCGACGACTCGCCCATTAAGTTAACTTTCTGAGCCCCGGTCTCCTTAGTAATGACATCCACGCCAGCCTTGATGTCCTGCGCCCCGCTGGCGATATCGGAATTGCTCTGCGTCTGCGACGAGTGTCCATAGTTCTCGTGATCCATCGTCCACACGTCATAGCCCAGCCCCGCGAAGACGTTCATCACCGAGTACTCGCCCTTCCCCGGCGTAGCCAAGTCGAACGACGACCGCCCCGAGTTCGACGACCCATGAATCAGAAACAGCACAGGCAGCGCCTTCTCCCCCGCCTTAGGAGCCGTTGCCCGCTTGCGGAACATGTAGAGCTTGACGTCGCCCTTATGCGCCCAATATTCGCTCGACCAGACCTTGCTGGATGATGTCGACGCCTTTTGCGCCAACACGGCGGGAGCGATCAGCGCACCGGCCACTACGCTTCGGCGCGAAAAAGAACGGCTATCTGATTTCATGGGGCTGGACCTCACCCGCAGTATATCGTGGGACCCTTACTGGAGGCGGGCCAGTTCTTCGACGTACAGCCGGTTGTGCGGAAACTGCTGCGCCAGGCCAGTCAGGATCTCGCGCGCCTTCCCCGTATCCTTGCGGCGCAGCGCATCCACCGCCAGCAGCAGACGGGCATACGGTTTCAGATAGCGTCCCTTCTCCGCCGTGAGGGTGAGCCGTTCGACGCCCAGCTCGCGGTCCGTCTGTGCGCCGGCCAGTTGCAAGAACCAGCGCACCGGTGCGGGCTTCAAACTCAGCATGTAATTCTCGACACCCACCGCCAAGTGTGCATCGTAATACGTCGGATCGATCGTCAGCAGTCTCTCCGCAATCGAGCGGCTGGTTTTCACCGACGCCAGCGCACTCAGATCGCGTTTGTCGATCAAACCGTCGAAATCGGCGCGCAGGCCCAGAACCAGCACCGATGCGAACAGCGCGTTCGTGTCGCGCGGCATCGCGCGCAGGGCATCTTTCGCAAGTCTATCGGCTTTCGCCAGATCCGCATCGAAGGACTTGCGCACCGCCGGGTCCGCATTCAGCTTCTGGTGCTGTCCGCGGAAGTTATCATCGTGCACAAAGAATTCCGACTGCAAAATCTTGAGCCGGTCGAACTCGGCGAACAAATACGCGGCGGCGTCGGACACCGGTGCCAGCGGATCGTCGGGATA
>Ga0105238_10008247_pt1 | contig 10423 bp, 7 predicted proteins | sample KBSC34metaG_FD_81526 | JGI IMG/M metagenome (GOLD analysis project Ga0105238, IMG submission 81526) | Corn rhizosphere microbial communities from Kellogg Biological Station, Michigan, USA - KBS C3-4 metaG | ecosystem: Host-associated > Plants > Roots > Rhizosphere > Soil | place: Michigan, USA...
CAGGTTCTGCGCAACCTGTTCAGCATCGAGCCCGTGTTCGTGCGCAGCAGCGCCAAAGCCTGCGGGGTGTGCAACGCCTATGCGCAGCCCGAGCGGCTCGGCGTCGACCGCTTCCTCGGCCTGATCGCGGTGCACGCGCAGGGTTACGCACCGGCCGTCGTCGCCAGCTGCGGCACTGCGCTGACGCTCGACGCGCTGGCCGTCGACGGCACGCATCTGGGTGGCCTGATCGCACCGGCACCGGAACTGATGCGCAGCGCCTTGCTTGGAAATACTGCGCGGCTGGGCGATCTCGGCAACGCCAGCGTGGTCGAGATCGCCGACAACACGGCCGACGCGGTCGCCTCCGGCACCTGGCTTGCCGCCGCGGCGCTGGTCGAGCGTTTCGTGCGGCACGCCGTCGCGCGTTTCGGCGTGGCGCCCAATCTGATCATCGGCGGCGGTGGCGCGGCGCAGCTCGGCGCGCTGCTGGCGTTGCCGCATCGCATCGACGGCGAGTTGGTGTTGCGCGGACTGGCGCGCTACGCGGATCAGGCGCCCTGACGTGAAATTGCCCAGTCGGCTAGAATCAACGGGTTGTTCTGATTTTCATTGATTTTTTCCAGACCAGAGAAGAAATGCTCGCACGCGCCTTGTTCCTGCTAGTCCTCGCCATGAACATCGGCGCCGGCTGCTGGCTGTATTTCGCGCCGCAGACGCATGCGACGGCGTTCGCTTCGAGCGACCCCGGCGTGACACGCCTGGTGCTGCTGTCCGAGCGCGAGCGTCCCGGCGAATCGAATGCCGCGGAACTTGCCTCCGCTCCGGAGTCTGTCGCCGACCTGCGCAACGACACCTGCGTCAGCATCGGCCCGTTCCCGACCCAGGCCGACATGCGCAGCGCGATCAATGCGCTGACGCCGGCCGTCGCGCGCATCCAATACCGCGAAGCGCATGCCACCGAAACGCGCGGCTACTGGGTCTACCTGCCGGCGCAATCCAGCCGCGAGCAGGCGCTGGCCGCCGCGCGCCAGCTGTCGTCGAAGGGCGTGCGCGACTACTACGTGGTCACTGCGGGCGACCAGCAGAACACGATTTCGCTCGGCCTGTTCCACGACCAGGGCAACGCGGAAAAGCGCCGCAACGAAATCTCGCAACTCGGCTTCAAGCCCGAAATGGTGGCGCGCACCGAGGAACTGCCGGTGTACTGGGTCGATTTCGCGCAGAACTCGCACAACCCGGTGAACTGGCGCAGCCGCGTGGCGAACCAGCCGGACCTGCGCCAGCAGGCGGTCACCTGTTTCTGAAGCGAATGGTTTCCAGGCGGGTGCGGCAAAATCCACATCTGTACAATTTCAAGGACAGGAGAGAGCGATGAGCGGGAAAATTCGTGCCTGGGCAGCCGCGGCGCCGAAAGCTCCGCTCACGCCCTTCGAGTTCACGCCTGGCAAGCTGGGCGACGAGGAGGTCGAGATCGCGGTCTCGCACTGCGGCATCTGTCATTCCGATCTGTCCATGATCGACGCCGAGTGGGGCAACTCGACGTACCCGCTGGTCGCCGGGCACGAAATCGTCGGCACCATCGCCGCACTGGGCAGCCACACGAAAGGCTTGCGCGTCGGTCAGCGCGTCGGCCTCGGCTGGTATGCCGGCAGCTGCATGCATTGTTCGCAATGCATGGCCGGCCGCCACAACCTGTGTCGAGAGGGCGAGCAGACGATCGTCGCCAGACACGGCGGCTTTGCCGAACGCTTGCGCTGCCACTGGTCGTGGGCACTGCCGCTGCCCGAGGCGCTCGATTCGAAATCCGCCGGGCCGCTTTTTTGCGGCGGCCTGACCGTGTTTTCGCCGATCGTCGAGTTCGACATCCGCCCGACCGATCGCGTCGGCGTGGTCGGCATCGGCGGACTCGGTCACATGGCGCTGAAGTTCCTGCATGCCTGGGGTTGCGACGTCACCGCATTCACCTCGAGCGCGAGCAAGGCCGATGAAGCGCGCGGCTTCGGTGCGCACCATGTGGTCGCATCGAATGACGCGAAAGCGCTCAAGCAGATCGCCGGCACGCTGGACGTCATCCTGGTCACGGTCAATGTCACGCTGAACTGGAACGCGATGCTGGCGGCGCTCGCGCCGCGCGGCAGGCTGCACTTCGTCGGCGCCGTGCTCGAACCGGTGCCGGTGCCGGCGTTCGCCCTTATCGGCGGCAGAAAATCGGTATCCGGTTCACCACTCGGCAGCCCAGCCACCGCGGCGACCATGCTGGAGTTCTGCGCGCGCCACGCTATTTCTCCACAAGTGGAAATGTTCCCGATGTCGCGCATCAACGACGCGCTCGACCACCTGCGCGCCGGCAAGGCCCGCTACCGCGTTGTTCTGGAAAATGATTTCCGCTGAAGGCAAGTTCGTGCGAAAATGCGCCGCAGGACGCAACGTCCCGCGCGTAGTCCCAAAATGCCGGCATAGCTCAGTTGGTAGAGCAACTGATTTGTAATCAGTAGGTCACGGGTTCGACTCCTGTTGCCGGCACCATCGATCAACGGATTGCAGTGCTCGATGCCGCATATCGAGCAATTCTGTAAGATCGGGCGATCTGCTTCGCCTGGCACCGGAGGTATATGCGACTCCGTGAAGGACAGGATCTCCAGGATCTCCATGCCTCCATGGGATCAGTGCTGCAATCACGTCTACGACCCTTGCATCGAATCGATGGAACGGCTATTCCGCGGATTGATCACGCAATCGCGCCACGTCTTTTTCGGTGAGCGACGATCCCTTGGTGCCGAAGCGCGCCGTGACGTAGTTGGTGACGTCGGCAATCTCCTGATTCGAATATGCATCGCCGAATGCAGGCATGCTGGGCGAACCATTGACATTCGCCGATGCGGATCCGGTGATCACGATCTGCGCCGCGTTCGTGCCGCTCGGATCGTTGACGGCGCGGGCGCCGGTGAGGGTGGCATACGCAGAGATGTCGGCCACGCCGTTCCAGTTGTGGCAGCTTACGCAGGCCCCTTCGAACAGCTGCTTGCCGCGTGGATTCGCTGCAAAACCTTCCCTGTGCGAATCCGCAGCAGGCGGCGCGAGCTTAGCGGGAAGATCGGACATCGTCGCCGGAACGCTGCGCACGTAAGTGACGATCGCCTTGATGTCTTCCGGCGCGAGACGGCTCAAGCTTTCGGCCACGGCCTCGCCCATCGGGCCCGACGCGCTGCCGTGATTGTTCGCATGCCCGTGTGCAAGGTACGCGGCGATGTCGTCGTCGCTCCATTGCCCGAGGCCACTGCCGTTGTCGGCACTGATGTTGTATGCACGCCATCCGCCGGTGAGTTCGCCGCCGAACTTCTTGCGGTTGTTCAATGCGAAAGCGATGTTGCGCGGGGTGTGACATTCGCCGCAATGCGCCAGCGCCTCGGACAGATACGCACCGCGATTCCACTGCGCCGATTTCGACGTATCTGGCTGGAAGCGTTTGTCCGGATTGAACACCGCCGACCACAGGCCGATCGCCCAGCGCTGGTTGAACGGAAATGTCAGCTTGTTCGCGCGTACCGTTGCGTGTAGGGGCGCGAGGCTGAACAGATATGCCTTGATCGCGAGCGCGTCTTCGTCCGTCATGTAGGTGTAGGATGCGAACGGCATCGCCGGATAAAGACGCGCGCCATCCTTGCGTACGCCACGGTGCATCGCGGCGAGGAATTCCTGGTCGGTGTAGTTGCCGATGCCGGTTTCCTTGTCGGGCGTGATGTTGGTCGAGTAGATCGTGCCGAACGGCAGCGCGAACGCAAAGCCGCCGGCGTACTGCTCGCCGCCACGCGCGGTATGGCAAACCATGCAATCCGCCGCCCTCGCGAGGTATTCACCGCGCTTGACGGGACCGGCGTCTTTCATCGACGCCGGCACCGATGTCGGGTTTGCGTCCTTGTAGTCGGCCAGGGCGACCTTTTGGCCGCCCGCGAAGTCGGTCGGCCCGGGGCCACGCAGATAGATCGCGAAGCCGATACCGATAATCAACGCCACTGCGACTGTCTTGAGCAGAACACGCAAGACACGGCCGCGCTGCTTCATGCCCATGGCTGCTTCCTCCCGGCGAGAACGTCGCGGTCGATCGGCAAGCGCCGCAAGGGAATACCCGTCGCCGCGAAAATCGCATTGCGCAGCGCCGGTGGACCGGCCGTCGCACCGGTTTCGCCGATGCCTCCCGGCGCTTCGCCGCTTTGCACGAGGTGGACGTCGATCGCGGGAACCTGATTGATGCGCAGCATCCGGTAATTGTGGAAATTGGATTGCTGGACGCGGCCGCCGTCTATGGTGACTTCGCCGTAGAGAGCCGCGGTCAATCCGAAAATGAGGCCGCCCTGCAGCTGCGCGACGACGGTATCCGGATTGACGACGATACCCGTGTCCACGGCACTGGTGATCTTGCGCAGCTGCACTTCGCCCTGCTCATCGACTTCCGCCTCGATCACCGTGGCGATGAAACTGCCGAACGCGGGCTGCAGGCAGACGCCTCGCCCAATGCGCTTGCCGAGCGGCTGGCCCCAACCGGATTTCTGCGCCACGAGATCGAGCACGGCTTTGCAGCGCGGGCCTTTGTCGAGCATGCTCTTGCGGAACGCGATCGGATCCTTGTTCAGCTTCTTCGCCAGTTCGTCCATGAACGATTCGATCGCGAAGACGTTGTTGTTCGGACCAACGCCACGCCAGAAACCGGTCGGCACCGCCGGCGGCTCCACGCGAACGTATTGCACTTCGAAATTCGGAACGTCGTAGGGCTGATCGACCGCGCAATCCACCGAATCGATGTCGATACCCTTCTGGAACGCCGGCGGCAGCCAGCGCGCGATGATGGAGGAGCCGGAGACCTTGTATTTCCATCCGGCGATCTTGCCATCGCTCATTGTTGCGGAAATCTCGTCGCGGTAGACCGGCCGGTAGACGTCCTGTTGCATGTCCTCTTCGCGCGACCAGACCACCTTCACCGGCTCGCCGTCCAGATGCTGCGCGACGCGCACGGCCTTGATCGCCATGTCCGGCTCGAGGCGGCGACCGAAACCGCCACCGATCAGATGATTGTGCACGATGACCTTGTCGTCGGACACGCCGAGCAACTGCGCGACCGTCTGCTGCACGCGCGAGATCACCTGCGTGCCCTGCCAAATCTCGCAGCCGCCGTCCGGCTTGATCTGCACCGTGCAGTTCATCGGTTCCATCGTCGCGTGCGCGAGGAACGGCAACTCGTAAACGGCGTGGAACTTCTCGCCTGACTCGAACGCCTTCTTCACGTCGCCCGCCGACTTGGCGACGACGCCATCCTTCGCACTCTGCTCGCGCAGATGTTTCCAGATCGCATCGTTGCTCACAGTCGCATTCGCGCCGTGAGCCCACGTTATCTTCAGCGCATCGAGGCCCGATTTCGCGGCCCAGAAGTGCTCGCCGACCACGGCGACCATGTCGTCGAGGACGATCACCTTCTGCACGCCGGGAAGCTGTTTCGCCGCAGTGTCGTCGACCTTGCTCACCTTGCCGCCGAACACGGGCGAGGCCATGATCGTTGCGAACTTCATGCCGGGCAGCATCGCGTCGATGCCGTAGACGGCCGAGCCATCCACCTTGCCCGGCGTGTCGAAGCGCTTCTGCGGCTTGCCGATCAGCTTGAAGTCTTTCGGATCCTTGAGCGGCGGTTCATTCGGTGGTGTCTCCTTCGAAGCCGCGTCCGCCAACGCGCCGTAGGAGAGGGTACGCTTGCTTGCACCGTGCATGACTTTTCCATCGCTTGCGGCGCAGCTCGACGGATCGACCTTCCACTGCTTCGCCGCTGCCTGGATCAACATCGCGCGCGCGCTGGCGCCAGCAGTGCGCAGTGGCTTCCAAAACGCGCGGATCGAATTGGAATTGCCGGTCACCTGAATGCCGAATACGGGATTGCCGTACACCTTGTCGTTGGGCGGCGCATGTTCAAGCGCGACTTGCGAATAATCCGCGTCGAGCTCCTCGGCGAGGATCATTGCCACGGACGTGTAGACGCCTTGTCCCATCTCGACCTGCGGCATGATCAGGGTGGTCTTGCCGGCCTTGTCGATGCGGATGAACGCGTTCGGCGCGAACTTGCCGTTCGTATCATCGGGTGACTGATTCGGTTCGTTGACCCCACCGAACACCGGCACGTGGAATGCGAGCAGAAATCCACCGGCCACGCCACCCTTGATGAACGCGCGACGCGACTGCCTGGCAATTGTGTTATCGGCGCTCATGTCGGCTGCTCCGTGCCTGCCGCCCGTTTGATTGCGGCGCGAATGCGGACATACGTACCGCAGCGGCAGATATTGCCGGCCATCGCCGCATTGATATCGGCGTCATCCGGTTTCGGCGTTGCGGCAAGCAGCGCGCTTGCCGACATGATCTGCCCGCTCTGGCAATAGCCGCACTGCACGACTTCTTCGTCCAGCCATGCTTTCTGGATCTTCGCGCCCGCCACCGTCTTGCCGATGCCTTCGATGGTCGTGATCGCGCGATTGCCAACTGCGCTCACCGGCATCTGGCACGAGCGGACGGCGCGTCCGTCGAGGTGTACCGTGCACGCACCGCACTGCGCGATACCACAGCCGAATTTGGTGCCGGTCATGCCGAGCACGTCGCGCAGCACCCACAACAGCGGCATGTTGTCGGGAACGTCGATCGTCTTGTCTTCGCCGTTGATCTTCAACTGTCGTTGCGACATTTGAAACTCCTTTGCCGGCTCGTCGTGATGCTTGCTTACGTCGCCTCACGCGCCGTCATCACATCGGTCTGTCGTTCACTCACTTGAGAGTTGGACTTGAAAAGCGGCGCTTCGGCTTTTCGCGGCAAAGGATTGTACGCCGAACTTCCTCGCGCCGCTCTTTGGACCTTCGTGGAGGGTGGGGCATCTGCAACCGCGCCGCACGCCCGTGGATCGCGGCGAAGATGCTGGCATTGTATTCCTGGATGCCTAAACGAGAGGCAGGTTCTGCTTGAGCCGGCCCGCACATGCATCCCGCTGCAACCCGCGTTGCGATCTTTACGCGATCTTTACGCCACGGCCCGGTTTCCTGATGCCGAGTTTATTTTCGTTCACCTAAAGTGCGCTCCGCCTAACCACCTGGTTCGCCCATGGACTTCATCTATCTGCTGCTACTGGTCGCGTTGATTGCCGGAACGGCCGGCTTTCTTCGGCTATGCGCACGCCTGGAGCGCAGCAAGTGAGCTTGCTGTGCGCCGACATCTTCGCGACGCCGTTCAACCGCTTCGCAGGCGACTTCGCGCTCGACCTTCGCAAGGTACACAAATGAACGCCATCTATTGGGTCGCCGCCGCCGTTGCGGTCGCACTGAGCATCTATCTGACGATCGCGCTGCTCAAACCGGAGTGGTTCGAATGACCATCAACGACTATTTCCAGATCGGTCTGTTCCTGGCCGTGCTGCTGCTGCTCGTCAAGCCGCTCGGCAGCTACATGGCGCTGGTGTTTTCGGACACGCCGAACCGCGTGACACGGGTCGGCGCACCGGTGGAGCGCGTGTTGTATCGCGTCAGTGGCATCAAGGCAGACGAGGACATGAGCTGGGTGCGCTATTGCGTGGCCATGCTGGTGTTCAACGTCGCCGGCCTGCTCGTCGTCTACGCGTTGCTGCGGCTGCAAAAGTGGTTGCCGTTGAATCCGCAACAGATGGACAACGTGCCGCCGGATCTGTCGATGAATACGGCGATCAGCTTCGCCACCAACACCAACTGGCAGGCCTACAGCGGCGAATCGACGCTGAGCTATCTCACGCAGATGCTCGGCCTGGGCGTGCAGAACTTCCTGTCCGCCGCCACCGGCATTGCGGTGCTGATCGCGCTGATTCGCGGCTTCACCCGCCGAACATCCAAGACGATCGGCAATTTCTGGATCGATCTGACGCGCAGCACGCTGTACATCCTGCTGCCGCTTTCGCTGATCCTTGCGCTTGCGCTTGTATGGCAGGGCGTGCCGCAGAATTTCCGTGCGTACGCGTCCGTGCCGCTGGTCGAAGCGACAACCGCCACGGAAACGGTGAAAGACGCCGACGGCAATCCGAGCAAGGACGCCGACGGAAAAGACGTGACCAAATCGACGCAGGTCACCGAGCAATCGCTGCCGCTCGGCCCCGCGGCATCGCAGATTGCGATCAAGCAACTCGGAACGAACGGCGGCGGCTACTTCGGCGTGAACTCGGCGTACCCCTACGAAAACCCGACGCCGCTGAGCAATTTCCTGGAACTGCTTTCGATCCTGCTGATTCCCGCGGCGCTTTGCTACACGTTCGGAAAGATGGTCGGCGATCGCCGGCAAGGTTGGGCGTTGCTCGCCGCGATGCTCGTCATCTTCGTGCCGTTGCTGCTCGCCTGCACGGCTGCGGAACAAGCCGGCAACCCGGCGCTGAGCGCTCTCGGCGCGGATCAAACGGCGTCGGCCGTGCAGGCCGGCGGCAACATGGAAGGCAAGGAGACGCGCTTCGGCATCGTCAACTCGACGTTGTGGGCGACCGCGACGACGGCCGCGTCGAATGGCTCGGTCAATGCGATGCACGACTCGTTTACTCCGCTCGGCGGCATGGTGCCGATGTGGCTGATGCAGCTCGGCGAAGTGATCTTCGGCGGTGTCGGCTCCGGTCTGTACGGCATGCTCGCCTTCGCCATTGTCGCCGTGTTCATTGCCGGACTGATGGTCGGGCGCACGCCGGAATATCTCGGCAAGAAGATCGAAGCGCACGAGATGAAGATGGCGAGCCTGGTCGTGCTGATTCCATGCGCGCTGGTCGTCATCGGTACCGCAATCGCGGTGATTGCGCCAGCCGGCCTTGCCGGTCTGACTGCCAATACGGGTGCGCACGGTTTCAGCGAGATTCTCTACAACCTCTCGTCGGCCTCCAACAACAACGGCAGTGCGTTCGGTGGCATGAATCCGAATACGCCGTTCTATAACACGCTGCTGGGCATCTGCATGTTCCTCGCGCGTTTTCCGCTCGCGATCGGCATGCTGGCAATCGCCGGTTCGCTTGCCGCGAAAAAACAGGTGCCGGTTTCGGCCGGCACGCTGCCGACGCACACGCCGCTGTTCATCGTGCTGGTGGCATGCACCGTGATCGTGGTCGGCGCGCTGACCTTCCTGCCGGCGTTGGCACTGGGTCCGATCGCGGAATTCCTGATTGCTTCGGGACACTGATTCCATGACTTCAACTACCGCTCGTACCAGCGCACTCAGCCGCGAGCTGCTTGTGCCCGCGATCGGCGACGCGTTCCGCAAGCTGTCGCCGCGCCAGCAGTTCCGCAATCCGGTGATGTTCGTCGTGTTCGTGTGCAGCGTATTCACCACCGGCTTGTGGCTGCAGGCGCTCAAGGGACACGGCGAAGCGCCGGCCGGGTTCATCCTTGCCATCAGCCTGTGGCTGTGGTTCACGCTGCTGTTCGCAAACTTTGCCGAAGCGATCGCGGAAGGCCGCGGCAAGGCACAGGCTGCCTCGTTGCGCGGCGCGCGGCGCGATGTCGTGGCGAACAGGATCGCGTCGGCGGAGCAGCGCGACGCGATCACCGTCGGCGCGGCGCATGATCTGCGCAAGGGCGATCTGGTCATCGTCAAGGCCGGCGAATTCATCCCCGGCGACGGCGAAATCATCGATGGCGCCGCTACTGTCGATGAAAGCGCCGTCACCGGAGAATCGGCGCCGGTAATCCGCGAATCGGGTGGCGACCGCAGCTCGGTCACCGGCGGCACGCGCGTGCTTTCGGACTGGATCATCGTGCGCATCGGCAGCAATCCGGGCGAGAGCTTTCTCGACCGCATGATCGCCATGGTCGAAGGCGCGGCGCGGCGCAAGACGCCGAACGAAATCGCCCTGACCATCCTGCTGGCGAAATTTACCCTGATCTTCCTGCTCGCCTGCGCCACGCTGCTGCCGTATTCGCTGTACAGCGTGCAGGCCGCCGGCCACGGCGAGCCGATCACGATCACGCCGGCGAGCGATCTTCGCAAGGGCGACATCGTGATCGTCAAAGCCGGGGAGTTCATTCCCGGCGACGGCGACGTGCTCGACGGTGCCGCCTCTGTTGATGAGAGCGCGGTCACCGGCGGCACGCGGGTGCTGTCGGATTGGCTGGTGGTGCGCATCACCAGCAATCCGGGCGAGAGCTTCCTCGACCGCATGATCGCGATGGTCGAAGGCGCCTCGCGGCGCAAGACGCCGAACGAGATCGCGCTGACCATCCTGCTGGCGAAGTTCACCCTGATCTTCCTGCTCGCCTGCGCCACCCTGCTGCCGTATTCGATCTACAGCGTGCAGGCGGCGGGCATCGGCCATCCGATCACGCTGACCGTGCTGGTCGCGCTGCTGGTGTGCCTGATTCCCACCACGATCGGCGCGCTGCTGTCGGCGATCGGCATCGCCGGCATGGACCGGATGATCCGCGCC
>Ga0105238_10008250_pt1 | contig 10421 bp, 5 predicted proteins | sample KBSC34metaG_FD_81526 | JGI IMG/M metagenome (GOLD analysis project Ga0105238, IMG submission 81526) | Corn rhizosphere microbial communities from Kellogg Biological Station, Michigan, USA - KBS C3-4 metaG | ecosystem: Host-associated > Plants > Roots > Rhizosphere > Soil | place: Michigan, USA...
CGGCGATCCGCTCGCCGATGTGCAGCAGGAGGCCGAGCGCGGACTGGAGTTCGCGCAGCAGATGCGATTCGGGTTCGTGGCCGACATCTTGCGCGCCGACCTCGGCCTGGTGCGGACCCTGCGCGGCTCGACATGCGCGCTCGGCAGCTTCGACGACGAACATTTCGACGAGCAAACGATCGAGGCGCACTTCGCGGCGAACCCGGACCTCGCCACCGCCGAAGCGCGCTACTGGGTACGCAAGCTGCAGGCGCAGTTCCATGCCGGCGCTCATGAGGCGGCCGTCCGCGCGGCCGAGCAGGCGATGCGGCGGCCATCGGTCACCCAGCTGCTGTTCATCGCCGCCGAGTATCAAACCTATACCGCACTGGCACGGGCCGCCTGCTGCGACGGCGCCGAGCCCCGCGAACGGCAGCGCCATCTGGACGCGATCGCCGTCCACCATCGCCAGCTCGAGGCGTGGGCGGTGCACTGCCCGCAGAACTTCGGATGCCGCGCGTCGCTGGTTGGCGCGGAACGGGCCCGCATCGAAGGACGCGAACTGGAAGCGGAGCGCCTCTACGAGGCCGCGATCGAGTCGGCGCGCGGCGGCGGCTTCGTCCACCATAAGGCCGTGGCGCTCGAGCTGGCGGCGAACTTCCACCAGGCCCGCGGCTTCGAGCGCATCGCGCAGGCGACACTGCGCGAAGCCTGCGCCTGCTATGCGCGCTGGGGGGCGGACGCCAAGGTGCGCCAGCTCGAGTCACTGCATCCGCAGTGGCGCGCGCCGCCGGCTCGTCCGCCGGCCGCCCTGGGCGCCGGCAAGGCGCAGCTCGACATGCTGTCGCTTGTCAAGGCCTCGCAGGCGATCTCCGGCCGGCTGGTGCTCGATGAGCTCGCCGATTCCCTGCTGCGCATCGTGCTGGAGAACGCCGGGGCGCAGCTCGCGGTTTTGCTGCTCGTGCACGGCGAGCAGTTCGAGAAGGCCGCCGAAGCGCGCGTCCAGGGCGCAGATGTGCAGGTGCGGATCGGCCGCGCGCCGGCCGGCACTGACCCAGGCCTGCCCGCCGCGGTGCTCAACTACGTACGCCGCAGCCGCGATCGCCTCGTGCTGCCGGAAGCAGCGGCGCCGAATCCGTTTTCGGCCGATCCGTACCTTGCGCACAGGCCGCCGAAGTCGCTGCTGTGCCTGCCGATCCTGCGCCAGCCATCGCTGATCGGACTGCTGTATGTCGAGAACCATCTCGTCACGCATGCCTTCCCCGAGGAGCGGTTGCCGGTACTGGAACTGCTCGCTGCACAGGCCGCGATTTCGCTGGAGAACGCGCGGCTCTACGCCGATCTGCAACGAGAAAACCAGGACCGCCAGCGGGCTGAGCAGACCTTGCGCGAGCAGCAGTCGCGCACACGGCGGCTGATCGATTCCAACATCATCGGCGTCTTCTTCTGGGACGCGCACGGCGGCATTTCGGACGCCAACGAGGCCTTCCTGTGCATGACCGGCTACACGCGCGGCGACCTCGACTCCGGCAGGCTGGGTTGGCGTGGCCTGACCCCGCAGGGCTACGAAGCCGCCGACGCCCGCGCCGTCGAGGAGTTGCGGCTCAGCGGCACCTGCGCGCCGTACGAGAAGGAATACATCCGCAAGGACGGCACCCGGTTTCCGATGCTGCTCGGCGGCGCACTGCTGGAAGGCTCGCGCGAACAGGGCGTCGCGTTCGTGCTCGACCTGAGCGAACGCAGACAGGCGGAGGCCGACCGTGAAGCGCGGCGCGCCGCAGAGGCAGCCAACCAGGCCAAGAGCCGCTTCCTCGCGAACATGAGCCACGAGCTGCGCACGCCGCTCAACGGCATCCTGGGCTTTGCCCAGATCCTGCTGCACAAGGACACGCTCGCCAACGGCGATCGCCAGGCGGTGCAGGTGATCAAGCGCAGCGGCGAGCACCTGCTGCATCTGATCAACGACATCCTCGATTACGCCAAGTTCGAGGCGGGGCGGCTGGAGCTGACGCCCTCCGACGTGGACCTGCGCGAGCTGCTGGCCGCGACCGCCGATCTGGTGCGCGAGCAGGCGCAGCGCAAGCGCCTGCTGTTCGCCTGCGAGATCGAGGCCGACCTGCCCGGTGCGGTGCAGGTGGACGCACGGCGGCTCAGCCAGATCCTGCTGAATCTGCTCTCCAACGCGGTGAAGTTCACCGACCACGGCAAGGTGACGCTCGGCCTGCGCTCGACCGCGCCGCACCGCTATCTCTTCGAGGTGCGGGACACCGGCGTCGGCATCGCGCCTGACGAGCGGTCGACGGTGTTCGAGCCGTTCGTGCAGGTCGGCGAAGTACGTCGGCGCGCGGGCGGCACCGGGCTCGGGCTTGCGATCAGCCGACAGCTCGTCGAGCACATGGGCGGCCAGATCGAGCTGACCGGCGGCCCGGGCGAGGGGAGCCGCTTCTCCTTCGAGCTGGAGTTGGCGCCGTCCGCTGCCGCCGCGGGGACGGCGAGCAGCCCGCACGCGGCAATCGGCTATGCCGGGCCACGGCGCCGGATACTCATCGTGGACGACGTGGTCGACAACCGCGCCGTGCTGGTCGCCGCCCTCGCCGCGCTCGGCTTCGAGACCGACGAGGCGGTGAGCGGGCCCGAATGCCTGGCACGAACTGCGCAGTCACGGCCTGACCTGATCCTGCTGGACCTGATGATGCCGGGCATGGGGGGCCTCGAGACGCTGCGCCTGCTGCGCGAGCAACCGCCGCTGCGCTCCCTGCCGATCATCATGGTGTCGGCGAGCGCGTCGAGCCTCGATGCGCAGAACAGCCTCGAGGCCGGGGCGGACGCCTTCGTGCCCAAGCCGGTCGATCTGGACCGGCTGCTGACCCATGTCGGCACGCTGCTCGACATTGCATGGCGCTACGCGCCCTCGCGGTCGCGGCGCGCGAGAAGCTGATCAAGCATGTAGATAGGACGCGCTATCTGTAGCCACATATTGTGGACGGGAGCGCTACTCGGCGTTCGACGAGCGGCCGCTCGACAAGTGCCTGGCCGCCAGCATCGTTGGAACGCCGAAGGGGCAACCTTCGGGTTTGGCGTCCGCGCCGACAACTATGAAGCAGCCTGCGGCAGCGGCTCGACCCGGATCGCCGAGAACGCCTCGTCCGAACTTCCCTTTGAACTAAATCCGGGGCCGGCATCGCCGAGCAGCCAGATCACCTTGGGACCGTTTCCAGATACCAGGCGTTCGATCGAAGAGCTGAGGTGGCGCGCGAGTGGCAGCGCACCCGGGCCGTTTGTCTCGATGACGATGCTTCCGCCCGACCGAGCTGCAGCCACATTCGGCGCCGACGAGCTGACCAGCGCTTGCGATCTGCTCGTCTCGTCGTAGAAACAAACGCCGAAGGCCCAGTAAACGGCGTGAACGCCAGCTTTCACACCCATGCCGCAAACCAGGGCTCGCAACACGCCTTCATGGAGAAAGGGATAGTCCAGCCGGACTCGGGCCTGTGGCGTGGCGTCTCGCCACACGGATCGGATCTCTTCTTCAACTGCATTCCGCGAAGGCAGCAATGCCGGTGCGATGAAGACGTCATCGGCAACCTTGAAGCAAATCTGGCATTGCTCCATCAGCGACATGAAGAGCCTTTGCTCAGGCTCACCGTAATGTTGCCATGCAAGCTCGGCCAGCAGCTCCAGCGAAAAGCGGCCGCGGCGGCGGCGGATCTCCGGCATAACGACGCTGCGGTCCAGCACGGCATAAACGCCCTGCAGGGCCCAGTCCTGATCAAGCACGACCTGGTTGCCGAAGAAGCCTTCGCGCCAGAATACCTGGCCGCTGCGGTGAAGGTAGTCGAGCACGACAGACGGCAACGCCGCCCTGTGGCGCGCTCGGCAAAGGTCGTCGAATTCGACCCGTGGCAGGGTCTTCTCTGCGGAGCGCGCCTGCAGCGTTTCAGCCATTGCTACCCAGTTCGCCGGAATGAGCACCCGACCGTACCGCTCCAGCTGGTATTGCGCCGCAAGTTCCAGTTCCGACTGGAGGGTCTCGATGCCGGACTCCTGACTGGCGCACGCGCTGATCTCGCGCAGCCGAGCGAAGTCGTACTCATCCGTGATGGGAGCGCTTCGCACGTCTTCTTCGCGCTCGCACTGGGTCTGCACAACGATCACGCAGGCATCAGGGCCGGCGTAGTCACGCACGTATGCGAGCCAGTAGTCGAGGGGCTGGTTGCGCATGAGAACGCCGTTCTCTTCGAAGGCGTCGGTGTTCTCGTGGGCTGGGTTCCACGCCACCACGTAGATTGCCTGCGCGTCGAGAAAGAGAGCGTGCGTGCCGAGGTAAATGTCCTGGCCGCCGAAGTCCCACAGGTGGGCAACGACGCTGGGCAGGCCGGCCTGGGATCTCGCGATTTCGATCACACCACGATGAATGCCATGCGTCGACGGCTCGCTCGGGTCGAACCGTTCACCACGCAAACGTCGACTGACTTGAGTCTTGCCGACCGATCCATTGCCTAGAATGAAAAGCTTGACCCTGCTCGCCGGCGCCTCGCCGGCGCTCAGGTCGCTCTCCCAGGCGCGAATGCGTGGAAGAACGTTGTCGCCTCCATTGGTCGAGCGCAGCTCGTTCGGTGCGCCGAGAAGGCGGTCGGCAAACACCTCGTCGACGTTCTTCCATGATGCCCATGGCTGTGAGCCGGGAGCGCAGTCGAGCGCCGGCCCACCGATGAGATGAACCGATTGCAGTGACGTCAGTCCGGCCAGCGCTTGCAGGTTGAAACGTCGCCCACAACCCGTCAGGCCGAGCCGCTGCAAAGACGAAAGCCCGGCCAAGGGCTGCAAAGATTGAATCTGCCCGCACCAGCTCAAGTCGAGTTGATGCAGGGGCAGCCCCGCCAGGGGCGGCAGTTCGACGATCTGGCGGCACCAGCTGAGGTCGAGCCGCTGCAGCGAGGAGAAGCCGGCCAAGGGCGCCAGATCGTGAAGCTGCCAACAGCCCCTCAAGTCGAGCTGCAGCAGCGATGCGAGATTGGCAGGCGGCGGTAATTCGCGAAGCTGCTCGCACCCGCCCAGCTCCAGCCGTTGCAACGATGAAAGATCTCTCAGAGGGGCCACGTCGACGAGTTGCTTGCATCCACCGAGGGCGAGCTTTTGCAACGAGGTGAGCCCGGCCAACGGCTGAACGGTGTCGAGCCGTTTGCAGCCGCTCAGGTCGAGCTGCTGCAACCTCGAAAGGCCGGACAGCGACTCGATCTCGCGGAGATGCCCGCAGCCGCTCAGGTCGAGTCGAGTCAATCCCGACAAACCCGCAAACGCATCCCGCGGCAGCCCCAACACGTCAAGCCCGGACAGATCGAGCGACGTCAAATCGTGCTCGCGGCCGAACGCAATCCGCCGCAGCAGTTCTTCAAGGTGATTTTGGACAGTCATTGGCGCATTTTGGGCGTCTGCGCTTGGGTGTGCCAAAAGGCCGTCGCGAGTGTCGATCGTCGTTCGAGACATTCGGTATCGCGACGGCTTGAGATCACATGGAACATCAGTGGCGCGGCGCGCTGGCGGCGTACTCCCCTCTCCCATCGCCCAGCGCCGCGTGGCTGATCAGTCCTTCTTCACGCGTTCGGCAACGAACGCGTGATAGGTGCGCAGCGGGCGACCCAGAATCTTCTCCAGCTTCTGAGCAGCGCCGGCATCATCGGAGATCTGGCCAAGTTCCTGGATGCGGTCCATCATCAGACTCAGGTCGTAGGCCATCCAACCCGGCAAGTTCTGCGCCAGTTGCGCTTCGAAAGCCTTCACATCGTTGCCCGCGTAGTTGATCGTGCGGCTCAGTGCCTTGCCCCAGACGGCGGCAGCGGCCTCGCCGTTGAAGGTCTCGGGTCCAACGACGTCCAACGTCACCTGCGGCAGGGGTTCCGCACCCCTGTCGCGCCGGATCAGTTCGGCGACGGCGAGGTCGGCGATGTCTCGAACATCCACCATTGCGCAGCCCTTCGCCCCGATGGGCATGGGAAACACGCCGTAGTTCTCGACGACAGCTTGAATCGGGATGTCGTTTTGCATGAAGTAGGCCGGACGCAGGATCGTCGCAGGCAGCCTCAAGCCTTCGATCATTCGCTCGACCGTGTGCTTGCCGGTGAAATGCGGAACGTCGATGTACCGGTCAGCATGGATCACCGACAGGTAGACGATGCGCTGGACCCCTGCCTCACGGGCGACGTTGAGCGCCTGCAGGGACGTCGTCACCTCGTCGGCTGCCAGCGCGTTCAGCAGGAAGAGCGTACGGACTCCGGACATGGCCTTGCGCAGCGACTCAATGTTGGTGAGGTCGCCGACGACGGGTTTGACGCCGGTAGGGAACTTCGCCTTTGAGAGGTCACGGACCAGTGCGCTCACCGAAGCGCCTTGCTTGGTCAGACCTTGCACAACGAGGGAACCGACGGTGCCGGTGGCACCGATAACGAGAATGCTCATGAAAAACTCCGATGGGTCGGGGAAAGGGAAAGGGATTGACGGAAAGAGACTTGTTGATGGGGGACAGGTCCGTGAGAAAAGGGAAGATCAGGCCGTGAAGTCGACGACGGTCTTGCCGCGGCTGGCGCCGATGCGATTGCGCTCGATGGCTTCGGGCAGACCTGCAAACGAGACGACCTCACCCACGCGAGCTTGCAGTTCGCCTCGCGACACCTCGTTGGCCAGGCGCTCGAGGAGCGCAGCGTCGGGCTTCATGACGAACCACAGGCCGCGGCGGCCTGCTGGCGTGCGAGCGAGGATGTCGGGAGACGACGTGCCGACGACCACACCAGACGGCGACAGCACTTGCCAGTCGCGGTCGAGAACCTCGCCGCCGACGTACTCGAGCACCAGGTCGATGTCACTCACGAGCGACTCGAAGCGCTGCGTCTGGAAGTCGATCACCTGATCGGCGCCCAAAGCGCGAACGACGTCGAGGTCCTTTCCAGAGGCTGTCGCTGCCACGAAAGCACCCAGGCGCTTGGCAAATTGCACGGCGAAAGCGCCCACGCCACCGGCAGCACCCTTGGATCAGTACTCGCTGGCCAGGAACGACCGGGCCGGCCATGTGCAGGCTCTGCCACGCCGTCAATGCAGCAACGGGCATGGCCGCCGCAGTGACGTCGTCGAGGGCCTCGGGAGTCGGCGCCAGGTTGACCTCGTTGACGGCCACCAGGTCGGAGTACGCGCCCAGACCACCCAGCGGGCCCATGACACGGTCGCCGGCCTTGAAGCGGGTCACGCTCGCGCCAACGGCTTCCACGACGCCAGCGAGTTCTAGGCCAAGCACGGCGGGCAGCTGCAGCGGGAAGACATCGCGAACGTAGCCTTCGCGAACTTTCCAGTCGAGGCCGTTGACCCCGGCGGCGCGAACCCTCACCAGGACTTGACCGGGCCCGGCGGCAGGCGCAGCCATGGCGGACGCTTGGGTGGACGCCGTGCCACCGTAGGTCTGCAACGTCAACGCGCGAACGGTCTTCATGATCAATTCCTTTCAAGTTCAGTTGGGATAGGCGAAAGATAGGACGTTGCATTCGATAAACAAAGACTCCAAAATGAAGACAGCTCGTCTCATACTTGGAACACATGGACCTGAACGCACTGGCGGACTTCAATCTGGTTGCGACCCATGGGGGCTTCGGGCGCGCGAGTCGGGCCAGCCGTCGCCCCAAGGCCACCTTGTCCCGTCGCGTCGCAGACCTCGAGGAGCAACTCGGTGTGCGGCTTATCGAGCGCAGCGCCAAGGGGCTGGAGCTAACGGAGGCGGGTCGGCAACTGCTCAGCCGGACCGAAGGCCCGATGAGCGAGGTGGTCGACGCCTTCACTTCGGCTCGGGAAGGCAGCGGCAAGGTCAGCGGGCGGCTTCGCGTCGCCGCCCCGATCCTCTTTTCCCAGCTTGCAATGGGGCGCATCTGCGCCGACTTCCGAGCGCTCTACCCAGACGTCACCGTTGAGGTGGTGGCCGAGGACCGAGTGGTGAACTTGGTGGACGAGCAGTTCGATGCAGCGATCCGCCCCAACCCGCGAGTGGACACAGCGCTCGTAGGCCGTAGTTTTGCCAAGGACCGGCTCGTCGTCGTCGCTGCACCGTCGATCCCGATGCCCAGGTCAAGCAAGAAGCCGGTGCGCGTGCACGCTGTTGTCAGCGCGTTTCGCGACGGTGAGACCTGGGCCGTCGACGGCGGCCGTCTGACGGTCGAGCCCATCCCGGTGCTGCGTCTGTCCTCGATGCTGATGCTCAGAGACGCCGCGATCGCCGGCGCAGGCGTCACGCTTGTGCCTCAGTCCATCGTGTGGAAGCAACTCACGACGGGTGAGCTCGTGCAGTGGGGTGTGGTAAGCGGCAGAGAGGTGGAGTTGTGGGTGCTCCACACTTCACGTCGCCTCGCGAGCCCCAAGGTGAAGGCGTTTGTGGACTTCATGTGCTCGCGCTATCCCGAGGGCACTCTGGTGCTGAGCGGCTAAGGCGAGAACCTTGGGACTGGGCCTGTAACGGGTCCCATCGATGCTGCCCCCGAAAAGGCGATTGCGCTGCCTCAGGAGCAGTAGCTCAGTAGTTCAACTGCTGCTGCCGCAAAACTGCGCGATGGTTCGAATGACATATTTGCGGAAGCACAGGCAAGGTCAGATCGCCCACCGACCGAGCGAAGCGCTCTCCTCGCGTAAGCCTCACTCACATCCACGCGTCGCGCAGTCGAGCACCGGCGTCAAATGCCACGCCTGCCAGCTTCGGGACGTCAATCACTGCCTGATCAGCGGGCGCTGTCGGTCCGACCGCCTCGAACAGCCCGGCGACAGCCGGCGGAATGAACCGCGTCAACGATCCATAGACGTGGCGATCCCCGGTTCCCGATTGCTGGGAGATGTAGAAACGCTGCGGCACGAGCACATGCAGATGTCGCTTCGCCCGGGTCAATGCCACGTACGCAAGCCGGCGTTCCTCCTCGATCTGTGCCATCGTGCCGGTCGCCAGGTCCGCCGGCATGCAGCCGTCGACCGCGTTGAGCAGATACACCGCCTGCCACTCCATGCCTTTGGCCGAATGGATGGTCGAGAGAATGAGGTAGTCCTCGTCCAGCAGAGGCGGTCCGGCTTCATCGCTGGTGGCGCTCGGCGGATCGAGCGTCAGGTCGGTCAGGAACTGCTGCCGCGTCGCGCTGCCCCCGGCCATGCGCGCGAGTTGCGTCAGGTCAGCGGATCGAACACGTGCATCGTCGTGCAGACGCTCCAGATGCGGTTCGTACCAGCGAATCGTCAGCTGCAGCTCTTCGGGCCAACCGCTGTCGGAGCCGAGTGATTTCAGCAAACGGGCCAGCGCTTCCCATTCGAGTTGCGCGGCCGCCGGCGGCAGGAATCGCTGCAGCTCCGCGGCGGGGTCCGCAGCCCCCTCCATCGCATCGAGCAGACGCTGGGCCGCCGCTGCGCCGATGCCGGGCACCAGCTGGGCGACCCGGAACCCTGCCAGCCGATGGCGCGGGTTCTCCGCCCAACGCAGCACCGCCAGAACGTCCTTGATGTGCGCGGCTTCAAGGAACTGAAGACCACCGAACTTGACGAACGGGATGTTGCGGCGTGCCAGCTCCAGCTCCAGCGCGGCGCTGTGATGCGACGAACGAAAGAGCACGGCCTGGCCCTTCAGGCTCAGGCCGGCCTCGCGATGTTCGAGGACCCGATCGGCGACCCAACTCGCCTGTGCCGCCTCATCGGCCACCGTGACCAGCTGAGGACGGGCCGAGGCCGCCAGGTCGGTCCAGAGCGTCTTGGCGTAGCGCTCCCCAGCCAGCGCGATCACCGCGTTGGAAGCATCGAGCAGCGGCTGTGTCGATCGGTAATTGCGTTCGAGCAGGACGACCCGGGCCGGCTCCGGGAAGCGGCTCGGAAACCCGAGGATGTTCTCGATCTCGGCGGCGCGGAAGCTGTAGATGCTCTGCGCGTCGTCACCCACCACCGTCAGTCCGCGGCCATCGGGCTTGAGGCCGAGCAGGATGGCCTCCTGCAGGCGGCTGGTGTCCTGGTACTCGTCCACGAGCACATGGTCGAAGCGCGCGGCGATGTGGCGGGACAGGAGCGGCTCGCCCATCATCTGCGCCCAGACGAGCAGCAGGTCGTCGAAGTCGACCGCGGCCTGTCGCTGCTTCTCGGCGACGTAGCCCCCGAACAGCGTCTTCAGATCGTCCTCGTGCTCGGCGCACCAGGGGTAGTGTTCGAGCAGCAGCGTTCCCAGAGAGGTCCGGCTGTTCACCGCACGCGAGTAGATGCCAAGACAGGTTCCCTTCAAGGGGAACCGCCGTCGACCGCGGCCGAAGCCGAGACGGTGGCGCACCAGCGCCATCAGGTCCTCGGCGTCGCCGCGGTCGACGATCGTGAACTCCGGGCTGAGACCGACCTGCTGCGCGTAGTCGCGCAGCAACCGGGCGCCGATGGCGTGGAACGTCCCGGACCAGGGC
>Ga0105238_10008251_pt1 | contig 10421 bp, 10 predicted proteins | sample KBSC34metaG_FD_81526 | JGI IMG/M metagenome (GOLD analysis project Ga0105238, IMG submission 81526) | Corn rhizosphere microbial communities from Kellogg Biological Station, Michigan, USA - KBS C3-4 metaG | ecosystem: Host-associated > Plants > Roots > Rhizosphere > Soil | place: Michigan, USA...
AAAACGGCGTCGGGGATTTTCTCGTTCATTCTGATGTCGGAGTACTTTGCCAGGCGATAGTCGCCGGATGTGCCGAAGAAGAACTGCTGTTGCAGCGAAATCCCCCGGCTCGGGTCAATCCAGAGGACGATGTGATCAACGTTATTGCGCACATTGACCGTCTTAGGCACCAGGTCCAGTTTGGCGGTTTCGGTGCCATCCACGGTCTCGCTTCCCATGTATTTAATATAAAACGACTTAAGCATGTCGTGACCGCCGCCGCCAAAGCCCAGCACCAGGAAACTCTCGAAGGCTTCCCGGTTCTTTCCGGTGTTATAAACCGTCACCTGGTCGATTCTAGGCTGGTACACCTGGATCTTGGAGCCGCTGAACAGCACATATTTCTGGTCCGGGTCAGTGATATCGGCGGCCATCTGGACTTCGTTATTATTGCCGTGGCGGAAGTACACTTTCCCTTTTTGTTCCTCGTGTTCGTCCACCACTTTTTGATATTGGTCCCAGACCACGCTGGCTTCGGTGGTGCGGAATTTTTCGGCGGCGCTGTCCATCTGGGACAGAACTTTATCCAAGGCGGGATCCGTGGCGGAATCGGCGGCGGCCGCGACTGCGACCGCGATCACGGTACTCAGGCAGACCATCGCCAGGGACAACCGGCACAGTGTCTGCACGCCCCATTTCATGGTTGCCTCACCGGGCACAGCGGTAGCCCCAATGGCTACTCCTTGTGCACCCACACTTTGTAAGTTAGAACGCGGCCCTGACGATCACGCACAACGTCGTACTTGGTAATGCTGACTTCGCCGGCGATGGGTTCCACAATGTGCAGCAACTCTTGCCGCACTGCGCTGTCATCTGTTGCGGCGACCGCCGAACCTTCGATCTGGTAAATAAATCCGCCGCCCGGTTCCGGAGTGACCACCACCCCGATTGGATGCGGATTGCGCTCCACCGGTTTATCGTGGAAGTCGATCCAGAAGGGCGAGAGAAAGACGAACAGCAGAATGAGTGTGACCATCACGTCATACTGCAGGGTGCCACGCTCGTAGGACCATAGAATGAAGTCGCGAATTGTGCGCCAGATCTTGGACATGGGCATGGCCGGCGTGTCGCCAATGGTCGTCATCCTGGCTTCGGTCAAGTCTTTTCCCATCAAGTCGCTTCCAAGTCTAGGCTTTGGCGGCTGGGTCTGGCAATGTGCCCGGCGTGGCCGGCGTAAGCGCGGGCGAGTCGCCCGCGGCCACACTAAACCAGACCACAAGTGATGTACAACTAGAATTTCCTGGGCCGGATGCGGTCCGTGCCCATGGCCGGTTGCAGCGCTTCCGGAACCAGGACGCTGCCGTCGGCCTGCTGGAAATTTTCCACGATCGCCACCCAGGTGCGTCCCACGGCCAGTGCACTGCCATTCAGGGTATGGACAAATTCGGTCTTGTTCTTTCCTTCCGGGCGGTAACGAATGTTCGCCCGGCGAGCCTGGAAAGATTCGAAGTTCGAGCACGATGAAATCTCGCGGAACAACTGCTGGCCCGGCAGCCAAACTTCGATGTCATAAGTCTTGGCCGAAGCGAAGCCCATGTCGCCGGTGGAAAGCGCGACCACGCGGTAGTGCAAGCCGAGCTTTTGCAGGACTTCCTCGGCGTCGTGAGTCAGCTTCTCCAGTTGCTCGTAGGAAGTGTCAGGCCGGACAAATTTGACCAGCTCGACTTTCTGGAACTGATGTTGCCGGATGATGCCGCGCACGTCTTTCCCGTATGAGCCGGCTTCACTGCGGAAGCACGGAGTGTACGCGGTGAGCGAAAGCGGCAGGCGCGATGCGTCGAGCACTTCGTCGCGGTAAAGGTTGGTCACCGGCACTTCCGCGGTGGGAATCAGCCATAAGTCTTTTTCGCCGTGAGGCACGCGAAAAAGGTCGGAAGCGAATTTCGGCAATTGTCCAGTGCCATACATGGACTCGGAATTCACCAGGTAAGGCGGCAGCACCTCGGTGTAGCCGTGTTCGCGAGTGTGCAGGTCGAGCATGAAATTGGCCAGCGCGCGCTCCAGCCTCGCTCCCAGGTCCCAGTACACAGCGAAGCGCGCGCCCGAGAGTTTGGTGGCGCGTTCGAGATCGAGCACGCCCAGTTCTTCGCCCAGTTCCCAGTGCGGCTTGGGGGTGAAATCGAATTGAGGTGGCGTGCCCCAGCGCCGGACTTCGACATTATCTTCGGGCGTCCTGCCCAGCGGCACGCTGTCGTGGGGCAGGTTAGGGATGCCGGTAAGAATATTCTGCAGACTGGCTTCGAACTCCTCCGCCGCTTTTTCGCGCTGCTGGATCTGTTCTCGCAATTCCTTGGTTTCGGAAATCTGCGCGCTGGCATCCTGGCCGCTCTTTTTGAGCCTGGCAATGTCTTCGGACGCGCGGTTGCGCCGGGCTTTCATGGTCTCAGCTTCGGTGATTGCGTGGCGGCGCTGGGTATCCACCTGATGGAAATCCTTCAGCACCTGGGCGGGATCCATGCCGCGCTGGCGCAACTTCTCTTCCACCAGCGGCAGGTTGTCGCGAACAAAGTTGAGATCAAGCATGGGAACTAACTACTGTATCGAAAAAGAGGCCGGAAATGCACGTGTGGCGCGGGCGCCCTCGCCCGCGGCCCTTGACTTTGAACTTGCCTTTGACTTTGAACTTGTCTTTGACCTTGAACTTGCCTTTGACTTTGGATTTGCTTTTGACCTTGAATTTGTCTTTGACCGGGAATTTGCTCTAAGTCCAAAGTCAAAAGCGGCGGGCGAGGGCGCCCGCCCCACATAGGCTGACCGCAAATTTGGTCTGGGGTGTTCCACGCTGTAAACTACCCCGCAATGCGATCTTCGCTGCGGTGTTCGATCCTAGGATTTCTTTTGTGCCTCAGCCTTACCGGCACGGGCTTCGGTTCCGCTTACAACGCACGTCCCAAGCTGGTGGTCATTGTCGTGATCGACCAGTTTCGTGGCGACTATCTGGAGCGTTATCGCGACCAGTGGGGGGAAGGCGGTTTCCGCCTGCTGCTCGACCATGGCGCCGACTTTACCGACTGCAACTACGACTATGCCAACACCCGCACCGCGCCCGGGCATGCGACCCTGCTGACGGGGGCGTATTCGAACGGCCATGGGATCATGGCCAACGAGTGGTGGGACCCGGCGAAGAAAAGGATGGTGAGTTCGGTCGAGGACGACGCGGCGAAACTGGTCGGCATCAGCGGCGGCGTTGGCGCTTCACCCCACAACCTGCTCGCGGACACGCTGGGCGACGAGCTCAAACTGGCCACGCAGGGGAAGGCGCGGGTTTTCGGAATTTCGTTAAAGGACCGTGCCGCCATACTGCCGGCGGGCTTTGCCGGCGATGGCGCCTACTGGATCGACCCGAGAACTGGGACATGGATCACCTCCACCTACTATCGCAGCGAGCTTCCCAAGTGGGCGCAGGACTTCAATAACAGCAAGCGGTTGGAGAAGTATCTGAATCTGGAGTGGAAAGACAGCAATGGCGAAGTCCTCCGTACAACCAAGCCTGGTGAGGGGAAGGCGGGCAGTTTCTTTGAACTGGTCGGCTCCACGCCGTTCGCCAATGACTACGAATTTGAATTCGCGCGCGAGCTGATTACCTACGAGAAGCTGGGAAGCGGCCCCGCCACCGATCTTCTGATCGTGAGCCTGTCAGCCAACGATATTCTCGGCCACCAGGCGGGACCGGACTCCGCGGAGATGCAGGCTATGGCGCTTGCCATGGACCGGCAACTCGCGGGCTTCTTCGAGTTTCTCGGGCATCAGATGGGCCTGGCCAATGTCTGGATCGCGCTCTCCGCCGATCACGGAATCGCGCCCTTGCCCACGGTGGCGGCCAGAATGCATTTGCCGGCGGCAGGTTTCTCTTCCGAGAAAATGAAAGCGCAATTGAATAGCGCGCTGTCGGCCCGCTTCTCACACTCCGCTGAATATGTAAAAGATATTGACTACCCTCTGGCGTGGGTAAACCCAGAGGCATTCGCGGCCGTAAAAATGAAAGAAGGCGACGCGGAGCGCGCCGTGGGAGAAGCCCTCAAGCAGGCGGGCCTGCGGGCCTACTACACCCGTTCGCAGCTGGAGCACGGGGACGTGCCCAATGACGAAGCCGGGCTGAAGTATCTCCACAGCTACTCTCCGCTGGGTGGATGGTACGTGTTCGGGGTCCCGGTTCCGTACACCATCGGCGTCACCAGCGGCACGGACCACGCGTCGCCCTATACCTACGATACTCACGTTCCCCTGGCTTTCTACGGCCTTCCTTTCCAGGCGGGGACCTACCGGACTCATGCCGAACCCGCGGACCTGGCAGTGACGCTGGCTTCGCTGCTGGGCATCAATGCTCCTTCGCACGCCATCGGGCGGGTCCTGACGGAGGCGCTGGCTCCGCCCCGGCGCGTCCCCGGTTCGGCCCGGGGAGGCGAGCGGGAGGAGCGGAGCGCGCCTGACGTCGAGAGGCGTGGCTTCAGGCCGGCCGCCGGCTCAGCAACGGATCCCGCCAACAAAATGGTTGCGGTGAAGAAAGCTGACCGGACACTTGCGGAGGGCGCACGATGACGTCTCCCGCCGCTCCGTCCGCTCCTGATCTTTCCGTCAGTGTTGCCGGCATTCAGCTGAAGAATCCAATCATCGCCGCCAGCGGCACGTTCGGCTATGGCATTGAGTTCGAGGATGTGGTCCACCTCAACAAGCTTGGCGGCTTTGTGGTGAAGGGACTGTCGGCCCAGCCCATGGCGGGAAATCCGCCTCCCCGCCTTTATGAAACTCCGGCCGGGATGCTTAATGCCATCGGACTGCAGAATATCGGCGCGCGCGCGTTTATCGATGAGAAGCTGCCCAAACTGGGCAAAATGAAAAATATCGTGATCTTTGCGAACGTGTTCGGCTACAGCCGCGAAGAGTACGAGCGCACCATTGAGATTCTGAATGAAGGCGAGGACATAGCCGCCTACGAGTTGAACGTGTCGTGTCCCAACACGGTCTCTGGCGGCATCCAGTTTGGCAGCGATCCGCGGGCGTTGGACGAGGTCGTGAATACCGCTAAGCGGATTTCCCGCCGCCCGCTGATTGTGAAGCTTTCACCCAACGTGACCAGCATCGCCCTGATGGCACGCGTGGCCCAGGAAGCGGGCGCGGACGCTATCTCACTGGTGAACACCTTCGTGGCCATGGCCATCGACCCTGAAACCCGCAAGCCCCGTATCGCCAACGTAACTGCCGGGCTCTCGGGTCCCGCCATCAAGCCGATTGCCCTGCGCATGGTTTATGACGCCGCGCGAGCGGTGAATATCCCCGTCATCGGCATGGGCGGGATTTCGACTGCCGCTGATGTCGTGGAGTTCATGCTGGCGGGGGCGAGCGCGGTGCAGATCGGGACTGCCAGCTACTGGGACCCCGTGGCAACCGAGAAAATTGCCGCCGAACTGGAAACCTGGTGCGCGGAACGCCGCATACCGCGCCTGGCGGAACTGACCGGCGGCATGGTGGAATGACAGTCGTCAGTCGTCAGTCGTCAACAAAACCATACGCACCCCAGAACTGACCACAAGTTCACCCCATGAAGATCATGTCTTTCTCCGCGAAGGCGAATTGAGGCCGGCCATACTATGCTGACCGGGGCGGTTGGCAAACTCGAAATCGCAGGCGCCCGGTGGGGATCGGCCTGCTACTTTCCGGGCGCCAATTCATCTAATGTAATGTCGCTATAATCAATCCTTAAAAAAAGAGGAGTCTTTCATGGCCAAAGCCACCTTTGCCGCGGGCTGTTTCTGGGGAGTCGAAGCCACCTTCCGCCAGCTGCCGGGGGTCACGGGAACCCGGGTTGGCTATACCGGCGGACACTTCGCCAATCCCACCTATAAGGACGTTTGCAGCGATCGCACCGGCCACGCCGAGGCGGTCGAAGTGGAGTACGATCCCGCCAAACTTTCCTACGAGAAATTGCTGGACGTGTTCTGGGAGAACCACGATCCCACTCAACTCAACCGTCAGGGCCCCGACTACGGGTCGCAATACCGCTCCGCGATCTTCTTCCACACTCCGGAACAGGAAAGCGAAGCGCGAATGTCAAAAGAGCGCCTGGAGAAATCGGGCCGCTTCAAGAAGCCGATTGTGACCCAGATCGTGCCCGCAGTGACGTTCAATGCCGCCGAGGATTACCACCAGCAGTATCTGGAAAAGCGCGGACTGGCGACCTGCCACATTAAGTGAGCCGCGCAGACCACGTGGGGACAGCCGCCCTCGGCTGTCCGGCGGAGCGACGCTCCGCTTTTTTCCGCCGAGAATCTGCCGACAAATGCTAGCCGCGCTTCGCGCGGCCGGACAGCCGCGGCGGCTGTCCCCACGTGTTTCTTCCTGCACGAGCGGGGCGCTCGCGCCTACATTAAATTCGCTTCCTTGCGACCGGAACGCGATTTCCCATATGCTGCGGTGCAATCATGCCGCACGGTCCCGATCAACTTCTGTTGCAACTTCTTGCCATCTTCGTTTCCGCGAAGGTGGTGGGGGAGCTGTTTGAACGGGTGCGGCTGCCGTCTGTCCTGGGCGAAATCCTAGCCGGGGCTGCGCTAGGCCCATTTTCCCTGGGCTGGATCAATCCCAGTGACACCATCCATTCGGTCGCGGAAATTGGTGCGATCTTTGTCCTGTTCAGCGCCGGCCTCGAGACCAGCTCGCAAGACCTGATCCGGGTGGGGCGCAAGGCGCTGCTGGTGGCGGTGGCCGGCATCGTGGCTCCCTTTGTTCTGGGATTCGCTTACATGAAATGGCGCGGCGATGCCTCCAGTGAAGCCATTTTCGTGGGCGCGGCCATGGTGGCCACCAGCGTGGGAATTACCGCGCGCGTGCTGGGCGACTTGCATGTGATGGCCACGCGCACGGCCAGGATCATCATGGGCGCCGCCGTCTTCGATGACATTCTGGGGATGGTCCTGCTGGCGATTGTGGCCGGCCTGGCTTCAGGCGGCGGGCTGGAGTGGCTGCACCTGGGTGTTCTGGTCGTCGAAGCTGTGGCCTTCGCCCTATTCATGATCTTTGTGGCGCCTCGAATTGTCCGCAGAATCCAGCCGGGCATGGATCGCCTCTCCACCCAGCATGCTCCCCTGATTGTTGCGCTGGGGCTCTGCCTGTTCCTTTCATGGCTTTCGGCGAAGATCGGCATGGCAGCCATTATCGGCGCGTTCTTTGCCGGGCTCATGTTTGCCGACTACGCTCCCCGCTGGAATCTGGTGCCACGCGTGGGAGGCATCACCGAGTTTCTGGCGCCTTTTTTCTTTTTCACCATCGGCTCTCGCCTCAACGTGCACCTGTTTACTGGAGACGTCCTGGTGGCCGCCATTGTGATTTCGTTGCTCGCTATTATTTCCAAAGTGGTGGGGTGCGGATTGCCGCTTTGGCGCGAGGGCTGGCTGAGCGCACTGCAGGTGGGCGTAGGCATGATGCCGCGCGGTGAGGTTGCTTTGATCGTCGCGCTGGTCGGACTGCAATCGCACATCGTGCTGCCTTCGACTTATGCCATTGTCGTGTTTATGACCGCGGTGACCACGATTCTGGCGCCGCCCCTGTTGCGCTATCTGTTTCGCGGCGAAATGAAACCAACCTAGGACCGCGTGGGGATCGCCGCCCGCGGCTGTCCGGTCGAGCAAGGCTCGACAGAGGTTTCTGTTACGAGAAATAGCGGAGCATCGCTCCGCTGGACAGCCGAGGGCGGCTGTCCCCACGTGGTCTCCGGTTATAATCCTCGTTCCAATTGCTGAGGAGAATCCATGACTCTTGCAGGCCGGGTTGCGCTGGTGACGGGGGCGTCGCAAGGCATTGGCCGCGCTTGCGCGCTGAAGCTCGCCCAGTCCGGGGCCACTCTGGCGTTGGCCGCGCGGAGCCAGGAAAAGTTACAGGAAGTGGCGGCTGAGATTGCCGCAGCGGGAGGCACCGCTACGTGCTTCCCTCTGGATGTCAGCGATGAGGAACAGATCAAGGCCACCTTCAGGGCCGCCATCACCCAACTGGGCAAGATTGACATCCTGGTGAATAACGCCGGAATCACCCGCGACCAGCTGGTCATGCGCATGAAGCGCGCGGACTGGGATGCCGTCCTCAACACCAACCTGACCTCCGCCTATCTCTGTACTCAGCAGGCCATCAGCTCAATGCTCAAGCAGCGCTGGGGCAGAATCATCAACATCACTTCGATTTTCGGGCAGACGGGCCAGGCCGGCCAGGCCAACTACTCCGCCTCAAAAGCCGGACTGATCGGGCTGACCATGGCCATCGCTCGCGAAGTCAGTTCGCGCAACATCACCTGCAATGCGGTCGCTCCCGGTTTCATCGAGACCGCCATGACTTCCGGACTGGGCGATGAGTTCAAGCAGAATGCGGTGAAGATGATCCCCCTTGGCCGTGTGGGCACGCCCGACGAGGTAGCCAGCGCGGTTGGGTTTCTGGCCTCCGAAGAAGCTTCATATATCACTGGGCACGTGCTGAACGTGAACGGCGGCATGCTGATGGGCTAGAAACGCTCCTCTCTCTGTCATCACGACCGGAGCGCAGCGAGCGGAGTGGACAGCCTGCCCTGAGCGAACTCCGAGTGCACACGAGGGGGAGTCGAACGGGACCCGCTTTGGGTTCGCTCGCCGCATAGGAAGTTCAAGGAATGAAGGCGTGACCAATCCCAGACTCACCCTGAAGCAGGCGGAATCGCCTGCCCAGATTGCTCAGGCTCGTGAGCTTTTTCTCGAGTATGCTGAATCCCTCGGCTTCAGCCTGTGCTTTCAGAGTTTCGACCGGGAACTTGCGGGCCTTCCGGGAGATTACGTCCCTCCGGATGGCCGCTTGCTGCTGGCTGAATACCGAAGCGAACTGGCGGGTTGCGTCGCGCTGCACAAACTGGAATCGGGAATTTGCGAGATGAAGCGCCTTTATCTTCGCCCGCAGCTTCGTGGCCGCGGCGTGGGACGAGCACTGGCGGAAAGCGTGATCGCGGAGGCCCGGACCATCGGATACCGTAAAATGCGGCTCGATACCGTTGCGCCCGTGATGCCCAACGCCGTGGCCATGTACCGCCGGCTGGGATTCGTGGAGATTGAACCTTATCGCCCCAATCCGATTGAGGGGGCGTTGTATATGGAGTTGGCTCTTTAAAGGCGAGGGCGGGATGCCCTCGCGATAGCCGGCGGGACGCCGGCGCTGCGAGGAACCTCAACATGAAATTGGTCTGCTTATTTCTCTCTCTTGTATTTTCGATCTCGAGCTTGGCGGCGACCAGCAAGAACGTAACCTACAAGAGCGGCGATGACACCGTGCGGGGCATCGTGTACACGCCGGACGGAAAAGGCCCGTTCCCGGCGCTGGTGGTCATTCACGAGTGGTGGGGGCTGAATGACTGGGTCAAGGAGCAGGCCTCACGGCTGGCCGATGAAGGTTATGTGACGCTGGCGGTCGATCTCTACCGCGGAAAAGTGGCGACCACGCCCGACGAGGCCCATGAAATCATGCGCGGCGTTCCGGAGGACCGGGCGGCGCGTGACCTGCATGCGGGGTTTGAATTTTTGAAATCGCAACCGAACGTGAAGCCAGACCGGATCGGCTCCATCGGCTGGTGCATGGGCGGCGGATACTCGCTGGACGTGGCCTTGCAGGAGCCCACATTGGCCGCCGCCGTCATCAACTACGGCCACCTGGCGGCGGATGCGGCCTCGCTCAAGAAGATTAACGCTTCAGTACTGGGCATTTTCGGCGCGCAGGACCGTGGTATCCCGGTGGACGATATAAGGAAGTTTGAGCAGGCGCTGAAACAGCAGGGCAACAAAGTGGAAACTGTGATTTATCCCGATGCCGGGCACGCCTTCGAGAATCCCAACAACAAAAACGGCTACCGCGCCGCCGACGCTGCCGACGCGTGGAAGCACACCACCAGCTTTCTGGCCGCGACGCTGAAAAAGTGATCGGGATCAGTCCAAAAATTGTAGGCTGCAGTAACGGGTTACCATTCCGCGGTAACGGCGACTGTTCCTTGGCGGAATTCGCTCCTTACTCCATCACCAGTTGTGGTGCAACGAAATTCCTCTTGCCAGAAGGTACTACTCTGGTTACTATGCACCTCATCCTTGGGGGTCTGCTTTGGTTGCTTTCTCTATGAACATCGGCGAGACCATCCGAAACTACCGGCTGCAGAAAGGCATGTCCCAGGGCGACATCGAAAAACGCACCGGCCTGCTGCGCTGCTACCTTTCACGGGTGGAGAACGGCCATACCATTCCGTCGCTGGATACGCTGGCCAAGATTGCCGGCGCCATGGAGATCGCGCTGTCGCAGTTCTTCTCCGAGTCCGGACACACCAATGGCTCCAGGAACCTTCCGCAACTCTCCGACGACGAAGTCCGCTTCCTGAGCCAGATTCGCCGCTA
>Ga0105238_10008253_pt1 | contig 10417 bp, 17 predicted proteins | sample KBSC34metaG_FD_81526 | JGI IMG/M metagenome (GOLD analysis project Ga0105238, IMG submission 81526) | Corn rhizosphere microbial communities from Kellogg Biological Station, Michigan, USA - KBS C3-4 metaG | ecosystem: Host-associated > Plants > Roots > Rhizosphere > Soil | place: Michigan, USA...
GCCCAATACCCAAAATCGAACCCAATACTCGACGCATGGAATTGAAGCTGTACAGCCGCGTGTACAACGCCGAGACCCGCCAGCGCCGTGATGTTACCGAGCGCGCTCGTAAGCGGCTGTCGACGATGTGCTTGGATATGCTTCGTCGCAACAGTGGCCTTCAAAAGGACTTTTCCAGGCGTGTGGAACGCGAACTCGGAGCCGACGTGCCGCGAACGTCGGACGGCTCAGCACCGCCGTGGGTGTTTCGCGAAGGCTCCGACGCGCGACGTACTAGACGGTATCACGCTCATGGCGGCGGTATTTGCTCCATTGCCGAATGTCATCCTGATGGGGGAGTGGTGTGTCGAACCGTTCATCCGAAGCGCGCATGGACCCGGGTATTACGAGTTCCCCTCTGAAGCTCTTAAGAGCGTGATGCTAGGTGCGCGAACGATGCGCGATGATGAAGCATGGCTTAGTGGCATCGTCGGCGCTATGACGCGGCCGATACCGATACGACGGGCGCAACTTGCTCCAGACGGATTGATAGCAATAGTGGCCTAGACGGCCGATACGGTCAGCCACAACGGCGACGAGACAGCGCTGCAGCTCCGACGGCGATAAGCAGAAGCAGGATCGACGACGGCTCTGGCACTTGGCCAGTTGGTCCGCGACGATCGTGAGCTGTACGCCGATACCGGGTACGCCGTAATGGCCGATAGAAGTTAAGTTGCCCTGCATCCCTGTAAGCGCCTGACTGCCACTTAGGAAATGCAGACCAAAGCAACCGGGGTGTGCCGACAAGATAACGCTGCCACCCGGGGGGGCGCCACTGACGAGGACACAGTCATCTCCGCCTACCACGGGACTTATGACCGCGTATTGAGCCGGAGAGCCGCTCGACGTAAGCGTGTTAACGTCAAAAGCACTGATGGTTGTGAGCGACGTTAGGAAATCGGGCTCAGAGAACCACGCATGGCCAGAGAAGTCGGTTCCGTCAACTCTTAGGTCATATACGACGGTCGCCGCGGCCGAACCGGCGAGCCCGAGCGCGAGCGCAACTGCCAGCAAGATGCGAGTCCACATAACGTCCTCCCCAAACGAAACTCGTGATCGCATGCTGCGCGCAAACAGCCTTTAAGCTCAATCGCGACTTGTAAGCTTTTTCGACGGCGCCTCACGGCCTAGAGAGCCGGAAAGAGACGCACCGCTGCCGAGCGGACGATCTGACACGCCCAGTAGCGGCGGTTCGTCAACCGGACCCACTGGGTGAGACCGGTCCGGCTACCGCGCGCGCCCGCGCAGAGACTCTTATCGGAGAAGGACGGCGTGGCGCGGTGCGGGTGCGCGTCCGATCGACCACGACCGGCTCGTTGTCGTGCATCGTCGATTCTCTTGAGACGGCTAGGGAAACCAACAAGGGAGGCACGCACATGGCAGCGATACGACCGACTGTTTGATCGTGGAATCAGGACGGGCGCCAAGGCGCTCGCGTTCCTGGTGTACGTTGATGCGCGCCCCGGCGCCGCTGTTGCCGCCGGAGCGCGTTGATCCGCTACGCCATTGGGATCAAACGGTCGAGCTGTTGGACGTGCTGCCGCTCTTTGTCCACGATTGACATAAATGTGCTTTTGATCTGCTGCGGCGGCGCGTGGTCGTCGAGTACATCCTGTAGTCCTTGATGCCACTCTCCTCGCCTTCCTTCAGCGCCTTGAGAGCAGCCTTGTCGCCGAACAGCTTGGCGGTCCCCATCACGGTGTTAGCCCACGTCCCCCACGCGCCCGAGTCGTCCAATTCGGTACCACCCATACTGCGGATCATGTTTCGCAACTGCGCCGCAGCCTGCTCGTGATCGCGCAGCATCTGCTCCAGCTCAGCAAACCGCGCGTCGCCGCCATACTGGTCGCGATTGCGGTCGAGCGCTTGACGGTACGTCTCGATCGCGGAAAGCTCGTCGCGCAACAGCTGGTCGAGCTCATCGACGTCCAGTTCTTGCACGTCGCCGCCCGCTCGCGCTGTCGCCGGTCGCGCCACGTTCGGCAGAGCGGGCCTCGCCAGCGGATACATTCTCGATCTACACGTCGGTGCGCCGGACTTTGTCCGAGTTTTTTGGTGCATTGCGACACTTCCTTCCCGATCTCGACCTCCTCGACCACCCGAGCAGTCTTGGACACCACCGGCTCCTCGGCCGTCTCCCGCACCTCAAGCGAAGTTTCCTTGAACGCCTGCGCCTGCTCGGCGGGACTCGCCGGACGATCGACCGTATGGCGCTCTACGCGGGCATGCTCCTCGCGCAGATTCACATTTTCTCAGGCGAGATTCGCGAGGGCGCAGGCTGCATAGCGTGGAAGCTGCGGGCGTGGCGCGACCAACTGCACTAGCCAGGCGGCCCCTTACCCATCTCCTTGGGCGCGCGCCGGTCGACTAGCGGTTGCGGGCCAGGATCAAGCAGTAGTCGCATCCGCGCGCACCGAGTGGCCAGGTGCGCCCGGCCGGCCTTGTAGGGACGCATAGTCAGACAGTGTCCTACTTAACGATCTCTCGATTTCCGATGTTCGGGCGGTGCACGGAAGTGCAAATATGGCGCCTTCGTATACGTCGAACTGCTGCGCCATGATCGTCCTATGCACGTTTCCGCGTTGTGGCGCAGTCCTGCGCAGCGCAAGCACTCAGAACGCGCTCCAGGTCCTCCTTCTGCGCGATGCCGATGGATGGTATTTCACGTGCCCCCGCTGCGGTCGTCGCTCCGCGGCCCGCCCAGTCGACGTAGAAGAGGGAGTAATTGCCTCCTCGTCGGAGATCGCCCTGGGAGACGGCGGAAGTTCGCCGCGCGCGGCCACGCCGTAGCGGCTCGTCACTAGCGAATCGGTGCGCCCGTCAGCTCCAGCAGCAGTCCCATGGCGTCGCGCACGCGGGCAATATCTCGGCGGCGAGCCTGCCAGACGATGTAGCGGCGCAGGAACGCCAGCACGAGCAAGCGCTCCGTAGCGCTGACGCCGTCTTTATGCCGCTGCGGATGTACCTGCAGATCCGGGCCGTCTAGCGGAGTAGGAATGCTGCGGCCCGGATGTTGTGGGTCAAACATCGGCGCGTAACATGCCAGCCTACTACGCGAGTGAGCAAGCGCTACGGCACACCCGGCGGGTCGGCGTCGCCCTCGTGAGCGATACGTTCTTCGAAGGCCAGATTTCCGCGCAGTGCGTGTACGCTGTTTTCGAAACCGCTGAGCACCTGCTCGGCTGTCTCGGTGCTATGCCCGTTGCCGTTGAGTTCGCAATGCGATCGCGCTGCAGTTGGATTAGCTGCTCCACTTGAGCCCCGTGACGGCGCGCCAACACTACGACACGCTCGACCGCGCCGCAGAGCTGATCGCCCTTCTGCGACGGTAGGCTGGGACCGGGGCTTCGGGCCTGCTGCATTACGCCGCAATTGCACAAGCTCGCGGCACATTCGAAACCAGTTCTAGTGGGCACGTCACCTGGGCCGACGAGGGTCTCGGACTATGTTTTTGATAAAGCGCCGGTGTTTTTTCTTACACCTCCGATGTGAGCAAATTGTCCGCGTTTGGAGTTCATCGCGTTGGCGTCCAAGCAAGTGTCCGCACGGTAACGTGTCGGACTTATCCGACACGCCAAGGTGACCGTTATCTGCCGAGTGTTTGGGACACGACCCGGCTTCGTTCAACGTTCAGGCTGATTAGAATGACGCTAATGGGTCTATGCGCCTTCAGCAGCGCCAAGGCAGATCGGATCGCTAAGGATCGACAATGAACATGCTATGGTTCTTGTTGGCGTTCTGGCTAGGCACGATGGCGGGCTTCTTCGCGTTCGCGCTTCTGGCTATGGCGCGAGACGCCGACGACACCCGGCCCCACACGCTGGCGTCCAGTATGCGACGGCCGGCGCGGCACCGCGCTCTCCGGGCGGCCACCCTTTCAGCAAGCTCTTAAGACTGGCTCCGGGTATCCAGCGGGCGACGTCGCCCGAAGCAGACCGTCATGGTTCGGCGGTGACCAGGGGCAATATCGCGGGCAGCTTACGTGCGCCCGCGGCACGTAGGCCCGCACAGGGTGGCTGTCCCTTGGTCCGACTGCTCCGTTGACTAGTGTCATCGGGTCGGCGGCGTTCCATCTGCGTCGGCGCAATGTGACTTGCTCGCAACCTGGCGCTCGGTAGGCGATGAGCGCAGGAAGAGCATCCACGCGGCGCGGGCAGTACTAATTGGCGAAGCCAATGCCATTCCGGGGGCGTAGTCGGGCGTGGTCGAAGCAATGCGGGCTGTGAACATGGCCAGGCCCAGTGCGGTGAAAGCAAAGACCCAACCATCAACCAATTGCCAGCGTTGCTGGTGACGGCGCCAGAATCAATTCGCGCCACGCTCTGGAGGGCGAAACCCGCAGTCCCATGGCGCGCCACGGGGCTCGCAAAAACGCCGACCGACGGTCCTTGGGCTAGCGCGTCGCTCGCGTCACCTCGGCCAGCAGAGCAGATGCCCTATCGCTGCGCGCCGTCCGACGGATTAGGATGTCGGGAGGTGTCACGCTTCGCCCGTAGTACGCCGTGTTCCAGCTATCGTTGGTGTGCACGACGGTGCCGTCGAGGTTCAGGCCGCCGTAGACACCCTTCGCGCGCGTGAACTGGATAAGATCGGCAGTGACGGTCGACTTCGCGCCGGCGCCCACGGGACCCGCCGCGATGCTCGCGTCGCCGCCGACCTTGAACGTGCTGGCCATAAGCGAGTTCAAGCCCTTATCGGTCATCACGACGATCACTGCTTCGGACACGTCAACGCCTGCCTGAAAGCCGACACTTGCGGTGGCAAGATCATAAAATGCCGGCCCGGCCCAGGCACGACCCTCTCTGGCGACGAGGACCGCGCGTCCGCCAGACCCGCCGAAGATGAATCCCGCGCGAACAATCTGCGGTGCGATCAGGATCGCCTTGGCTCTCCCGAGATTCTCCTGGATCCACGTTTGGTCAGGATCGCGGAGGAAATTGTTGAACGTGACCTGAGCATCGGCGACTAGCTTGTCGGCTTCGGCGGACGACTTGCCCGTATCCGTCGTAGCGCATGCGCTCAGCACGACGCCAACGGCGGCGACTATGACAGCGCGACGTCCCGCATTGATCGGTTGGTTGAACATTGCTTTTCTCCTTTGGACATCATGCGCGCCTCCGGCACGGCCACCTGGGCCGCATAGTGACCTCAAGTGCTCGCCCGTCTTCAAACGTTTGAGAGCCGCCGATTCCCCCGCTTCGTCCCTAGGTACCTCGCCAGTCGCGGCATGTATGCCGCCCTCTTGCGCAAGCGGCCGAAGGATGGACGAAGTGCACGTAGAAGGCGCGCAATCTCGGCGGCGGTCATGTGCTACCACCTACGGAGGTAGACACCGAAACCTCGGTGTGGCCTGCCCAGGCAACAATTGAACAGGACGCCGGGCCTCGAAAGTACATCTACGGCGGAGCGCGGTCAGCCTCGGATGACTGGCCCGCAGGTAAGCGACGAGCGACGGTCGTTTCGAGTCGGCTATCGCCACGGAACGCCGTAGTAGTCGTAGATGTTGCGGCCGTACTCGTCGGTGTAGTCGGGCATGCTAGTCTGGGCATAACGCGGAGCCCTTTCGAGTTGCTCCTTCTGGAGCGGTACGACGTAGCCGTTGAGGCCGGTGTCGTACTTCAGCATGCTCCACGGGATGGGGTAGCGATCCGTGCCTACGCCAAGAAAGCCACCAAACTCAAGCGCCGCATAACGCACTTGCCCCGAAACCTTGTCGATGATTACGTCGTCGATCGAACCAAGCTTGTCGCCGTTTGCGTTGTAGACCGCCGTTCCCGAGACCTTGCTGGAAGAGATGCAGGGGTCGCTCATAGTGAGGGTCTCCTAGACACTAGCGGGCGAGTGCCCGCCATCCGAGCTTTACTCTGCAATTGGGGCGAGTGGAATCAGTGCGCGCGCCAGCGCCTTGTAGGACTTTGTTACTGCGACAGGTAAGCGGATGACGACGCGGCGACGGCGACCACCACACGGTCGGCCACGACGTGATAGCCTGCTATGCCGGCCCAGCACTCAAATCGGCAATCGCTACGCTAGCGCCGCGCATCTACCTGTCGTCGGCATTTGCGACCACTGACGCGCCCTGCCGAGTGAGATATTGGACGCCTGCGTTAGTGACGGTCAGCACGCCTGCAACGTTCCTCTGTAGATAGCCTGCGTTGAGCAATGCGTTCACTACTGAGGGCGGATCAAAGCGGAGAGAAATGCCCGCGGCGCAGCGCTCCAGCGCGGCGAGTTGTTCACGCGTTAGTCGAATGTGCGGCGCGTGAGTCGGCATCTGCAACGCCACAATGAGCCTTGCGCACGGCAGCCGGGTTATTGCCTGCGTGAGCCGCGACCGCGCACGCGCTGTTCCACGTCTTCCACCATTGGCCCAACGGCGTCAATGGCCTCCTTGAGGTCATCCGGCGTGACGCCGAATTTCTCGGACCAGTAACGCAGCTCGTGCTCCTGGTGCACGTCGATGCGCTGGCGGTCTTCCTGCCCGCGGATGTTAGGGTTGTCGGCCATGGCTTTCTCCATTGCGTCCGGGGTGCCATAGGATGGCCGTTGGCGCGCGATGGTGGAATCGGTGTCACGCCGCGACTAATTGTCAGACGGCCACGGCACCCGCCGAGCGGACGTCCGGCGCGAGGCTTGCTATATCGCTCACCACCGCCATTGCACGGGGGGCCGATGGGCAGTTCGGCAAAAATTGACCGCAGTCGTGTAACGCTCGCCACCGAGGTCGAGCGCCTCTGTTGGGAAAAGAAGTTGGGAGCATCACGCCATCGACCATGGGACGCAATCGATGCGATTGGTGACACCGACGGCGGTGCACGACTGGCTTAAAGCGCACGGTCGTGACCGAAGCCAGGAAGAGCAACGGGGCCGCGATCCCAAGGCGGCCGGTTAGCGCCAGCGCGCCACCTCACGTTTTACGGCATCGGGCTGGTCCCCGACCTTCGCCACGGCCTCTCGCAGCTGTTTTTCTGTGCAGATAAACCGCTGACACCATCGGCGTACTTCATAGGGGTTGTCCCACCAGGACTCGACTCGGCGTCGGGTCCGGTATGCGTTCGCGTCGCCGTTCAGGCGTGTTTGATCGGCTTTGTTTCTAGGCATCTCGCCGGTCGCGCTCGCATGCATGCCGGTCTTCTTGCGCAAACGGCCGAACGATGGACTCAGCGCGCGTAGAAGGCGCGCAATCTCGGCAGTCATGTGCTAGCGCCTCCGCCCGTAGACACGGGTAAACCCCGTATGACGGCCGCCCGGCAACACTTGAATGTAGACGCCCGGCGCAGCGGGCGGTTAGCAGGACCGTTCTGAGCCCGGGCGTAGGACCGGGTCGGCTATGCGTGCTTACAAGCTCGCTTTACCGCCTTCCGGTCAACGAAGGAACGGCTCGTACCAGAGGCGGCAGCTCGGGCAAGCTCGGCGCTCGCGCTCTGGCGACTGCTCGGTCGCAGCCACGGCGCCTGAAATCCCGAACGCTTAGGCGCCCGCTCTCAGTGGTTTGATCACGACTATGCCGCACTCAGCTTTGCTTGCGACGCCGCATTGCCGCCATCCCGGACAATGCTAAGCCAATCAGCGCCAGAACGCCGGGCTCGGGCACGGTCGGGATCGGGTTGCACAGCGGATTGTTTTCGCTGCCGGGCGGGCAGCTCGTGGCCGTGCTGATGCGCGGCTGCTGGAGATCGAAGAAAGAGATCCCAGTCCCGCTCGCAATGTTGATGCTGGATATCCGCTCGCCATTAGCCGTGGTGATCGTCACAAAGTTGTTCCCGCCCGACGATACGGTGTAGCTGAATGTCTGAGGCGCCTCGTTGACGAGGTTCACGGTCACATCCACTGTACCGGTCACAGGCCGACCAGTGGTGGGGTTCATGATCGGATTCAGAATGAAGTCACCGAATGTCCCAGTCTCGACATTGAAGGTGAGGGTCGTGAAGTCGCCGTCCACGGCCTCAATGCGCGCCTGCCCGCGGGCAGGCGTAACTAGATTCTCGTCGGATGTGAAGTCGACGAGCAGATCAGAGTTGTTGGTCCGACCCGTGACGGTGAGGGCCGGTCCCGAAGTTGTGCCAGGGCCGTTAAAGAGTATGTTTTCCTCGCCCGGCTGGGGATTGTTGCCAAGCGTGAAAATGACGTCCGCGGCGGCGCTGCCTGCCATCGCGAGCCCGACTGCCGCTGCCACCATTGTCGTGCGAATTTTCATTGCGGCCACCTTTTATCTGGTAAGGACTTTCCAAGCAAGCCTCCGGCCTACGGCGTTAACCGGTTGAATTCAGAAGGGCGGCGCAGGCATGTGGCGATTTGGCCTATTGTTCATGTAAATGCGCTCGACAGCTACATGACTCCGACAGTTGTTTAAGGTATGAACAACATTCTCGTCGGCACATCGTCGTAATCTTGGCCATGCTTCGCTCGTGCGCGTCGAAATCGCGGCGGAGTTGTCGAGAGGCAGACGGCTAAACACATGTCATTGGGTTTCGTATTAGGTAGCAGATATCGTTGCGACCTGCGCTCCTCCGGTACTTGCTAAAGTGTTCGCTTTTAGAGCAAGGCGGGGACTGAATGCCTAATATGGGAGCTGTACTGCGCGATGAAATCACGAGGCTGTCGCGCAAAGAAAGCCGGATACAGATCGATTCGACCAAACGAACGACCGCGAGTCATCGAAAGGATATTGCGCTTCTGAAGCGCCAAGTCACGCAGCTGGAACGCCAAGTGAAGACTCTGTCGCGCACGGCGGCGGGCACTTTGCCGACCCTGCCGGCCACTGCGGGTGCGACGAAATTCAGATTCGTGGCCAAAGGACTGCGTTCGCAACGAGCCCGGCTGGGACTGTCGGCCGCGGATTTCGGCAAACTGATCGGCGTCAGCGCGCAGTCGATCTACAACTGGGAAAGCGAAAAAGCCCGTCCACGTGCCGGGCAGATCGCCCGTGTCGCGCAGCTCAGGTTGATGGGCAAGCGCGAGGCACGGGGCGAGCTCAGTAAACTGCGTTAGCGCTTGTAAGCCGAGCGGGGCTCCGCGCACTCCGAGTCAAACCAGCAAGCGTCGGCGCGTCGTCGGCGACCCTGAACGCCGGTGAATCGGGTTCATCGTGCCGCCTCATTTCAAGCTGCTCGTGATGTCGAACGCCGCATCCTTCGACATGTCGACGTCGATCATGCTGCGTACCCGCACTCGCTGTCACCACTCAGGTCTACGAGTCGGCGGGGGAGTGATTGGGCGCAAGGGTCGGCGCACGGTGTCGACAAAGACGAACTCATAGAGCTTCGGAATGTACCGTGCGCGTAGAGTACGAGTTCGCGTGCGCCAGATCATCGAGGAGCTGTGCGATCCCGAGATCGACTCGGGAAGTTGGTACGATTGGCAAGGCTGGTGGCGTCTTGAAGCTTTGTGCTGCACGGCGTACCGAGCGGCGTTCGGGACGAATGGCAAACTCGATGATCCCGGTGTTGGGCGAGTTGGAGTCGTCAAGCCCAGAGTTACCCGAGAGCACGCGGGAACGGCGCGGCGCACTATTGGATCCGTGGCGAGCGCCTGAGCCGCCGCGAGTGGACGGCCGGGCGGTGCCTCGAGTTGATAGATGCCGGCCAGGATCAACTGCATCGGCCTGCGCTTGGCGCCGACCACTAGATCGACCCCGCGAGCGTCGCGAATACGGGCTGTCGGCAACCTGCCGCTCGCAGCCAGACAATACGGATCGGATGCGCCGCCAATCGGCAGTGGGAATATTTCCCGAATGCTTGCAGCCAATGATGGACAGTCGGATGGCGCATCCTGAAAACGCCTGCATGATGTACCGGGTGGCTACAAGTGCCAAACCCTCTCGACTGGTTCCATCAAGGATTCCTTACAGATGTTGCGATTGAGGCAGGTTACAGTACGCTGGGAAGCTGGACGAATCGCAGAACGCACCCGCTCGCCAAAACAGCCGCGCGCCGCATCACGATTCTGCCCTGTGGGCCGTTATACCGAAGAGCATGTCAAACGCGCATGCTTAGGTGCCGGACGGCCGCTGCGGGCCACCCCACAGGAGCGATGAAGCTTCCTGCGCGCCCGACCCACGAAATCTCGGCGCTTGCTGCTGGGGACTCGCCTAAGAAGTTGAGTTCGACTGAAGACACGCCACCTCGTGCTCGTGTGCGGCAGAGACCTACATATCAGGTTCGCACGGCCATAAGATCCGATCGCCTTGGATGCGGGTGTCATAATTCCGCCGATACTCGCGGATTGGTGCAGTTATTCGAGGCGGTGTCGTAAAGGGAAGGTGCAGCCATCAACTCAGGATTCGTCGGCTCGGGCTCGCGTGAAAGTCGCACTATGCTTCTTGTAGCGGTATTCGCGGCTACGCTCGGCCTTATCGTTGCCGACTTCATCACATGGA
>Ga0105238_10008254_pt1 | contig 10417 bp, 8 predicted proteins | sample KBSC34metaG_FD_81526 | JGI IMG/M metagenome (GOLD analysis project Ga0105238, IMG submission 81526) | Corn rhizosphere microbial communities from Kellogg Biological Station, Michigan, USA - KBS C3-4 metaG | ecosystem: Host-associated > Plants > Roots > Rhizosphere > Soil | place: Michigan, USA...
CCCTCGTGCCGCGGCGGGCACGTCCAGGCAGCGGTCCAGCACTGTCTCGGGGGCGCCTTTGATGATCAGCGTCAGCGTGTTGTTCTGGTCACGGACCAGGACGGAAACCATGTTGCGTTCATGGTCGAAGGGGAGAGTTCCGAGCTTGGCGTAGCCTGCCAATGCTGACGTCTGCGCCTCGGCCGCGGCGGACTTCCACAGTGCCTGATCAAGTGGGTTGCCTCCTACGACCCGCCCGTCATGTCGCGTGTTCTCGGTGCAGAGCAGCCCCAATCGCAGCACCCCGGTCGCGTCGATATTCCCGACTGGCACTGCGCGGGTGAAGTCGATGCGTCCTTCGGTGAGGGTGCCGGTCTTGTCGGTGAACACGACGTCGACGTTGCCGAGGTCCTCGATGCACACCAGCCGCTTGACCAGGACCTTGTGGCGTCTCATGCGACGGGACCCGGCGGCCAGGCTGCTGGATACGACCGCCGGCAGCAACTGTGGTGTGATACCGACCGCGATGGCGAGAGAGAACAGCAACGCGTCCATGATCGGCTTATGCAGCAGTACATTGATCAGGAAGATCGAGGACGTTAGCGCGCCGGCGACGTAGACCAGCAGCATCGAGAACTTGCGAAGGCCGGTCTGGAACTCGGTGTCGAGCTGGTGGGTGTTAAGCCCGGCGGCAATCTTGCCGAACTCGGTCCGTGCCCCGGTGGCGACCACGACCCCGCGGCCGCTGCCGGCGGAGACCACGGTGCCCATCAGTACGCATCCGGTCAGCTCGGCGAGCGGGGTTCCGTCGGGAATGGCCTCGATGGCCTTGTCCACGGGCAGGGATTCACCGGTGAGCACTGATTCGTCGCACTCGAGCGCGGTAACCTGCAACAGACGCATGTCGGCCGCGACGATATCGCCAAGCCGCAGGTCGACGATGTCGCCTGGCACCAGGGCGGTGACGTCGAGGAGGCTCGACTTTCCGTCGCGAATCACCACCGTCTCGTGGTGGATCTGATCGTGGAGGGCTTCGGCGGCCTTCTCGGCCCGGTACTCGTTGACGAAACCCAGACCGACTGACAGCGCGACGATCACTCCGATGATCAGCGCATCACTGCGTTCTCCGACGAAGAAGGAGGCGAGCGCGGCGGTCAGCAGGAGAGCCAGCAGGGGGGACCGTAGCTGGTGCCAGAGAACGGGCAGCAGCCGGGCCTTGTGGGAGGATACGGCGTTCGGGCCCCACTGCATCAGCCGTCTGCTCACCTCCTCCTCGGACAGCCCTGCCTCGTCGACGCCGAGCTGCTTGAGCACCTGTGTCACCGGCAGCGCTGCCGCCGAAACGACCCCGGTCGCGGGGCCGCTCGTCTGCGGCGGTGCGGTCAGTGTCATCGGCTAATGCTCCCAGAAGTCCGCGGCGCCCAGTTATGGGTGAATCAGCTGGCGTCGGCGGGTGTGAGCGCGGTGTCGCTGCCCCGGTCGGGTTGCGGTGTGGCGAGTCGGCGGCTGTGCCGCAGACCTAGACCGCTGAGCAGCAACATGATCGCGGCTCCGATGAAGGCTGCGATGGCGGCGATGCCGGCGATGGTGGCCATCGTGCCGAAGGCGTAGGCGTTGAGCAACAGGCCGCGCAGCGTCTCTCCCTTGAACATCGTGTCCACCGCCGCGGCCAGCTTGGTGTCGGTTGGGTTGACTTGGGCCTGGGCGCTGAGTTGGGCGTAGGTCTTGCCGCCGCCGATCTCCCTCAGGTGCACCGCGATGAAATGGTCGGCGTAGGTTTCGGCTTGCGCGCCGGTGGTCAGCTGCTGGCCGGCGTACTGGCGCATCGGAGCGAAGGCAGCGCCGGCAGTTGCCGGACTGCCCTTGGCCGGGAAGTAGATCTGCTGGGCAGCTAGCTGGCTATGTACTTGGTCGCTGACGAAGTAGTGCGCCCAGGTCAGCAGCGAGCCCGCTACGATCAACAGGGCCGCCAAGGCGAGCCCCGCCAAGCTAAGAAGACGGTCAAGGGTTCTGCGGTGCATGGTGGTTCTCCTCGGTTTGGCGGCTATCGACATCTTGTTGACCGCGGCGGGCATCGTGTCGTTGGCCGCTACCGACGAGCACCGCTGCGCGACGGCAACCCGACCGCCCTCGTTCTCGAACCGACCGATCGGGTCGTCGTGCGCAGTGTGTGGTCCGGGGGGCATCAGAGTTAGTGGGTCTCGACGACGTCGAGCTGGTCAGCGACCGGCCGCCGTGGGGAACGCCCCGGAGCCGGCCGGCCGGGCGGGGGATAGCCGATGCGCAGCATCATCTGCGGGTAGGCGAGCCAGCCCATCAAGGTCTGGACCCGGGCTCGGAAGGCGAAGAGGTCGACGGCCTGGCTGAGCGGACAGCTGACGAGCCCGGTTCGTTCGGCCTGGAGCATGAGTCGCATCATCGACTCACCCGCGGCGAGCTGCTCGCGCGGCGTGTCGGATTCGCTCAGCAGGACCGCGATCAGGGGATGCTCGTCCACGTCGGCTTCGATCTGTTCGCGCCCCGACAGGCCCAACTCGAAGTCGCGCAGCGGTATGTCGGTGTGGCGCGGATGCCCGGCCCGGACGTGAGGTATCGCCGAAATCGGAACGCCCTCGGCGTGCACGTCGGCGTGCTGCAGCCAGCGAGTCATCTCGGCCGTGTAGGCAGCGTCTCGACGTTCGACACGGTCAGCCCAGCTCACCGCCACGGCCAGGTTCAACTTCTCGCCTGCAGACTCCGGGAAATGTACGTAGACGCCTTTCCTGTTGGACGCTGCGCGGAGTGCCTCCACCAGGTTGTCGGGAACGGCACGGGGCAGGAACGGGCGCCGTTCGCTGTAGCGGCGAGCCGCCGCTGCGAGCTCCTCGCGTTCTGCCACGGTGCTCTCGTGACGGTGGGGGTCGGTGAATCTCGCCAGCAGGTCAGGCTGATCCGGATCGGGCAGCCGCTCAATGTGCAGCAGCAATCCCTCCCCGGCGAACGCGAGTTCAGCCAGAGCCAGCGCGGCCCCGCAACTGATCCGCAGCGAGTGACCGTCTGGGTCCGCGACGTCCAACTGTCTGTCGCGATCTGAGCGCAACTCGAGCCGGTCACGATGTAGTCGCCAGGTCCAGGGTTGGGTGTTGTGCAGCGACGGTGCCCGGCACGCGATCGCCACGACTCGTGACACGAGTTGCGGATCGAATGCTTCGCCACGTCGGGTCGGAACCGCCGAATCGGCTCCGACTGTGCCGCCCGAGACGTGGCCCGTCATGAACTGGCCTGCTCTGGTGGGGCGTGACCGCGAAGAGAGAAGATGTGTGTCACCGGGGCTTCCGAGTTGCTCACTGGGGCTTGCCGATCGGGACCGGCGTCCCGTTCGGTGCTGCTCCGGCGACCGGCGTATCGAATCTGGCGAGCGGCGCGGTCGGGTTCGCGGCAGCCGCCTCGTGGGCGAGGAATGCACCCAACTCGGCGATCGTCGTCATCAACGGTGCGGGGAACACGACGGTGGTGTTCTTGTCCACGCCGATCTCGACCAGGCTCTGCAGGTTGCGCAACTGCAGGGCGAGGGGGTGGGCCATCATGGTATCCGACGCATCGCCCAACGCAGCCGCGGCCAGCGACTCTCCCTCGGCGTTGATGATCTTCGCGCGCTTCTCACGCTCGGCTTCGGCCTGGCGGGCCATCGCGCGTTTCATGCTGTCGGGCAGCTGGATGTCCTTCAGCTCCACCAGGGTGACTGCGACGCCCCAGTCGAGGGTCGTGAGATCGAGGATCTTGCGAATATCCAGGTTGATCTTGTCCGTTTCCGAGAGCGTCTCGTCAAGGGTGTGCTGGCCGACGATTTTGCGCAGGGTGGTCTGTGCGATCTGGTTGATGGCAGCATGCACGTTCTCGATCGCAACCACGGACCTCTCCGCGTCGACAATCCTGAAGTAGGCCACCGCGGAGACGTCGACGCTGACGTTGTCGCGGGTGATGATCCCTTGGGACTGGATCGGCATGGTCACGATCCGCAACGAGACCCGGCGCAGCACGTCGATGAACGGGATGATCACCCGGAGTCCGGGCTGTCGTTCGCCGATGACCCGACCGAGCCGGAACAGAACCCCCTCCTCGTACTGCTTGATGATGCGGGCCGACATCGCAGCACCTATCAGCAGTAGAACGACGACGATGATCAGGATGGTGACAAGGATCTGCATGGTCAGGCTTCCGATCGGGAGGGTGGTGGTGATGCTGTGCCGTGCAGGACCGACACCGGGCACACGGCGTGTTCGGCCCAGCCGCTGCCGACCGAGCCGAGGAGCAGGCCAGCGACGCCGTGGCTGCGGCTGCCCACCACCAGCACCCGCGCACCCGTGCTCGCCCCGACGGAGTCAGTGGGATCGACGCTGACGGTCGTGCCTTCCCGCTGAGCAGGGCGGCGCCGACCGACGGACCAGATGGCCGCGGGCAGATCGTCAAGGTACGAGTAACAGTGCTGGGCACCGTGATGCCCGCGCCGGCCGAGAGCGGACGCCGGCCGCGGCGCGACAGCGAGTGGAACGTTCATGGTGATCCCCGGCATGCGGGTCACCGGCGTGTTCGGCGCGGAGCTACTGCTCGGCGAGTTCAGCAGCGGGCGGCTGATCTCTTCCGGACCGGCTGAGCTTCTCAGCACTTTGGATACTACACCCGTTGCTGTGTCGGACCGGCGGATGTGTGCATGTGACAGCCGGCCCTCAGCCGAGGCGTGGCCGGTCATCGTCCTCGACCAATCGTGTCGAGGACGAGGGTGGCGGCTTGATGTCGATCTGTGCCGACCTTGGCCGCGCGGGTATCGAGTTCCAGGTCGGCCTGTTCGGGGGTGTAGCCGAGACCGATGAGTACCCCGAGGGCTTGGTTGATCACCGACGCCTTCTGCAACGTGTCCCCGGCGTGCCCGTCGACCAGGACGCTCAGGTGCCGATCGAGGATGGCGTCAGAGAGGGGGCGCCCAGTCATCCAGCACAGGTCGGCGGCAAGATCGACGAACGCCCCGGGGACGGCGGCGAAGAGGATCAGCGATAGACGGGGAGCGAACCCCTGCCCGTCGCTCGCCACCACCTGCAGAAGCGAGGTGCGGACGTCAGCCTTCTCGACACCGTCCGCGAACGCGGTGAGGACAACGAGGGGATCGGCGCCATCGATGATTACCATCAGGCCGAGATAGGACGCCACCGCGGTGCGGACGCTGGCCGCAAGGTGAAGCAGGCTTTCGGCGATGTCGATGGTCGGGTCGTCGAGTGCCTCCGTGAGGATAGCCAGCTGGGCGGCCAAGGCCGCGTTGATTTCCACGAGGAGTCTGCTCCGCTGGGCGCTCCCGAGCGCAACATTAGGCCAGCCAGGCTCCGTGCACGGCAGGCAGCCGGTGCTCGGTGAGGAACCCGAGACGCGAGTCAGGACACGTCCCTTAACCGTTCCCCGTCTCAACCGTACGCGGCACGCACTGGCACGGCGCGACGCACGTCTCGCGCCAGCTCGCTAAGCGAGCTCAGGACTGGCTCTGTCGGGCGCGCGCCCGGCGAACCGCCTCGTCGACGATGCGCTGGGCCACGTCAGCCAGCTTGGTGTGTTCGCTCTGGCTGATCGCGCGGAGCCGGCCGAACGCCTCCTCGGCGGTTCCGCCGGTGCGGCCCCTCAGCAGGCCGATGGCTTGATCGATCACCGGCCGGGTCGACAGCGCGGTTTGCAGCTGGGCGGTCAGCGTCAACGCCTCGGCGAGGATTTGGGCGTTGTGGACCGATACGGCCGCCGGCTTGGCGAACAGCTCGCCGAGTTCGGCGGCGTGCTCGTCGAACATCTCTTTGCCGTGCGCGTAGACGTTGATCGCGCCGACCACCTGGCCGGGCAGCAGCAAGGGCAACGACAGCGCGCTGTGCACACCGAGTCGCCCTACTCTGGGGCCGAACCGCGGCCACATCTTCTCCCCGCCGAGAGACCCGGACCGCACGGTGCGCCGCTCCAGGACAGCAGTGATACAGGGTCCCTCATTCAGGATCACGTACTGGATCCTGTCGATCTCTTCGACGAAGGGTGCGCTGGCCGCGAGGGCCTCGATCCGGTTGTCCGTGCGATCCGCTCGCAATAAGGTCACCCCGGCACCTTCGGCGCCGGGGATGGCGTGGGCTGCGAAGGTCGCCACCTGGACCAAGAGCCCGTGTAACCCGTGAGCGCCCGTGACCAGGCCGGCCAGATCATCGAGGCTGGCCTGCAGATCCGCCGCGTCCGCGCTGGCCTGCTCAGCGGTGAGCGGCCCGTCGGCCGGATCATCGGCGTCCGCGGTCAGATCGGTCATCGCAGTCCTTGCCTCACGGTGCTGCTGGATCCCGTGCGGATGCCGGGCTCAGGCCCGCGGCGGGATCGTCACGCGGTGGTGCTCTAGTTGACTATAACCGCGCTGGAGTGTTCTCTGGACGGTGCTGAAACCTGCCGGCCTGGACCGGATTCGTTAGCGCCTCGCGCCGCGCATTCGGGAGCTTCCTGCTCACCGCCCAGAAATCCTGCTTTGGCATCCCGTCCGTCTGGACTCCGCATGACCGGCACCCGCACCACCCCGCCCACCATTGCTCGCGACGACGCCCACAACGGGCAGCCTCGACGGCAGCCGCTCGATGACGATGAACTCGCGCTGCTCGACGCGTACTGGCGTGCCGCGAACTACCTGTCGGTCGGTCAGATCTACCTGATTGACAACCCGTTGCTCACCGAGGCGCTGCGTCCGGAGCAGGTCAAGCCCCGCCTGCTCGGACACTGGGGTACCACACCCGGCCTCAACCTCATCTACGCCCACCTGAACCGCGTGATCAAAGAACGAGACCTGAACGCGATGCTCGTCGTCGGGCCCGGGCACGGCGGGCCGGGGATCGTGGCCAACGCCTACCTCGAAGGCACCTACAGCGAGGTGTATCCCGAGATCGGCCGCGACAGCGACGGGCTGCGCCGCCTGTTTCGGCAGTTCTCCTTCCCCGGCGGGATCCCGAGCCATGTCGCCCCGCAAACACCAGGCTCGATCCACGAGGGTGGCGAGTTGGGCTACTCGCTGGTGCACGCCTACGGCGCCGCGTTCGACAACCCGGACCTGCTCGTCGCCTGCGTCATCGGCGACGGGGAAGCCGAGACCGGCCCGCTGGCCGCCAGTTGGCATTCGAACAAATTCGCGAACCCGGCCCAAGACGGCGCCGTGCTGCCGATCCTCCACCTCAACGGCTATAAGATCGCGAATCCGACGCTGCTGGCCCGCATCCCCGAACCCGAGTTGATCGACCTGCTCCGCGGCTACGGGCACCGCCCGATCATCGTCGCCGGCGAACACCCGCCTACGGTGCATCAGGCACTCGCCGCGGCGCTCGAGGACGCCCTAGCTGACATCTACGCCATCCAGACGCGGGCGCGGTCGGGCCATGGCGAAACGCGGCCGGCCTGGCCGATGATCGTGCTGCGCACTCCCAAGGGCTGGACTGGTCCACAAATCGTGGACGGGCTGCCGGTCGAAGGCACCTGGCGGGCGCACCAGGTTCCACTCGCCAACGTGCGGACCAACCCCGAGCACCTTGCGCAGCTCGAGGCGTGGATGCGCAGCTACCGCCCGCAGGAACTGTTCACCGAACTCGGTGCGCTGGGCGAGGAGCTGGCCGCGCTGCCACCACGCGGTGACCGACGAATGAGCGCGAACCCGCACACCAACGGGGGGATCCTGCTGCAGGACCTGTCGCTGCCCGACTTCCGCCTGCACGCCGTCGGCGTTGCCGCGCCCGGGGCGGCTTTCAGCGAGGCCACCAGGGTCGCCGGCACCTTCCTTGCCGACGTGGTCCGCCGCAACCCGACGACGTTCCGGGTCATGGGTCCGGATGAAACAGCATCCAATCGGCTCTCCGCGCTGTTCGAGACGACCGGACGCGCCTGGGACGCAATCACGGTGCCGGGCGATGAGCACCTCACCACCGACGGCCGAGTCATGGAAGTACTGTCCGAGCACCTGTGCCAGGGGTGGCTGGAGGGTTATCTGCTGACCGGCCGGCACGGACTGTTCAACTGCTACGAGGCGTTCATCCACATCGTCGACTCGATGTTCAATCAGCACGCCAAGTGGCTGAAGGTCACCCGCGAGGTCCCGTGGCGCCGCCCTATCGCCTCGCTGAACTATCTGCTGTCCTCCCACGTCTGGCGCCAGGACAATAACGGCTTCTCCCACCAGGACCCCGGCTTCATCGACCACATCGTGAACAAGAAGGCCGAGATCGTCCGCGTCTACCTGCCACCGGACACCAACACCCTGCTGGCCACGCTGGATCACTGCCTGCGCAGCCGCAACTACGCCAACCTCATCATCGCCGGCAAGCAGCCCGCGCTGACCTATCTTCCGATCGAGGATGCGGTGCTGCACTGCACCAGGGGTCTTGGCATCTGGGAGTGGGCCAGCAACGACGGCGATCAGCTGCCGGACGTCGTGATGGCCTGCGCCGGTGACATCCCCACTCTGGAGACCCTCGCGGCGGCTGCGATCCTGCGTGCGCGGATCCCGCAGCTCCGCGTCCGCGTCGTCAACGTCGTCGACCTGATGCGACTGGAACCGGATACCGAACACCCGCACGGACTACCCGACGCCCAGTTCGACGCGCTGTTCACCATCGACCGGCCGGTCGTGTTCGCCTTTCACGGTTACCCCGCCCTGATCCACCGACTGACCTACCGGCGCACCAACCATCACAACATCCACGTGCGCGGCTACAAGGAAGAAGGCACCACGACCACGCCGTTCGACATGGTGATGATGAACGAGCTTGACCGCTATCACCTGGTCATTGACGTCGTCGACCGCGTTCCGTCCCTGCAGGGGCGGATGGCCCACCTGCGTCAAGACATGGTCGATGCCCGGGTTCGTGCCCGCGCGTACACCCGGGAGCAGGGTGAAGACCTGCCGGAGATCTCAGGGTGGACCTGGCAGCCGCTGACCACCGCCTCAGGCGCCTGAGATGCGCCTCATGATCGCCCTCGGCGGCAATGCCCTGCTCGAACGGCGTGACAAGCCTGACGCCGCCGTTCAACGCCACCACATACAGCGAGCGGCGGCCGCGCTCGCCCCCCTGGCCAGCGACCATCAACTGGTCATCTGCCACGGCAACGGCCCCCAAGTAGGTCTGCTCGCGCTGGAAAGCGGGGCCGACCGGTCGCTGAGCCGGCCCTATCCGCTCGACGCGCTCGGCGCCCAAACACAGGGCATGATTGGCTACTGGCTGACCCAGGAACTTCACAACGCGGGCATCACCGCGCCGGTGATCACCATCATCACCCAAACACGCGTCGCGGCTGACGATGCCGCCTTCGGCGCACCGAGCAAGTTCATCGGCCGCGTCTACACCCGCTGGGAGGCCAGACGGCTGGCCGCCCGGCACGGCTGGAGCATCGCCGCAGACGGAACGGCATGGCGTCGCGTCGTAGCCTCACCGCAGCCCGAAGGCATCGTCGAGGCGACCTCCGTCCGGCAACTTATCGAGGCGGGCGCCGTGGTCGTGTGCGGCGGGGGCGGCGGAGTACCGGTCGTCCAGAACGCCGACGGGCAGCTGTTCGGAGTCGAGGCCGTCGTTGACAAGGACCTCACTGCCATGCGCATCGCCTTGGACATGGCGGCAGACCGGTTATTACTGCTCACCGACGTACCAGCAGTCATGCGCGACTTCGGCACTCCGCGCGCCACCGCCCTGCTTCGCCTCGATTCGACCGAGGTCGCTGACCTGCAGCTGCCGGCCGGCTCGATGGCACCGAAGGTCGAGGCCTGCGTCCGCTTCACCGCTGCTTCCGGCAAGCTGTCCGCGATCGGCGCACTCGCCGACGCCGCCGCCGTCCTGGCTGGGACGGCGGGAACCACGATCACCGCCCGTGCACAGGGAGGCCAGGTCCTGGACAGCCACGTGTCAGCGAGCACCTCACCATGAGCACGGCAGTGACCGTTCGCACCCAATCCACCAAACAATCCGCTGGATCCTCCCGCGCAGGCAGCCGGGTCATGCGCCGCCTGATCGGATGGGCACAGCCAGCGCCGTCGCCGATGGCCGTCGGACCCGAGCCGTTCGGATGAGCTCGAGTTACCGGTCGCAATGGGTGCCGGGGGACGATGAGGTCGATCCGGGCGGTCTTCTACTCCCTCGGCGACGGACGGGATGGGGGGATCTACTACGACGCGCACCCGATCCAGCAGCTGAGTCACCAGCTGACGATGCTGGCCTACGACATGAACGTCGAGCCACTCCCCTTCGGGCACGGCGCCCCGCTCCGCTCCGCAACGAGGTCCAGCTTGGCTTCAAGCAGGTCAAGTGGATCAAAGGAGCCGAGTTCGTCGCGCACTTTTCCGAGATCGGCGGCTACGGCGGCTACAACCAAAACCACGAGTTCTTCGGCTACCGCCAATCGATTTGATCCACACCGCAAATCCGCC
>Ga0105238_10008256_pt1 | contig 10416 bp, 9 predicted proteins | sample KBSC34metaG_FD_81526 | JGI IMG/M metagenome (GOLD analysis project Ga0105238, IMG submission 81526) | Corn rhizosphere microbial communities from Kellogg Biological Station, Michigan, USA - KBS C3-4 metaG | ecosystem: Host-associated > Plants > Roots > Rhizosphere > Soil | place: Michigan, USA...
CGAGGCGATGATGGCCCTGGTCCTGGCCGACCATGCCCTCCGCCAGCGCGGCCAGGTCGGCGCGACGCCCGTCGTGGGCCGCGATTCGTAGACGCCCCCCTGATCCCCGTGTCAGGGATCGGTTGCTCGAGATCCGCCACCGCCTGACTCCGCAGACGTGGCCCCGCGAAACGACGGGCCCGTTCGGGGGGAGCTCGAGGTGGCACGTGCTTTGAACGAGGTCGCCCCATGAAACGCCCGCTCGCGTTGGCGATGACTCACCTGGTTCTGGTCCTGGCCGGCGCGGTGGCTGGATGTGGCGGGCAGAAGGCGGCTGCGCCCGGCGGCGGGGGGCAGGGTCAACCCGGTCAGGGTGGTCAAGCGGACACGGGCGGTGGAGCGGGCGAGGGCGGCCGATCTGGCGAGGGCGGCCAAGCTGGGCACCCCGACGCCGACGCTGGCGTCGTTCCCCCCTCGGATGGCCCCGGGTCCACCCTGGATCCCGGCACACCCGTCACGGTGTCGGTGCCTGCGGCGCGCGCCTCCGCGCTGGCGCAAGCACAGGCCGCCTCCACCGCCGATGCTCCGGCCAACGCTGCCGAGTTCGCCAGCCGCTGGAAGCCCGCCTACGTTCCGGCCCTCGGCTACGACCCGCTGCAAGCCAAGGGCGTCGATCTCTTGATGGGCTCGCACCTGGCGCTGAACGACCAGGAGAAGACCCTGCTGGCCAAGCGCGGGTTCGTGATCTCGGCCCGCCAGTCGTTTCCCACGTTCTTCTACGGCTACAAGTCCATCTACGCGGATGATCTGCCCCTCTTCATCTCCGCGGATTCGATCCTTCACGCCGTTCACAAATCTTACGACGCCATTCTGAAGCAGGTCGAGGTCACGAGCCTGCTGTCCGACCTCGACAGCCTCTTGCGCGGGATGCATACGGCGCTGGGCGCGGGCGCCGGGGCCACCATCACCGGCCCGGCACGGACGGACGTCGATCTTTACCTCACCGTGGCGCGCCGCCTGCTGCAGGGACCGCCCGCTACCGGCGCGAGCGCGGGGGCCCTCATCGCGCCGGTGGCCGGAGCCTCGCCCAGCGATGTCGCCGCCATCGTAGAGAAGGCCCAGGCGGCGACGGGCCTCGCCGAGCTACCCCTCTTCGGCGATCCGAAGCGAGTCATCGACTTCTCGCAGTTCAAGCCCCGTGGCCATTACGTCGGCCTCCCCAGCCTCGAGGCCTACTTCCGCGCCATGATCTGGCTGGGGCGCACCGATCTGCGCCTGCTGGTCGAGCAGAAGTTCTTCCGCCGGCAGTTCGACGTCTCGCTGCTGCTGGCGATGTTGCTCGACAGCGGGGGCGCTGATTCGTGGCGGCGCATCGATGGCATCTTGCGCGGCTTCGTCGGCGAATCCGACAACATGACCATGCTCGACTTCTCTACTTTGAGCGCCACGCTGGGCGCGCCGACGCTCGCCGCGCTCGGCGCCCGCAGCGATCAGGAGCTGGCGCAGGCGATCACGGACGCGAACCTGGGGATCCAGCGCATCGCGAGCCAGATCCTCTTCGTGCCGCCCGGCGGGCAGAACGCGCCGCTCGATCGCGTGTTCCTGTTCTTCGGGCAACGGTTCATCCTCGACTCCGAGGTCCTGTCGAAGGTGGTGTTCGATCGCGTGCTTCCCGAGAGCGGGAGGCCCCGCATGATGCCGGATCCCCTCGACGTCGCCTTCGCGGCGCTGAGCAACACCCACGCCGCTCCCCTGCTCGGCCCGCAGCTCGACTCCTATCAGAACTATCCGGCGGCGTTGCACAAGGCGCGGCGCCTGGTGGACGCGCACGAGCCCGATTTCTGGACCGGCAGCCTGTATCACGCCTGGCTGGGCAGCCTGCGCGCGCTGTCGCCCCCCGCCGATCTCACGGCGGCGGCGGCTCAGGCTTTGCCGGCGGTGGCCAAGTCCGAGGCCTGGTCGCGGCGAATCTTGAACAGCCAGCTCGGCTCCTGGGCCGAGCTTCGCCACGACACGCTTCTTTACGCCAAGCAGTCGTACACGATGGTCCCGGCCTGCGAATTCCCCGACGCCTACGTCGACCCCTATCCCGAGCTGTGGGCGGCGTTGGGCCGATACGCGGCACGGGGTCTGGCGCTGGTCGACATGCTGCCGGCGAACACCGGTGGGCGCGCCGGCATCCATTTCGCGGAGGTCCAGACCGTCGCTCAACGTCTGGAGGACATGGCCCGGCGCCAGCTGACCGGGCAAGCCTTCACGGCCGATCAGCTGGCCTGGGTGAATCAGGCCGTCAACATCAAGGAGGTCCCCAATTGTGGGCCCCCCTTGCAGGTGCCCGACGGGTGGTACGTGCGCCTCTTCTACGAACCTGAAACCGTCAAGGAGGCCGATCCCACCATCGCCGACGTCCACACCCAGCCGGGTGATGAAGGTGGTGCCCTGGTCGGCAAGGTCTTGCACGTGGCGACGGGCAACCCTCGCTTGATGGTCATGACCGCCGAGACCTGCGTCGGCCCTCGCGCGTACGTGGGCCTGGTCTCGGCGTACCACGAGAAGGTCACCACCGACTTCAAGCGGTTGACGGACCCCGAGTGGGCGGAGGAGCTCAAACAGTCGCCGGCCGACGTGCCTTGGATGACCGACCTGGTCAGCCGCTAGTCCAGGGGACTTGGGCTCCGCTGGGCGGCTTCGTCACGCCGAGCCGCGCGGCGGCAGGCGCTTTCGGACGGCGGTCATTCGCTGCTTGAGGACGTCGGCCTGCTCCGCGAGCTCGGGGAAATCGTCGGCGCGGGCGGCCTCGGCCAGCGCCCGGGCACGGTCTGCGATTTCCTGGAGCCGGCTGCCCGCCTCGGCCAACGCGACGTCACGATCCTCGGCTTTCCCGAGGGTCGCACCAAGCTCTCCCCCCGCTCTTCCCAGGTCGGCGAAGGCGAGCATGTGCCTCGCGAAGAGGTCCTGCCGGGCTTGCAGCTCTTGCGCGAACGTCGCCAGCGGCTCGAGCGCCGCCTGCTGGCGCGCCTGCAGGTTCGCCATGGCGGCCGACAATTCCCTGAGGCACTCTCCCAGTCGCTCGGGCAACGCGACCAGTTGCTTCAGCGCCTCCGCCGCGCGGGTGATGTTCTGCTCGCTGTCCAGACGGATCCGCCGCACGGATCGCGACATCACCTCCGCGCGATCGAGCTCGGCCTCGAGAGACTCCGCCGCCATCAGAAGATCGGAACGCGGTCTCTTGTCCTTTCCCATCCCGCGCGAGCTTAGCCCAGAGGCGTTCGCTGTCGTCCTCCGGTGCCGCCGCCGACCGCCCGGCCTCTCCGTGCCCGACCGCTCAATAAGGCGGGGGGCCGTACAAGGACTCGCGGAACTCGGAGTATCCGAAGCCGCTGTTCGAGCTGGTGGTGATCTTCATGACCAGCGTGCCGGACCGGGTGACCTCGTGGATCTGGGCGCTGTTCGAGAACGTGATCAGGATGTTGCCATTGGGCAGGCCCTGGACGTCGCCCAGGACCGCGCTGTTGACGCCGCTGGCGGTGTACATGAAGGTTTTGCTCGCCGACATATTGGTCGTGTCGAGCTTGTAGCCCCAGGCTTCGGCGGCGTTGTTGTTGAAGAACAGGAACGTGCCGTCGGACATCAGGTGGTGGCCATGGTTCACCATCCAGGTCGTCACGCCCGAGAAGGTCTTCTTGGCGTCCTTGGGGTTGGTGCCGCCGAATTGCCAGATGAGCGACCCGCTGCGGCTGACCTTCACGAACAGGTTCGGGTTGCGATCCCCGATGGTGTACGTGTCATCCGACGGATAGTAGTGCACGGCGTTCGTGTGAAACGAGGCCGAGTTGTACACGCTGCTCAGATCCGCGACGACGGTGGTCGTCTTCCACGTGTCGTTCGCGAACTCGACCAGGGAGCAGGGCGCGTCCATGCCCGACTTGTTCCAGAGCGGAGTCGCGAAGCCGCCCGGAATGGTGGTCATGTCGTGGTGGGACGCCGCCACGCCCGGCACGTTCGTGCTGCCGCTGCCGTCCATGCTCAAGTAGGTGATCTTGCCGCTGCCGCTGTTCTGCACGTTCAGAGACATCATGTACATATGGCTGGCGTCCCAGCTCATGCGCGAGCGGCTGTTCTGGGCGGGGCCCGTGGCCCACCAGACGATGTCCCCGTCGGCGTCCAGGATCTCGGTCATGGTCCCCATCAGGCCGCCGCTGGTCACGATGAAGCCCTTGTCGTGCATGGCGGCGTTCATGATCGTGGTCGTCGGCTTCGGGACGCTGCTGGGGACGGCGCCGGTCATGACCGTGTAGTCCTGGCTCGTGCAGCTGCCCGTCGGGGCCTTCAGGGTGATGCGATACGTGTAGCTCTTGCCGCCCTTCATCCCCACCAGCATCGTCTTCGGCGCCGCCTCGGTGGTGTCGATGGGGGCGGTCATCGTCGTCGTTCCGCCCATCGGGCCGAAGTCGATCTGGCCGCCTGTGACGCCCGCCAGATCGGTCGTGTAGGTGACGACGGCGACGGTAGGAATGGTGCCCATCGTCGCCGTGGCGGTGATCTTGCAGTCGACGCTGCCGCCCATCTCGCCGCCCGTCGCCTTCGCCCCCCCGTTGCCGCCGCGGCCGCCCCCGCCGCCAGAACCGACGCTTCCGGCCGCACCACTGCCACCGGACCCGGTCCCGCCGGAGGCGCTGTTGCCGCCCGAGCTGCTGTTGCCGCCGGACCCGGTCCCGCCGGAGGCGCTGTTGCCGCCCGAGCTGCTGTTACCGCCGGAGGCGCTGTTGCCGCCCGAGCTGCTGTTGCCGCCGGAGGCGCTGTTGCCGCCCGAGCTGCTGTTGCCGCCCGACCCGTGGCTGCCCCCCGAACCATTCCCCTGCGACCCGCCCGACCCGTTCCCGGTCGTGCCGCCCGAGGACGCGCCACCCGAGCCGCCGCTATCGCTCGACGGGCTGCACGCCAGGAAGCCAGCGCCGCATGCCAGCGCCAAAACCAGCCGCTCCACCCATCTTGCGCCGTGCCTCGTGGTCAAAATCGAACCCTCCTCGGGGCGGAGCCCGTCATGGACTCGTTAGAACATATAGTCAGTGGAAACCGTCAGGAAAACGTTGAATCGAATCGCCTTTGTCGTCTTCGAGTCGTCGAATTCTCTGACGCTGCGGGCCAGATCCCCAGAGGTTCCGGACGAGGCACTAGAAGCTGCCCAGGAGGTAGCCCATCCCGGTGGCTCACCCTACCGGAGTCGGGCGATAGCCGCGCGGCGGGAGCAGCCGGCGATGTGGTCATTGATGAGGCCGGAGGCCTGCATGAAGGCGTAGACGATGGTCGAGCCCACGAAGGTGAAGCCGCGCTTCTTCAGGTCGACGGAGATCGCGTCGGACAGGGGCGTGCGCGCCACGATGTCACCGGGGACCCGTGCGCGGCCCTGCAGCGGCTTGCCGTCCACGAACTTCCAGATGTACGCGTCGAACGATCCGTGCTCGTCCTGAGTCGCGAGGAACGCGCGCGCGTTGCCGATGGCCGACTTGATCTTCGCCGCGTTCCGCACGATCCCCGGATCCTTCATGAGGCGGGCCTGCTCGCGCGCGCCGAACCGCGCCACCTTCACCGGATCGAAGCCGGCGAACGCCTCGCGGTAGCCCTCGCGCTTGCGGAGGATCGTCAACCACGAGAGCCCCGCCTGCGCGCCGTCGAGGATGATCTTCTCGAACCAGCGACGGTCGTCGTGGACGGGGACGCCCCACTCCTCGTCGTGGTAGCTGGCCAGCAGCGGGTCGGACTCCGCCCAGAAGCAGCGGCGGACCCGCGCCCTCGGCAGGACGGGCGAGACCCGCGCGGGCGAGCGGGGGGAGGGCGACGGGCTCATGGGCGCCCTCCTTGTTAGCATGAGCGATCGGGGAACGGCATGAAGACGACCTCGACGGCACCAGCGCCCGCGCGAGGAGCGGCCTCCTCGATGGCCAGCCTCCAGGGGGCGACGCCGCCCGCCTGGCTCGGGCGCTCGCGCTGGTCGTTGCTCGGGGACGTGCTGCGCGGGTCGCGGCGCCGCTGGGAGCGTGCCCGACAGCTCGGCGGTTTGCTCCTTGCCTTCCTTCGTCCATCGCGCGTGCGCGACCGCCTCGAGCGGCTGCGCGCTCTCGGCCACCTCACGGCCATCCCCACGATCTCGCAGATCCTGATCGCCGGGCGCGATCAGATCATCATCAGCGCCAGCGCCGAGACGAAGATGTTCTACGAGAGCCAGGGCATCCCCTGGATCTTTCACAACGTGCGCCGGTTCCTGTCGGGACCCGCCACGGTGCTGGACCCGGTCGGGCTTTTTTCACCGCGCGACACCATCATCCACCACGTGCTACAGACGTTTCACCGTCACGCGGTCTACGACCTGGTTCTCCTGCGCGCGTTCCCGGACGGCCTCGACGAGATGGAACGGCAGGCCGCCGAGATCGCGGCCGGCACCCACCCCCATCAGCGGGCGCTGGCGTCCTTGATCGAAGACGGGTCGTACCACGCCCGGCTCCCCGGCGACGTCCGCGCCTTTCGCGCCGATCCGCTGGCTCCGGCGCGGGCCCTGCCGGCGGGCCTGGTCGACGATCCGGTGCTCATGCTCGCCATGGATCAGTTCAAGGACGTGCGCGGATTTACCGACTACGCGTCCCGCCTGCGCGTCGGTCCGTTCGACGTGCTGAGCGCCGCCGCGGCGCTGGTCTGGAACGGGACCGTCGGCGCGCTGTGGTCCGGTCTGCGCGTCGGCGCCGGCCGCGGCAGCCGCAATCGGCAAATTCGAATCGACTGCTGCGACCCCGAGCTCGTCGCGCGCTACGGGCTCTCTTCTCCCTCGCCGCGCGCTCAGGAGCCGGGCCGGTAGGGGCCGCCCACTTCGCCCCATCCCCAGCGCGGCATCGCCGCCGCCTCGTCGACCGTGGCACCCGGCTGCGAGTTGATGACCGCGAGCCGACTGCCCCACTCGAGGTAGGCCACGAGCGCCGAACGGAACTCGGGATCGGACGGCACGCCCAGCTCGTCGGCGCACGCCAGCAACAGCGACATCCACCGGTGACGCTGGGCCTCGGTGAGCATCCGGCCCAGGTGGTGTCGCACCATGCTCGGATGGCCTCCGTGGCTCGAGCTATACGCCGGCGGCCCGCCGAACACCTCCCCGATGAAGGCGGCCACGTGCTCGGCGTGTTGTGGATCCATGCGCGCGAAGAGAGGTCCGATCAGAGGATCCGCCGGGACCCGCGCATAAAACAGCGCCAGCAGCTTTTCCAGCCCGGGCGCCCCGCCCATCCAATCGTAAAGGCTCGGTGGAGACCTGGCGTCGGACGTTTCGGAAGAGGCCGGCGATCCGGTCGGTTCGGGTGGCTCGGGCGATGTCACGTTTACTTCTCGCGCCTCCCCGGTGCTGTTCATTCCTGCTCGTCATCCGGTCGGATGTCGAGGAACTTGTCGCGCACCCAGCCCCGCGTCTTTCCGCAGATCACCTCACGCCAGGTCGAGGTCTTGGTGCCGCGCGGCGGGCCGATCACGGAGACGTCGGTGGCGTCCGGAGGCAGGGAGCCCTTGATGGCGCTGTGCCAGTCCGGGCCCACCCGAATGTTGAGGACGTCCGACGCGTCGACGTCGTGCACCGAGGCCAGCTGCGCGCCCTGGACGCGCTCGCCACAGGACGAAGGATCGCGGCGCTTGGCCACGGGGGGAGGCGGGGGTGGGGGAGGTGGCGGGGGGGGCGGTTCGACCCGCGGACGGGGAGGTGGCGGGGGCGGCAGCGGATCCTCGTCGATGTTCTGGAGCCTGCTGTGACCGTACTGTCCGCGCCCCTTCCGCTTCCCGCAACCGGGAGCTGCGGCGAGCGTGGCCAGCGCGGCGACGACCGAGACGCTCACGATCGCCTGGCGCCTCGGCATGCGCATCATCCCCCGCATCATGGCCTTCCCTCTTACCGGCCGAAGGCCCGCGGCGCCAGCTCGACCGCCACGTACAACGGGCCGAAGAACAGGAGGGCGCCGACCAGAAGGGCCACGCCGCACACGGAGGCCCGATAGAGGGTGTACGACGTCCGGTATCCCATCGCCCGCCACAGGCGGACGTGGGCGCGAAACAAGAGCCCGTCCAGCGCGGCGCCCGGGTTCGGGTGAAAGAACAGGACCGCGAACCCCGCGATCGGGTACAGGTGAACGATCTCGGCCCACCCGAAGACGAAGATGAAGTTGCCGAAGATGAGCGCCAGCGCCAGCGAGGTGAGTCGGCTGAACACGCCGAGCAGCAGGAGCAGCCCGAACGTCATCTCGCCGAGCGCCGTGATGAAGGCCCACGACTCACGCGTCAACCAGGGCAGAAGGCTCTGGGGGCCCGTGACGAGGTGCGGGTAGTTGTCGCCCACCCCGATGAACAGCTCGGCGTCGTAGATCTTGTTGACGAGCCCGAGCATGAAGAAGCCCACGCCCAGGCCGAGGCGAATGCCCGCGAGCTGGCGCGCGTTGAGGGGCGTCCCGCGGCGCGCGAACAGATAGAAGAAGGCGCTGGCCAGCACCGGGATGGCGTCGATGGCCGCCAGCCGATAGCCGACGCACAGTCCCGCGAAGATCGCGAGGAAGACGGAGCCGAGCGCGACCTGACCCCGGCCCGTCAGAGTCCACAGCGCGACGGCGGCTTCGAGCCCGCGCACCACCGACCCGGCCGTCCCGTGCGCCAGCGCGTCCACCGGAAAGCTCGGCATCACGATCCATCCGTCCGCGGCGCCCAGCAGCAAGACGAGCCCGGGCAGCCTCGCGAAGACCATCACGGCGGCGACCTCGATCCGAGCCAGGACCGGAGACGGCACGTATCCGTCGAGGAAGAACCGCAGCACCGCGAGGAGGGGGTGGTGGACGCGGCCTCGGCGTTCGCGCTCGGCCTTCTTCTCGGCGGAGGTGGGCGTCACGCGTTCGAGCAGACCCGCCGCGGCGAGGTACCACAGCGCGACGACCACGGCGACGGCGGCGGCGGCCGTCACGGAAAGCCGCAGCACCTGACCGGTCATCGACTGGAAGTAGCCCCGATTGAACGGCTGGAAGTCGTGCTTGACCCATCGTTCGTGAGCGCCGGCCAGCGCCGGCGACAGCAGCAGCACCGCACAGGCCGCGATGAGGCCCGCGGCCTGCGCCAGGTGGCCGCGCGAGCGCGCTGCGCTACGACGTGGCGATCGGCACGGCTTCATCGGCCGTCACCTCTCCTTGCACCTTCGCGACTTCGGCCGCGGTCAGCCGGAAGGCGTGGGCCGCCTCCGACAGGAACGCTTGCTCGGGCGCGTTGATCGGGCCGTCACAGCGGGCCAGCTCGTACAGACCCCGATAGAACGCCAGGCGCTCCTCCATGGGCAGGTAGCGGCCCAGGAACAGATCGTCGATCACCAGGCGCCGCTGCCGCTCCTGTTCGATGCGCACGTCGGTGTCGGAGGCGGCGGCCATGCCGGCCATCTCCTCGAGCAGGTCGTGGATGAAGCGCCGCTCCGACGCGTCGACGGCCGGCTCGTCGCAGATGGCCAGATGCACCGACCAGTTCAGCAGCATGTCGTTGCGGATCGAAGTGAAGGTGTCGATCGCGAGCAGGCTCATGCGGCGCAATTTCGTCCGGGGCCGGCGGCCGCGCGGGACGTCGAGGCCGCGCGACTCGCGGCACAGCAGGCTCCCGGTGGCCGAGCGCACCTCGAGGTCGACGGTCCACGCCACGAGCATGCGGCGGCCCCCCTCCACGGCGTCGGGGCTCTTGTCGCCCACCAGGCCGGTGCGGAGCGCGTAGTCGGGCAGTGTGAGCTTGGCGACGTAGTCATGTCCGTCGCCGCCGCCCTCGCGGCGGCCGGTAGCGCGCATGGCGCGGCTGCTGGCGTACAGCTCGTGGCTGCCGTGATCGAACATCGTGCAGGTCAGCCGCGCGTGGACGCTGATGGCCCGCGAGGCCGGTCGGGGCACCACGCGGGCCCGCGCCTCGATCGAATCACCGGGGCGGGCTTCCTTGACCGAGACGGTGAAGGCCGTCTGGCGCAAAGTCCACACCCGCCGCGCCGTTCGGAAAGCGGTCCGCGCCGCGTCCACCACCAGCGTGAGCGCGATCAGGCACAGCGCGAGACCGAAGAGATAGACGGCCACGCCGCATTTTCCCGCGACCGGTGCGTCGGATGCAACGGTCGCGGCAGCGATTCAGCGCGAGGTGTGTGCGTCCTCGCACGTACCGCGGCCGTTACGGTGTTCAGCGGGCGCGCGCGGCGGCGTACGGGTGATCCTTCACCACGGTGAGCGGGGTGCGGATCAGGCGCTCGATGTCGCGCAGGTAGGGGCGCTCCTCGGCGTCGCAGAACGAGAGGGCCACGCCGTTCGCGCCGGCGCGCGCCGTGCGGCCGATGCGGTGGACGTAGCTCTCGGGCTCGTTGGGCAGCTCGAAGTTGATGACGTGGCTGACGCCGTCGACGTCGATGCC
>Ga0105238_10008259_pt1 | contig 10414 bp, 7 predicted proteins | sample KBSC34metaG_FD_81526 | JGI IMG/M metagenome (GOLD analysis project Ga0105238, IMG submission 81526) | Corn rhizosphere microbial communities from Kellogg Biological Station, Michigan, USA - KBS C3-4 metaG | ecosystem: Host-associated > Plants > Roots > Rhizosphere > Soil | place: Michigan, USA...
AATAACTCAATTGAGGTTATTCGTTCGTCTTGGTTCGATCTCCTGTTTGGTAAAGACGGCGAAGACCAAAAAATCAAATCGTGCGATGCTCGGTTACGATTCTTCGGAACCTCGAGTATCCAAGAGCTTCTTGGATGCTTTTATCCAGAGAAGTATCCCCTGCGGAATAGCAATTCTGACTCAGGACTTAAGTTCTTTGGTTTTGATGTCTAGCCTGAGACTGCAATTCCAGATTTAGCGTCGTTTCATGTCGCGTTCTTGACACCCCCGCGTACAATTAAAGGCGGATAGTTCACTTGACGAAGGGTACGACGGAGGTGTCAAATGACGCCTAAGCCGCTTATCCAATGGCCAAGTGAGAGGAAGTCTATGACCCTAATTGTGGGTACACTCTGCGCGAATGGGATGCTTTTCTGCGCTGACACTGAAGAGAATACTCCACTGGGAAACAAAGCCGTCAAGAAGATGTTTTCCCTTCATGGCGAGTCATGGCATATGTTTATTGGCGCGGCAGGATTCGGCCCACTTTGCGATGTGGCTATCAAGCGAATTGCCGTTGAAGCTAAGGCCAAAGAAAATGAATTCCTCGCGTCTCATGAGACGATCATCGGGGCTGAGATAGCGTCTATATACGACAAATATATCCACTATTCACTGCCTGCCAATGTGCATTATGAAAGGCAAATCTCGATTGTAATCGGGATTGTCGATAAGAACCGGCGGCGAGGAGTCTTGTATAGAACTTATGAAGAGATCCTTCAACCTGTTTCCGATCCATATGCCTGTGCGGGAGCGGGAAAAGGTATAGCTGATTATTACCTGGGTAGCCTATTTCGGGATTTTCGCCCGCCTGCCTACAGTGGATGCGTACCGAGAATTCATGAAGCAGAAAGGCTTTTGCAATTTGTAATGAAGCAGGCTAAGGAATCAGTAGGAGGGGTTGGAGGGAATACCAATACCCTTTCCTTTCATTTCGACCCTCCCCAGTCTGTAGGAGACGGGACATTCGGACTGGGGTGGGATGCGAAACAACCCAACCTCCCTGATTTGATAGAGCATTTCTGGTTAGATGATCCAAAACCTAGGCAGTGAGTTCCTCGAACGTCAGAGGATCAGCAGTAACCATATGCCGGAGTGTATCGAGGAACAGATCAGCGCGTCCCCGGCGATTGAACCGGAACGTCATTTCCTCAAGGTAGGCCGGAAGATGCTTTGCAGAGACTTTATGCCACGAACCGACAATGCCGCGCTTGAGCAGGGAAAAAGCGGACTCGATGCCGTTCGTCGTAATGTCGCCGTCAACATAGACCTTCGCGCTGTGATTGATGCTCTTATGCTTTTCCGGATCGATTCCAAGTTTCTTCATGGCCGTGGGATACGCCTTCCAATCGTCCGTCATAATCACGTCTACATCTTCGCTGATGTTCTCTTTTATGAACTGTGCCAGCGTTCCAGACTTCACATCCTCAGCCTTGAAAAAACGGAGTTCGCCGCCGCGCTGCTTGATACCGATAACTGGAATCTTGTTGCTCTGCGCGTAGGGAACACGGCCAGCACCTTTTGGGTTCCGCTCACGACCACCCACCCACGTTTCGTCCATTTCGACCGTGCCGTACATCATGTTCTTTTCCGCCGATGCCATCGCCGCGCGGATGCGATGGCAGAGGTACCACGCCGTCTTGTAGGAGCCTTTATGCTCTCCCCAGATCGTGCGGCGAAGTTGGTTCGCACTCATACCTTTCTTGGCCTCGCATATCAGCAGGACGGCAAGGAACCAAATCGGCATCGGAAGGTGCGTATCGTGAAATATCGTGTTCGATGTGACGCTGAATTGGTACTCGCATCCAACACACTCAAACTTGGCATAGTCCTTCAAGCGGGACACCCGCGTGTCTTTGCAGCGAGGGCACATCACGCCTTCCGGCCAGCGCAACCGCTCCAGCAGTTCGCGGCACCGGGCCTCAGTCGAAAATTGCATTGTCACTTCAGGGAGAGTCATGGCCACACCTCGTAAAACCACATCCCCTTTAGCGAAAGTCCCTACCCGAAAGCTGATTGCCAGCATAAAACAGGACTTGCGCCGTATTCCTCTGGCCTCAAATGCGGATAAACCAAAGAAAGGAAACGGGTAAAAGCTAATGTGAAGCTAGGTTAGCAAAACTCGTACCCTTCGTCAAGTGAATAATACTGAATTAAAGACAGAGCCAGCACAGAATCCACCAGCCGCAGGATTGTGTCCCCTCGCTCTAGACTCCAGCACCATCAGGTATAACTCCAATAAAATCAAGATCTCAGCCATAAGCCGTTTGTTTTCAAGATCAAAATTTGTAAGCCCATTGCTTTGTTGACTATGCAGAATTGATAGGGGGGAGGGGGGTACACCAAATGCGCCGCACCGCAGCCACAGCGTTAGCCACCCTCCTGCTCGCGCTCACCGCCTGCGCCCCGCCCCGCGGCTCGCACATCGTCATCGGCGCCAAGAACTTCACCGAGCAGGTCGTCCTCGGCGAGCTCCTCGCCCAGGAGATCGAGGCCGTCCTCGCGGAGGAGGGACATTCTGACCAGAAAGTAGCGCGCCGCTTCTACCTCGCCGGCAGCTACATCTGCCAGCAGGCGCTCACCAGCGGTCGCATCGACGCCTACGTCGAATACACCGGCACCGCCCTCACCGCCATCCTCAAGCAGCCCCTGCCGACCGACCACGACCCCGCACAAATCCTCGCCACCGTCCGCGCGCTTTACGCCTCGCGCTACCACGTCCGCGTCGCCCAACCTCTCGGCTTCAGCGACAGCTTCGCCATGGTCGTCCGCGGCGACGACGCCCAGCGCCTCAACCTCCACACCATCTCCGACATCACAAAGCTCGCCCCAACGTGGCGCCTCGGCGTCGGCTATGAGTTTGAGTCCCGCCCCGACGGCCTCCCCGGCCTCAGCGCCGCCTACAACCTCCACTTTGCCGCACTGCGCACCATGGACCTCGGCCTGCTCTACCGCGCCCTCGCCAGCCACCAGGTCGATATCGTCGCCGGCAACTCCACCGACGGTGCAATCCGCGCGCTGCGTTTTACCGTCCTCACTGATGACCGCCACTACTTCCCGCCCTACGACGCCGTCCCGCTCGTCCGCGAAGACTCCATCGCGCAGCACCCCGAGATCGCCATCGCCACCGCCCGCCTCGCCGGCAAAGTGACCGCCGACGACATGCAGGCCATGAACGACCTCATCGACGGCCAGCACAAGGACGTCGCCCAGGTCGTCCGCGACTTCAGAAAGGAGAAAGGCCTCTAGGCCTCAACCTCAGCTTCTAATGATCCGCTCCGCTTCTTCGTCAGGCGGTAATAAACCGCAGGAGTCACGATGAGCGACAGGAACACCGACACCAGCAGCCCGCCGATCACCGCAATCGCCAGCGGCTGCAGCATCTGCGAACCCGCGCCCAGCGCGAACGCCAGCGGCAGCATCCCGCACACCGCCGCGATCGCAGTCATCATGATGGGCCGCAGCCGGCGCTGCGCGGCATGCAGCATCGCTTCGCGGGCCACATCGCGATTTTCGCCATCATGCAGCTGCATCTCTTCCTGCGCTCTGAACTTCTCGTCCGCGTCCAGCAGCAGAATGCCGTTCTTCGCCACAATGCCGATCACCATAATCAAACCCATAAAGCTCGCCACATTGAAGTCCGTCCGCGTCACCAGCAGCGCCAGCACAACGCCGGCAATCGACAGGATCGAGCTCGCCAGAATCGCAGTCGGCGCGGCGAAGTTGCGGAACTCCGCCAGCAGCACGCCGAACACCAGCGCCAGCGCCAGCAGCAGCACGCGTGATAACTCACGGAAAGACTTCTGCTTTTCCTCATACACGCCGCCGTAAACCACGCGCACGTTCGACGGCAGATGCATCGCCTGCACCGCGGCCTGCACGCTCTTCATCGCACTGCCCAGGTCCGCAATCTGCGGATTCAGCCGTCCGGTCACTGCGATGTAGCGCTGCAGGTTCTCGCGCAGGATCTCGTTCTGCGGCGGCAGTTGCGTCACCTCCGCCAAAGATCCCAGCGACGCCGTGTGTCCGCTGGCTGAGTTGAAGACCGTATTCTGCATCGCATCCAGCGACGCGCGGTTGGCATCCGGCAGCCGCACGCGCACCGTGTATGGCCGCCCGTTCACAATCATCGGGTCCTGCGCCGGCAGCCCGTCGAGGATCGCCGTCGCGTCCTCTGCAACCTCCTGCGGCGTGAAGCCCAGGCGCGCGGCCAGCGTTGGATCCACCTGAAAGTTCGTCGCTGGCCCGGAGATGGTGTTGTCGATGCCGTTCTGCGTATCGACCACGCCCTTGATCTTCTTGATCTCGTCTTCCACCTTCGGCCCCAGCTCAGCCAGCTGGTTCGCATCGCTCGAATACAGCTTGATGACGATGTCCTCAGGCTGATTGGAAAGGTCGCCGATCATGTCCTGCAGCACCTGCGTGAACTCGATATCCAGAGCAGGCTCTTTCTTCTGGATCTGCGCACGAATGTCGGCAATCACCTCGTCAATATCGCGGTCACGCTTCGCCTTCAGCATCACCGTAAAGTCGCCGGTGTTGGCCTCGGTCACCGGCGAAAGACCCATCTGCATGCCGGTCCTGCGCGAAGTGATCTCGACCTCAGGTTCCGACCGCATGATCTGCTCAACATGCGTCAGGATGCGGTTCGTCTCGGCCAGCGATGTCCCCGCCGGCGTGAAGTAGTCGAGGATGAAGGCGCCTTCGTCCATCTTGGGCAGCAGGTCGCTGCCAAGCTTGGTGTAGCCGAACCACGTCCCCACAATAAGAACGACGCATGCCAACATCAGTCCCAGCGGATGCGCCAGTGCCCAACCCAGCGCATGCTCATGCCAAGCGAGAATGCGCTGCATCACAGGACCGGCCTTGTGCTCATGCGCAGCGCCGTCCTCCTGCTTCTTGTGCTTCAGCAGCGAGAGCGAGAGCGCAGGTGTCAGCGTAACCGCCAGCGCCAGTGAGGTTAACAGACCTGCGGTCATGGTCACGGCCAGCGCCCGGAAGAAGCTTCCCGTTACGCCCGTAACGGCGATCAGCGGCAGGAAGACCACGACCGGCGTAATGGTCGAAAAGATAAGCGGCGCGGATATCTCGCGCAGCGCCAGGCGCACTGCATTGGCGCGCGTCTCGCCGGCATCGCGATGGACGACGATGTTCTCGACCACCACAATCGCGTCGTCGATAACCAGGCCGATCGCCGCTGCCAGGCCGCCCAGGGTCATCAGGTTGAACGATTGGCCTATGATCCAGAGAAACAGAATCGTAACCGCAACGGTTACAGGAATCACCATGCCTGCAACCAGCGAACTGGACCAGTCACGCAGGAAGAGGAACAGGATCACGCACGCGAGTACAAGTCCGATAAGGATTGCGTCGCGCACGCTTGCGATGGACTCGCGCACCAGTTCTGACTGGTCATAGAACGGCGTCAGGTGAACGCCCGGCGGGAGCGTCTTCGTGAGCTGCGTGATCTCTGCCGCTACGCCATCGGCGACAGTCACCGTGTTGGAGGTAGGCTGGCGCGCGATGTTGATCAGCACCGACGGCACACCGTTCGCCGTGATGGTGGTGTAGACCGGCTCGGCGCCCGGCTGCACATCGGCCACATCGGCTACGCGCACCGGCGTGCCGTTGGCTGTGCTCTTAACAACAAGGTTGCCCAGGGCCGTGGCATCGTGCGCTTGCGCGTTGACCAGCGCGAGGATGAGCTCATGGTTTGCCTCATACAAGCCCGGCGAGTCGATGATGTTCGACGCTTGCACCGCATTGACAACGTCTGTCAGCGTGGCGCCGGAGTTCTGCAGCCGCGCCATGTCCGGCACAATGTGGTACTCCGGCACCTGCCCGCCCTGCACCAAGACCGTCGAGACGCCGGGGACGCGGTTGATTGGCGGCTTTAAGTCATAGGTTGCGATCTCCCACAGACGCTGCGGTGAGATGGTATTGGAGTCCGTCGTGAGCGCATAACCCAGAATAGGAAAGGTCGCGAAGGTAAGCCGGTTCGTCGTAATGACTGCGCCCGCTGGAAGACTTGTGCGCACTTTCGAAAGGGCAGCGTCTACCAGCTGCAGCGTCTGCAGCATGTTAGCGTTCCAGTCGAAGAAGAGGCTCACTTCGGCCTCCCCGCGCGATGTCGTGGAGCGCACCGTCATCAGGCCCGGCACGCTGTTCATCGCGTCTTCGATGGGCTTGGTAACTGTGACCTGCATCTGCTCCACCGGCATCACGCCGTTGTCGACACCAATCACAACGCGGGGAAAGTTTGTCTCCGGAAAGACGGAGATAGGCACCTGCAGCGCGGCGTAAACGCCGGCAAGCGTCAGCACAGTCACCAGAAAAAAGACCGTGCGGCTCATACGCTCGAGCCAGAAACCGCGCTCTCCAGAAATAGGTGTCGCAGGCGAGCTCACTTGTCGTCGGCGTCCTTCCCGCCTGCCGCAGGCTTGTCGTCGTCAGCTTTGCCAGGGTCCGTGCCGATCTTTACCTTTGTGCCTTCATCCAATCCATAGGCGCCGGTCGAGATCACCATGTCCTGCTGCGAAATGCCGCTCAGCACCTGCGCATCCTCTTTGTTGACGATGCCGAGCGTTACCGGCCGCTTGTGCGCAGTGGAGTCAGAACCAATCACCATCACGAATTTGCTCGTCCCGTCGGCCGCCGTCTGCACTGCCTCGGCGGGGATCGTGATTGCATTCGCGACGGTACGCCCGGTGATGGAGGCATGCACCGGTGTTCCAGGCTTCAGTGTGCCCTTCGGGTTCTCGACCCGCAGCCACACCTCCACCGTCGTGCTGCCGGGGTCAAGCGCCGGACTGATGAGCGAGACCTTCGCCGCAACTGCATCATCGATACCCGGCACCTTCAACGTCGCCGGCGCTCCCAGCTTCAGCGCCTGCGCCTGCATCTGCCCAATATGCAGCTTGGCGATCAGTGCAGACGTGTCCATTACCGTGATGAGCGTCGTTCCCGCAGCGGCAGTCTCCCCGCCAAACAGCGGGCGGTCCGTTACTACGCCGTTGATCGGGCTGCGAATCTCTGTATAGCTCAGCTCCGCCTCGGCGCCCAAATATTTTCCGCGCGCAGACTCGAGCGTGCCCTGCGCATTCTGGATCGCAGCTGCGTTGCTTACCTTCTGCAGCGAATCCAGGTGTTGCTGCGCAATCGCAAACGCGGCCTGTGCCTGCACCAGTGTCGCCTTCGCTGTGTCCAGGTCGCGGCCAGGAATCGCGCCCTGCGTGAACAGTTCGGTGCGCGCATTCACAATCGACTGGTCCAGATCAAGCGTGGCCTTGGCCTGCTGTAGGTCGAGTCTAGCTTTCGTCAGATCTTCCGGCGCCTGCGCCTTGGTCGCAGTGTTGTAGGTAGCCTGCGCTGCGGTATATGCGCCCTTGTTGTCGACCACGGCTGCAGAAAGGTCCTTGTTTTCGAGCGTCGCCAGCAGTTCCCCGGCGTGTACCTTCGCCCCGCGCTGCACATAGAACTTCGCTACGGGAGCGGTCACCTTCGGTGAGATCGCTGCCTGCGCCAGCGGCGCAAGTACGGCATCCGCTGTGATCTGGTCGCTGATGCTTTCCATCTGCGGATGCGCCGCCTGCACATACACCTCAGCCTTGGGCTTGTTCTCATCATCGTCGTCGGCGTCCTTCTTGCAGCCCAGCGGAAGCAGCGCAGCAAGGCATAAGCCTGTCGTCGCTGTCCGCAGCCAATACCCTCGCGTTCTCTCTCGCATCATCATTCCTCTAGAGCGTCCCCGTCAGCAATTGCAGATTCGCCAAAGCCGTCTCATACCGCACTACGCCATCCTCGCGCGCCTGTTCCGCACTGGTCAGCGAGTTCTCCGCATCTACCACCTCAAGAATCGTCGCCTCGCCCGCCGAATATGCCAGCCGCGCCAGGCGCAGGCTTTCCGCAGCCGTCTTCACGCTCAAGTCCAGGCTGTCGAGCTGGTCATGCGCGGCAGTGGCCTCGGAGTAGAACTCTTCCAGCTCCACAATCACCTTGCGCTGTGTGTTCGTCAGCACGGCCTTCGCTGCCACGCGGCTGTTCTCGCTCTGCTTCACCTTGTCATGCGTGGTGAACCAGTCCCACAGCGGAAAATTCAGCTGCGCGCTGGCGGAATAACCAAGGTTGCGGTTGCCGAGCTCGTTGTACAGGCCGAACGTAGGCGAATCGATACCGTAGGTGTAGTTCAGCGTCAGGTCCGGCAAATAGCCCAGCCGCGCCCCAATCACGCTCAGGTCCGCCAGATGGGCAGACGCCAGCGCGCTGCGCAGCTCAGGATTATTCTTTGCCAGCGCGGCCTCCACATCAGCGCGCGCCGGAACCGCTGCAGCTGTATCCGGAATCGCGACGGTATAGGGAGTGCGCGGGTCGGGGAAGAGCAGCACTCCAAGATCGAGCCGGCTTTTCTGCGCATTCAACTTTGCATCGGAGAGGTCGCGCTCGCGCTGCTGCTGTTGCAGCTGCGCCTTCACCACGTCCGCATGGGCCACTTCCCTTGCCTGCTCGCGCTGTCCGGTCAGCTTCGTCATGCTGGCGGCCTCATCTGCCGCCCGTTGTGCAACCGCCACCCTGCGCTCCGCAGTTGCAGCCGTGTAATACAGTCCCGCCACCGTCGCCACCAGGCCTCGCTGCGCAATCTGCAGTTCGGCATTGGCCACCGCCAGCGAAGCCGATGCTTTACTCAGGTCATTGAATGCGTGCGGCCCGATATTCTCCGTCACCACAGCCTGATTGATGTACTCATGCACAGAGTTGTTCGCGATAAAGCGCTGTTGCGATGAAGTTGTCAGCGACGGGTCCTGCGCATGCACTGACGGCGAAACAATCCCGGCTCCGCCCTGCGTGTAGAGATACTGGTTCTCTGCCATCGCGCTGGGCAACAACGCTTTCCGCGCGATCGACTGGTCGAGCTTCGCGTTCTTTGCAGTGGCCACTGCGGCTGCAAACGTCGGCTCATTCGCACGCGCCCGGGCGATGGCCTCATCCAGTGTGATTGCCTGCGGAGTGGCCGTGGCTGCAGCTGGCGTTGCCTGCCCCTGCATCGTTGCGCACATCAGTACGCTTACAAGGGCAAGGACGCAACCGGCTCTCAGATCTTCCACTAAATATGTTGTTCTGGTCATGCGTACCCGGTACTCGGACGAATCTACCATCTATTACGCATTACGATGCAGGACGGACTCGCCGCACAACTAACTTTGCCAAGAACCGCTTAACCGGAGCTTAAGGACGACCTAAATAGAGTAGATTTCACATCATGAGAGTGTTGGTCATTGAGGACGAGGCCCGGCTGGCGAATAACATCGCGCAGGCCCTGCGCGAGCGCTGCGGCTTTGCCGTGGACTGCGCGGAGAATGGCCTCGACGGCATCTCCATGGCCGAGTTTGAGCACTACGATCTGCTGCTGCTGGACTTGATGCTCCCCGGCCTCGACGGCCTCAGCATCGTGCGCCGCCTCCGCGCCAAACGCGACCAGACTCCCATCCTTATCCTCACCGCGCGTGACGAGCGCACTACCGTTGTCCAGCTCCTCAACGCAGGCGCGGACGATTACCTTACCAAACCATTTGACCTGGGTGAGCTGATTGCACGCGCCAAGGCCCTAATCCGCAGAGGCAAGGGAGCCACACATCCCGAACTGACCGTCGGCCGCATCGCAGTCAACACCGTGGAGCAGACCGTGCGCTGCTCCGGCCAGCTCATTGATCTTTCGCCCACCGAATACAAGCTGCTGGAATACCTGATCTTCCGTCCGCGCGCCATCGTCCCCGCTCGTGAGCTGCTGGAACACCTGTACGACTACAACTGGCAGCACCACTCCAACGTAATCGAGGCGCATATCTCCAACCTCCGCAAAAAATTGCGGGCTGCCGGCGAAGAGACATCCATCGCCACCCTGCGTGGCCGCGGCTACCGGTTTGAGTCGCCGGAGACATCGGCATGAGACAAGCCTCGCTGAGCCGTCAGTTGATCGTGGGTATCCTGCTCGCCGAGCTGATCTGTGCCGCAGCCCTCACTGCCGCTGCGCTGTTACATGAGATGCACGGCCGCCAACGCGACTTCGATGTAATGCTGCGCGGGCGCGCCGATTCTCTGCTAGGCGCCATCCATGACGCGGAAGATTCCAAAGACAACATCTACCTGGATCCCTCCGAGCTCGTGCTACCGCGCCAGGATGTCTATAAAGTGCTGACACCCAACGGCAAACTTCTTAGCTATTCGCCTTATGCACCACAAGCAGCACTCGATTCACTGAACACATTGCAGGAAGATGGCTTCTTCGATGTCAGAATTCGCCGCGAGCGCTACCGTGCCATCCGGTTCGACGGCGTGCGCGTCATCGACCGCGATGAGGTGCCGGGTGGCGTGCGCCGTC
>Ga0105238_10008261_pt1 | contig 10412 bp, 7 predicted proteins | sample KBSC34metaG_FD_81526 | JGI IMG/M metagenome (GOLD analysis project Ga0105238, IMG submission 81526) | Corn rhizosphere microbial communities from Kellogg Biological Station, Michigan, USA - KBS C3-4 metaG | ecosystem: Host-associated > Plants > Roots > Rhizosphere > Soil | place: Michigan, USA...
AGGGACGGGATTTGCGTTGGCCCAGTCGAAGTCCAGTTGCTTGTCGACCCGGGTAATCTCCGGCTTGCCATTGAAGTTCGGCGCGGCGAAGTATTCAGCGGTCAGGCCATCGATCTTTGAGCTTCCGGCAGTGTGGAAGACTGACCGGGGCACTGTAACTGCGCCGTTGTTGATGTACGGCGATCCCTCTGCATAAAGCACATGCGAGGCGCCGAACTCCGAGACGATGCCGTCGATGGGCAGGACCGGATGAACTGGGATGGCGTTGTAGTTGCCCTCGAGTGCAATCTGCGATGCTGCGAGCGGCCCGACGACGGCGATGGTCTTGCCAGCCGTGGGAGAAAGCGGCAGGATGCCATCATTCTTCAACAGCACCATGGATTCGCGCCCGGCGCGCGCCGCCAGCGCCTGGTCGGCGGGCGAATTGACCACGGAGAAGGGAATCGCGTTGAACGGGACCTTCGCCTGGGGATCGAACATGCCCAGCTTCATGCGCGCGGTGAAAAGGCGGCGCAGCGGCACGTCCAGCGCGGACTCGGCGATCAGACCTTTGTGCACGGCATCAGTCAGCGCGAGATAAGCAGCGCCGCAGTCGGTGTCGGTGCCGGCCTGGACACCGGCAACAGCGCCGGTAGCGTGGTCCGCTGCGAAGTGGTGGCCACGCGGCTGCGAGAAGTCATCAATGGCATCGCAGTCCGCCGTGACAAAGCCCTGGAAGCCCCAGTCCTTGCGCAGGATATCTTCCAGCAGCATCTTACTGGCACAGGCGGGGAACTTGTCGACGCGGTTGTACGCGCACATCAGCGAGTCTGCTTTGCCCTCGGTGATCGCCATGCGGAACTGCGGCAGATATGTGTCCCACAGGTCGTGCTCTGAAGGATCGATGTTCACTTCGTGGCGCGTGCTCTCCGGCCCGGAGTGTACGGCGAAGTGTTTGGCGGTGGCGATCGCGCGGTAGTAGTGAGGATCATCGCCCTGGATGCCCTGAATGAAGTTGACGGCCATGCGTCCTGTGAGGAACGGGTCTTCTCCGTAAGTCTCCTGGCCACGGCCCCAGCGCGGGTCGCGGAAGATGTTAATGTTCGGCGACCAGATCGTCAGCCCGTAGTAGCGCTCATGGTTGTTGTGCTTCAGCGCATCGTTGTACTTGGCGCGTGCCTCGGTGGAGACGACTGTGCCGATCTGCTTCATCAGCGGCTGGTCCCACGTGGCAGCATTTCCGATGGCCTGTGGGAACATCGTGGCATAGCCGGAGCGGGCGATGCCGTGCAGGCCTTCGTTCCAGTAGTCATAGAAGGGAACATTGAGGCGGGGAATAGGGGCCGCGCGGTCGACCAATTGCGAAACCTTCTCCTCGAGCGTCATGCGTCCGATCAGATCGTCCACCCGCTTGTCGATGGGCAGCGCCGAATTCATGAACGGCATCGCCGCGGCCGCTTTGGCCTGTTCGGGAGTGGGCAGGACATTCTGCTGCTTGCCGTTAGCGTTCATGATCTGCGCGTGCAGCGCGAGAGGCGTAATTAGAGCAAGGGCAGATGCAGCGAGCAGGGTTCGGGCAAGGGACATGCGGTGGACTCCATTGAAACGTGTCTTGGAAGGCTTCTAATTAGAGCAAAAGGGATTGAGCTTTGACAATGCGGACAGCCCAGCAGATTTGCATGATTCCAGTTAGCGCTTACGTCATGAACCAGCCACCGTTCACATGGATGGTTTGTCCGGTCATATAGCCGTTCGCGGCGAGCATGACCGCTACGCTTGCGACCTCTTCCGCTGTGCCAAAGCGGCCGATAGGGAGGATGTCCGGCGAGGCGTTGGGGTTGGTGGTCACCATCTCGGTCTCAATCAGCGCAGGCGAGATGGCATTCACCGTGATGCCCTCTTTGGCGAGCAGGCGTGCATAGGAGTGGGTCAGGCCCAGCATTCCGGCTTTGGATGCGGCATAGTGCGGGCCGATGACGCCACCTAGATGCGCTGCTATGGATGAAACGTTGATGATGCGTCCACAGCGGCGCGCCCTCATCGCGGGCAGCACGGTCTGCGTCATCAGAAAACAGGACTTCAAGTTGGTATCCACCACCCAATCCCAGTCCTGTTCTGTGATGGCCTCTATCGGTTTGTGCTGTGCGATGGCGGCATTGTTGACCAGAATGTCGATTGCGCCGAGATATCCCTCAGTAGTTCGGACGAGTTGCTCGACCTCCGCCGTGGACGAAACATCGGCTTTGACGCTGATGCATTTTCGGCCGAGCTTACGAATCTGAGCTTCAACTCGGCCTGCTTCGTCTGCGCGGTGCGCATAATTGATGGCAACGTCTGCCCCAGCCTCTGCCAGCGCCATTGCGATGCTGCGTCCAATGCCACGGCTGGAGCCGGTGACAAGTGCGACTTTCCCAACCAGCGATTCCATGCAAAAAGCCTACAGCAGCTGGGCTACTCGGTTTAGAGATGCACTGAGACCGCCATGACCTGAAATTCTGCAGTATGCGCGAAGGAATGTGCGTCGAGAGGTGGTCATGGGATTAGGGATGCGCTGATAAACCGGGGCTCACGCACCAGAGGGAATTTTATGCGAAGAAGAGTGCATCGATTGGTCGGACCGGGTTAGAATGGCGCGGCCACTCGAACTGGCGGGAAATTGTTTTCTGAGGAGATCGAAACGCATGAAGCGAACACTTCTTTGCACCATAGCCGCAGCTGCCCTGGCAGGCGGCACCTGCATGGCGAAGACACACGATGCCGCAAGGCAGCAACTGGTTCCCGCGCCGCTGCGTTCGGATACGGCGGTTCCCATCCCGGCGCATCCTTCGCCGCTGAACTTTCCCGGAGTTCAATATCCGCGCATCGAGGCCGACTCCCGTGTCACCTTTCAGTTCAAGGCGCCCAATGCGCAGAAGGTGCAGGTCTCAATCGCCAATGTCCCCTATGACATGGTGAAGGACGACAAGGGTGTGTGGACCTATACCAGCGCACCGCAGGCTCCCGGCTACCACAACTACTGGATGGTGGTGGACGGTGCAGTTACGCTCGATCCGGCCACGAACTCGTACATCGGCTATGGGCATATGTGCAACGGCTTCGAGGTACCGGAGGCCGGCGTCAGCTTTTATGACCTTAAGGATGTTCCGCATGGCGACATCCGGATCAAGAACTACTTTTCCAAGACGTCGAACTCATGGCGCCATATCTTCGTGTACACACCGCCGGGTTACGACAACAATCTGAAGACACGCTATCCGGTGCTCTACCTGCAGCACGGTGGCGGCGAAGATGAGCGCGTGTGGACAGAAATGGGCCACACTAATCTGATCCTCGATAATCTGCTCGCTGAAGGCAAGGTCAAGCCGATGATCGTGGTGATGGAGACCAGCGCGGTAGGCGCTCCGCCGCAGGCAGGACAGGGCGGCCCGCGTCCAGGTGGTCCGGGAGCCGGCGCGCCCGGTTCCGGGGCAGGAGCTGCGGGCGGTGCGCGTCCAGCTGGTGCGGGGGCTCCTCGCGGCGGCGGCCTGCTGAACATGGCTCCTGGCGGCGGCGCCTACGGCAAGCTGATGACGACCGATCTGATTCCCTGGGTGGACAGCAACTATCGCACGATTGCTGACAAGGACCATCGCGCGATGGCTGGCCTCTCCATGGGAGGCTTTATGACTGCATCGGTCACAATGTCCAACCTCGATAAGTTTTCTTACATTGGCTTGCTCAGTGGCGGCACAGCAGCTGGATTCGGTGCAGGCGGCCCGGGAAGCCCTATTCCCATGACAGCGACGCCACAACCGGCACAACTTGACCTCAAGACAATCTACAACGGAGCGATGGCAGATCCGGCAAAGTTCAACAAGGAGGTCAAGGTGTTCTTCTTCAGCTGCGGCACAGAGCCCCCGCTTGAGAACCCTGATGCGCTCAAGCGCCATCAGGAACAGCTTGTCGCCGCAGGCATCACCAATAGCTACGTTTACATCTCGCCCGGCACCTCACATGAATGGCAGACATGGCGTAGAAGCCTGTATGTGTTCGCCCCGCTGCTGTTCCGCTAGAGCATTTCGCAACTTCATCTGCCGCGCCGTCACCTTCTGTGACGGCGCAGCTTTTTGAGCGCATCAAAAGTGACAAGGTTTCTTGGCGAGAAAGCATCACATACTTAAGCACGAGTTAAGTTTTGATGAATAACTTTGGAAAAGCCCGGAAGAAGTCATAGCGAAAGAGATCGTGAACCTTGCAGACAATTGTTTTTAGAGATCGAAAGTTCATCCGCACATCCTTTAGAGCCTCTTCTGCAGCCGCGTTGCTGGCTCTTGCGTTCAGCGGCTTGCCGGCCTTAGGTCAGAATTTGCAGGTGCCTGTAACAGACGTAGCTGCTTTGCAGCCTCCGGCGCCCACAGGAAATGAAACACCGCAATCGCAGAGCAATCCCGCAACTCAAGCCAATCTGCCTAATGCGCCATCGTCTGCTGTTACCGGCAAGCCGGGCGGGCAGGGGAAGATCCCGCTGGAAGATGTTCCGCACCCGGTTGTGGATCTAAAGCATGTTCCGCTGAATATTGTGGGGGACACCTATCGCAGCTTCACCTCGCCGATCTATATCCGCGGCAATGACCTGAAGTGGATGCTTCCCATTGCGGCGGCGACCGGAGTTGCGCTATCGCAGGACACGCACGTCGCGAAAGACATCGTGAGCCACGATCCAGGCTTCAACAATGCTAACAATACCTTCTCATCCGATGTTGTCTACAGCTACGTCGCGGGATCGGCGACGATGTACGGCGTTGGCCTCTTCGGGCACAACGATCACCTGCGTGAGACGGGGCTACTTTCGGGCGAGGCCCAGGTCAGCGCCGAGATATTTGACACCATCATCAAATTGGGATCGTTCCGTCAGCGTCCTGCGCCGCCCGGCTACTCGGGCAAGTTCTTTCAGACATCGGCAGGCACGGACTCTTCATTCATCTCTGGGCATTCCATTCTGGCGTGGTCAGCGGCCTCTGTAATCGCGGCGGAGTATCCGTCGCCATGGAAGCAGGCTGCTGTTTACACGGGAGCAACCGCAACCTCGCTGACGCGTGTGCTGGCTGAGCGGCATTTCCCGACAGACGTTCTTCTGGGTTCAGCCGCGGGATGGATGATCGGACACTATGTCGTGCGTGCGCATCACCATCACCCGATCTATCGCAGGCATGGCAACCAACCTTCTGAGTAAGTAACGGCGCGTGCTTTGAGGCCTATCGAAAAGCCTGGCTTCCAGGTGCCCACTTCGGTGCAAGCTGCACAGCCTGCCGAATCGCCTCCATCAGGCTGCGCTCATCGGCTTTGCCCGTACCCGCGATATCGAATGCCGTCCCATGATCGACTGAGGTCCTTACCACGGGCAGGCCAATAGTGATGTTCACGCCCTGTTCCAGGCCGAGCACCTTTACGGGGCCATGGCCCTGATCGTGATACATGGCGATCACCAGATCGAAGTCACCCCGCTGGGCGCGAAAGAATAACGTGTCCGCCGGCAGCGGACCTTCGACGTCCCATCCACGTTTCCGGCAGGCTTCGATCGCCGGAACGATCTTCTCTTCTTCCTCTCCATGTCCGAAGAGTCCATTCTCGCCGGCGTGGGGATTTATGCCGCAAACGCCGATGTGCGGATTAGCAATTCCTGTCTTTTGCAATGCGTCATGCCCGCGCGCGATGGTCCGTTCCACCAAGGCAGGCTCTATACGGGCGATGGCGTCGATCAGGCCGATGTGCGTAGTCACGTGCAGCACCTTCATCTTCGGCGTGCTCAGCATCATCGATACTTCGGGTGTTCGCGTCAGATGCGCAAGCAATTCAGTGTGGCCAGGAAACTTATGCCCGGCAGCTTGCAAGGCCTCTTTGTTGAGCGGGGCGGTGCAGATGGCCGCGACTCTTCCTTCCATCGCCAGCCGTGCCGCGACTTCAAGATAGCGATAAGCAGCCTCACCCGCTTCGGGCGATAGCTTACCCCATGCAAGGCTTGGTGGGATGAGATGCAGGTCGACACAATCAATCGTGTCCGGTAGAAATTTTGCCGGTGTCAGATCAGAAGCAGAGATGCCGTGGATGTTGAGTTGCGTGCTGGTGATTCGAGCCGCCTGCTGCAGGCGCTGCGCATCGCCCACTACAAGCGGGCAGCAAAGCTCACGTATCTCAGGCTGGGCGAGCGCTTTAACAGTGATCTCGGGGCCGACTCCCGCGGCGTCCCCCATCGTTATGGCGATGATTGGCTTGGGCATTTATTTTTCCTGCATTGCGGCCACATTCTGGGCCGCTGCGCGTGAGGAGTGCTGGAGATCGCGAAGAAAATCGCGGCACTGTATGAGCGCATCCGGTGGGCCAAATGCTCCAGCTTTGGTTACTACCGGTAGCGGGCGCAACCATCCCTCGGCTACGCTGAATGGGAGGCCCGGCCGAACTTCGCCCAGAAGTTGCAGGCGATCAATCCCGAGCGTATCCAGAACGCCACGCGCCGTCTCGCCGCCCGTGGCGATCAAACCACCCAGCAGATTCGCGCAAGGTGTTACAAATTCTGACAGCGCCTGTGTGAAGTGGTCCTGATGGGTTAATTCACCGTCCATCAGAACCAGCGTATCGTGTCCGTTGCTGAGCGCAGCGATAACTTCGCGCGATTTTCTCTCGGCATCCTGTTCTACATCGAACGATATTTTCACGGATGTTACATCCGATAGCGCTGCGAGCCTGCCTGCCTGTTCGCGCGTAATCGATGCAGCACTGCCGACAACTGTGAGCGTCGGTCCGGCGGCAAACGATCGCCCGCGGATGTTTTCTCGCTTCTGCAAACCCGTGACACTCGGGAACTGCCCTGCCAATCCGGCCGAACCGGCCCACAAGGAAAATCCGCCTTCTACTGCCGCCTGTCCAATGCGCCTCAAGTCGTCGTCTGTCTCTGAATCGCAGATCAGCACATCGACCGTAGGTCCTAAATTAGCCAATGTTCGCGTCAGAGACTCTATGCCCTTCCGCACCGCGGTGAATTTGATGATGTGGCTCGAAAGTCCACCTTCCGCCAGAATTTCGGCGATATTGGAACTAGGTAGGGAAGACTCATTTTTCCAAAGGTCGGTCTGTTCCAGCGGCTTGCCATGCACCATCTGGCGCCCGTCGATGGTAGTACGACCCTCCGCCGGCAGCGCAGGTGCAAGAATCATCACGCTCTTTGAGTTGATGCCCTGCGCTTCGCGATATGCGCGCAGGGTGGCGGCGAGTTCGGCGGCCAGATTGCCGCGGAGCGTGGAATCAATTTTCTTGAACAAGATCGCCTCTGGCGCCCGGACGCAGCATGAAGCAGCCATTGCCGTGATGGTTCGCTTTGCCTCCTCCTCCGAGACACCGCGCGTATTCGCATCGATTGAGACGACGTCTGCCTCCGGCCAATGGGAGCTGAGGTCAGGATGAGAGCCGCCATGCAGGATCACAGACGCCGTCATGCCTCGAACAGCGCACGGTGATGCACAGTCCGCTGCACCCGTCAGATCGTCGGCAATTGCAATGACACTGGCCATGGTTATCTCCGCACCGCCCGCAGCGTTTTTGAATGCCACCATGCGGTGAGGAGTGGCGCAGCAATTGCCGTTACGATGACGCTGCATGCAACCAGAAGTGTGCCTGATGCGGCAGCGGGCGCGTATTTCGGATTCGCTGCAGCCACCAACGCGGGAACCGCAGCCGCATTTCCAGCAGTAGTGGATGCTGCGATCCCGGCAGTGCCATTGCCTCCGCTCAGGCGGTCTGCAATCACCAGGACTACAGATGAAACCAGCAGCACAGCTGCACCAAGCGCGAGGCCCGCTACGCCTGCAGTCCAGACCAACTTCAGATTCAGAGTTGCCCCAAGGGCAAAGGCGAAGAAGGGAATCAGCACCGGGGCCGCCTTGCCAAGAAATTCGCGCAGTTCAGTATCCAGATTGCCCAATACCATGCCAACAGCCAGAGGAAGAATTGCGCCCATCAGCGTCTGCCACGGAAAGGCGGATAACCCCGCAACTCCAAGCGTGACCATGGTGAAGAATGGGCCGGACTCAAGCGCCATCAGTGAATATGCCGCCGCATCTTCCGATCGGCCATATTGGTTCATCAGCGCCATGTAGAGTCCGCCGTTCGTGTCATTAATCGCCGCGACTACCGCCAGGGTAGACACACCCGCCAGCCATCCCGCGGCAATGGGCTGCATGCCCAGCCAATGGCCTACGACGGTTCCGACCGCTATACCGAGGACGATCTTGGTGCCCAGAAGGACTCCACCTTTGCGCAACACCATCGGCAACGAGCGCACGGAGACGGTGCTTCCCATGCATACATAGAAGACCGCCAGAATCGGCAACGAACCGGTAAAAAGCGCGCCGGTGAACGAGCCAAAGAAGGTAGGCAGGTGCGGTGCAAAAGTTGCCAGCAGCGCGCCTGCGGCCAGTGGCAGCGTCATCATGCCGCCGGGCACGCGTTCGATGGTTCGTTTGATCGGTATCGACATCAGGCCTGCCAGTCATCATACCCACCGCAAGCCCCGACGTGATTCGCCGCTGGCTGTTAAATCACGGTAGAGTGGTTGTGCTTGGAATACACCTTTCACTAATGGACGGACCTATGCGCAACGGATTTACCAGCTTGATTCTGTCGGCAACCGCCAGCCTCTCACTCGCTCAACCCCCTGCTGCTGCTCCACCAGCAACTGCGACAGCTACCCGCCCGGCCCCTGCTCCCATGCAGGTTCCCAATCCCCACTATGTCTCCGTCCCCATGAGCATTGAGGTGAATGCACCAGTAGACAAGGTATGGGCGCGCATCGGTAAATACTGCGACATCGGCGAGTGGGGCATCCCGGGCTGCACACTGCTTTCAGGCGATGGCGACTTCGGCACCGTGCGGTCGATCGGAAACGAAATTCTGGTGGGTAAGACCCAGTACTCGTACACCTACACGCAGCCTGTCCGTGTGGGACCGGTTTACAACATGTACCACGGCACACTCGAGGCAGTGCCCATGGGCGCGAACAAGACCACGATCAAATACACACTTTTCTTCGACAACAGCATGCTGGCCGATGATGCTGCGCGCGAGAAAGACATCGCGAATCGCCGCACGCGGTTTACCAAAATGTTGGAAAACATGAAGGTGCTGGCTGAGGGTGGTACGCTGCCTAAGCCCTGATGCAGCCAGCTAGCACCCGCACCGCGAAAACAGTTTGAGAAGTTAACTGAAGTTGCAACTGACTAAAACGATCTGCTTGAATCGGCAACCTGTAAGGAGATACAGAGTTCTATGTCGCTTGTTTCCCGCCGCGATCTGATTGCATCCGGTTTGGCTATCTCAGCCTCATCCCTGATGTCGCGTTCGTCTCTGGCGCAGGCAGTTGCCTCGCTCGCCGCAAGCACTGCGTCATCGAATGCGCTTGCTCCGCGCGAGCAACTGCTGTTCGACTTCGGCTGGAAATTTGCTTTTGGCAACAGTGCCGACCCTCAGAAGGACCAGGGCTTTGGGCTGGGCCAGAATGACTTCTCCAAGACCGGCGATTTCAAGGTCGCAAAAGCGGGCTTCGACGATTCCAAGTGGCGCACCCTCGACCTCCCGCATGACTGGGCGGTCGAGTTGCCTTTCGAGCATGATCAAGCACCCAACGGAACGGGAGACAGTCCGCTGCAGTCGCATGGCTTTAAACCACTGGGGCGGCGCTATCCGGAGACCAGCATCGGTTGGTATCGCCGTGAGTTTGAGATTCCTGCCAGCGATGCCGGCCGCCGCATCTCGGTGGAGTTCGATGGCTCGCTGCGCGACTCACTGATCTGGGTAAATGGATGCTTTGTCGGCCGCAACGACAACGGCTATGCGCCGTTCCGTTTTGACCTGACCGACTTCCTCGTCTACGGCGGTAAAAACTATATTGTTGTGCGCGTCGATGCCAGTTTCGGCGATGGCTGGTTCTATGAGGGCGCCGGCATCTACCGCCACATCTGGCTGACCAAAACGGATGCCGTCCATCTCGGACGCTGGGAGACTGTGGTCCGTTCGACCGTAACCGGCAACTCCGCGGCACTCACGCTTTCCACCATCGTGCAGAACGAGGGCGCGCAACCTGTCAGCGGCCGCGTGCACTGGAAGATTCTGGATGCGAAGGGCGCCACCGTCGCCACGGCTGAATCGCCGGCGCAGTCGATCGGCGTGGACGTACCCACGACATTCACCGCTTCCGCCCGCCTGGCAAACCATGCTCTCTGGTCGGTCGAACAGCCGAATCTGTATACGGCTGAGGTTACGGTTGAAGCGGCGGGCACGGTCCGCGATGCCGAGCGCGTCACCTTCGGCGTTCGCACTGCAGTCTTCGATGCCGATAAAGGCTTCTTCCTCAACGGCAAGTCGCTCAAGATACAGGGCACCTGCAACCATCAGGACCATGCTGG
>Ga0105238_10008266_pt1 | contig 10410 bp, 12 predicted proteins | sample KBSC34metaG_FD_81526 | JGI IMG/M metagenome (GOLD analysis project Ga0105238, IMG submission 81526) | Corn rhizosphere microbial communities from Kellogg Biological Station, Michigan, USA - KBS C3-4 metaG | ecosystem: Host-associated > Plants > Roots > Rhizosphere > Soil | place: Michigan, USA...
CACATGATCCATGAGGCTCGCCCAGGGACGCTGGCGGGAACGAACGCCTGGCAGGTCACTCACTACGTCCGCTTGCGCGAAGCTGCCATCTCGTACGTCCGTTCGGGGAGCTTACCCCCGGTCACCTTCCAGAATAAGCCTCCTCCACACCTGCTCAACGGGAGCGTGCGGGCGGTGGCCGGTCACATGGCGGCTTGCGGGCCCCCGGGTGGGTTGCCCACAGGGGCGCTTCCTGCGACTTCGATCGAGAATGACTTCGCAAAGACTTGGACTTCCTTCAAAGCGCTTTGGAAGAAAATCTGCGTGGGGAAGCCGCAGGCGGAGCCGTTTCTGCGAACGTTCCTGAAGGTTCTTATGCGGTTAACCGACGGCGCCGTGGACCTTCCCGCCGTGCTAATCCACCCTGCAAAGTTTCTCTGCGAGGCGGCCCGGATGCCGAGCCACGAGTCTGTCATTCGCGTGGGGGATATGCTGCGAGTCGGATTTGCCAAGAGTGAGCCCCGGATTTTCCATGCGCTCCTCAACGAGGTTTACGGCGTCGTGTGCACGGCACGTGCATTGTTCGACATTCAGTATTACCATCATTATGAGGCGTATTACGCGAGCGGGAAGATGCCGAAGGAACTTACCAAGAGGAATCCGTTCGAGGAGGACGAGGGCAATATCGTGCGGATGTGCGCGGATTACGAGGCCAAGCGCAGGATGAAGGGGACATCGGAACGCCGGCCTACCCACCTGTTCATTCAAAGCGGTGGACCGCCGTCGTAAGAGTTCCTGGAAGTGACTGCGGAGAGCAATGCATCTTTTCTGAATGGTTTCGGTAGATAGCTGTCCATGCCCGCGGCGAGGCACTTGTCCCGGTCTTCTTTGAAAGCGTTTGCTGTAAGCCCGATAATATACACATCGCCGCCGCGAGGGCTCGCCCTTATTTCCTTGGTCGCGGTCAAACCGTCCATGATGGGCATGTTTACATCGCACAGGATAACGTCATATGAAGGGTCAGCCATGAAAAGGTCCACAGCGATCTTCCCGTTGTCGGCGACATCAAGTTTGTGTTCGTGAAGCATCCGTTGGACCAACTTCTGGGTCACCGGGTTGTCTTCGGCCAGCAGGATGCGCAACGGAGGTCGTTGGGGTGACTCGCCCGCGGTAATTTCCTTCGTGGCAGCTCCTTTCGTAACGGCGGCTTCGATTGGTCGGCTACTTTCCTCCATGGTCAGACGGACGGTGAACGTCGTCCCCTCACCCTCCCGACTAATCACCGTAAGCTCACCCCGCATGGCGTCTACGAGCTTCTTGACGATGGAAAGACCGAGGCCCGTTCCACCAAAGCGCCTTGACACGGAAGCGTCCGCCTGGCGAAAGGGCTGGAAAAGGTTTTCTACCGTGGTGGGAGACATGCCGATGCCGTTGTCCACCACACGGAAAGTGATACGGATTAAATTAGGAGGCCCCGGTTCGCGCTGCCAGTCGACGGTGACGGTGACAGAACCTCCGGCCGGGGTGAATTTCAGCGCATTGCTCACCAGGTTGAGGAGGACCTGCCTCAGTCTCACGGCATCCCCCATGACGATTGGGCCGTTATACGGTTGAATCACCAAGGCCACATCACGCCCCAGGTCCTTTGAAATGGCTTGAATGTCCTTTAGGATATCGTCAACAGAAACGGGTGCGTGTTCCAGGTCTGCGACCCCCGCCGCCAGTTTGCTGAAATCAAGGATGTCACTGATTAAACTCAACAGCGTCGTTGCGGCTCTTTTCGCGTTCCCGAGATACTCCTGCTGCAGTTCATTCAGAGCGGTCTCCTCCATCAGCTCTACGTGCCCAATGATGCTCGTCAGTGGCGTCCGCAGTTCGTGGCTCATCGTGGCGAGGAAGACGTCTTTGTGTTTGCTTTCGAGGAGAGCCCTCTCTTTCGCCTCTGTCAGCTCCCGGTGAACGGCAACCTCGCTGGTAATGTCTTGTGCGGTGCCCCGCAAACCAACGATGGTCCTGCCGTCACCGGCGTACAGTGGCTTTCCAAAACCGCGGATGTAAATCTCTCGATGATCGTCGGCTCGGCGTGCTTTCTGGGTTATGGTGTATGGAATGCCTTCCACAAGCGCCTCATGTATCTTCTGCTGAATGGGTGCGACATCTTCATCCGCCAGGACTCCCAAGTACTCATCCATCGGAATCTGATTTCCTTGACCGGGAGGGATCCCGAAGATGCGAAACCACTCGTCCGACCCTTCGATGCGCAAGGGAAGCGCAGCGTTCCCGTCTGCTTGGCGTCTGTGGACAGGGTTGAGTGGCACGTCTTCCCTTGTGGTGTCGTCGGCCCCCACCGTGTACTCACCCTCTCCGGCTGCCCCGGTTGCGTCGTCCCCATACCGAATTTCCCAGTTCCCCAGGTGTGTCATGGCTTGGGCGTCTGCCAGCATGTCTTTCTGCTTCGCTTGAACCCGCCTTTCCTCAAGGAACCCGAGAATGGTCTGGACGCTGTAGGAAAACACCTTGGGACTCAAGATTGCGGTCAGCGCCGACACAATGGCGGTGATGTAGCGGTCAAAGAGAACGTACGAAGCCGGCGCCGCACTCGCATCGAGGATGTGTCCTATCCCGCAAAACAAGATAAAGCAGACGAAGAGGACACCGACGGCCTGTTGGAAGCCGTTCATTGAAGGGAGTCTCACGACGAAGAAAGCGAGCTCGACCGGTATGGCGAAGTAGGCAAACCCGATCACAGCGTCGGCCCACGGGCTGGTCACCTTCAGGTGCGGGGGTCTTGAATTGGATAACGTGCCGTCCCCGGACAGCATGCGAGGAGGTGGGCGAGGCAGAGCGGGATAAACGGAGTACGGGATGGGGTGAGCGAGTGCAAAAGAAGAAACCATGGACATCATGAGCCAGCTCAGGATTTGTCTGCAGAGAAGGCGTCCGAAACGAAGCCCCATTTGGTATTGGCGGTCATTTTCGTTCCGGCTACTAGCGCGGATCCGTCACCGCGGATACAGTCTCAGCCTGGTGGATGGTGGGCGTTCAGGACGAGACACCCGCCGCACGGTTCCCGAGGCTAAAAAACGGGCAATACGACGCAAGCGCTCCTGTTTTGCCATTCTGAAGAAGCGCTCCACGACTTCAAACGTTCCGGGTTCTTCATTGACAGCCCCTTCATCTAAGCCGGCAGCGAACGTAAATGAATATACCCGGCCAAATGGTGGGGCAGTACGTGTGAAATTCCTCTCCGTCCCGTTCACTGCCAAGCCTGGGTGGGCAGCAATGACGACACTCTCAAAGAGGCACACCGTCATCAGACGTAGGGCTTTCTCTTCAGGAGACTCACCGTTCTGAAGATTGCTTTCAATGTACCACTCCCGCAAGCGGTCGAGGCGACGTGGGGCAAGGAGCAACGTTATGGTTAGTTGGGTCAGCACCTGCGCCATTCGTTGCGTGTCACCAAGCAGGGCTGCAGCGGCCGCCGTGCGAAGAGCTGCCACACTCTGTTCTATGTTTTCCATAGAGTGAGGTAATAAAGAATTGAGGTGGGACATGTCAAATGGCTTCAAGTGAGCAGTGCATCATCTGTTTGAGTCAATTGAAAACCCACGACGGCGGGGTCGTGTTCCTGAGTTGCGCCCACCAGTTCGGGAAAGACTGCATCGGCGCTTGGTTGGCTGTCCCGGGTAACAGGTGTCCCGTCTGCCGTGCAGGTACGGCGATTTTGCCCGCGCCAGCGACTGAGAAAGCTGGAGGCTCGGCAATGCTTCCGATGGATTCCATAAGGCACCGACGGGTAGCGGAAACTAGCGGAGGAAGTCGTAATCACGGCACTTCCCACACGGCGGATGGATCATCCCGGCGAAATCGCTCAGTACGGAGGGACCGCTCAGTTCGTCGGAACCACTCAGGGCGAAGGAACCGATCAGGGCGAAGGAACCGGTCGATGCGTAGCGCGCATCGGCGATGAAGTGACGCTCACACTCGGTCATCGTACCCGGTGCAGAACGGTCCCCAGTCGCGTGCCGAACCCGCAGTTTGCTGGACATTCCGGCGCGGGAATCTTCACCCATGCCTCGTGTCCCTGATCGCAAAAGACGTGTGCACCATGCCGGTTGGTGTCATGGTCGTGAACAACGCCTGCATCATCGGTGAAGGGCAGGCACATCATTTCCGTGCAAGACAAATGAGAAACCGAAGCGATCAGGGCGTCGCACTTCGGGCAAAGAAGGCGCTCCGGATCTGAAATGCGGTCCGGGGGTTGTTTCGGCAGGGAATGCTTGTACGGGGGGAGGCGATGCATGCTGGTTGAGTTCCCGTCGGCTTGGGTTATTCGTTCCGGGTGTTCTTATTTCATGGTCTTCATCTTGCGAGCAAACCTCGCGTAGTCTGCTGCCCTCTGAAACGTGAATGCATACGACCCCAGCTTTACTGTCCGTTTCTGGTCGTTGAATTTCGCAGCGGCAACCGATTTATACAGCTTCGCACTGAAAGGACCGCCGGTAACGGTGAACGTGTCCGGCTTCACGTCTGTTATGATTGCAGCTCTGGCTTTTCCGGTGCTACCGCTTGTCGATTGAAAACGTACGGGCACCCAATCAAACGCTCCGCGCCCAGCCCGGGATCGACGGCGGGACCTCGTTTTCCTCGACCGCGTTCTTCGTTTTGACAATAGAACCATCCTACTACAATACAAGAGGAAAATACAAGAAATAGAATGTGTTGATTACGTAAACATGCGGAAGGTGACGTTCACGCGGGGTCCCATCCCGGCTGCCTTCCTCCCGTGTACCCGTGGGACCTCGTGGGTGAACTCCTTCTGCATGTCACCCGCCATGACGATGTACGACCCGTCCGCGCACGAGATATCCAGCGAGCTCGCACCGGCACACGTCTCGAAGTCTCCTGCAGCATGCGTTCCGCCTGCCTTGCGGCGTATACGAAATGTCCGTTCCTGTCCAAATGATGCGCTGAAAATGACCCCGCCCGGTAAGAGCTGCGCTTCGTCGTCCGAGTGGTGGCCAATGTAGTGCGCCCCGTCCATGTAGAAATTGACAAGAGCCTGGTTGAACGCCTTCCCCGAAGGGGCTCCCCAAGACTCGGCCCGTGTGTTCGCCCAGTCGAGCAGCGGTTGGAGGACATCGGGGAGCGGCTCTGCCGGGTGGGTCATGCCCGTGTACCGGTACGCCCGCATGTAGTGGGCTACATAACGCGGCGTCGGGATCTCCCTCCCCATCATGACGACCTTTCCGGGCTCGCTGGGGCGCAAGAGGAGGAGGTCATCGAGGGGAACCTTGAAGGGCATCCGCCCCGTAATGAAGTGTGATCGAGGTGAGAGGCCGGTGACCGCCTCGGCGGGTGGTTCTTCGGCTGCCTGGCCTTGGAAGGGGCTTTGGAAGTAATCTGTAATTTTCGTCATCGGTCTTTCGTCTGGTGTAGTCGTTATTTTCTGTGTTGTCGGTCGGCAGCCACGTTCGCGTTTTCTTTGTTGTCCACAAGAGAATCTAAGACGTTGTTATGGCTGACGCTGATGTGATAAACGAGCGCGGACACGAACTGATCGACATGCAGGCGCCACCACCGAACGGCTCAACGTCGCTGTATAAAAAGAAGCACCCCGCATTAGCAGACTTTAAGTCACAAGCCTTCCCGGATGCTGCCGCGGAAAAGCGATACCAGGCCACGGTTTGGAGACAGAACAGGCCCTTGTTCTTGGCGTTCTCAGTGGGCAACGCCCTGCACACTGTTTATGACACCGCTACCCTATACGTTACCTCGGCTTTTTACGGCGGACCCAGCGTCCTCCGGACTGTGATGACCTTCGTTGTCCTGTTCCCGACATCCGTGTCGCTTCTCATTCTGTGTTGGAGCGGGGCGTATCGTTCCCGCGGCCGATCTGTTGCCTGGGCCGCGACCCTGTCTGTGACATCCATTATGATCGCCAGTCTCACCGTCATCCGATCGCTGCTCTGCTACTACCGTCTGGAACCCCCTCGGACGTGCACAACACAAGCTCGCCCCAACCTCGGAAACTTGCAAGTTTACAGCAGCCTCGGTTTGCTCCTGATCCTCATTGTTATGCGCCTCGACCGATTGGTATCAATGCTGCCGTTCACTTTTCTACTGGCGTTGATGTTGTGGAACGCTGTGGCGCCTGATGATCACTCCGTGGCCGAATGGTCATCTGTCGTGTTTTACGTGGGTGCGTTTGCCTTTGGCTTGCTCGTCTCACTGCTACAGGAGAGAAATGAGCGGTACGTGTTTCAGTCCGGTGAACAACTGGAGATTGAGATTGCAGAGCGGAAAGCTGCGGAGAGAGATGCGCTCGCCGCCCAGCAGGACAGGGACAAACACATCAATTACATTTTCCACGAGATCCGCGTCCCTTTGAACACAGTGGTGCAGTCGTTGAACCTCATGGAGACGGACAAAGAACTTCAGGCCGCCGCGTCGCAAGACACGCTGGAGAGCATGTCCCGCATGCAGTCGGGACTGGGATCCATGGAGACCATAATCAATGACACGCTGGACTTTCGTCGCATATCAGAAGGGAGGTTCTCCTTTACACTGCGGCCCATCGACTACCACGAGCTGGTGAGGGAAACCATGTTCCCCTTTGAGCCGCTCTGGAAAGACAAGGGAATCACATTCACGTTAGCCCTGGACAAGCGCATTGATGCCATCCCGTTCAAAGTTCTCGCCGATCCGGATCGCGTGAAACAGGTGCTGTGGAATCTCGTGAGTAACGCGATCAAGTTCACCCCCAGCCGCGGCGCCATTTCAGTCAGTACCGCCCTGACAAAGGAGACTGCAAGGATAATTGTCATCCTCACTGAGGTCTCCGACACGGGCATAGGTATCTCACCGGAGGATCAGAAGCGGGTGTTCACCGATTTCGTGCAGATTGATCCGGTGCACGCACAGGGCGGCAAGGGCAGCGGCCTGGGTCTTGCCATCTGCAAGGCCATCGTAAAAGCACTGAACGGCGAGTATGGTGTTCGGAGCGTCCTCGGTCAGGGCAGCACGTTTTTCTTCTCCATCCCGTTCGAGCTAGCGAGCGAGTCGAAGCAGCCGCGTACGCCACGGGAACCCGTAATCGGCCCTGTGTGTGGTGAAAATGACAAGCAGCCACAAGGAGGTTCGGTGTCGGGATTAAGGATCCTCGTGACGGACGATGACGCCATGACACGGACAGTAACGAGTAAGTTATTGAATCGCTTGGGTCACGTATGCGACACGGCGGTTCACGGCTTGGACTGCCTTGAAAAGATGTCTAAGGCGAGGTACGACATACTGTTCGTGGATTTTCATATGCCAGTCATGGACGGCGAGGAGACCATCAAAAGAATCCGCGCCAGCGGGAATCCGGTACCCATCATTTCGCTTACGGGTAGCGCAGACATAGAAACGAGAAACCACCTGCTGGAACTGGGCGCCACGGAGGTCCTCATCAAACCGTCCAGCATAGGCACGATCGAGAAGGTCTTGCGGAGGATCACGGGACGACCACCCGGTTTTTCTGGTTAAACCCGTTTTGGGAAGGAGCGCCACCTGTGGCTTTGACACAGCCTTATTTTGTGTGGCGCTATATGGTGGTAAACTTTCTCACCCCGCTCTGTCTCACCAATTTCTACATCTGCAACATGGACGACAGATCCGACTTGACGCCCCATCCGTAAGTACTCACTGTTCTTTCGCTATTTTCAAACTTCCTCACCGGCCTCATGTAGGCGGACGGGTCTCTATTCCGATTTTGACGGTGTGGGCCCGGACTTCACGACGTACACGAAGCCGATTCCAAAACTTACGGACAACGAAAGATCCAGGCAAGCAGGCATGAGAGACCATGCCGCAGGTATCCGTCATAGCGAGTGTTTTTTCTTCTTTCATATTCATTTACGTGATACTGACCTGTCATCGTCACCTCAGTACACTACCTCCCGTTGCAGACATACTACGACTACTCGACGTTCTGGAAAAAGAGACCGGAGACACAGTCCACACGAGCCGGCCCAGCTATGCCATCGTCAAGCCGAACATCTTCGCCGGCCACTACCACGCAGGAGGTGACCCAACAACTAGCAAACCTCAGCGTAGGAAACCCGACGCCTGGGAGGATTGCCAGAGGTAATGCTTCCGAACGTCTGCAAGTCAATCTATCCGGCGGCCTTGCTGATGCAAATCTATTAGGTCCGCGCGCTAGTTTGTCGCCCACTACCAGCCCCTCGTCGTCTATCAAGTCCCCACTCCTCTCGCAGGCGAAGAAGGCGAGCGGTCCGACGAATGCAGTGCCGCCCTCGTCGCCAGCGAGTGCACCGTCGGTCGCAAAGACCCCGGCACCAGCGCCCGCGCGTATGATTACCCGTTCAATGGCTCGAAAGTCAACCAAATAAATTTGCTTATATCAATATATTGACGCTTGGTGATACACGTCGTCTCGAGGGGTGGAGCAATCAATGTGGCGCAGTGTGGTGCTGGGAAAGTTATAACCAGGAACCAGACCTGAGCCAGTTTCTGGGGTCACTATTGGCGACATGTCGTACGAAGAGACAGCTCCCGTCTACCTCAGCAGGAGCCCGTTGCACGGGGAAGGTCTCTTTGCAAGAAGAGACTTCAGTGAAGGAGAGCTCATCTTTACGCACTGGGACGCTGTGACGGGGTTGATTCCTCCCACCTGGAAAGCGAACAGCAGCCTTGTCTTGGACCGTCCTCCGTCAGGGATAGATCTGCCGGATCTCGTCCGCATGCTCGTGATTTACAAAGTGAACGCTGACCGCGCGGCGAACGTGTCTTTAGATAAGGTGGGCGCAACAGCTCTCCGTGACATCAACCGTGGCGAGGAAATCCTTTACGCGTACTGCCCGCTGACGTGGCTCGTAGAATACATTGACGAAGAACCTCTGCTGGAGACCCGGTTGAATTACGTCCGCGCGCTGCATTGGGAGCACAGTCTGCGGATTCCAAATTGTGCCGCGGCATAACATGAATCTCAAGCGACTTCAATGCAGCAGCTGGAAAGAAGTGGAGGAAAAGCTGTCACGCAACGAGCACATGAAGATTGGCCTCCGTGCAGCTGTGTAAATACGTCGGAATAACATTACCTCTCCCGCACGGGATCTTTTTCTATCCCAAAGTGAAGATGGCAGCCCTCCAGAGTGTCAGGTCATTTTCCGACGCGGCTCTTGCTGAGCTAGACCGTACTGAAGTCCTTCCCGCGGTCCGAGGGGCCGTCAAGGATTTGGCCACTGTGCGATTGACAGTGACGGCTGCCGTCGTCGCTTGGGGTCTGTGGATATCCTGGCGAATCTACAAAAGTGACACTGCGAAGAAAGAAGAGGACAAGTTTCTCTCCATGCATCGGGTGTGGTTCGGGACCCGGCCGCTCTTTGACGCTCTCTTCAACGCTTGGGCCACTTCGGTTGTCATTACTATATTGATGCGCGCGGCGGTCAGGTTCATCTGGGCCTGAATTTTCATCTAAGCCCGAAGCCGATTATGCGCTATGTGCGGGATTCACGACCGCGGGATGCGCCTTCTTCCGTCCTCGGATTAGTTTGCCGTCATCGCCAATGTCGTACCAGCAGATGTTGTGTACGAAGCTGTCGTCATACTTCATGTTCGTAAACATCACGACGAGCCCGCCAAGGAATTGGAGGAAGTCACGCTCTGTTCTTCTTAGTTTGCTAAGTCTTGCCGTGACTTTCAACAACACATCAACAACCGCATCAAAATCAGCGCGTGTCCTTATCCTGAAAACTTGCAGTTCGAAGGTGTTGAGAGTTTCCCTCAGGTCAGGCTCCAGTGTGTTGATAACGGACGCATTGTTGTCGAGGTGCGCCAAAATGAGCTGCATGACTTCCGTGCAAAAGCCGGGCGCACCTTATATCATCATGTCTGCTGCTGAATATATAAACAACACTGACATGGGAATCTGACATGGGAGTTTTACATCGATGTCTACTGACCATCTCTGTTCCATGGAGCTCCGTGGGCTCCCCAACAAGAGCCGACCGGTCATGACAAGCTTCGGCGTCATCTACAGCCGCCATGGTGAACCTGAAAAAGAGACCCTCCAAATCTTTTCTGCAGGCGAGCTCACGCGATTGGCAAAACGAACCGGTGATCGGCCCACATGGTACACCGATATGACAAGCACACGTGAAGTGTTCAGGGTCTTCATAGTCAAAACGGCTCTTCTGACCCGCCTTCCACGCGAGTTGGTCGAGATGATTTGCGCCCATATACGTTTCAAATCTAGAGGTCTCTTCTTCACGACTGACCCCAGGCGTGAACATAACGGACCGTTTTTACCCGCCGATACCACATTTCTCGAGGGAAACTCCGTTTCCCGGCCCCGGGATCTCCGCTCCCTCGAGGCACCTTTGGTGCCGAACCGCGAACGAAGTTCGCTCGACACCAACAATCATTGAG